>Ga0182741_1003182_pt1 | contig 17783 bp, 18 predicted proteins | sample eDN5th37CBELigOP_FD_128874 | JGI IMG/M metagenome (GOLD analysis project Ga0182741, IMG submission 128874) | Enriched Organic Plus compost microbial communities from Emeryville, California, USA - eDNA 5th pass 37_C BE-Lig OP (version 2) (version 2) ...
AGGGCGATCGCCCGCCCCAGCCGCTTCGCCGCGCCGGTGACCAGGACGTTCTTCATCAGGTGACGAACCCCACCAGCTTCTTGGTGTCAGCCACGATGGGCGCGGCGATGGCGCGGGCGCGGGCGGCGCCGTCGCGCAGGATGCGGTCGATCTCGCCCGGATCGGCCAGGAGGCGGCGCATCTCCGCGGCGATGGGCGAGAGCTTCGCCACCGTGAGATCGGCCAGCGCGGTCTTGAAATCGGAGAATTGCCTGCCAGCGAACGCCGCGATCACCGTCTCCAGCTCCTGGTCGGACAGCGCCGCATAGATGGACAGCAGATTCTCCGCCTCCGGCCGGCCGGCCAGGCCATCCTTGCTTTCGGGCAGGGGATTGGGATCGGTCTTGGCGCGGCGGATTTTGTTCGCGATGGCGTCGGCATCGTCGGTGAGGTTGATGCGCGACAGGTCGCTTTCGTCCGACTTGGACATTTTCCTGGTGCCGTCGCGCAGGGACATCACCCGCGTGCCCGGCCCCAGGATCACCGGCTCCGGCTGGGGGAAGAAGTCCGGCGCCTGGAAGTCGTTGTTGAACTTCTGGGCGATGTCGCGCGCCAGTTCCAGATGCTGCTTCTGGTCCTCGCCCACCGGCACATGGGTGGCCTTGTAGACCAGGATGTCGGCGGCCATCAGCACCGGATAGGTGTAGAGGCCGACGCTGGCGCGCTCCTTGTGCTTGCCCGACTTCTCCTTGAACTGGGTCATGCGGTCCAGCCAGCCCAGCCGCGCCACGCAGTTGAGGATCCAGGCCAGCTCGGCATGCTCGGGCACCTGGCTCTGGTTGAAGATGGGCGAGCGCGCCGGCTCGATGCCGCCCGCGATATAGGCGGCCGTGACCTCGCGGGTGGCGCGAGCCAGCTCCTTGGGATCCTGGTCCACGGTGATGGCGTGCATGTCCACCACGCAGAACAGGCAGGGCATCCGGTCCTGCATACCCACCCAGTTCTTCAGGGCGCCCAGATAATTGCCCAGATGCAGGGTGTTGGTGGGCTGCATGCCCGACAGGACGAGAGGTTCGTGGCTCATGGGGCCGGGTTATGCCCCGCTGGGCGGGCGCCATCAAGCGGCGGGCTTGGCCTTGGGCTGCGGCCCCGCCAGCGCCGCGTTCAGCCGCGCCTCGATGGCCGCCAGCCGCGCCGGGTGGGTGATCTTGTGGCCGAAGCCGTCGCGGACATAGAAGACGTCCACCGCCTTCTCGCCATAGGTCGCCACCATCGAGGTGGAGATGGACAGGCCGGATTCGAAGATCGCCTGGGTGACGTCATAGAGCAGGCCCGGCCGGTCCAGGCACTCCACCTCCACCACCGTGGCAAGCTGCGAGGCGTCGTTGTCGAACAGCACCTTGGGCTTGATCCGGAAGGCGCTGGCGCGGGTGCGCTGCTGCCGTCCCGCCAGCGCCTGGCGCGGCCAGAGCTGGCCGCGCAGCGTCTTCTCGATGGTCTGGCGCAGGCGCGCGAGCTGCTCCTTGTCGCCGAAGGCCTCGCCCTCGGCGTCCTGCACCGAGAAGACGTCGAGCGCGAAGCCGTCCGAGGTGGTGAAGGCCTTGGCGTCCACGATGCTGCCGCCCGACATGGCGATGGCGCCCGCCAACTGGCTGAACAGGCCCGCATGGTCGGGGGTGTAGAGCACGATCTCGGTCACGGCGCGGAAGGTGTTGCTTTCCGCCGCCAGCGCCAGCAATTCGCCGCTGGCGTCGGCCCCGGCCATCAGCCGGGCATGGCGCTCATGCTCGTCCAGGTCGAAGGCCAGCCAGTAATTGTCGTAATGGCGGGAAAGGGCGCGCTCGCGCTCTTCGGGCGTGAAGTCCGAAAGCCGCGCCGCCAGCGCCTCCTTCGCGGCGGCGACGCGCGCGCCGCGCGCCGGAGCCTGGTCGCCGCCGGTCATCATATTCTCGGCGGCGTAATAGAGTTCGCGCAGGAGCTGGCCCTTCCAGCCGTTGAAGACGCCCGGCCCCACGGCGCGGATGTCGCAGACGGTGAGGATCAGGAGCAGGCGCAGCATCTCGGGCGTCTGCACCAGGGCCACGAAATCGCGCACCGTCTTGGGGTCGGAGACGTCGCGGCGCTGGGCGGTGTCGCTCATCACCAGATGGTGCTTCACCAGCCAGGCGACGGCGCGGGTGTCGCCTTCCGAAAGGCCCAGGCGCGGACAGAGCGTCTCGGCGATGGCCGCGCCCACCAGGCTGTGGTCGCCCGGCAGGCCCTTGGCCATGTCATGCAGCAGGACGGCGCAGTAAAGCGCCTCGCGCGACTTGATGCGCTTGATCACGTCGCTGGTCAGCGGATGCTCGCCGGTCATCTCGCCGCGCTCGATGGCGGCGATGTTGCCGATGGCGCGGATCAGATGCTCGTCCACCGTATAATGATGGTACATGTTGAACTGCATCAGCCCCACGGCATGGCCGAATTCCGGGATGAAGCGGCCCAGCACCCCCGCCTCGTTCATCAGCCGCAGGGCCCGCTCCGGGTCGTGGCGGGAGGTGAGCGTCTCCAGGAAGGCGCGGTTGGCGACGGGGTCCTGGCGCACCTTGTCGGTGATCAGGTCGAGCGCGCGCGTCACGCTGCGCAAGGTGGCGGGATGGATGTCCACCTGCTTGCTGTCGGCGACATGGAACAGGCGGATCAGATTGGCCGGATCGGCCTTGAAGATGGCCGGATTGGCGGCCAGGCGCCCATTCTCGACATAGAAATCGTCGTCCGGGCTGCGCTGCTTGAGGAAGCCGGGCAGGATGCGGCGCAGGGAGGGGCGGGGCTTCCGGTGCTGCTCCTCCAGCGCGGCGATGAAGATGCGGGTGAGATCGCCCACATCCTTGGCCACCAGGAAGTAGGCGCGCATGAAGGCTTCCACGGCGCGGCGCGGCTTTTCGGCGTCGGTGTAGCCCAGCGCCGCGGCCAGCGCGGGCTGCACGTCGAAGGACAGCCGCTCCTCGGCGCGGTCCAGCAGGTAATGCAGCCGCACCCGTACATTCCAGAGGAACGCCTCGGCCTTCTGGAAGACCTTGTATTCCTCCTTGCTGAAGACATTGTGCGCCACCAGGTCGGCGGCGTCCTCGACACGGTAGAGATATTTGCCGATCCAGTAGAGCGTCTGCAGATCGCGCAGGCCGCCCTTGCTTTCCTTGACATTGGGCTCGACCAGGTAACGGCTTTCACCCTGGCGGGCATGGCGCGCCTTGCGCTCGGCCAGCTTGGCCTCGACGAAGTCGCGGCCGCCTGCGGCGGCATCGTCCCAGAATTTCCTGCGCAGCTCGTCGTAAAGGGCGCGGTCGCCGCAGAGATAGCGCGCCTCCAGCGTGGCGGTGCGGATGGTGATGTCCTGGCGCGACAGGCGCGAGGCTTCGGCCACGGTGCGGGTGGCGTGGCCCACCTTCAGGCCCAGGTCCCAGAGCATGTAGAGGATGAACTCGATCACGCCCTCGCTGCCCGCGCCCTGGCGCGCCGGACGCAGGAAGAGAAGGTCTATGTCCGATCCCGGCGCCAGTTCGCCCCGGCCATAGCCGCCGGTGGCGGCGACGGTGATGCCGCCGCCGGATTTCGCCCCTTGCGCATGCGAAAGCGCGAACTGGTGGATCAGGCCGATGACGGTGTCCTGCAGGCCCGAAAGGGCGCGGGCGGCGGCCAGGCCCGGAAGCCCGTCCTCTTCCACCGCCTTGCGGATGCGGGCGCGGGCCTCCACGAAGGCGGGCTTGAGGATGGCCAGCCCCGCCTGGCGCGCCGCCAGCGGTCCCTGGCCGGTGCCCGCGGCGCGCAGGGCGCGCGCCAGCGCCCCGGCGTCCAACAATTCGCCAGGGGCCAGGGTTGCGGTCTGCGGCTTCTCCAAGCCCAAGGCGGAACCTCCGTGAAGCGGCGGGATCATAGGGGCGCGGGGCGGGGAAGGGAAACGGCAGGGTCTTGGGGGCGGGGCGCGGGAACCTGCGGAACCGGCGGCGGTGCGTGCGGGTTTAACAGAGCAAAGCCCTGGAGATACCGCCCATGCGCAGCTTCCTCTTCTCCATCACCCCTCTGGCCCTGGCCCTTGGCGTCGTCGGCGCCGCCACCGCGGCCTTCGCGGCGCAGGACGAACCCTTCACCGTCGGCGACATCACGGCCGTCTGCACCGGCGTCGGCTCGTCCAAGGACAATCCGGAATGGGCCAGCTATCCGGTCAAGCTCGTTCTGGCCAATGTGGCGGGCGAGAATCTGGCCAACGCGCACTTCACCGTCACCCGGGGCGGACAGGAGGTGCTCAAGACCCATTGCGGCGCGCCCTGGCTGCTGCTGAAGGGTCCGGCCGGTCAGTACACCGCCACCGCCATGGTGGCCGAGGCCGGGCGCACCACCAAAAGCGCCAGCTTCAACCTGGGCGCCGGTCCGCAGCGGGAAGTGACGCTGATGTTCCCGTCCGCGCCGCAGCAGGCGGCTTCGCGGTAAGCGGCCTCTTCACCATCGCCCAAAACGAAACGGCGGGCCCGCAAGGACCCGCCGTCATCGTATTCGCCGATACCGGAGGTTAGGCCGGCTTCAGGTTCGCGGCCTTGGCGCCGCGGGCGTCCGGCACGATGTCGAAGGAAACCTTCTGGCCCTCGGTCAGGGTGCGCATGCCGGCCGCTTCCACGGCGGTGGCGTGCACGAACACGTCCTTGCCGCCGCCTTCCGGCGCGATGAAGCCGAAGCCCTTGGAGGTATTGAAGAATTTCACGGTACCGATCGTCATTGAGTCATTCCTGCGTTGGTTTGCCCGTCCGGCGTTTGCCGGGCCGGTATCTGGAAGGGATGCTGTCGCAGGGAAGGAAGTCCGACTCTCGTCCAGGCGCGCACGAAAAGGCGGGCAGGATAGTCTTCAGGCGCGCTTCACAACGACGGGGCGTAACTCCCAGACGGGCGCGACAATACGCGCAGGGCGCGCGGCTGGCAAGGCGGGCCGTTTTCGCAGGCGCAGCAGAATGCGCGCGGGATATGTTGCCGATATGTTGCCGCAGGGCGAAGGCGCTATCCTCTCGCCCGGCAAGGAGCGCCCCATGAACGCCTGGATGACCCACAACCCCGCCTGCGGCACCTCGCGCAATGTGCTGGCGGCGCTGCGCGCCCGCGGCATCGAGCCCGAGATCCGCGAATATCTCATCGAACCGCTGACGCGGGCCGAGATCGCGGCGCTGGTCAAGGAGATGGGCGTGCCTGCGAAGGCATTGGTGCGCTGGAAGCAGACGGACGAAGTCGCCGCCGCCGGGATTTCGGAAGCCTCGCCCGAGGCGGCGCTGATCCAGGCGATGGCGGACCATCCGGTGCTGCTCAACCGGCCCATCGTGCGCACCGCCAAGGGCGTCAAGCTGTGCCGCCCATCGGAAAGTGTCGCGGATATTCTGTAGGGCCTTCAGGCCGTCGCCAGGATTTCCATTTCTCCCAGTGGTTCGTCCGCCTCGATGATGTCGCCCGCCCGCGCCCCCAGCACCGCCTGGGCGAGCGGGGCGCGGAAGGAGATCAGGCCCCTGACGGCGTCGGCCTCGTCCACGCCCACGATGCGGAAGGTCTGCTTGCGGCCCTTGCGGCGGATGGTGACGGTCGAGCCGAAGGCGACGCTGCCATCGGCGGGTGGCGGGGCCAGTTCGGCGGTGGCGCGGCGGATCGTCCAGTAGCGCAGGTCGCGCGCCAGGGTCTCGCGCAGCAGGACATTGGCCTCGCCCTGCATGGCGCTTTCGATGCGGGCGATATGCGCCTCGATCTGCGCCAGGCCCTCGGGCGTCACCGGGTTGGGACCCTCCTCGACCATGCGCTCGGGCGGGGCGGCGGATTCGGCGGTTTCCTTCACAAAGGCGCGGGACATGCGCCAAAAATAGCATGGGCGGCGGCGCGGCCGGAGTCCCCGCGCCTTTCTCCCGCCGCGGCGGTTCGGCTATAGTCGCGGGCGAGAATGGGAGGTTCACCGGCAATGCGGATGGCACGGATCACGATCGCGGCGGGGCTTTTGCTGGCGGCCGGCGCGCCCGCGCCGGCGCAGGAAGGCTGGAACACGGTCAACGGCTATACCAAGGCCGAGCAGGCCCGGGCCGAGGCGCGCGCCCGCGCCGCGGGCTACACGCCCACCAAGCTGGCCTATGTGCAGTCGGGCAACATCTTCCTCTGGGCGACCCGGCGCGGGCAGGAATACATCCTGACCGTCACGCCGGAGGGCAAGGTGCATGCCGGCGGGGTGGCGGTGCGCGGCACCGGCCAATAGGCGGGCCCGCCCGTCACATGACGGGAATTTCAGCCAGACTTCGCGAAACTTTTTTGCCAAGAGGACGCCATTTTCCTGTGGTCCCTCACGGGCCGGAACGGCTATGAGAGGCCCCCAGGAAGGGGAGGAACACCGATGAAAAAGACCATGATCGCCGCCGCGCTGCTTCTGGCCGCCGCCGCGCCCGCGCTGGCGCAGCAGGGCGTCACCGGCAGCACCAATGGCTGGACCAACGCCCAGCGCAGCCGCGCCGAGGCGGCGGTGCGGCGGGCGGGCTATACGCCCGGCCCCATCGCCTATGCGCAGGGCGGCTCGATCTTCATCAACGGCACCAAGGGCGGCGAGAAGTATCTGCTGACCGTGACCCCGCAGGGCCGTGTCTATGCCAGCACCCCGGCCAGGCCCTTCGTGGTGGATCCCAAGACGGTGGTGAGCGGCGCGGGCGCGGGCGGCGCGCCCTCGGGCGACTGATCTACACCAGCCCCGACAGCCAGGCGCCCGTCGCGCCGGTGAAGGCGAAGGCCAGGAGCGCCCAAAGCCCGTCCTTGGCGGTGATCGCCAGCGCGAAAGCGACCAGCGCCGCGTTGGGCGGGATGCCGCCCAGTGGCACCAGCTCCAGCACCGGGGTGATCAGCGCCACCGCCAGGATCATCAGCGCGATGGCATAGAAGAACGGCCCGCGCGTGAGGAAGGAAAGGCGCGGGCGCAGCAGGTGATCCAGGAAGCGCGCCACCGGACGGAAGGCGGTGAGGCCCTTTTCCAGCTTGGGGCCGTCTATGGTGCGCCGCTTGAGCCAGCCCGGCAGCCAGACATGGGTCTGGCCCAGCAGCATCTGCACCGCGAAGATCACGACGATGGCCGAGGTGACGGCGGGCAGGCCCGGCAGCGCCCCCACCGGCGACAGCGCGAGCATGCTGGGCACCAGGATCAGGGGACCGAAGGACCGCTCGCCGATCACGGCCATCAGGTCGGCGACGGAAAGCCGCCCCCGGTCCGGGGTGATCGTCAGGATGCAGTCGATCACATCCTCCAGATCGTGGCGCGCGCCGTCCCCATGGCTCATCGGCTGCGCGAGCCGAAGGTCTTGGGCGCGCCGGGGCGGCCGGCGCGCTTAAGCCGCTGGCGGCCCGATTTGCCCAGCGCGGTGGAGGGCTTGCCCTCGTCGGAGACGCTGATCTCCGCATCCAGCGCGGCCCGCGCCACATCGGATTGGCGGGCGAAGGGATCGTCGGCGATGGCCAGGGCGGCGGCCTGAAGCCGCTTGAGCTCGTCGCGCAGGCGCGCGGCTTCCTCGAACTCCAGATCGGCGGCGGCGGCGCGCATGCGCTTCTCGATATCGGCGATGATGGCCTTGATATTGTGGCCGACGAACTCGCGGCCTCCTTCGCCGAAGGCTTCGGAGGTCAAGCCCGCATCAACGAGAACATGGTCCTTCTCATAGATCGAGCCCATGATGTCGGCGATGTTGCGCTTGACCGAGGCGGGGGTGATGCCGTGCGCCCTATTGTATTCCATCTGCTTGGCGCGGCGGCGGCTGGTCTCGGCCATCGCCCGCTCCATCGAGCCGGTGACGGTGTCGGCATAGAGGATCACCTTGCCGTCCACGTTGCGCGCGGCCCGTCCGATGGTCTGGATCAGGCTGGTCTCGCTGCGCAGGAAGCCTTCCTTGTCGGCGTCCAGGATGGCGACCAGGGCGCATTCGGGAATGTCCAGCCCCTCGCGCAGCAGGTTGATGCCGATCAGCACATCGAAGGCGCCCAGGCGCAGGTCGCGGATGATCTCGATCCGCTCCAGCGTCTCGACATCGCTGTGCATGTAGCGCACGCGCAGGCCCTGCTCGTGCATATATTCGGTGAGGTCTTCGGCCATCTTCTTGGTGAGCGTCGTCACCAGGGCGCGATAGCCGCTGGCCGCCACCTTGCGGCATTCGTCGATCAGGTCGTCCACCTGGCTTTCGACCGGGCGAATCTCGACCGGCGGGTCGATCAGGCCGGTGGGCCGGATCACCTGCTCGACGAAGACGCCGCCGGTGCGCTCCAGCTCCCAGGGACCGGGCGTGGCGCTGACATAGACGGTCTGGGGCCGCATCGCGTCCCATTCCTCGAATTTGAGCGGGCGGTTGTCGATGCAGGACGGCAGGCGGAAGCCGTACTCGGCCAGGGTGAATTTGCGCCGGTAGTCGCCCCGGTACATGGCGCCGATCTGCGGCACCGTGACATGGCTTTCGTCGCAGAAGACCAGCGCGTTGTCGGGCAGATATTCGAACAGGGTGGGCGGCGGCTCGCCCGGCTTCCTGCCCGTCAGCCAGCGGGAGTAATTCTCGATGCCCGCGCAGGAGCCGGTGGCCTCGATCATCTCCAGGTCGAAATTGGTGCGTTGCTCCAGGCGTTGCGCCTCCAAGAGCTTGCCCTCGGCGCGGAAGCGCTCCAGCGTCTGCGCCAGCTCGGCCTTGATGCCCTTCATCGCCTGGGCCAGGGTCGGGCGCGGCGTCACATAATGCGAGTTGGCGTAGATCTTGATGCTGTCCAGGGCCCCCGCGCTATGGCCGGTCAAGGGATCGAACTCGCTGATCTGGTCCACCACATCGCCGAACAGCTCCACCCGCCAGGCGCGGTCCTCATAATGGGCGGGAAATATGTCGATGATGTCACCGCGCACGCGGAAGGCGCCGCGGGCGAAATTGTCGTCGTTGCGGCGGTATTGCAGGGCGATCAGGCTGGCGATGGCCTGCTGGCGGTCGATCTTGTCGCCGCGGCTGATCGAGACGGCGGTCCCCGAATAGGTCTCGACCGAGCCGATGCCATAGATGCAGGAGACGGAGGCGACGATGATGACGTCGTCGCGCTCCAGGATCGCCCGCGTCGCCGAATGGCGCATGCGGTCGATCTCCTCGTTGATGGAACTGTCCTTCTCGATATAAGTGTCGGTGCGCGGGATATAGGCTTCCGGCTGGTAATAGTCGTAATAGCTGACGAAATACTCGACCGCGTTCTCGGGGAAGAAGGATTTGAACTCGCTGTAGAGCTGGGCGGCCAGCGTCTTGTTGTGCGCCAGGATCAGGGCGGGGCGTCCGGTCTGCGCGATCACCTGCGCCATGGTGTAGGTCTTGCCCGAGCCGGTGACGCCCAGAAGCACCTGGTCGCGTTCCCGGGCCTTCACGCCCGCCACCAGCTCGGCGATGGCGGTGGGCTGGTCGCCCGCCGGTTCGTATTCGGACACCAGCTTGAATTTGCGCCCGCCCTCGGATTTCTCCGGCCGCACCGGACGATGGGGAACGAAGGCGCTCATCGGCGTCGCCAGATAGGCGGGGTCTATCGCCGGATCGGCGGCGATGGCGGGCGCGGCCTGGATCGCCGCCTGGAACTTTTCTGTATTCGCTTCCGCTTTCGCCGAGCGTTTCGCGCCCCGGCGGGGCAGCATGCCGTTATTGTGCGCCATGGCGGTCAATATAATGCGCCGGACGGCTTTTTGCAGGCTATCGGGGCGTGGCGGGCCTCTTTATAACCGGTTGGCAGCACGAATTTTTCCCGAGGCGGTCATGAAATTCTGGGCGGTGGCGCTGGTGGCGCTGGCGATAAGCTGGTGCGGTTCCGCCCAGGCGGCGATCTCGCCCTCCTGCCGGCACCTGGCCGACACCTCCAACAGCGCCAATCTGGCGGCCCGGGGCGGCTTCGCCAGCCTGTTCGAGCCGCGCGCCCAAGCCGCCGATGCGCGGGAGCAGCAGCAGCGCCTGGCCGATGCCGCCGACGCGGTGCAACTGTTCGAGGCGGCGCGCTCGGCCTGCAGCGGCGCCGACGACGCCGCGCCCCTGGCGGCGGTCGCCCGCGACGTGGCGCCCCATCAGGCCGCCGTGGCGGCGGCGCTGGCGGCCGATGACTGCCTGCCCATCCTCTCCATGGTGCAGAACCGGCTGATGGAACTGGCGCGCGGGTTGGAGGGCGGCACCGCCGCGCCGGAGATGCCGCATGTGCTGGCGGGCGTGCTGGCGCTGAACGCCCAGGCGCGAGGGCAATGCAAGGGCGAGACGGCGCAGCTCACCGGGAAGTTCGCCGAGCAGGGCGCGGCGCTGCGCAAGCTCTATGACACGGTGGCGGCCTGCGGTCCGGCCCAGCTCGCCTATCACCAGGTGCTGGAGCGTGCCGCCAGCATGGTGGCCAAGGCCGAACGCGCGGAATACGAAACCTTCCTGCGCGAGACCTATGAACCGGCGCTCAAGAACATCAGGACGGCCTGCGGCGACATCCTCAACACCGAGGTGGTGGACGCCAACGACAAGAAGATGCGCGATTACGAGACGCTGAAGGCGGACGCGGCCCGGGCGCAGCAGCCGCAACAGCCACCGCGCCCGGACTGATCCCTCGCGCTCAGACGCTGTCGAACCATTGCTCGATGCGGCGGCGCATCGCCGCGTCGGGCATGCGCCCGCGCCCGGCATTGAGATTGTCCAGCATGTAGTTGGGCAGGTCGGTGCCGGGGATCACCGCCGTCACCGCCGGGTGGGAGAGGTTATATTTGAGGAAAAGCTGCGCGAAGCTGGTGCAGTCGATCTCCTTGGCGAAGTCGGGCAGGGGCTTGCCCGCCACGCGCTTGAACATGGAGTTGCGGCCGAAGGGCAGGTTGGTGAGCACGGCGCAGCCATTCTCCTGCGCCAGCGGCAGCAGCAGCTTCTCGGCGTCGCGGTCGCCCAGCGAATAGTTGATCTGGAAGAATTCCGGCTTCTCCCGCCGCAGCACCTGCGCCAGCGCGTCATAGGCGGCGTCGAAGCTGGAGGTGATGCCGTAGTGGCGGATCAGGCCCGCCGCCTTCCACTCCTTCATCTGGGCGCAACTGAAATTCGGGTCATTGACGTTCCAGGCCTGCTGCAAGTCCACATAATTGGTCTTGAGGCGCTGGAAGGACTGTTTCAGCTCGGCCTCGGCCTGGGGGCGGGTGTCGCGGCTGGAATATTTGGTGGCGAGGAAGAGCTGCTGCCGCAGGCCCGTCTGTTCCGCCACGATGCCGACATTGGCCTCGGCGGTGCCATAGCCCGCGGCGGTGTCGATCAGGCTGCCGCCGCCTGCCACCAGGTTGCGCACCACCTGCTTGCGCAGTTCCAGCTTCTCCGGGTCGTTCTCGAACTCGAAGACCTGGCTGGTGCCGATGCCGATGACCGGCAGCATGGTGCCGGTCTGGGGCACGCGGCGCTTGAGGATGGGCGGACCGGCGGCGGGTGCGGTCTGGGCGAAGGCCGCGCCCGGCAGGGCGGCAGCGGCGGCGGCGGTGGCGAGCATGTCGCGGCGGGACAGAGTCATGGGGCGAACTCCTTTGGTCAGAGGGAGGGGGTTGGGGAGGGGGCGGACGCGGCTTGCGCGCGGGCGCGCTTTTCCTGCTGGCGGCCGAGATAGAAGCTGAGGCCCGCCCAGGCGAGCGACACCGGGATCATCACCGCGGCGATCAGCGGGATGCCCAGCGCCAGCTTGGTGTGGAGCAGGGTGAAGACCCAGCCCGAGGCCATGTCGGCGCCGCGGAACACCACGCCGTCCACCACATTCTTGGCCTTGTACTTGTCCTCGCGGTCGGCGGCGGTGAAGAGGATTTCGCGCGCGGGGTTGGAGACGGCGAAGTTGGCGGTGCGCTGCGCCGCCTGGAACACCATCACCGCCATCAGTGCGGGCACCAGCGCCAGCCAGCCGAAGCCGATGGCGAAGACGATGGGCAGGAAGGCGGCCGCCGCGCCGGTGCCGAAGCGCTTGATCAGCCGCCCGGTCAGCACCAGTTGCAGCAGGATCTGCAGCGCCCCCACCCACAAATCTATGGTGGCGAAGATGCGGGTGCGCGCCGCCTCGTCGGGGGTGGCCGCCGACACCACTTCGGCCTGTAGGAAATAGAGGATGGTGCCGCCCAGCGACAGCAGCGCCACCCAGCCCGCGATGCCTGCCAGATAGGGCGAGCGCAGCACCGTCATCAGCCCTTCGAAGGGATTGCCGCCGATGGCAGGCGGATTGGCCGGTGTGGTGTTGAAGCCTTCCGCCGCGCGGCCCAGCCGCATGGCCGCGAACAGCGCCCCTTCCAGCAGAAACGCCGAGATCAGGAAGAGATTGACCACGCCCACCACATCCACCAGCTCGCGGGTGATCAGGGGCCCGGCCAGCGCCCCCAGCGAGCCGCCCGCGGCGATGAAGCCATAGAGCCGCTTGCCCTGGTCGGAGCGGTAGAGGTCGGCCAGATAGGACCAGAAGACCGAGACCGCGAAGAGGCTGAAGACGGTGAGCCAGACGAAGAAGACCTGGCTGACGGCCTGCCGCCCGATGCCGAAGAGCAGCAGCAGCCAGAAGACGATGATGTTGGCGGCGAAGAAGTGATAGACCAGCGGGATCAGCCTGCGGCGGGGAAAGCGCGCCACCGCCCAGCCATAGAGCGGGGCGGCGGCCAGCATCACGAAGAAGGTGGCGGTGAAGAGCCAGGGCAGGGCGCGGGTGCCGCCGGTGATGCCCGCATTGTCGCGCAGGGGGCGCAGCACGTAATAGGCCGAGAGGATCAGGAAGAAATAGGCGAAGGACCAGAAGAGGGCGCGCCGCTCCTCGCGCTTGACGTCCACCACCAGGGCCAGCAGCCGGTCGAGCATCATCCCACCTGTTCTTTAAAGAATGCGCCCGAGCGACACCGAAAGCCGCCTGCCCAAGCCGCGCACCCCGTTATTGTTGCCAAATCCTATCCCCGGCATTGCGCTTGCGAAAGGTGGGGCGGCGCGCGATCTTTCGCCTGCCGCGGGCGGATTCGCCACAATTTGGGCGCTTTTGACCCCGCCCCGCGCCGGAGACCGTCATGCATCAGCGCAATCTCGCCGAGAAAATCCTGGAGGGCATTCTCTTCAAGTCCCGCTGGCTCCTGGCGCCTTTCTATGTCGGGCTGGTGCTGTCGCTGCTGCTGCTTCTGGGCGCCTTCCTTCACGAGCTGATGCTGTTCATGCCGCAGCTTCTCGATCCCATGCATATAGACCCGGAGCAGGTGATCCTGGCGGTGCTCTCGCTGATCGACCTGTCGCTGGCGGGCAATCTGGTGGTGATCGTGATCTTCTCCGGCTACGAGAATTTCGTCTCCAAGATCAACACCGAGAATGCCGAGGACCGGCCGAGCTGGATGGGCACGCTGGATTTCTCCGGCCTCAAGATGAAGCTGATCGGCTCCATCGTGGCGATCAGCGCCATCTCGCTCCTGCGCGCCTTCATGGAGCTCACCGACGCCGCCGCGCCCCTGGACGAGCGCAAGATGTACTGGATGCTGATCCTGCATCTGACCTTCGTAGGGTCGGGCCTGATCTTCGCCGCGATGGATTATGTCGGTAACCGCGCCGAAAAGCCCACGGACCATTAGGCGCGGCTCTTTTGCGTCGTGAGTGTGTCGCGCGTGCTCACATGCTTAAGCACGCTCCGCGCGTCGCCTACGCTGTCGCTAGGCGACCCTGCTCACGCCGCAAAATACCGCGCGCCATCTAAGACGATCTGTCCGAGAAAAAGGGCCGCACGGCGGATGCCGGGCGGCCCTTTCGCTTTCGCGGGGCTTGGCTATTGGTGTTCCTTGGCCTTGCCCAGGAGGTCGGCCAGGTTGGTCGCCGCTTCCTGCATCGCCTCGGGCTCGGTGATCTCCATCGCCTTGCGGGTGAGCGCGATGGCCTCGACGATCTGCTGCTTCTGGGCCTCGTTCACCGCGTCATGGATGGCGCCCTTGCCGCTGTCGAGGCAGGGATTCTCGCTGGGCGTGGCGGCGCTGTAGCCCTCGCCGCCCGGACCGACCAGACAGTTCAGCACATATTGCAGGCGGATTTTGGCGCCGCCGACGCCGCGCCCGCCCGAGCGGTAGGCGAACAGCGCCTGGGTCTGGGCGATGGTCAGCTCTTCCCCGATGCCCGCCAGGGCGGGCGTGGCCGTCACCGGCAGCAGCATCCCGGCGATGGCCAGGCCGGACAGCAGGCCGGCGATGGTCTTCTTCATGGCGTGTCTCCCCGAATTGTCAGGCAATTTTTGCGCGAGAGATTAGACCAGCCCGGGCGGGGCGGAAAAGACACCCGCAACGCCAAAGGCCGGACCGGCGGGAACCGGTCCGGCCCTCCGGCGGACGGAACGGGCTAGCGGACGCTGGCCAGGTTGGCGCGCAGCGCCTGGGCCAGGGGCCCGGTGGTGGGCGTGGCGTTGTTGGCCTTGTCGGGGGTGATCACCGAGCCGTTGAAGGCGACGCCGCCATGCAGGCCGGTGCCGGAGGTCCATACCACGATGTCGCCGCCGCGCGCGGTGGTGGCGCCTTCCGCGCCCGAGGAGAGGTCGGCCACGGTGATGCCCGCCTGGGCGCCGATCTTGAAATTGCCGCTCTCGATGCCGCGCAGGGCGCGGTCGCTGTTGATGATGAAGATCAGCTCGGCCTTCTGCAGCCCGGCCTGGAAGCCGAATGAGGCGGAGGCCATGTCGTAGAAACGCGGCTCGCCCCAGCCATTGGCGGTGCGGCGAAGCAGGACGCCCGAGCCGCCCTCGGCGCCGAAGATGAAGCTGCCCTTGACCAGGTGCGGGACGATATAGACGGCGCGGGCGTCGCGCAGCATGCGGGCGGCGGCACCGAAGGCCGGGTCGCTCTTGAGATGGTTGACGGTCACGTTGGCGTCCCGCAGCAGCTCGGCCTTGTCGGCGGCGGCGGGCGTGGCGAAGAGCGCGGCCGCAAGGCCCACGCCCAGGAAGGCGGCGAACATCTTCTTCATAATCGGGGGTTCCCTTGAAATGGCGTTCGTGGAAACGCGCCGCCGGGGGAAAGGTTTCCGCGCTCAGGCCCGCCGGCGCGGCGGCAGGCAGTCGATCACCTCCACCGGCTTCAGGGGCGAGGCGTCCGCCTTGATCTTCTCACCGAAGCCGCTGGAGAAGTCCTGGAAGATGGCCGAAAGCTCCTCGGCGTCTATCAGGGTGGGGCCGCCCGGCGGGAAGCGGTAGCGCCAGAAGCTGACGATATGGGAAATCGCGCCCAGCTTCTCGCCCAGCTCCAGGAACATGTAGGGGGCCGAGAGCAGGAAGTCGCGGAAGGTCTTGGGGGCCTGGTGCGCCACCAGGTCGGCGAAGGAGGTGTCATAGACCGACAGCGCCTTGGCGACATGGGTGCCGTTGTCGCGCACCATGGCGATGATGGCGCGGCGCGCCCCCGCCAGATAGACCTTCTGCTCGGGCGTGACCGGCCCCTGGGGCTGGATGGCGTTGATCTGGCGCAGCACCCCCATCACGTCGGGCCAGAATTTCTCCATCGACCATTTGTAGTAGAGGAAGCCGCGCCAACTGAAGACGCCCTCGCGGAAATCGTTGCCGGTCAGGCCCAGGGTGAGGCGCAGCGGCTCCAGCTTCTCGTCCACCCGGCTGGAGAGCAGGGCCGAGACCATGCGGTTGGAGCTTTCCGAGCCCGGGCCGCCGCCCGCGAGCTGCACCAGGCGCGAAAGCTCGGCGGTGACGAAGCAGTGCATGCGCTCCTGGTCGCCCTCGGAGATGGCGAAATAGCAGGGCGCCACCTCGATCTCATGGTTGCGCAGATGCTCGCGCAGCAGGAAGGGATCGAGCGAGGGCACCGCGTCGAGCAGGCACAGCACGGTATGGTCGCGGTCCAGCCGCTCGTCGCGATAGCTGCCCATCTGGCGCAGCGCCTCGCGATAGCCGCGCTGCTCGACGAAAATGGCGCGGCCGCCGGCGCGCAGGTCGCTTTCGTCGAAGGGCGTGATGATCTTGGTCGCCGAGGAGCGGGGGCTGGGGAAGAGATAGGTCTCGTCCGTGCGGGTGCGGTGCTTGAGGATGAAGGCGCGGTTGATGATGGGCGAGACGAAGAGCGGCTTTTCGCCATGCTCGGGATTGCGGGCATTGTCGCGGGCGATCTTGCACAGGTTCAGCACCCGGCTGGTCGAAGCCCCGCCCAGGGCGTCGAGAAAACGGACAGAACGGTCGAAAGCCACGAAACGCCCCGATGCGACGGCAGACAGGCCGCGATCATGCGGGCGCGGGTCCTAACGATTGCTTTACCAGACCGCGGAAAGCGGCCGGAGACGGCGGCGTTTCCGCTAGCGCCGGGCCAGGATGCCCAGGAAGCGGGCAACATTGGCGGCGTTGAAGCCCTCGTCCACCCGGTCGTGGCGGCTCTGGGAGCGGATGTCGGTGCGCGCCCCGCGCCCGGAGCGGCGCACCTGCACCACGATGTCGCTGACGCGGCCGAACCAGAAGCTGGCAGTGGTGGCCTCGATGCGGCCTTCCTCGGGATTGAAATCCACGATGCGCCAGCCGGTCTTCTTCACCGCCTCGAAATCCCGCCAGAAGAAGACGGCGAAGGGATCGCGGCCCGGCGCGAAGCCCGCGCGCGGCTTGAGCAGCTCGCTGTGATGATCGTGCAGCACATAGGTGACGGTGTGCATTTCGCCCTTGTAGGGGATCAGGCGCTCGCCGTCATAGTCCGGCGGATTGGCGTCGGGCCCGCGTTCCTTCAGCAGCGCCACGAAGCGCGGCGGGCTGGCGGTGTTGGTGGTGACGTCATAAAGCGGCGGCGCCGTCAGCCGCTTCACGCTGCTGGAAAGGGGCGGATAGAGCAGCAGCAGCGCGCCGGTCAGCGCGGTGAGGCCCAGGCGCCGTCCCGTGCCGTCATTGCGCTGAAGGGCGCGGACGGTCCAGAAAAGGGCGAAGGCCAGCGCTACAAGGCCCAGCGCCACGGCGGGAATCATCAGCCGGTAGCCGTCGGCATAGGGCATCAGCCCCAGCCGCACGCCCAGGACCGCGGCCGCGGCGGTCACGGCCGCCAGCACCAGGGCGGAAAAGCCGAGACGCGCTGCGGCAAGCTGGGACATGCGGGAGAGGGCCTTGGGACGAAGCGGGAGTCGCGCGGAAACTAAGGCGGCCCCGCGCCGCTTGCAATTGCGATCTGCCCATTTTGGCGCTGGGCGGCGGGGATTTGCGCGCTAAGGTGATGCGGGGAGCCCTATGACACGCACCGACGCCATCCTGAGCAAGGCGCAGGCGCGCGACGTCGCCAGCCTGATCCATCCTTTCACCGACCTGGCGGCGCTGGGCCGCAGCGGGCCGTCCATCCTCACCCATGGCAAGGGCGTCTTCGTCTATGACAGCGACGGGCGCGAATATCTGGAGGCGATGTCCAGCCTCTGGTGCGTGGCCTTGGGCTGGGGCGAGGAGGAGCTGGTCGAGGCCGCGGCGGAGCAGATGCGCAAGCTCGCCTTCGTCCATATCTTCGCCGGCAAGAGCCATGATCCCGCCATCGCCCTGGCCGAGAAGCTGAAGGAGATCGCGCCCTTTCCCGTCGGCAAGGTCTTCTTCGCCAATTCCGGCTCGGAGGCCAATGACAGCCAGATCAAATTCCGCTGGTACGCCGCCAATGCGAAGGGCACGCCGGCGAGGAAGAAGATCGTCGCGCGCCAGGGCGGCTATCATGGCGTGACGCTGGCCGCCGCCAGCCTGACGGGCCTTGCGCCGGTGCAGCAGAGCTTCGACCTGCCCCTGTCCTTCGCGCGCCATGTCAGCGCCCCGGACCATTATGGCGGCGCGCACCCGGGCGAGAG
>Ga0182741_1003183_pt1 | contig 17776 bp, 17 predicted proteins | sample eDN5th37CBELigOP_FD_128874 | JGI IMG/M metagenome (GOLD analysis project Ga0182741, IMG submission 128874) | Enriched Organic Plus compost microbial communities from Emeryville, California, USA - eDNA 5th pass 37_C BE-Lig OP (version 2) (version 2) ...
CAGCGACGCCGCCACCAGCTCCACCACCCCGGGCGAGCTGACGCCGAGCACCACCGACACCAGGTGCGCGCCCACGCCGTTCACCACGAACGCGGGGATGCTGAGGCCCAGCACGAGGCGCAGGTCGTCCCGCGCCGCCCGCGACGGGACCGCGGAGAGCGGGGCGAGGCCGAGCAGCAGCTTGGAGGACAGCCGCCCCGACAGGATCCCGCCGAGGGCACCCGTGCTCGACAGGTGGGCCGGCACCAGGATCAGCAGGGCCGGCAGCTCGGTGAAGGTCTCGAGCCGCTTCTCCAAGGTGACCCCGGCGAGCGTGCTGACCACGCCGGCGACGGTCAGGATCGGCAGGGAGATGCGCACGATCCGGCGCACGTGCTCGAGCTCGGTCCGCACGCCCCAGACGACGGCGGCGATCGCCAGCGCGGCCAGGACCCAGCCCAGGCTCGTCGAGACGAGCCCGTAGCCGAGCAGCCCGGTGGCCAGCCACAGCGCCGGCAGCGTGAGCGCGTCGCCGAGGGTGGACACGAGCGGCGCGGTCACGTTGTCGAGGTCCCAGCCGAAGCGCACCGCCCCGGCGGCCAGGCCGAGGGTGGCAGCCAGGACGGGCAGCGAGGCGAGGGTCCCGCCCGCCACCGACACGAGGGCGAGGTCGGCCAGGCCGATCGTGGGGCCGAGGTCGAGCGCGGTGGCGAGCACGGCGGACACCGCGACGAGCACGACCGACATGCCGAGCGTGAGCGTGAGCGCGGCCAGCACGTTCTGGCCGAGGACCGTGCGGCCCCGCAGCCGCAGCTGCAGCTCCCCGGCGTGGATCGACGTGGAGACGCGGTTGCCCAGGGCGCCGAACACGTTGCCCCGCAGACCGATCGCGGCCGGCACGAGGAGGAGCATCCCCGGGTACCGGGCGAACGTGTCGGTCAGGGAGCCGAGGACGGCGCCCGCGACCAGGCTCGAGGACGAGTTCAGCCCGAGCGCGACGAGCCCCTGGCGGGCGTCAGCGCCCGGCAGGAGGCGGCGGGAGGCCATGGAGGCCGCCCTCGACGGGCTCGGGTCGCAGCCGGCACGGCGAGCACGCTACCCGCCGAGGACCCCGCGCCGGAACCTCACCCGAGCGCGACGATGGGGCCCGCAGGCCCCATCGCGACACCGTTCGTGCGGGCGCCCCGCAGGGCGCGCCGGGTCAGTCGACCTCGATGAAGATGCACTCGCCGGGGCACTCCTCGGCGGCCTCGATGACCGCCTCCTCGAGGCCCGCCGGCACCGGCGCGATGCCCTCGGCGCCGCCCGGGTCGGAGAGCACCTTGTCCCCGTCCTTCACGTAGGCCAAGCCGTCGTCGAGGAGGGTGAACACAGCGGGGGCGATCTCCTCGCACAGTCCGTCGCCGGTGCAGAGATCCTGGTCGATCCAGACCTTCATGGTGGGCTACCTCGTGTTGGGATCCGGGTGTGCGGTCACCCTAGCGCGCCGCGCAATAAACCCGGCAACTCTCGGGTTTACTGGGGCATCGCCCGCCGACGTTGCGCGGCGGCGAGCCAGGAGTAGGGTGCGCGAGGACACGCAGGAGGTGGTTCCGGTCGACGGGTCCGAGGACAAGGCAGCAGGTCGGGCGGAGCTGGAGGAGCTGCGCGAGCACGTCCGCGCCCTCGAGGAGGAGGTGCTCACGCTGCGCCGCCGCCTGCAGGACGCGCCCAAGCGCGTGCGCACGCTCGAGGAGCGCCTGCTCGAGACGAAGGGCCAGCTGGCCCAGGCGATCTCGCAGAACGAGAAGCTGACCTACACCCTGCGCGAGGCGCGGGAGCACATCGCCGCGCTGCGCGAGGAGGTCGACAAGCTCACCCAGCCGCCGTCGGCCTACGGGACCCTCCTCGGCCACAACGAGGACGGCACCGTCGACGTCTTCACCGGCGGCCGCAAGGTGCGCGTGGCGATCCACCCCGAGCTGGCCGACGCGCAGATCCCCCGCGGCGCCGAGGTCGTCCTCAACGAGTCGCTCAACGTCGTCCTCGCCCGGGGCGCCGACATGACCGGCGAGGTCGTGGTGTTCAAGGAGCGCCTCGACGAGACCCGGGCGCTCGTCGTCGGCCGGGCCGACGAGGAGCGCGTCGTCGAGCTGCTCGACTCGCTGCGCGACGTCCGGCTCCGCAACGGCGACACCGTCCTGCTCGACCCCCGCTCGGGGCTCGTCCTCGAGAAGTTGCCCCGTCCCGAGGTCGAGGACCTGGCCCTCGAGGAGGTGCCGGACATCGCCTACGAGGACATCGGCGGCCTCGACGAGCAGATCGAGCAGATCGCCGACGCGGTCGAGCTGCCGTTCCTGCACCAGGACCTCTACGCCGAGCACAAGCTGCCGGCCCCGAAGGGCATCCTGCTCTACGGCCCACCCGGCTGCGGAAAGACGCTCATCGCCAAGGCCGTGGCCAACAGCCTGGCCAAGAAGGTGGCGGCGGCCACCGGCGTGGAGACGGCCAAGTCCTACTTCTTCAACATCAAGGGCCCCGAGCTGCTCAACAAGTACGTGGGCGAGACCGAGCGCCAGATCCGCCTCGTCTTCCAGCGGGCCCGGGAGAAGTCGGAGGAGGGCTGGCCGGTCATCGTGTTCTTCGACGAGATGGACTCGATGTTCCGCACCCGCGGCACGGGCATCAGCTCGGACATGGAGTCCACGATCGTCCCGCAGCTCCTCGTCGAGATCGACGGCGTGGAGACGCTGAAGAACGTCATCATCATCGGCGCCTCCAACCGAGAGGACCTGATCGACCCGGCCATCCTCCGGCCCGGGCGGCTCGACGTGAAGATCAAGATCGAGCGCCCGGACGAGGAGGCGGCCATCCAGATCTTCAGCCGCTACCTCACCCCGGACCTGCCCCTGCACGAGGGCACCGTCCAGGAGCTCGGCGGCGGCGACCCGGCCAAGGCCGTCCAGGCGATGATCGAGCAGGCGGCCGCGGAGATGTACCGCACGGACGAGGCCAACCAGTTCCTCGAGGTCACCTACCAGAACGGTGACAAGGAGATCATGTACTTCAAGGACTTCGCGTCCGGGGCCATGATCGAGAACATCGTGCGGCGGGCCAAGAAGCGGGCCATCAAGCGCCTCATCGCCGGCGGCGAGAAGGGGATCATGGTGGAGGACCTCATCGAGTCCATCCACCAGGAGTTCAAGGAGCACGAGGACCTCCCGAACACCACGAACCCCGACGACTGGGCGAAGATCTCCGGCAAGAAGGGCGAGCGGATCGTCTACGTCCGCACGATCGTCCAGCGCGAGGAGGACAAGGAGCCCCAGGGCGGCCGCGCCATCGAGCGCGTCGCGACCGGCCAGTACCTGTAGGCCACCCACGTCCCGCCCCCCCCACGCCGTCCTCGGGCCCGGCGCCCGGCGATCGCCCGAACACCGGGCCGAGCGCGCTCGGCGGTCCGCACCCGGCGGGTGGAGGTTCCACGGGCCGTGGCGGGCGGTAGGGTCGCTCCATGGCCCTGCCGAAGGTGCTCGGCATCGAGACGGAGTACGGGATCCTCGTCCGCGGGGGCGAGTCGAACCCCATCGCGGCGTCGTCGATCCTGATCAACGCCTACGTGCAGGAGCTCGCCCGCCGGGGCGAGGCGTCAGGCCCCACCCGGGTCGGCTGGGACTTCGAGGACGAGCAGCCCGGCAACGACGCCCGCGGCTACGCGGTCAGCGGCGCCGCGCCGCCCGAGGTGGAGACGCACCTCGTCAACGCCGTCCTCACCAACGGCGCCCGCTACTACGTCGACCACGCCCACCCCGAGCTGTCCACGCCCGAGTGCGCCGACCCCTGGACCGTCGTCCTCTACGACCGGGCCGCCGAGCTGATCCTGCAGCGCTCGATGCAGGCCGCCCGCAGCCTGCTGCCTGAGGGCCAGGAGGTGGTGGTCTACAAGAACAACTCCGACCGCAAGGGCAACAGCTACGGCTGCCACGAGAACTACCTCATGGACCGCCAGGTGCCCTTCGGGAAGATCGTGGCCAACGTGATGCCGCACTTCATCACCCGGCAGGTCTTCACCGGGGCCGGCAAGGTCGGCACCGAGGCAGCCGGGCTGACGAGCGCCGAGGTGCCGTTCCAGCTCACGCAGCGGGCCGACTTCTTCGAGGAGGAGGTCGGCCTCGAGACCACGCTCAAGCGGCCGATCGTGAACACCCGCGACGAGCCGCACGCCGACCCGCAGAAGTACCGGCGCCTGCACGTGATCGTGGGCGACGCCAACCTCTCGCAGGTCGCCACCTTCCTGAAGGTCGGCACCACCGCCCTCGTCCTGTCCATGATCGAGGACGACTGGCTCACCCGGGACCTCATGCCGGCCCGGCCCGTCCAGGCGCTGCGGCAGGTGTCCTACGACCTCACCCTGACCCGGCCGATCGAGCTGGCCGACGGCTCGTCGATCACCGCCCTCGAGGCCCAGTGGGAGCTGCACACCCGGGCCCGCAAGTTCGCCGAGGAGCGGGGCCTCGACTGCGTCGGCGGCCAGGAGGTGGGCGAGGCCGTCCTCGACCGCTGGGAGACCGTCCTCTCCGCCCTGGAGACGGACCCCGGGCAGCTGGCCGGCCAGCTCGACTGGGTGGCCAAGCACCGGCTCATCGACGGGTACCGGGAGCGCCACGGCCTGCGCTGGGACGACGCCCGGCTCGCGGCGATGGACCTCCAGTACCACGACCTCCGGCCCGAGCGCTCCCTGGCCGCCCGGGTCGGGCTGGAGGCCCTCGTCGCCGACGAGGCCGCGGCGCGGGCGATGACCGAGCCGCCCGAGGACACCCGGGCCTACTTCCGGGGCAAGTGCCTCCAGCGGTGGCCCTCGAACATCGTGGCCGCCAACTGGGACTCGCTGGTGTTCGACGTGGGCGACGAGCCCCTCCGGCGGGTCCCCATGATGGAACCCCTGCGTGGAACCCGCAGCCACGTGGGTAGCCTCCTCGACAGGTGCGAGAGCGCCGCCGACCTGCTCCACCAGCTGGGGCAATAGCGCAAGGAACCCGCCATGGCCGAACGTGAGCACAAGAGGAAGCAAGCGCCGACCAAGAGCGACGAGGTCGTCGAGGAGGTCCCGGGCCAGTCCGAGCAGGGCGAGAAGATCAAGGCCGAGCTCGACGACCTGCTCGACGAGATCGACGAGGTCCTCGAATCCAACGCCGAGGACTTCGTGAAGTCGTACGTGCAGAAGGGAGGGGAGTAGGCCCGGCCATCTCCTCGGAGATGAGGGTCACACCCCGTCCCTCGCGTCGGCGGCACCGCGGAGGAGGTGCTGCCGCGCGAACGAGCAGCCCTGCCGCATCAGCGGCGAGGCGACGCCGCTCGACGAGCTCCACCGCGCCGCCGGGATGCGCGACGGTCGGCGCGACGAGTGCGGGCGCGCGCTCCGGGCCATCGTCCGCGAGCGCGACGCGCGCAACCCGGAGCGGCCAAGGCGCGGGTGGGGGAGCGGGGTCGATAGCCTCGCCCCGGTATGACGCTGCCCATCTTCTCGGCCTCGGACGACCCGGGGCCCTCGTTCATCGAGCTCCTGAAGCGGGTGAGCCCCACGCCGCCGATCGTGTCGGCCAGCGGGCACGAGCCCCTGCAGATCACCCACGGCACCACCGTCCTCGGCGTGCGCTTCGCCGACGGGGTGGTCATGGCCGGCGACCGTCGGGCCACCGCCGGGAACCTCATCGCCCACACGACGATGGAGAAGGTGTTCCCGGCCGACCGCTACAGCGGCGTGGCCATCGCCGGCGCCGCCGGCGCGGCGATGGAGATGGTGAAGCTCTTCCAGCTCCAGCTCGAGCACTACGAGAAGGTCGAGGGCCAGGTCCTCAGCCTCGAGGGCAAGGCCAACCAGCTGAGCGCCATGGTGCGGGGCCACCTGCCCGCCGCCATGCAGGGCATGGCCGTCGTGCCGATCTTCGCCGGCTACGACCTGCGCCGCGGCGAGGGCCGGCTCTTCGAGTACGACGTCACCGGCGGGCGCTACGAGGAGTCCGAGCACGTCGAGTCCGGCTCGGGCAGCCTCCACGCCGGCACCGTCGTCAAGCTCGGCTACCGGGAGGGCATGAGCCGGGACGAGGCGATCGACCTCCTGCTCCACGCCCTGTACCGCGCGGCCGAGGAGGACTCCGCCACCGGGGGGCCCGACCTCATGCGGGGCATCTTCCCGACGGTGGCCACGATCACCGCCGAGGGCTACCAGCGGATCGAGGACGACGAGCTGCGCACCCGGGTCGAGGCGATCATCAGCCGGGAGGTGGCCCGATGAGCATGCCCTTCTACGTCGCTCCCGAGCAGGTGATGAAGGACCGGGCGGACTACGCCCGGAAGGGCATCGCCCGCGGCCGCAGCGCGGCGGCGGTGCTCTACGAGGACGGGATCCTCATCGCCGCCGAGAACACGAGCGCCACCCTCCACAAGGTCAGCGAGATCTACGACCGCATCGCGTTCGCCGGGGTCGGCAAGTACAACGAGTTCGACCAGCTGCGCATCGCCGGCGTCCGCCACGCCGACCTCAAGGGCTACTCGTTCAGCCGAGAGGACGTGGACGCTCGCAGCCTCGCCAACGCGTACGCCCAGATGCTCGGCCACATCTTCACCCACGAGATGAAGCCGATGGAGGTGGAGATCCTCGTGGCCGAGATCGGCACGGAGCGCGACGAGGACCAGATCTTCCACATCCTCTACGACGGCTCCGTCGTCGACGAGGACCGCTTCAGCGCCATCGGCGGCGACGCCGAGGCCATCGGCGACCGCCTGGAGGACGCCTTCCAGCCGGGCATGGACCTCGGCACCGCGCTGCGGGTCACCGTCGCTGCGCTCGCCGGGCCGGACCGCACCCTCGCCGCCGAGGACCTCGAGGTGGCGGTGCTGTCGCGCCGCAACGGGCGTCGCGCCTTCCGGCGCATCGGGACCGCCGAGGTGGCCGAGCTCCTCGGGGCCGTTGCCGAGCCCGCCCCCGCCGAGGGCGAGGGGACCGCCGAGGCGCCGGCGAGCGACGCGGGCGACGGGACCGCCGCGGCCCCCTCCGGCGACGATCCCACCACCTGACCGGCCGGCCGCAGGCGCGGCACCTGAGGGGCCGGTGGGCCGAGCGGCCCCACGTGGCGCGGCGGTCCAGCGCGGCCGGCCGTCAGTGTGGTCGGATGGGGCCATGACGCGACTTGGCCTCCAGATCCCGAGCTTCACCTACCCCGACACCGGGCCCGCCGAGCTGTTCGCCGCCGTCGCCCGCCAGGCCGCCGAGGCCGACGCCTCGGGCTTCGACACCGTCCTCGTGATGGACCACTTCTACCAGCTGCCGATGCTGGGCCAGCCGGACGACTACATGCTCGAGTGCTACACGCTGCTCGCCGGGCTGGCCGCCCACACCGAGACCGTGCGGCTCGGCGCCCTCGTCACCGGCAACACCTACCGGAACCCGGCGGTGCTGGCGAAGACCGTGACCACCCTCGACGTGGTCTCCGGCGGCCGAGCCCAGCTCGGCATCGGTGCCGGCTGGTTCGAGCTCGAGCACCAGGCCTACGGGATCGAGTTCGGCACCTTCGCCGACCGGTTCGAGAAGCTCGAGGAGGCCCTCCAGATCATCCTCCCGATGCTCCGAGGCGAGCGGCCGAGCCTCGACGGCAAGCACTACCGCGTCGTGGAGGCCATCAACGAGCCGCCGCCGGTCGGGCGCATCCCGGTGATGATCGGCGGGGGTGGCGAGCGCAAGACCCTCCGGATGGTCGCCCAGTACGCCGACGAGTCGAACCTGATCGCCGACCGGGCCGACATCCCCCGCAAGCTCGAGGCGCTGGCCGAGCACTGCCAGCGCCTCGGCCGCGACCGCGCCGAGATCACCGTCTCGTGGCAGCGCAGCGCCTGCATCGCGCCGACGATGGAGGAGGCGCTCGCCGAGCTCGCCGACGGCCTCGCCCGCCGCGGCGTGGACTTCGCGTCGCTCCCCGACGAGCAGCGGCAGGGGATCCTCGACATGGTCCACGTGGGCGACCCGGACACGGTGGGGGAGCGGCTGGCCGCCGACCTCGCGCTCGGCGTGGACGGGTTCACGATCAACCTGTCCTTCAACGGGCACATCCCCGGTCGGGTGGAGCTGCTCGGCCGGACGGCCCGCGCGGTCCTCGGCTGATCGCCGGCCGGCCGGGGTCGGCCCGGTCGGGACGGGACGGGGATAGGTTGCATCCATGGAGCGCAGGATCTTCGGGCTCGAGAACGAGTACGGGGTCACCTGCACGCTCCGCGGCCAGCGCCGCCTCAGCCCCGACGAGGTGGCCCGCTACCTGTTCCGCCGGGTGGTGTCCTGGGGCCGCAGCAGCAACGTCTTCCTCGCCAACGGCGCCCGGCTGTACCTCGACGTCGGGTCGCACCCGGAGTACGCCACCCCGGAGTGCGACAACGTCCTCGACCTCGTCACCCACGACAAGGCCGGGGAGCGGATCCTCGAGCAGCTGCTCGTCTCCGCCGAGGCCCGCCTGCGCGAGGAGGGCATCCGCGGCACCGTCTACCTCTTCAAGAACAACACCGACTCGGCCGGCAACAGCTACGGCTGCCACGAGAACTACCTGACGTCGCGGCGCGACGACTTCGGCTACTACGCCGAGGTGCTCATCCCGTTCTTCGTGTCCCGGCAGATCTACGCCGGGGCCGGCAAGGTCCTCCAGACCGCACGCGGGGCGATGTACTGCATCGCCCAGCGGGCCGAGCACATCTGGGAGGGCGTCAGCTCGGCCACGACCCGCAGCCGCCCGATCATCAACACCCGCGACGAGCCCCACGCCGACGCCGAGCGCTACCGGCGCCTCCACGTCATCGTGGGCGACTCGAACATGAGCGAGTACACCTCGTTCCTGAAGGTGGGGGCGACCTCGATCCTGCTGCGGATGCTCGAGGACCCCAGCCAGGTGCTGCGGGACCTCACGCTCGAGAACCCGATCCGGGCCATCCGCGAGATCAGCCACGACATCACCTGCCGCCGCAAGGTCCGCCTCGCCAACGGGCGGGAGCTGTCCGCGCTCGACATCCAGACCGAGTACCTGACCAAGGCGCTCAAGTACGCCGAGACCAAGGGCCTGAGCCCCCAGGAGAAGCAGGCGCTCGACATGTGGGAGCACTGCATCACCACGATCGAGCGCGACCCGCTCGAGCTCGACCGGGAGGTCGACTGGGTGATCAAGCACAAGCTGATCGAGCAGTACCGGGCCAAGCACGACCTGCCCCTCACCCACCCGCGGGTGGCGCTGCTCGACCTGCAGTACCACGACATCAGCCGCGACCGGGGCGTGTTCTACAAGCTGCAGGACACCGGGCTCGTGGAGCGCACCTGCACCGACGCCGCCATCGACGAAGCGGTCGAGACCCCGCCGCAGACCACCCGGGCCCGCCTGCGGGGCGAGTTCATCCGGCGGGCCAAGGAGCGCAAGCGGGACTACACGGTCGACTGGGTCCACCTGAAGCTGAACGACCAGGCCCAGCGCACCGTCCTGTGCAAGGACCCGTTCAAGGCCCACGACGACCGGGTCGAGAAGCTCATCGCGTCCCTCTGAGGCCATCGTCGTGCCCGCGTTCCGCCGCGCCGCCGTCACGCGGGTGCTCAGCGAGCGCCCCGGGCTCCAGCGCGTCGAGACCGATGCCGGCCGGGCCTACGTCCTCACCCAGCTGACCGGGCCGGTGGCGGTGGGCGACGACGTGATCGTCAACACCACCGCCGTGGACCTCGGGCTCGGGACCGGCGGCTGGCACGTCGTGCACTGGAACCTGGCCCGCGACGCCTGGGCCGAGCCGGGGCCCGGCCACATCATGAAGCTCCGGTACACGAGCCTGCAGGCCGACACCGGCGCCGCCGAGGAGCACCACCCCGACGTGGCCGGCGACCTCGGGGGCGCCCCGGTGGTCGTGTGCGGGCTGCACAGCCAGGTCCCGGCCGTGGCCGTGTCGGTGCTGGCCGCCCGCCCCGGGGCCCGGATCGCCTACGTGATGACCGACGGCGCCGCCCTGCCCCTCGCCCTGTCCGACCTCGTCCACGCCATGGTCGAGCGAGGGGTGCTCGCCGCCACCGTGACCGCCGGGCACGCCTTCGGGGGCGACCTCGAGGCCGTCTCGGTGCCGTCCGCCCTGGCCCTGGCTCGTCACGTGCTGGGCGCCGACGTCACGATCGTGGCCATGGGCCCAGGCGTGGTCGGCACGGGGACGGCGCTCGGCACCACCTCCGTCGAGGTGGCGGCGATCCTCGACGCCGCCGCCGCGCTCGGCGGCACCCCGATCGCCGCGCTGCGCATGTCGAGCGCCGACCCCCGGCCCCGGCACCGCGGCGTCAGCCACCACAGCCGCACCGCCCTCGAGCTCGTCCGTAGCCGGGTGCTCGTCGCCGCCCCGACCGACGGCCTGGACCTCGACCTCCGCCACGACGTGCGGGTCCTGCCCCCGCCCCCGGTCGCCGAGCTGCTCGCCGACGCCGGCCTCACCGTCACCACGATGGGCCGCGGCCCGGAGGAGGATCCGCTGTTCTTCCAGGCCGCCGGGAGCGCGGGGGCGCTCGCGGCGTCGCTCCTGCCGTCGCCCGAGGGCGCTGAGTAGGGTCGCTGCGATGTCGGTGGCCAAGCTCGAGCGCCTGCTCAACCTGACCGCGCTGCTGCTCGACACCCCCCGCCCGCTGAGCGCGGAGCAGATCCGCGAGCAGCTCGCCGCGTACGCGGAGGACCGGGCCGCCTTCCGGCGGACCTTCGAGCGGGACAAGGACGAGCTGCGCCAGATGGGCATCCCGCTCGTCGTCGAGCCGGTGCCCGGCACCGACCCGCCGGTGGACGGCTACCGGATCCCGCGCGAGGAGTACGCGCTGCGCGACCCCGGGCTCGAGGCCGACGAGCTGGCCGCCCTGCACCTCGCCGCCTCCGCCGTGCAGGTCGAGGGCGTCTCCGCCACCGCCGGCCTCCTGAAGCTCGGCGGGCTGGTCGGCTCGCAGACGGGCAGCTTCGACGTCCACGTCGCGCCGCTGCCGGCCGACGCCAACCTGCCTCGGCTGTTCGCCGCCGTGTCCGCCCGGCGCCCCGTCCGCTTCCGCTACCGGGACGCCGACCGCACCGTCGACCCGTATCGCCTCGAGTTCCAGCGGGGCCGCTGGTACCTGAGCGGCTACGACCACAGCCGAGCGGATGAGCGGAACTTCCGCCTGGACCGCATCGAGGGCGACGTCGAGGTCACCGACCTGCCCCCCTTCGAGCCACCGTCCACCGCGGTGCCCGGCCAGGCCCGTGGCGCCTGGGAGCTCGGTGCCGAGCCCCCGGTCCGGGCCCGGGTCCGGATCGAGGGCCCCGGCGCCCGGTGGGCCGTGCAGCACCTCGGGCCCGACGCGGTGGTCGACGAGGACGACGACGGCGTCGTCGTGGAGCTGCCGGTCACCAACCGGGCCGCCTTCCGCTCGTTCGTGCTCTCGTTCCTCGAGCACGCCGAGGTCCTGGAGCCGCCCGAGCTGCGCGCCGACGTCGTGGCCTGGCTGGAGGCCCTGGCGTGAGCGCCGAGACGTCCGCCGCCCGCCTCCAGCGCCTCCTGGCGATGGTGCCCTGGATCGCGGCCCACGACGGCCCCACCCTCGACGAGGTCTGCCAGCGCTTCGACCTCACCCGCGAGCAGCTGGCCGCGGACCTCGAGGTCGTGTGGCTCGTCGGCCTGCCGCCCTACACGCCCGACGCCCTCATCGACGTCGTGCAGGAGGGGGAGCGGGTCTGGATCCACTACGCCGACGTGTTCGCCCAGCCGCAGCGGCTCACGCCGGACCAGGCCGTCGCGCTGCTGTCGGCGGGCGCGAGCGTGCTCGCCCTCGGCGGTGCTGAGCCCGACGGCGCGCTCGCCCGTGGCGTCCGCAAGCTGGCCGAGGTGCTCGGCGTCGACGCCGACCAGGTCCTCGACGTCGACCTCGGCGGGTCCGACCCGCAGGTCCTGGCCACGCTGCGCCAGGCGGTCCGCGAGCACCGGCGGGTCCACCTCGACTACTGGTCCTACGGGCGCGACACCCGCACCGAGCGCGACGTGGACCCCTACGTCATCCACGCCGAGGGCGGTGCCCTCTACCTGCTGGCCCACTGCCACCGAGCGGGCGGGGAGCGGCGCTTCCGGGTCGACCGCATCAACCGGGCCGAGCTCCTCGAGGAGACCTTCGAACCGCCCGCCGAGCACGGCCCCACCGTCGTCTTCCAGGCCGACGACGACGACCCCCGCGTCACCCTGCGGCTCGCGCCCGAGGCCCGCTGGGTGCTCGACGCCTACCCGGTCGAGGCCCACCGCGACCTCCCCGACGGCGGTGTCGAGGTCACGCTGGCGATCGGCGAGGAGCAGTGGCTGGCTCGCCTCCTCGTGAACCTCGGTCCGGCCGCCGAGGTGGTCGACGCCCCCGAGCCGCTCGCCACCGCCGGCCAGCGCGCCGCCCGGCGGGTCCTCGCCCGCTACCGTTGAGCGGACCGTGACCGACGCCTTCGACGACCTCTCGAGAACCCAGGACGTCGGCGGCGACGACGACGACCGCACCTCGCCCCCCGAGCCCGACGCCGCCGGTGCCGAGCGCACCCGCGACCGCGACGACGGTCCGGGCCGCCACCGCCGGGAGGACCCCGCCGAGGAGGCGGAGGCCCGCCGCAACGCCCGGGTCCGCTCCGCCATCGAGTGGGTGGCGGTGATCGTGGGTGCGCTCGTCGTCGCGCTGGTGGTCAAGACCTTCCTGTTCCAGGCCTTCTACATCCCGTCCGCGTCGATGGAGCCCACGCTCGAGAAGGGCGACCGGGTCCTCGTCAACAAGCTCAGCTACGACCTCCACGACGTGCACCGGGGCGACATCGTGGTGTTCGAGCTCCCGCCCGAGGAGGTCGGCCCCGATGGGATCAAGGACCTGATCAAGCGGGTCATCGGCCTCCCCGGCGACATCATCGAGACCCGCGACGGGGTCGTCTACATCAACGACCGCCGCCTCGAGGAGCCCTACCTCGCCGAGGGGACCGTGACCGGGGACCCCAGCGCGGGGAACAACCCGGGGATCACCCGCCAGCGGGTGCCGGAGGGCACGGTGTTCGTGATGGGGGACAACCGGGCCAACTCCCACGACAGCCGCTACGCCGACCGGGGACCCATCCCCATCGACAGCATCGTGGGCCGCGCCTTCGTCGTCGTGTGGCCCCTCTCGTCGATCTCCGGGCTCTGACGACGGCCCCGGTGCCGTCGCCGGCGGGCTAGCTGGCTCTGGCCAGCGCGTCGACCATGCGGTCGACGTGGTCGCTGTAGACGGCGTCGACGCCGTGGTCGAGGACGACGTCGAGCGTGCGCTCGTGCTGGGCGTCCCAGGCGAAGCAGAGGATCCCGAAGCGGTGGAAGAGGGTCGTGAGGCCCCCGGTCCACTCGCTGTGGTGGAGGTTGACGGCGTCGATGCCGGCGTCGGCGAGCTCGGCGGCGCGCCGCTCCGGCCCGAGCTCCATCGTGCGCAGCCGGGTGGAGTCCACGAGCCGCACGTCGGGGCAGGCCTCCCGCCAGGCCGCCACCTGCTGCCAGTCGGGGTGGCAGAGCCACAGCCGCCGCACCGCGTCGTCGCCAACCGCCCGGGCCACCCGCACCACCTCGTCGAAGGCGTCCGGGTCCTTCACGTCGAGGGACAGGTCGACCACCCCCACCTCCGCATAGAGCTCGGCGAGGGTGGGGATGTGCTCGGGGAGCTCGTCGCGGGCGAGCGACCGGATCGGGACCTTCCTGCGCAGCCCCCGACGGACGACCCCGTCGTGGTCGAGGACGGCCTGGCCGTCGGCGGTGACCCACACGTCGCTCTCCAGGCCGGTGGCGCCGAGGCGCAAGGCCAGGCGGAACGCCTCCAGGGTGTTCTCCGGGGCGTGGGCCCTCGCCCCTCGGTGGGCGAAGCCGATCGGCGGGCGGCGCAGCGACGGGAGCCGGGTGGGCACGACGGCTCATTGTGGCAGACGTCGCTCAAGGACGACCCCGCTCCGGCCGATGACCAGTGGAGGAACGATCGAGCGATCTCGGAGGGTCGGGCGAGCACCATGGCGACGGTCATCAAGGCGAGCTGCCAGGACTGCGGAGACGTGGAGCTGGGCGTCAGCGACCTGCGCGTGCGCATCTGCAGCGTGGACGAGCTGAGCACCTACGTGTTCCGCTGCCCGACCTGCCGGATGTCGGTCGTGAAGCCGGCCGAGCCCCGGGTGGTCGACCTCCTCGTCGCGTCGGGCGTGCGCCTCGAGCACTGGGACCCGCCGGCCGAGCTGTTCGAGCCGCACCCGGGCGCCCCGATCACCCACGACGACCTGATCGACTTCCACCGCCTGCTCGAGCGGCCCGACTGGTTCGAGCTCCTCGCCGTCGACGACGCCCGGTAGCGTCAGGGCATGTCGCTGCTCTGGGCGGTCCCGCCCGTCGCCGTCGCGATCGCCGCTGCGGTCCTGCTGACGCAGCTCCGGGCCATCCAGGGGGCCGCTGACGACCTCGCCGCCGAGCTCCGCCGCCTCGACGAGGTCCGGGTGGCGGTGGCCGCGGTCCGAGCCGACGGGGCCCGCACCCGCGAGCAGCTGCGCCGCCTGCGGGAGCGCTGAACCGGCCCGTCGGTACACTCGCCGCATGTTCAACGTCGGCGGTGGCGAGGCGCTGGTCATCGCCCTGATCGCCCTCATCGTCCTGGGCCCGCAGCGGCTGCCGGACGCGGCCCGCCAGGTCGGGCGGGCCGTGGGTGAGCTCCGCCGGCTCTCCAACGGGTTCCAGAGCGAGCTGAGGTCCGCCTTCGACGAGGCGGAGCGGGAGCGGGAGGCGCCCCCGCCGCGCGACGTTCTCGCCGACGAGCCCAGCGCCGCCGGCCCCGACCACCAGGCCGCTCCCGCCCGGCGACCCCGTCGGCGCACGCCGCTGCGGGCCGACCCCGTCGGTCCCGACGAGGCGTCCGCCCCGCCTCGATGAGCCAGGGGGCCACGCCCGACGACCCGAGCCGGATGACCCTCGTGGAGCACCTCACGGAGCTCCGCGCCCGGGTCATCAAGTGCGTGATCGCCGTGGCCGTCGGCATGGTGATCGCCTTCGTGCTCTACCCGCAGATCTTCGACGTGCTCCTCGCCCCCTACAAGGCGATCGCCGAGGACCAGAACACGATCGGTGACGGCAAGCTCCTCGTCCTCGACCCGCTCGAGGGGTTCGGGGTGCGGATGCGCCTGGCCATGTACGGCGGGATCGCCATCGCCATGCCGGTGATCCTCTGGCAGATCTGGAGGTTCGTGACCCCCGGCCTGTACCCCCACGAGAAGCGCTACGCCGTCCCCTTCGTCATCAGCGCCCTCGTGCTCTTCGTGCTCGGTGCCGGCCTGGCCTACTACACGCTGCCCCGGGCCCTCGACTTCCTCGTCCGCATCGGCGGCGACGACCTCGTGACCGCCTTCGCGCCGGGCAAGTACTTCTCGCTGATCACCTACATGATGCTGGCGTTCGGGATCGGCTTCGAGTTCCCGATCCTCCTGATCTTCCTGCAGATGGCCGGCATCGTCTCGGTCGACGCGCTGCGCAAGGGCCGTCGCTACGCGATCGTGGGCATCACGGTCCTCGTCGCCGTGATCACGCCCTCCGGCGACCCGATCAGCCTCCTCATGCTCTCCGTGCCCATGGTGCTCTTCTACGAGGCGTCGATCGTCGCCGGGCGGGTCATCGATCGTCGCCGGGCCCGCACCGAGGCCTGGTGATGGCCGATCGGGCCGCCATCCTCGCCGGGTACGACTTCGCCCTCGACCCCTTCCAGGAGCGGGCCATCGACGCCCTCGACGCGGGCCGCTCGGTGCTCGTCGCCGCGCCCACCGGCTCCGGCAAGACGGTGGTGGCGGAGTACGCGGTCGCCTCGGCGCTCGCGGACGGGGCCAAGGCCTTCTACACGGCGCCGATCAAGGCGCTCTCGAACCAGAAGTACACCGACCTCGCCCGCCGCCACGGCGCCGACGCGGTCGGGCTCCTCACCGGGGACAACGCCATCAACCCGCACGCTCCGATCGTGGTGATGACCACCGAGGTGCTGCGGAACATGGTGTACGCCGGCTCGCCGCTCCTCGACGGGCTGCGCTTCGTCGTCCTCGACGAGGTCCACTACCTCCAGGACGCCTACCGGGGGCCGGTCTGGGAGGAGGTGATCATCCACCTCGACCCGACCGTGCGGCTCGTGTGCCTGTCGGCCACCGTCTCGAACGCCGAGGAGCTCGCCGAGTGGATCACCACGGTGCGGGGCCCCACCGACACCGTCATCGAGGAGCGACGCCCCGTCGAGCTGCAGAACCTGTACTGCGTCGGCGACAAGGCGAGCGAGCACCTCCACCTGCTGCCCACCCTCGTCGACGGCCGCCCGAACCCCGAGGCCGAGCGCCTCGACGACCAGGCCCTGCGGGCCAGGGGCGGGCCACCGAGGGGCCGGCCCCGGCGGCGCTTCTACACGCCCCGTCGCATCGAGGTGATCGAGCTCCTCGAGGAGCACGGCATGCTGCCGGCGATCGTGTTCATCTTCAGCCGCCGGGCCTGCGACGAGGCCCGCGACGCCTGCCTCGACGCCGGGCTGCGGCTCACCACCGCTCAGGAGCGGGCACGGATCCGCCAGATCGTCGACGAGCGCACCGCCAGCCTCACCGACGCCGACCTCGCCGTCCTCGACTTCGACCGGTTCCTCGCCGGGCTCGAGGCCGGCATCGCCGCGCACCACGCGGGGATGGTCCCGCCGTTCAAGGAGGCGGTCGAGGCCTGCTTCGTCGAGGGCCTCACCAAGGTGGTGTTCGCCACCGAGACCCTCGCCCTCGGCGTCAACATGCCCGCCCGCTCGGTGGTGATCGAGCGTCTGACGAAGTTCTCCGGGGAGCAGCGGGAGCTGCTCACCCCGGGGGAGTACACGCAGCTGACGGGCCGGGCGGGCCGGCGGGGCATCGACGAGATCGGCTACGCGATCGTGCTCTGGTCGCCGTTCGTCCCCTTCGAGCAGGTGGCGGCCCTCGCCTCCAGCCGCACCTACGCGCTGCGCTCCGCGTTCCGGCCCACCTACAACATGGCCGCCAACCTCGTGCAGCGCTACGAGCCCCGTCAGGCCCACCACCTCCTGAACCTGTCCTTCGCCCAGTACCAGGCCGACCGCGCCGTCGTGCGGCTGGAGGCCCGCATCGAGCGCCAGGAGCAGCGCCTGGCCCGGCTCCGGCGGGAGGCCACCTGCGAGCGGGGCGACGTCGACGAGTACCGGCAGCTGCGGGCCGCGGCCCGGGAGGGCCGCACGGCGCGGGCCGCCGTCGCCCGGGACCGGGTCCTGGCCGCGCTCGCCCGCCTGGCGCCGGGCGACGTGATCGTGCTCGACGGGGTCCGCCACGCCGTGCTCAGCGTCGCCTTCCGCAAGGGCAACCCCCGGCTGCACCTCGTCGACGAGCGAGCCAAGGCCCGCACCCTCACCGCGGACGACCTGCGCGAGGAGCCCCAGGCGGTGGGGAGCGTGCCCCTGCCGGTCCCGTACAACCCGAACAACCGGGCCTTCCAGCAGGAGCTGGGCCGGTCGCTGCGCCGGGCCCGGATCCACCCGACACGGCAGGGGCGAGCCGCTCGTGACGACGGGGCCGACGGCGCGGTCGCCTCCCACCCGGTGCACGACTGCCCCGACCGCGACGCCCACCTGCGGGCCGCGGTGCAGGCGGAGCGGGTCGAGCGCGAGCTGTCCGACCTGCGCCGGCAGGTGCGGGGCCGCACCGAGTCCCTGGCTCGCCGGTTCGACCGGGTGCTGCGCCTCCTCGAGGCGTGGGGGCACCTCGACGGCTGG
>Ga0182741_1003186_pt1 | contig 17764 bp, 16 predicted proteins | sample eDN5th37CBELigOP_FD_128874 | JGI IMG/M metagenome (GOLD analysis project Ga0182741, IMG submission 128874) | Enriched Organic Plus compost microbial communities from Emeryville, California, USA - eDNA 5th pass 37_C BE-Lig OP (version 2) (version 2) ...
CTGGCGAACTTGTCCCAGTCGTCGTCGACGGCGTCGACCTGCGAATGGTCGGGACGCCGCAGATCGCCCTGAAGCTGAAGGTTGTAGGGCGGGTCGGCGAAGATCAGGTCGACCGACGCCGCCGGCATGCGCGCCATTTCGGCGACGCAGTCGCCGACGACGACGCGCGCGGCGGGGGAGCTTTGGGGAGACGAGCGGGGCGCCCTTGCGGACGCCCCGCGACGCGACAGACCCATGACGCGATAACTCATCACTCGGGTACGCGGTCGGCGACGCGAGACCTACAACCGACGAGCCGCATCATGGGCGGCCAAGGTTAAAGAACGACTTAAATTCGAACTGGCGGCGCAACCTTGCGCTAGCCATATGGTTGAAGCCGCGGCGCCGGCCGCGGCCGCGTTCGGATGGACTTCATTGTCCGGACCGGCGACAATCGCCGGGTGAGGAGAAATGCATGCGCTGGGACGATTTCCGCCGAAGCGACAACGTGGAAGACCGGCGCGGCAGCGGGGGCTTTGGTGGCGGCTTTGGTATTCCCGGAGGGCGCGGCGGGCTCGGCATCGGCACGGTCGTCGTTCTCGGGCTGATCGGCTGGGCGCTGGGTATCGATCCGCGCATCCTGATCGGCGGCGCGGAGATCCTCACCGGCGGGGGTCCGGCACAGCAAATGCCGTTCGACGAGCCGGGGCGGTCCGGCCGTACCGGCACGCCGAACGACCAGATGGGCCAGTTCGTGGCTGCCGTGCTCGGCGATACCGAGGATCAGTGGAAAGTCATCTTCGAGAACGCCGGCGAGCGCTACCGCGAACCGAAGCTGGTGATGTTCTCGGGCGCGACCAGCGCCGGCGCCTGCCGCGTGGCGCAGTCAGCGATGGGACCGTTCTACTGCCCGCCGGACCAGCGCATCTATCTCGACACTGCGTTCTTCCGAGAGATGCAGCAACGGTTCGGCGCGTGCAGCCAATCGAAGTCATGCGACTTCGCGCAGGCCTATGTGATCGCGCACGAGGTGGGGCACCACGTGCAGAACCTGCTCGGCATCCTGCCGCGGGCGCAGGAAATGCAGCGCGGCATGAGCCAGCGCGAGGCCAACCAGCTGCAAGTGCGGATCGAGCTGCAGGCCGACTGCTTTGCGGGTGTGTGGGCAAATCGCTCGCAGCAGCGCTGGAAGTTTCTCGAACCGGGCGACATCGAAGCGGCCCTGAGCACCGCCGCGGCGATCGGCGACGACCGGTTGCAGAAGCGCAGCCAAGGCCGCGTGGTGCCGGATTCCTTCACGCACGGCTCCTCGGCGCAGCGGCAGCGCTGGTTCACCACCGGGCTGAAGCAGGGCACGGTCGCCGCCTGCAACACGTTCAACACGACGCAGCTCTGACACCATGGCCAAGCTCGATCCTGATCGCGCGTTCATCCCCCTGGGCATCGCGGTGCTCACCGTTTCCGACACGCGCAGCCTCGCCGACGACAAATCGGGTGCGACGCTGGTCGAGCGGATCGAGAAGGCCGGGCATGTCTGCCGCGACCGCGCCATCGTCACCGACGACGTCGAGGCGATCCGCACACGGGTGAAGGCCTGGATCGCCGATGCCGCGATCGACGTGGTGATCACGACCGGCGGCACCGGCTTCACCGGCCGCGACGTGACGCCCGAAGCGCTCGAGCCCTTGTTCGAGAAGCGCATGGACGGCTTCTCGGTGACCTTCCACATGATGAGTTTCGGCAAAATCGGCACCTCGACGGTGCAGTCTCGGGCGACCGCCGGGGTCGCGGGGTCGACCTTCATCTTCTGCCTGCCGGGCTCACCCGGCGCGTGCCGAGACGCCTGGGACGAGATCTTGGTGCACCAGCTCGACTACCGAGTGCGGCCGTGCAATTTCGTCGAGATCATGCCGCGGCTGGACGAACACCTGCGCCGGCCGAAGGCGCAGGGCGCGACGGCCTGACGGCAATCAGTCCAGCACCACCGCGGCGCTCCTGAGCATCACGGCACGGCGGCCGAGGCGGCGGGCGAGATCCCGCTCCGGGTCGGCGACGCCGTCTCGGTGGCCGCCCAAACGGTCATAGGTCTTGCGCGTCAGCAGCAGGCCCTGTCCGGCCTTGGCGCTGCCGCCGAGCGACAGGCGCAGCAAGGCGAGCGCCTCGCGCCAGGCGGGCCGCTCTCCGGTGGCCGCGGCTGGCCGGAACACGGCGGCGCGTTCGACCCCGTCACGCTCCACCCTTTCGACGAAGCGCACCACATCCTCGATCCAGCCGCCCTCGAGCACGGTGCCCGGCCGTAGAAACAGAAGCCACAGGCCACGCGCGGCAGCGGCGCCCTGGCGCAGGCGCTGCGCCAAACCGGCTTCGGACACAATCAGGTGGCAGCCGGCATGATCGGCGACGTCGGCGGTGCGGTCCTGCGATCCGGCATCGACCACAACCACGTCACGAACGATGCCGGCAGCGGCGCCGCTGACCAGCGGCGCCAGGGTCGGCACGAGCGCGCGCTCGGAATTCGCGGTCGCGATCACCACGCTCAGCATCGGCGGAATCTCCTCAGCCCAGCAACCCATAGCAAGCTTTTGCTGCAGGTGCGAACAGCAGGAAATTGTTCTTGTTTTGTTCTTCGTCCGCGACTATCTTCCCCGCCATGAGCCGCCCGGCAAAGAGATCGGCCGCTGTCCGCCGCCAGAGCCCGCCGTCGCCACCGCCCTCCTCGGCGGCGGCGGGCGAAGGCGGGATCGTCCCCGGCCCCGGCACGCAGGTGGATCGCGAGCGCCGGCGCGGGCGCGGCGCCCAGTCGAATGCGTCCGGGCGCTACGAGCTGCTGGCGCGGGTCGCCTTCGATGACGGCTGGCAGAGCCTGGAAGAATTGCCTCCCTTCGCCACGACGGTGAGCGAGGACAAGGCGCGCAAGGTCATCACTCGCAACGAATCGCCCGACATCTCGTTCGACCGATCGATCAATCCGTATCGCGGCTGCGAGCACGGCTGCATCTACTGCTTCGCGCGACCGACCCATGCCTATCTTGGCCTGTCGCCGGGGCTCGATTTCGAGTCGAAGCTGTTCGTGAAGCCCGACGCGCCGGCGCTGCTGGAGCGCGAATTGTCGGCACCCGGTTATCAGGCGCGGACGATCGCGATCGGGACCAATACCGATCCCTACCAGCCGATCGAACGGCAGCATCAGATCATGCGCGGCATTCTCGAGGTGCTCGAGCGGGCCGGACACCCGGTGGGGATCGTCACCAAATCGGCGCTGGTCACGCGCGACATCGACATCCTGGCGCGGATGGCGAAGCGGAACCTCGTCAAGGTGGCGTTGTCGGTGACGACGCTCGATCCGAAGCTCGCGCGCATCATGGAGCCGCGCGCGGCGACACCGCCGCGGCGGCTCGAAGCGCTGCGGCAGCTCAGTGCCGCAGGCATCCCCACTTCGGTGATGGTGGCACCGGTGATTCCGGCTCTGAACGATGCCGAGATCGACCGCATCCTCGACGCGGCCGCGGAGGCCGGGGTGCGCGAGGCGGGCTATGTGCTGCTGCGGCTGCCGCTGGAAGTGCGCGACCTGTTCCGCGAATGGATGATCGCGAACTTTCCCGACCGCTATCGACACGTCTTCGCGCTGATCCGCGAAATGCGTGGCGGAAAGGATTATGATTCAACCTGGGGCACGCGGATGAAAGGGTCGGGACCCTATGCCTGGATGATTGGCCGGCGGTTCGAACTTGCTTGCGAGAAGCGCGGCCTGAACCAGACGCGCACGCGGCTGACCACCGACCATTTCGTTCCGCCGCTTCGGCGTGCCGAGCAGCTTAGCCTGTTCTGAGGCGGGAGCCCCGCCGAGCCGTCCCACACCAGATCGAGGAGTTTGCCATGACGCTGCCACCGCGCATCAACCTCGTCACCCTGGGCGTGGCCGACCTGGAGGCGAGCTCCGCCTTCTACGAGCGGCTCGGCTGGCGCCGCGGCGCGCGCGGCGGCGAGGCCGAGGTCCGGTTCTTCGCGCTGTCGGGGCTCGTGCTCGCCCTGTTTTCGCGCCAGGCGCTGGCCGACGACGCCAAGGTGCCCAACACGCCGCCGGGCTTCGGCGGCATCGCCCTGGCGATCAATCTGCCAAGCGAAGCCGCGGTCGACGACGGGCTGGCGGCGGCCGCGGCAGCCGGCGCCCGCATCCTGAAGCCGGCAGAGCGCACGTCATGGGGCGGTTATTCCGGCTATTTCGCCGATCCCGACGGCCACCCGTGGGAGGTGGCGTACAATCCCGGCTTTCCGCTCAATGCGGACGGCCGGATCGTGCTGCCGGACTGACGCAAGCCGGGACAGGCGGCGGTCACGGCGGCTGTCCGCAAATTTGCGCCTGCCGTCACCGCTATTCACAGCTGGGGCGGCGGCGGGATTGCCCTCGGCCGGTCCGGCCGGCACGATCCCCGCCATGATTCGCAAGGGACAGGCTGCGGCACGGCTGCCGCTGGAGGAGGTGGAGATCCGCCCCACCTTCCGGCGCGAGCGCGCCGCGCAGAAGCGCGGCATCTGGCCCGTGGCGGGATGCGACGAGGCCGGCCGGGGACCGCTCGCAGGGCCGGTTGTGGCGGCGGCGGTGATCCTCGATCCCAAGCGAATCCCGAAGGGTCTCGACGATTCGAAGAAGCTGACGCCGGAACGGCGCGAAGCGCTCTACGACAAGATCTGCGAGAGCGCGGAGGTGGGCGTCGCCTTCGCACCGCCGGCGCGGATCGATGCCGATAACATTCTGCGTGCCTCGCTGTGGGCGCTGGCCCGGGCGGTCGCCGCGCTGCCGGTGAAGCCGCAGCTCGTGCTGGTCGACGGAAGGGACAAGATCGCGGCCGGCTGTGAATGCGAGGCGGTGATCAAGGGCGACGCCCTGGTCCTGTCGATCGCCGCCGCCTCGATCGTCGCCAAGGTGACCCGCGACCGGCTGATGACGCGGCTTGGCCTGGCGCATCCCGGCTACGGCTTCGAGCGCCACATGGGCTATTCGGTGCCGGAACATTTCTCAGCGCTGCAACAGCTCGGCCCGACCGTCCATCACCGGCGCTCGTTCGCCCCCGTGGCGGCGCGCTACGACACCCCCGCCATACCGGCGCTGCCGCTCGAACCGTTGCCTCAGTGAGGCCGGACGCGTATTGCTGCAGCATCGTCAACCCCGCCGGTGCCGATGCTGCACGTCTCCCTGATCGTCGAAGCGCTGCGCGCGCAGCCGCGGCTGCTGTTCTGGTCCGCGACGCTGCTGCAAGCGGCGCTGTGGCTGGCCGTTCCAGCGCTGTTCTACGCGGCGCCGCCCGGTGCGCTGCCGGTGGTGCTGGCGGTCGGGCACGAATGGCAAATGGGCACGGTGTTCGGCGCGCCGCTGGCGTTCTGGCTGGCTGAAATCGCATTCAACGCCGCCGGCGGCAGCATCGTCGGCCCCTATCTGCTGTCACAGGTATGCGTCATCGTGACGTTCTGGGCCGTGTTCGCGCTCGGCCGGTCGATCGTCGGGGTGCAGCACGCGGTGCTGGCGACGCTGCTGATGGGCGGCGTGTTGTTGTTCAGCGTGGCCACGCCCGATTTCGGGCCGGCGGTGCTGGCCATGCCGCTCACGGCGCTGACGCTGCTCTGGTTCTGGCGCGGGCTCGGCGAAGGCCGGTGGACCGCCTGGATCGCCGCAGGCGTCGCGCTCGGGCTGCTTTTGTTGACGACACCGGCCGGCCTGCTGCTGGCTTCATTGATGGCGGTCTTCACCCTGGCGACGAACCGCGGCCGGGCGGCGCTGCGCACGCCGTTCCCGCTGCTGGCCGCCGCACTGGCCGTCACGATCGCCCTGCCCTACGCGCTGTGGCTGCGGCGCACCGGCATGCACCTCGCCATCGGCGACGCGCGGCTGCCGCACAGCGCCGACCTGGCTGCGCGGCTCGCGCACTGGGCGGAACTGCTCGGCATGCTGGTGGCGGCTCATGTCGGCTTCATCGCGCTGGTGATGATCGCCGCCGGGCGGCCGCGGCGCAGCCGCGTCCCGGCGCCGGCCTTCCCGCGCATGCCGGTGAAGGATTTCGCCAAGACCTTCGTGTTGGTGTTCGCGCTGGCGCCGCCGCTGCTGGCGACGCTCGCCGCGGCGCTGACAGGGCGTCCCGAGCCGATCGGCGGCGCCGGCTGGGTCGTCGTCCTCACCGGCCTTGCGCTGGTCGTCGCCGTGGGCGACGTGATCGTGCTGCAGCGCCAGCGCATTCTCGGCTACGCGTGGCTCGCCGTGGTGCTGTTGCCGCCACTGGCGACCATCCTCGCACTCGGTACGGCCCCGTTCGTCGGCATCGACCTGCAAGCAAACCAGCCGGCACGGGCGATGGCGCAGTTCTTCACGGAGACATTCCACCGGCGCACCAACAGCCCACTGCAGACCGTCGCCGGCGACGCGCGGCTCGCTTCGCTCGTGGCGCTGGAATCGCCGGACCGGCCGCGGGTCTTTCTCGACGCGGATCCGCGGCGCGCAGCCTGGATCGACGCCGACCGCGTCAAAGCGAACGGCGGGATCGTGGTGTGGCCGATCACCGATCCGCTCGGCACCGCGCCGCCGCAAGTCCGCACGCAGTTCCCCGAACTCGTCGCCGAAGTGCCGGAGACGTTCGAGCGCACGATCGACGGCTCGCTGCCGCCGCTGCGGCTCGGCTGGGGCATGATCCGGCCGCAGCAGACGGAAGAAGGCGCGCCCGTCGCGGCTCAGTGATAGCCTTCGCCCTCGCGGACCTTGCCGCGGAAAATCCAGAAGACGAAGACGAAGTAGCCGATGATGATCGGCAGCAGGACGAGCGTACCGACCAGCAGGAAGATCTGACTGGCCGGCGCGGCGGCGGTGTCCCACACGGTCAGGGCGGGCGGCACCAGATACGGAAAGTTGGAGATCACCAGGCCGGCATAGCCGAGCAGGAACAGCATGATCGCGGCGATGAAGGGGCCGTGGTCGTCGCCGCGGCGCAGCCAGTGCCAGCCGGCGAAGGCGACGAAGGCCGTGACGAGCGGCACCGGCCAGAGGAAGAGAATGTTGGGCAGCGTGAACCACCGCGTCGCGACGCGCTCGACGGCGAGCGGGGTCCACAAACTCACCACCGCCATCAGCGCCACCACGGCAAGTACGAGGAATTCGGCCTGGCGGCGGCTGCGCTGCGCGACCGTCCCATCGGTCTTGAGCACCAGCCAAGTGGCGCCGAGCAGCGCATAGCCGACAACGACGCCGACGCCGCACAGCAGGGCAAAGGGCGTGGCCCAGTCGAACGCGCCGCCGGCGAACTGGCCGTCCTCGACGGCGATGCCCTGGATCAATCCACCGAGAATGACCCCCTGCGAGAAGGCCGCGAGCGTCGAGCCGGCGGCGAAGGCGAAGTTCCACCAGCCTTTGCTGGTATGAGCAATCCAGCGGAATTCAAAGGCGACGCCGCGAAAGACCAACGCAAGCAGCATGCAGATGACCGGCAGATAGAGCGCGGGCATGATCACGGCATAGGCGCGCGGGAATGCCACCCACAGGCCGCCGCCGCCGAGGACCAGCCACGTCTCGTTCCCGTCCCAGAACGGCGCGACCGAATTCATCATCTGGTCGCGCTCGCGCTCTTCTTCGGCGAAAGGGAACAGGATGCCGATGCCGAGATCGAAACCGTCGAGGACGACGTAGAGCGCGACCGCGGTTCCGATCAGCGCGGCCCAGATGACGGGAAGATACCATTCCATCGCAGCGCCTCCCTGACGGCGTCACCAGCCGGATTGCACGACTCGCCGCGCGCCGCGACGCGGCTGCACGCTCAGCCGCGGCCGGCCAGTGCTTCGCGGCCCCCCTCCTCGGCACCGGTGATCGGCCGGTTCGGCAAGCCGCGCTGCGGCGGCTCGATGCCGCCGCCTTGCGGCCCGCGCACGATCAGCCGGTTGATGTAGTAGATGCCCATCGCGAACACGATGCCGTACACAACGACGAACAAGGCCAGCGTGGTGGCGACGCTGGCGCCGGGCACCGGCGAGATGGCATCGGCCGTGCGCATGAGCCCGTACACGACCCACGGCTGACGGCCGCTTTCGGTGACCACCCAGCCGGCGATCACGGCGATGAAGCCGAGACTCCAGGCCCAGGAGGCTGGGCGCAAGAACCAGTCGGTATCGAACAGGCGTCCGCGCCACCACAGGACGGCGCCGACCAAGCCGGCGGCGATCATGATGAAGCCGATCGCCAGCATGATGCGGAAAGCAAAGAAGACCGGCAGAACGGGCGGCCGCTCCGATGGCGGCACGCTGGTCAGGCCCGGAAACAGGCCGTTCGGATCGTGGGTGAGCACGATCGAGGCGCCGCGCGGAATAGAGATCTCGAACCGGTTGCGCTCGTTCGCCTCGTCGGGCCAGGCGAAGATGTGGAAATCGCCGGGCTTGCTGCCGTCCCAGTGCGCCTCCATCGCCGCGATCTTCAGCGGCTGGTGCTGCAGCGTGTTGAGGCCGTGCTGGTCGCCGATGAAGAGCTGCAGCGGCGCCGCGATCGCCAGCATCAGCACCGCCATGCGCAGCATGGTCCGCGCCTCTTCATAATGGCGGTCCGCCAGCACGTAACGCGCGCCCACCGCCAGGACGACCATCGCGGTCGTCAGGTAGGCCGCGTTGAGCATGTGGGCGAAGCGGTAGGGAAAGCTCGGATTGAAGATGATCCGGAACCAGTCGAGCGGATGGAAGGTGCCGTCGCGCATCTCGTAGGCGACCGGCGTCTGAATCCAGCTGTTGGCGGCGAGGATCCAGAAGGCGGAGATAACGGAGCCGGTCGCGACCGCGATCGCCGCGAACACGTGAAGCCAGCGCGGCACGCGGTTCCAGCCGAACAGCATCACGCCGAGAAACGTCGCCTCGAGAAAGAAGGCGGTGAGCACCTCGTAGCCGATCAGCGGGCCGACGATGTTGCCGGCGGCTTCGGAGAACCTGCTCCAGTTGGTGCCGAACTGATAGGTGAGGACGATCCCCGACACGACGCCCATGGCGAAGGAGACGGCGAAGATCTTGGTCCAGAAGCGTGCGAGCCGATGATAGTGATCGCGGCCGGTGCGGATCCACATGATCAGCAGGGTCGCGATATAGGCCGACAAGCCGATGGTGAAGCTCGGAAAGATGATGTGGAAGGTGATGGTGAAGGCGAATTGCAGCCGTGCCAGCAGCACCGGATCGAGATCCATCGGCACTCTCCTTCTTCCGGAGGGGTCACACGCCGGGCACGGCGTCGCTCACCGCGGTCGCTGAACGGGCAAACTTCCACCTACGTTATGCGTTCCCCTTCGGCCTTGTCGTTGCGTCAATTTCGCCGAGGGCCTTCGCCAACATGAGAAAATCGCGCCATGCGAGGCGCTTCTGCAACGGCTGGCGCAGCAGGTAGGCAGGGTGAAGCGTGGCCAGCGCGCGGATCTCCCGGGTTCCGGTTTGATAGGAGAACCAGCGGCCGCGCGTCTTCAGGATGCCGTCCTTCACGCCGAGGAGGTTCTGCGCCGACGGCCCGCCGAGGCACACGAGTATGTCCGGGTCGGCGAGCTCGATCTGCCGGCGGATGAACGGCAGGCAGATCTGCGATTCCTGTGGGGTGGGCGTGCGGTTGCCCGGGGGGCGCCAGGGGATGATGTTGGCGATATAGGCGCTGGTGCGGTCGAGCCCGATCGCCTTCAGCATCAGGTCGAGCAGTTGCCCGGAACGGCCGACGAAGGGCTTGCCGGCGAGATCCTCGTCGCGGCCCGGCGCTTCCCCGACGAACATGATGCGGGCCTCGGGGTTGCCGTCGGCGAAGACGACCTGCTTGGCCGTATGGCGCAGGGCGCAGCCCTCGAAGCCGGCAACGATCGCCCGCAGATCATCGAGGGTGCGGGCGGAAGCCGCCGCGGCGCGCGCGGCCATCACGGCCGCTTCCGGCGACGGCGGCGCGGCCGGCTCGGCAGGGGCGGCCCTGGCCGCCGCCGGTGCAGGGCGCGACACTTCCTGCCGCGGCGGGGCGGGCGCCGGCACCGTCTCCTCGGGGCCGAAGCGATCCACGGGCGTCTCGTCCAGCAGCGCGTCGACCCCCGCCTCCAAGTAGAAGGCGAGCAATTCGCGGGCGGCGAAGGCAGTGTCGCTGGTCATCATCAATGGTTCCCGCCCTCATTGTAGCACGTGCCAGGGGGACTGACGGCGCAGGCGGCGCGGCGGCGATTGTCAGGCGCGGAAAAAACGTGGAAAAGGTCCAAACTTCAGGGTGTGACGGGCGCGAGGTCAGGTTCATGGCGGAGTCGGAACTGCCGGCACGGGAACGCATGGAATTCGACGTGGTGGTGGTCGGTGCCGGTCCGGCGGGGCTGGCGGCCGCGATCCGTCTGAAGCAGCTGGCGCCCGACCTCAGCGTGGTGGTGGTCGAAAAAGGCTCGGAAGTCGGCGCGCATATCCTTTCGGGCGCAGTGATCGACCCGGTCGCACTCGACCAATTGCTGCCGGAATGGCGCGACGAGGACACCCCGATCAAGACGCCGGTGACTGACGACCGGTTCTATTGGCTCGGTCCCGCGGGCGGGCTGCGGCTGCCGAATTTCATGATGCCGCCCTTGATGAGCAACCACGGCAATTTCGTCGTGTCGCTCGGGAATGTGTGCCGCTGGCTGGCGCAGAAGGCCGAGGCGCTCGGGGTCGAGATCTATCCCGGCTTTGCCGCCGCCGAGGTGCTCTATGACGACAATGGCGCGGTGACCGGCATCGCCACGGGCGACATGGGAATCGGCCGCGACGGCAAGCCGAACGCGTCGTTCACGCGCGGCATGGAACTGACCGCCAAGTACACGCTGTTCGCCGAGGGTGCCCGCGGGCACCTGACAAAGCAGCTGATCGCCAAGTTCGACCTGGCGCGCGACCGGGAGCCGCCGAAATTCGGCATCGGGCTCAAGGAGCTGTGGCAGGTGGCGCCGGAAAGGCATCGTCCTGGGCTGGTGCAGCACACGTTCGGCTGGCCGCTCGACAACGGCACCGGCGGCGGCTCGTTCCTGTACCACCTGGAAGACCAGCTGGTCGCCGTCGGGTTCGTCGTCCATTTGAACTACGCCAACCCGTATCTGTCCCCGTTCGACGAGTTCCAGCGCTTCAAGACGCATCCGCTGGTGCGCGACACTTTCGTCGGTGCCAAGCGCCTGTCCTACGGTGCGCGGGCGATCACCGAAGGCGGCTATCAGTCGGTGCCGAAGCTGAGCTTCCCGGGCGGTGCGCTGATCGGCTGCGCGGCTGGTTTCGTGAACGTGCCGCGCATCAAGGGCAGCCACAATGCCATGCTGTCGGGGATGCTGGCGGCGGAACATATCGGCGCCGCGATCGCAGCGGGCCGGGCCCGCGACGAACTGACGGAATACGAGAGCGCGTGGCGCAACTCGGCGGTCGGCCGCGACCTGTGGAAGGTGCGCAACGTCAAACCGCTGTGGTCGAAATTCGGGACCACACTCGGCATCGCGCTGGGCGGCCTCGATATGTGGACGAACACGCTCGGCTTTTCGCTGTTCGGCACGCTCGGGCACGGCAAGCCCGATTCGGAAACCTTGCGGCCGGCGGCGGAATACACGCCGATCGCCTATCCGAAACCGGACGGGGTCGTGACATTCGACAAGCTCTCCTCGGTATTTCTGTCCAACACGAACCACGAGGAGGATCAGCCGGTCCATCTCCTGGTCGGTGACATGGCCCTTCAGAAAGCGAGCGAACACGACGTCTATGCGGGCCCGTCGAACCGCTATTGCCCGGCCGGGGTCTATGAATGGGTCGAGGAAGGCGCCGATCTGCGCTTCGTCATCAACGCGCAGAACTGCGTCCATTGCAAAACCTGCGACATCAAAGATCCCAACCGCAATATTACCTGGGTCACCCCGGAGGGTGGCGGCGGACCGAACTATCCCAATATGTGACCGCGAAGCGCGGATTGCGGTGCATTGCGCGGCGGTAGACGGCTTCCGCGCCGAATCGGTCCCGCGCGGGGTAGGATTGGCGTCAATGTCTCGTTTTCGCCGCGGTGACGCGACAAATTGCCCGTCCTTGCCGGGGCAAAGCAAACACGCCATCCTGCGGCCAACCGGGACGGCGGCCGGATCGGCCGCCTGCATGGAGAACCCAAACCCGTGATCTTCGCCACACCCGTCCGGCGGCTCGCCGGTGCATTCATCGCCGTGCTCGGCATGGCGCTACCGGCCGCCGCCACCGCCCAACCGCCCAGCCCGCCCGAGACGTCGCGGGTATCGCTGTGGGGCAACTATCTTGCCGCGCGGCATGCCGGCGTGCAGCGGGACTCGACCGCCGCCGCCGCCTTTTACCGGCAGGCGCTGAAAGCCGACCCGCGCAATTCGGAACTGCTGGAACGCGCTTTCCTGTCGGTGCTGGTCAACGGCGGCATCGACGAAGCGGTCAAGCACGCCGAACGCATCGTGCAGATCGATCGCAACCACCGGATCGCCCGGCTGGTCCTGGGCGTGCGGGCGATCAAGCAGAAGCATTACAAGACGGCGCGCCAGCATCTGACCCAGTCGGTGCGCGGGCCGATCGCGGACCTGACGGCGACCTTGCTCTCGGCCTGGACGCTGTACGGGTCGGGGGAGACGCGCACGGCCGTCGAGACTATCGACCGCCTGGCGGGACCGGACTGGTACGCGATCTTCAAGGAGCTGCACGCCGGCCTGATCCTCGACGTCGCCGATCGGCGCGAGGCCGGCCGCCGGCTCGAGCGGGCCTACAAGGTGGACGGCAACGCGTTGCGCGCCGTCGAAGCCTATGGGCGCTGGGCTTCGCGCCACGATTCCAAGGCCACCGCGCTGAAAGTGTTCGAGGACTTCGATAAGGTCCTGCCGCGGCACCCGTTGGTGACCGAAGCGGTCGAGGCGCTGAAGGCAGGCAAGGAATTGGGACCGCTGGTGCGGAATCCGCAGCAGGGCGCGGCCGAGGTGCTGTACGGGCTCGGCGCCTCGCTGGGCCGCCAGGGCGGCGAGGATCTCGGCCTCGTCTACCTGCAGCTCGCGCTCTATCTGATGCCGGACCAGTCTCTGGCCTTGCTGTCGCTCGCGGATCTCTACGAGACGTTGAAGAAGCCGGAGCTCGCCATCCAGGCCTACGAGAAGGTGCCGGAGGATTCCCCACTGCGGCGTAATGCCGACATCCAGCGGGCGATGAATCTCGACACGCTCGACCGGACCGATGAGGCTCGTCAGGCGCTCGACAAGCTGATCGTCGACCACCCCGACGACATCGAAGCGGTGATGGCGCTGGGCAACATCCTGCGAGGCCGGAAGGACTTCGCCGGCTGCGCCGAAGTCTATACCAAGGGCATCGACACGATCGCCAATCCGCAGAAGCCGCACTGGACCATCTTCTACTTCCGCGGCATCTGCCACGAACGGTCGAAGCAGTGGGCCAAGGCCGAGCCGGATTTCAAGAAGGCGCTCGAACTGTATCCCGACCAGCCGCACGTGCTGAACTATCTTGGCTATTCGTGGATCGACCAGGGCGTGAACCTGGACGAAGGCATGCGGATGATCCGCAAGGCCGTCGAGCAGCGCCCGGATGACGGCTACATCGTCGACTCGCTCGGCTGGGCCTATTTCCGCCTCAACAACTACGAAGAGGCGGTGAAGCACCTCGAGCGGGCCGTCGAGCTGAAGCCGGAAGATCCGACCATCAACGATCATCTCGGCGACGCCTATTGGCGGGTCGGCCGGCAGCTGGAGGCGACCTTCCAGTGGGCGCATGCGCGCGACCTGAAGCCGGAGCCCGAAGATCTGCTGAAGATCGAAGAGAAGCTGAAGACCGGGCTGAAGGACGAGCCTTCGTCGAAGGCGGCGGTCGACAAGACCAGCAGCGGCAACGGCGGCTGACGCCGACGTCGCACGGATCGCGATGGACGGCCGGAAGGGCATGCCCGCCGACGCCGAAACGGCGCCGGCCAAGGTCAATCTGACGCTGCAGATCCGCGGCCGGCGCGCCGACGGCTATCACCTGCTCGACAGCCTGGTGGCGTTCGCCGATTGCGCCGATCGCCTCGCCTTCACGCCTGGCAGCCGTCTCGGGGTGTCCGTCGCCGGGTCATGGGCACCCGCGACGGGGGCCGAGGCCGACAATCTCGTGGTGCGGGCGGCGGCGGCCCTCGCCGCACGGATTCCCGGCCTGCAAAGCGGACATTTCACGCTGGAAAAGAACCTGCCGGTCGCGGCAGGGCTCGGCGGCGGATCGGCCGATGCCGCGGCGGCGCTGCGGCTGCTCGCGCGGGCGAACGGTATCGCCCTCGACGATCCCCGGCTGGTCGCGGCGGCCCGGGAAACGGGCGCGGACGTGCCTGTCTGCCTTGCACCGCAGGCGCGGATCATGGGCGGAATCGGCGAGAAGGTCGGCGCGCCCCTTGGCCTGCCGCCGTTGCCGGCGGTGCTGGTCAATCCCCGGGTGCCACTGCCGACCGCGACGGTGTTCGCCGCGCTCGGGCTGGAACCGGGAATGCCGTTGATGAGCGCCCCCCAAGCGGAGCGGCTGGAGACGCGGCCGGGTCGCCAGACGGTGGCGGACTGGATCGCCGCCCTGCAGGACAGCAGCAACGACCTCGAAGCACCGGCAATCCGGATTCAGCCGGCGGTTGCCGACGTGCTCGCGGCGCTGCGCACGTCGCCCGAGTGCCGCCTCGCACGGATGTCGGGATCCGGTGCGACCTGCTTCGGCCTCTACCCGTCGGAAGCGGCCGCGGCGCGCGCGGCCGCTTCGATCAGTGCGGCCGAACCGGGATGGTGGTGCGTGGCGACACTGCTGCGCTGACCGCCGGCTCGTCAGTGTGAGCGGGCGATACAGAACTCGACGGTTTCGATCAGCGCCGCCTTCATGGGCGAATCCGGGAACAGCGCCAGGGCATCCTTGGCGATGGCGCCATAGTGCCGGGCACGCTTGATCGTGTCCTCGATGGCGCGATGCTTGGTCATCAGGCTGATGGCGTGGTCGAGGTCATTGTCCGTCACCTCGCCGCGTTCAAGCGCCCGGATCCAGAAATTGCGTTCGCTGTCATTGCCACGCCGGAACGACAGGACCACCGGCAAGGTGATCTTTCCCTCCCGGAAGTCGTCGCCGACATTCTTGCCGAGCTTGGCGGCCTTGCCGCCATAATCGAGGGCATCGTCGACGAGCTGGAAGGCGATGCCGAGATTCATGCCGAACGAGCGGCAGGCCGCCTGTTCGGCTTTCGGGCGTCCGGCGATGACCGGCCCGACCTCGCAGGCGGCGCCGAACAGTTCGGCGGTCTTGCCGCGGATGACGGCGAGGTACTCGTCTTCGGTGGTGGCGGTGTTCTTAGCCGCAGCGAGCTGCATCACCTCGCCTTCGGCGATGACGGCGGCCGCGGTGGAGAGAATCTCGAGCGCCCGCAGGTTGCCGACCTCGACCATCATCTTGAAAGCCTGGCCCAGCAGGAAGTCGCCGACCAGCACGCTCGCCTCGTTGCCCCACAGCATGCGGGCGGCGAGACGGCCGCGGCGCATCTCGCTCTCGTCGACGACATCGTCGTGCAGCAGCGTCGCCGTGTGCATGAACTCGACCGAAGCGGCGAGCTTCAGGTGACCGTCGCCGGCATAGTCGACCAGCTGCGCCATCGCCACGGTCAGCATCGGCCGCAGCCGCTTGCCGCCGGAATTGATCAGATGGTTGGCGACCTCGGGGATCATGGTCACTTCCGATCCTGTCCGGGACAGGATGGTGGCGTTGACCTTGTCCATGGCGGGGGCGGTCAGTTCCAGGAGCCGCTCAATCGAGGCTGGGGACTGGCTTTCAAAAGGGACGATAACGGCCACGAGAGGCACTCCGGTCGGAAGACGGGCGGAGCATAGAAACGCTATGGTAAGGGAGCAAGGGCACCCCTTGCCGTTCCACCGCCCGCCAAGCCGGCAGGGTACAAGGTCCGGGAGCCGACACGCCATGCTGGATTTCGACGCGTCCGCCAGGCCTGCCCGGGCACCGGCAGCGGCCCGCCAGGCGCGCATCGCCGTGCTGGTGCCGTGCTACAACGAGGCGGCGGCGATCGGCCAGGTGGTGGCGGGGTTCCGGGCCGCATTGCCCGACGCGACGATCTACGTCTACGACAACAATTCCCGCGACGACACGGCCGCCATCGCGGCCGCCGCCGGGGCCCAGGTGCGCCACGAGCGCCATCAGGGCAAAGGCCACGTGGTGCGGCGGATGTTCGCCGACGTGGAGGCGGACGTTTACGTGCTGGTGGACGGCGATGCCACCTACGACGCCCCCAGCGCACCGGCCATGGTCGAGCGGCTCCTGGCCGAGCAGCTCGACATGGTGGTCGGGGCGCGGGTCGACCGCGACGACGCCGCCTACCGGCGCGGCCACCGCACCGGGAACCGGCTGCTGACAGGCTTCGTCGCCGCCGTGTTCGGGCGCACCTTCACCGACATCCTCTCGGGCTATCGGGTGTTCTCGCGCCGCTTCGTGAAATCGTTCCCGGTGCTCGCCGGCGGCTTCGAGATCGAGACCGAACTCACCGTGCACGCGCTCGAACTGGGCATGCCGGTGGCCGAGATGCCCACGCCCTACTATGCCCGCGGCGAGGGTTCGGCGTCGAAGCTCAACACGTGGCGCGACGGGTTCCGGATCCTGTGGACCATCATCCGCCTGTACAAATCGGAGCGGCCGATGTCGTTCTTCGGCGCGATCGGCGCCGCGCTGAGCACGGTGTCGGTGGTGCTCGCGATTCCGCTTTTCGTCACCTATCTGCGCGAAGGCATCGTGCCGCGCATTCCAACGGCAGTGCTGTCGACCGGGCTGATGCTGGCGGCGCTGCTGGCGGTGACCTGCGGGCTGGTGCTCGGGACGGTGACCCGCGGCCGACGCGAGATCAAGCGGCTCGCCTATCTGGCGCACCGGGCGCCGCCCACACAGCCATAGGGGGACATCCTGCGCGAACTGGTTCGAACCAACGATGCCGTGCTCGTGAGCGCGATCGAAGCGCTGCTCAAAGGTGCGTCGATCCCGCATGTGGTGCTCGACCAGAACATGAGCGTGCTGGAAGGCTCGCTTGGCATCCTGCCGCGGCGCATCCTGGTTGCCGAGGACCACGAACAGCAGGCACGGCGCCTGCTGGCGGAAGCCGGGCTCGGACACGAATTGCGGCCGGTGCGGACGGGCGAGCCGTGAACACCGTCACGAACGAAGTCACGGAAGACAAGGTCCTCGGGGGTCGGCTGCGCATCCGTCAGCCGCGACGCGGCCACCGCGTCGGCCACGACGCCATCCTTCTTGCCGCTGCGGTTCCCGCACGCCCGGCCGCACGAGCCGTGGAACTCGGCGCCGGGGTCGGCGCCGCCGCGCTGGCACTGGCCGCCCGCGTGCCGGAGGTCGACGTCACGCTGGTCGAGATCGATCCGATGCTAGCGGCTCTGGCGCAGGACAACATCGCGCTCAACGGCTTCGCCGACCGGCTGCGGATCGCGATCTGCGACGTCACCGATCCCACCGCCCGCGCCGCCGCCGGGCTAGCGCCCGGCTCCGCCACGCAGGTGCTGATGAACCCGCCCTTCCACGATCCGGCGCGGCAGAACGCCTCACCCGATCCCAACCGTGCGCGCGCCCATGTGGCGCGTCCCGACGGCCTGCGCGCTTGGATCAGCGCCGCCAGGCACCTCTTGGCGTCCGACGGCGATCTCACGCTAATCTGGCGCGCCGACGGCCTCGGCGGCATTCTGCAAGAACTCGAGTTCGGCTTCGGCGCGGTCACCGTCATGCCGGTCTATCCGGGGCCGGGACGGCCCGC
>Ga0182741_1003189_pt1 | contig 17745 bp, 16 predicted proteins | sample eDN5th37CBELigOP_FD_128874 | JGI IMG/M metagenome (GOLD analysis project Ga0182741, IMG submission 128874) | Enriched Organic Plus compost microbial communities from Emeryville, California, USA - eDNA 5th pass 37_C BE-Lig OP (version 2) (version 2) ...
AATGTCGACCTTGACGTTCTTGTTGATCGAAGACGGGTCGATATCGATATGAATCTTCTTGGAGCCCGGCGAGAACGCGTCGATGCGGCCGGTGATGCGGTCGTCGAAGCGCGCACCGATGCACACCATCACGTCGCAGTCGTGCATCGCGAGGTTCGCTTCGTAGGTTCCGTGCATGCCGAGCATGCCGAGCCATTGCGGATTCGCCGCGGGAAATGCGCCGAGCCCCATCAACGTCGACGTCACCGGAAAGCCGGTCACCTTCGCGAGTTCGCGCAGCAGATGGCTGGCTTCAGGGCCGGAATTGATCACGCCGCCGCCCGTATAGAGGATCGGCCGCTTCGCATTGGCCATCAGTTCGACCGCGGCCTTGATCCGGTCCATGTCGCCCTTGATTTTGGGCTTGTACGTTTTGTGCTCGACATTGGACGGGCCGTAATAGGTCCCGGTGGCGAATTGCACGTCCTTCGGCACGTCGATCACGACCGGGCCGGGACGGCCGCTGGCGGCGACGTAGAAGGCCTCGTGCAGGACGCGCGGCAGGTCCTCGATGCTCTTCACCAGGTAATTGTGCTTGGTGCACGGCCGGGTGATGCCGACCGTGTCGCACTCTTGGAACGCGTCGTTGCCGATCAGATGGGTCGGCACCTGCCCGGTGATGCAGACCAGCGGAATCGAGTCCATCAAGGCGTCCGCCAGGCCCGTCACCGCGTTCGTGGCGCCGGGACCGGACGTGACGACGACACAGCCGACCTTGCCGGTCGAACGGGCATAGCCCTCGGCCGCATGCACCGCGCCCTGCTCGTGCCGGACAAGAATGTGCTTCAGCTTCTCCTGCTGAAACAGGGCATCATAAATCGGCAGTACCGCGCCGCCGGGATAGCCGAACAGGTGTTCGACGCCCTGGTCCACCATGGCCTGCACGATCATCTCGGCACCGGTCATCTGTCGGCTCATCGGTCCACTCCTCGCGCGGCTTCCCGCGCCAATCCGTCACTTCCCACCCGCCGGGCCACGATTTTCTAGGCCCAGAATCGAAAGGGGGCCCGAGGCCCCCTGAACACGCGCGCCACCTTTCGCGAACGGCCGTCAGGCCCATTCGTCGGCGGCGCGCCCTCGTACAATAATCGAAACAATCTTGCGCATCGGCTTGCGGCTCTTTCATAAAGTTGCGCGGTTCTACCGCCCGCTCAACACCCCGTCAAGTCGAAACATCGCGGGGGGCAGCGCAAAGGCTGACACGAAGCTGCGGGGCGCACAAGCCGTCTTGGTTCGGTAAACTTCGGGGTTGAGGATCGTCCCGATGACCGCGCCCCAACCCGCCTCTCCCGCCCCTGCCAGCCAGACCACCGCCCGGGCCCTGCTGCTCGGGGAGCGGCTCGACACCAGTGGGCTGGAGCGCAGCGACATGATCTCCGCCAACCCGCTCGCTTTCCGTGTCGGCAGCGGCGGCTATGCGGTCCTGTTCCGCTACGGGGCCGTCGTCCTCGTCGGGCTTTCCCCTGTCGAGGAAGATGGGCTGCTGCGGACGCTCAAGCACCGCGTCACCGCCCCTTTTTCCAAGGTCGAGGACGAGGCGGTCGCCGTTGAGATCGCGCCCGACCGGGACGACCAGATCCCTCCGGGCGGCCCCATCACCGTCAAGGACCTGTCTCCCGCACGCCTGATCGTCATCGCCGACGCCCTGGCGAAGAACGTTGCCCTGGCGCGCGACGAGCGCGAGGTCAGCGAGGTGTTCGAAGTGATCGAGCCCGTCGCTGCGGAACTGGCCCGCAGCGGCCGCGCGCCGGGCGACCGTCGCAGCATGCTCCGGCTGATCGGCCAGGCGCTGCTCGTCCATCACCGCATGGCCGGCCGCATCGAGGTCGAGGAAAAGCCGGATGTGCTGTGGGACCGGCCCGAGCTCGAGCGCCTCCATCAACGCCTTGCTGACGAATACGAACTGAAGGAACGGGCGGGCGCGCTCAACCGGAAGCTCCGCGTCATCGACGAGACCGCTCGGGCCTTCACCGACTTGATCGATACCGAGCGCAGCATTCGCCTCGAGGCCACCATCGTGCTGCTGATCGTGGTGGAGATCGTCATCACCTTCTACGAACTGATCTTTCGCCCGCATTGAACGGGCGCCGGTTCACTCGATCGTGTTAAGAGTTCACTGGCCGCGGCCGCTCGCACCCGGCTAAGGATCGGCCATGCCCGTGTTCGACCGTTCTGGAAGGCTATCCCCCGAAAAGACCGTCGCCTTGGCGGTGGCGGTCGCGCCGGCCTTGTGGCTGCTGAGCCGCGCTTTGCTGGGGGATCTCGGCGCCCGCCCCGTGACTGAGGCGATCCATCAGAGCGGCGACTGGGCGGTCCGTCTGCTCTTTCTGACCCTGGCTGTGACGCCGGCGCGCCGCATCTTTTCGGCGCCCCGGCTGATTCTGGCCCGGCGCACGCTCGGCGTGGCGACCTTCTGCTACGCCGCGCTCCATCTCGGACTGTACATCCTCGACCAGAAGGGCGACCTGCTGGTCGTCGCCCGCGAGATCCTGCTCCGGTTCTATCTGACGATCGGTTTCGTTGCGCTGCTCAGCCTCACGGCCATGGCGTCGACGTCGAACGACCGCGCGGTCCGCCGCCTCGGCTCGGTCCGCTGGAACCGGCTGCACATGCTCGTCTATCCGATCGCCATTCTGGCCGTGTTCCACTTCGCCCTGCAGGAGAAGCTGGACGCCACCGAGCCGCTGCTGATGGGCGGTCTGCTCAGCTGGCTGTTTGGCTATCGCCTGCTTCATCGCGCCACCGGCGGCGTGACGCCGCTGATGCTGGTCGGGCTCGCCCTCGCCGCCGGCGCCGCGACCGCCGCCCTTGAGGCCGGCTGGTACGCCGCCACGACCGGCGTCGACGCCTCCCGCGTTCTCGCCGCGCAGCTCGATGTCACCATCGCCATCCGGCCGGCGCTCTGGGTTGCCGGCGCCGGCCTGCTGATCGCCGCGATCGCCACCCGGACGGCCCTGCCTCAGCGTGCCAGCCGCCGCAGCAAATCGTCGAGCGCCGCCTCCGGCGCGATCCACGGCCAGTCGGCGAGCTGATTGCGGAACCAGGTCAGCTGGCGCTTCGCGTAACGTCGCGTATCCCGCTTCGCCAGCGATGCTGCCTCGTCGAGCGACATGGCGCCCGCCAGGTGCTGGATCAGCCATGGCACGCCGTGCGCTTTCATGGCCGGCAGCAGTGGGTCGAGCCCGCGCCGCGCCAGCCGCGTAACCTCTTCGAGCGCTCCCCCCGCCAACATCGCATCGAATCGCTGCTCGATCCGCTTCACCAGGGTTTCACGGTCGGGATGAACGAACAGGCTGACGGTGCGTGCGGGATCCACCAGCGGCGGCAGCTCTTCTTCGTGCCATGACGACAAGGATCGGCCGGTCGCTTCCAGCACCTCCAGCGCGCGCACGATCCGCACCCCGTCATTGCTGCGCAGCCGCCCCGCGGTGACCGGGTCCCGCGTCGCGAGTTCGGCGTGAAGCGTGGCCGCACCCTCCGCGGCCAAGCGCTCCCGCAACCGAACCCGTACGGCCTCCGGGATCGGCGGCACGGCCGCAAGGCCACGCGTCAGCGTCGTGAAATAGAGCCCGGTCCCGCCGGTGACGATGGGCAGCCGGTCCGCGGCCTCCGCCTCGGCCAGCGCGGCGGCGACGTCGCGGAACCACCGGCCGGTGGAGTAGGTCTCCGCCGCATCCACATGACCATAGAGCCGGTGCGGCGCCTTCGCCTCCTCCTCGGCGCCCGGCCGCGCCGTGATCACCGCGAGGTCGCGATAGACCTGCATCGAGTCGGCATTGATCACGACGCCGCCGGTGCGCTGGGCCAGCGCCAGTGCCAGCGCGGACTTGCCGCTCGCGGTCGGCCCTGCGATAAGCACGACCCGCCCGCTGCGCTCGTCCTGTCCCGGCTTCCCATGACCCATGTCGCCACCCTGATCTGCAACCCGCTCGCGCCCGCGCTCGACGAGGCGGTGATCGCCCGCGCCGCGGCGCTGCTGCCGCTGCCGGGAACGCCCGTCTGGCTCGATGGCGGCATCGCGGCCGACATCCCCTTTACCGCCTCCGGCGGCGATGACAACGCATCCCTGGCCGAGCGTGTGCGTCAGACATTGGCCGGTCTGCCGGTCGACGTCGTCGTCCAGCCCCAGGCGCGGCGCCGCAAGCGCCTGTTCCTCGCCGACATGGATTCCACCATGATCGGCCAGGAATGCATTGACGAACTCGCGGATTTCGTCGGCAAGCGCGAGCATGTGGCGGCGATCACCGAGCGGGCAATGCGCGGCGAGATCGCGTTCGAACCGGCGCTGCGCGAGCGCGTCGCGCTCCTCGCCGGCCTGCCCGTTTCCGTCGTCGCCGAAGTGATCGCGCAGCGTATCACCCTCACGCCCGGCGGACGGCTGCTGGTCGCCACCATGCGTGCCGCCGGTGCTTTCACCTGCCTCGTCTCCGGCGGTTTCACCCTGTTCACCAACCCTGTCGCGGCGGCGATCGGGTTCGACGAGAACCGCGCCAACACGCTGCTGGTGGGTGACGACGGCCGTTTCCTCGGCCAGGTCCAGGAACCCATCCTCGGCCGCGAGGCGAAACTCGCCACCTTGATCGAATTGCGCGATCGCGATGGCCTCGCTCCGGCGGAGACGTTGGCCGTCGGCGACGGCGCCAATGATCTCGCCATGCTGGCGGAGGCGGGCCTTGGCGTGGCCTATCACGCCAAGCCGAAGGTCGCCGCGGCCGCCCACGCCCGCATCGATCACGGCGACCTCACCGCACTGCTGTATCTCCAGGGCTACCGGCGCGCGGAATTCGCCGCGGTCTGACCCCGCAAAAAGAAAGAGGCGGCCGAAGCCGCCTCCTCCCGTCTCGAACGGCCGCCGCTCACTCGAGCGTCAACGCCACGAACCGAACCTCCCCTTCGGGATTGGACACGAGCAACAGCGCCGATTTGCGGCCGTCGCTCTTCATCTGTTCGATCCGCTTCTGCAGGTCGGCCGCGTTGCTGATCTGCTCCTGGGCTATCTCGACGATCACGTCGCCCGGATTGAGCCGCTTCTCCGCCGCGCCGGAGCCCGGCTCCACCGCGGTGATCACGACGCCCTTGACGCTGTCCTTGATCTTGAACTGGCGCCGCAATTCGTCGCTCATCGTGGCCAGTTCGAGCCCCAGCGTCTTCTGCACTGTCGGCTTGTCCAGCTGCGGATCGTCCTTCTTCGGATCGCTCTTCGCTGCCGCCTGCTTCTCGCCGTCCTCGAGGCGGCCGAGCGTCACCTTCTTCGTTTCTTCCTTGCCCTTGCGAATGACGACGACCTCGACCTCCTTGCCGACCGGCGTGTCGGCGACGATGCGCGGCAGGTCGCGCATCTCGCGGATCTCGCGCCCGTCGAACCGGACGATCACGTCGCCGGGCTCGATCCCGGCCGGCTTCGCCGGGCCTTTCTCGTCCACACCCGCGATCAGAGCGCCGCGCGCCGGCTTGATGCCGAGGCTTTCCGCGATGTCGTCGGTGATCTGCTGGATGCGCACACCGAGCCAGCCGCGCCGCGTCTCGCCGTATTGACGCAGTTGATCGATCACCGCCACGGCCGTCTTCGACGGCACCGCAAATCCGATGCCGATCGAACCGCCCGAGGGCGAGATGATGGCGGTGTTCACACCGACGACCTGGCCTTCCAGATTGAACAGCGGTCCGCCCGAATTGCCGCGATTGATCGCGGCGTCGGTCTGAATGTAGTTGTCGTATGGACCGGAATTGATGTCGCGGTTGCGCGCCGACACGATGCCTGCCGTCACGGTTCCGCCGAGGCTGAACGGATTGCCGATCGCGATCACCCATTCGCCGAGCCGCAGCGCGTCGGAGTCGCCGAACTGCACCGCCTTGAGCGGCTTGTCGGGCGTCACCTTCAGCAGCGCCAAATCGGTCTTCTGATCGCGCCCGATCACCTCGGCCTTCAGCTTCGAACCGTCGTTGAACACCACCGTCACCTCGTCGGCGTCCGAGATGACGTGGTTGTTCGTGACCACCAGCCCCTCCGGGTCGATCACGAAACCCGAGCCCAGCGAATTCACGCGTCGGGGGCTGCGTTCGCTGTTCGGCTGGCCGTTCTGGCCGCGCCGGTTCTTGAAGAACTCCTCGAAGAATTCTTCGAAAGGTGATCCCGGCGGCAGTTGCGGCATCGGGACACCACGAGAATCGACCGTCTGCGACGTGGAGATGTTCACCACCGCATCGATCACCTGCTCAGCGACGTCGGCGACGTTTTCCGGGCCACGCGCCGATGCTGGTGCCGCGATCGGCACGCCGAGCGCAACGGCGAGGATGGCCGCGGCCGCGCCGCGACGGACACGTTGGGTAAGCTGGGCGAACGGGCCGACCATGGACGTAGGTTCTCCTCGGGAACGGATCGCGCGACAGTGCTCCCGCCGCTTGCGGGACGCAAGGGCGGCAGTGTCACGGCTCTGCGAGTAGGTGCGCGGGATTGGGGCTAAATGAGGTCCGGGCTCATCCGCGGATGAACCAGACCACCAGGACGCCGACGACGGCGACGACGACGCCCACCGTCCGCAGGGAGCTCTCGGGCGTTTCGATCACGCTGGCCATGGCGCGTTTCGTCGCCTCGGGGAAGGCTGCGAACAACAGCCCCTCGATAACGAGAACGAGCCCGATGGCGACGATGAAGTCGATCATGACGCGGGGGATCGTCCGCGGCCGAGCCGCGGACGATCGTGTCAACGCGGGGTCGCGAGTTGCGGCGACGGCGCCGCGGCCTGCGGCGCGCCACCTTCGCCGGACGGTGCCGGTGCGGACGGCGCCGGCATCTGTCCGGACGGGTCGACGAAATAGCGGAAGAAGTTCGAATCCGGCTTCAGCAGCAACCGCGTATCGTTCGGCTTCAGACCGGCTTCGTAGGCCTGCATCGACCGATAGAACGCAAAGAAGTCGGGATCGGAACCGTACGCTTCGGCGAAGATCCGGTTCCGCTCGGCGTCGCCCTCACCGCGGATCTGTTCCGATTGCGACTGCGCGTCGGCAATCAGCACCGTGACCTCGCGATCGGCACGGGAACGGATCTCCTGCGAACGCTGGCTACCCTGAGCGCGGAACTCCGCCGCCTCGCGCTGCCGCTCCGTCTGCATGCGCTGATAGACCGCTTGGCTGTTCTGGTCCGGCAGGTCGGCGCGCCGGATGCGGACGTCGACGACGTTAATGCCATAGTTCTGCGTTTCGCGGTCGAGCTGCTCCTGGATCCTCGCCATCAGCCCGGCCCGTTCGTCGCGAACCACCGCCTGGAACGAGGACTCGCCGAGCACCCGCCGCAGCGCCGAGTTCAACAGCGTCGCCAATTGCCCGTTGGCGCCCTCGATCGTGCGGATCGACTGATAGAAGCGCAGCGGATCGACGATCCGATACCGCGCGAACGCATCCACCACCAGGCGCTTCTGATCGGATGCGATCACTTCCTGCGCCGGGTTCTCGAGGTCGAGGATCCGCTTGTCGATGTAAATGACGCTATCGATCAGCGGCATCTTCACGTGCAAGCCGGGATCGAACACGACGCGCACCGGTTCGCCGAGGCGAACGACCAGCGCCTGTTGCGTCTGCGGCACCGTGAACAGCGCGCTGTAGCCGAGCACAAGGGCGATGATGATGACGACGGCGGCGATCCCGCCGAAAATGCCCAGCCTCATTTCGCTCCTCCCGCCTGGGGCTGCCGGTTCAGCTCGTTGAGCGGAAGGTACGGGATGATGCCCGAGCCCGTCGCCCCGCCGGAATCGAGAATGATCTTGTCGGTTCCGCCGAGTATGCGTTCCATCGTTTCGAGATACATGCGCTGCCGGGTGACCTCCGGCGCCTTCTTGTATTCGTCGACCACTTTCCTGAATCGCGCGGCCTGACCGGTCGCCTCGGCGACGGTCTGCTCACGATAGGCCTCGGCCGCCTGGATGATCTGCGCCACCCGGCCGCGCGCTTCGGGGATGACGCGGTTGGCGTAGGTCTGCGCCTCGTTCTGCGCGCGCTCCGCATCGGCACGCGCCGCCTGCACGTCGCGGAACGCGTCGATCACTTGCGACGGCGGATCGACCTTCTGCAACTGCACTTGGGTGACTTCGATACCCGCCTTGTACTGGTTGAGCGTCCGCTGCATCAATTCGTGCACAGCAGTCTCGATGTTCTGACGGGCTCCGGTGAGGATCGGCTGGATGTTCGAACGGCCGATCACTTCGCGCATCGCGCTTTCGGCGATCGCCTTCACGGTGCCTTCGGGGCTCTGGATGTTGAACAGGTAGTCGCCGGCGCCGTCGGGCTTGATGCGCCAGAATACGGCGAAGTCGACATCGACGATGTTCTCGTCGCCCGTCAGCATCAGGCTTTCTTCGGGCACGTCGCGCATGCTGGTGCCGCGACGAATATCCTCGACCAGCCGCATGCCGACATCGATGCGCCGGATCTGCTGCACGTTCGGCGTCCGCACGGTCTCGATCGGATATGGCAGGTGGTAGTTCAGACCGGGGCCGGTATCGCGCACATATTGACCGAACCGGAGCACCACGCCGATTTCGCCGGGCTGTACCCGGTAGAAACCGGAAAAGCCCCAGATCACGAGGGCTGCGACGACGATGATGGCGAAGCCTTTGCCGCCGAGATTGCCGCCGGGCAGCACCGTCTTGAGCTTGTCCTGACTACGGCGCAGCAACTCTTCCAGGTCCGGTGGCGTCGGGCCGGAGGACTGTGGCCCTGATCCCCATGGTCCCTTCGAGCCGGAGCCCCACGGCCCCCCACCTTGATTACTCCACGGCATGAAGGCTCCTCTCCCAACCGGCCAGCTTGGGGCCGGAGACTATCTCATTGAAATCGTTCGCTGCGGTTATAGGGGACCCCTCAGACCCTTTCAACGCGCGTCGACGCCGCGCTCAAGTAGCGAAGGCAACAATTGGCTTCAATCCACGCGACGTTCGGTCGCGGACCGCTCATCCGGAGCGCGGGAGACGCCGCGCGTAGGTCACGAAGGCGAAGTTCGCCTCATCATGCGGCCCGGCTTCGTGCTCGATCCGTTCCGTTTCTTGCCACATGCCCGGATCGATGGTCGGAAACAGCGCCTGGCCGGGCGGCGCAGCATGGACCTGCGTGATCACCAGGCAATCGGCGATCGCCATCGTCTGTGCGTAGATCTCCGCCCCACCCCCGATAATGATCTCGCTCGCACCCCGCCGCAGAGCATCGCCGCGGGCGGCCGCCAACCCCGCTTCGAGCGTTGGAACCGCCAGCACCCCCGGCGCAGCGAAGTCCGGGTCGCGGCTGATGACGATGTTGGTTCGCCCTTTGAGCGGCTGGCCGAGCGAGAGATAGGTTTTGCGCCCCATCACCACCGGCTTGCCGATGGTCACGGCGCGAAAGTGCTTGAGGTCGGATCGAAGCCGCCAGGGCAAGCCGTTGTCGCGACCGATCACGCCGTTTTCACCGACCGCCGCGACCAGCACGATCTTCATGCCGGCATCTCCCCGCCGAGCCGCGCCAGGGCTCGACCCGTCAGCCGGCAGATCCGCCAGTCCGGCAGCACCGTTGCACTCATCGCTTCATAGAAGGCGATCGCCGGTGCGTTCCAGTCCAGCACCGCCCATTCGAACCGCGTCCATCCCTCGCGCACGCAGCGCTGCGCCAGATGGGCGAACAACGCTCGGGCGATGCCCCGGCGTCGGAACTCGGGCCGCACGAACAGGTCTTCGAGATAGAGCCCGTGACGGCCGCGGAACGAGGAGAAGTTGAGGAACCATAAGGCAAAGCCGGCCGGCACGCCGTCCCAAAGCGCGAGGGTGCAGAACGGCCGCGGGTCCGCCCCGAACAGCGCCGTCTCGATCATGTCCTCGGTTGCATCGACTTCGTGCGCCAGCCGCTCATAAGCGGCCAGTTCGCGCACCAGCGACAGGATGAGGCCGCTCTCTCCGGGGCGCGCGGCGCGGATCGTCAGCGCCGTCATGCGCCGCCCTGCAGACGACACGCACCCATCATACGGCCACCGGCGCCTTGATGTGCGGATGCGGATCGTAGCCTTCCAGAACGAAATCTTCGTAGCGGAATGCGAACAGGTCGCTCACTGCGGGATTGAGCTTCATCACCGGCAGCGACCGCGGTGCGCGTGACAGTTGCTCGCGCGCCTGTTCGATGTGGTTGGCGTAGAGATGCGCGTCGCCGAGCGTGTGGATGAACTCGCCCGGTCGCAGCCCGGTCACCTGTGCGACCATCATTGTCAGCAACGCGTAGGACGCGATGTTGAACGGCACGCCGAGGAACACGTCGGCCGAGCGCTGGTAGAGCTGACACGAAAGCCGTCCCTCGGCCACATAGAATTGGAACAGGCAGTGGCACGGCGGCAGCGCCATGCGATCGACATCGGCCGGATTCCACGCCGTGACGATCAGCCGCCGCGAATCCGGATTGCGGCGGATCGCAGCGAGCACGTTGGCGATCTGGTCGATCGTCGTCCCGTCGGGTGCTGGCCAGGAGCGCCATTGGTGGCCGTAGACCGGGCCAAGGTCGCCATTTTCGTCGGCCCATTCGTTCCAGATCGAAACCCCGTGATCGTTGAGATATTTGATGTTGGTATCGCCGTTGAGGAACCAGAGCAGCTCGTAGACGATCGACCGCAGATGCAGCTTCTTCGTCGTCAGCAGCGGGAAGCCTTCCGCCAGATCGAAACGCATTTGATGCCCGAACACCGATAGCGTTCCGGTGCCGGTACGATCATGCTTCTCCACGCCGTCGGCGAGGATCCGTTCCATCAGGTCGTGATACTGGCGCATGACCCGCTCCGCGGCCTTGTTCCCACCCGTGGGTGTTTCGGGCCGGATTGCCTCATGAAGATAGCGCCGCCGCCGCTGCTTTGCAGCGGCCCCGCCCCGCTTGTGCACAAGGCAGGTTCTGTCAGCCGAGCAGGCCCGCGGCGCCGAGAAGCGCGGCTCCGCCGAGTGCCCAAAGCGGGTTGATCTGCGTCCAGCAGCACACCGCCGCCGTGACCAGCGTCACCACGACCATCCGCCAGCTCGTGGCGGCCCCGTCCGTCAGCACCAGGGCGGAGGCCGCGATGAGGCCGACCGTGACCCAGACCAGCCCCTCCTGCACGACCTTGCGCCAATGCGCCCCTTCGAACCGGTCCCACAGTCGCGCCACCCCATAGGCGAACAGGCAGGTCGGCCCGCACATCGCCACGGTAGCGACCAGTGCGCCGGTCAGCCCGGCCACCTGGTAGCCCACCAGCGTCACGATCATCACGTTCGGCCCCGGCGCGACCTGCGCGAGGGCGAACAGCTCCGAGAATTGCCGGTCGGTCATCCAGCCCGCCACGTCGACCGCCTGGCGGTGCATTTCGGGCAGCACGGCGTTCGCGCCCCCGACCGCCAGCAGCGAGATGAGCGCGAAATGCCCGGCCAGAGCGAGCAGCGGGTCGGTGGCTTTCATCGATGCACGTACCAGGACAGGGCGATGCTGGCCGGAAGCGCCACGGCAAGCACCCAGGGCAAAGGCAGCCGCAACACGCCCACGGCCACGAACACCGCCACGGCGACCGCGGGTCCCGGACCCGGCCGGCCGATCAGCGGCGTCGCCATCTTTGCCGCCATGGCCACGACCAGCCCTGCTGCGGCCGCCGAAAGCGCCGCCACCACGTTCTGTACCTGCGGCAGATAGCCGAACCGCTGATAGGCCATCCCCATCGCCAGGACGATCACCGCCGACGGTGCGATCAGCGCCACCAGCGCCGCGATCGCGCCCAGCGGACCATGCACCCGCGAACCGTAGATGATGGCGAAGTTGACGATGTTCGGCCCCGGCAGGACCTTGCACAAGGACAACGCCTCGTTGAACTCGTCGGCATCCATCCAGCGCTTCTGTTCGACCAGAATGCGCCGCGCCCAGGGCAGCACCCCGCCGAAGCCGAACAGCGACATCGACAGGAAGCCGACAAACAGCGCGCCCAGGCTGGGCGGAACAGTGATCGCGGCGGCGGTTTCGACCCGAGACATTTCCTTCCCTTACGCGCAGAATCGCCGAGAACCAACATCGCTCCTGCGCAACCCTGTCCCTTCCCGCAAGCAAAGGTCTTTTTCGGCGCGCCTTTCGTCCCTATATTCGGGGCGCCGGCGCAAGCCGGCTATGGCGATAAATGGCCGTCGGAATAAGCCTATCGGACCCGGGGGCGGTACCCGGCGCCTCCACCAAAGCACGACCCGCGCGGCGGGCTTCGGCGGGGGCGAAATAGGATCGACGAGGGTGTAAAGGGCGCGCTTTCGCTCGGCATGGTTCCGCCGTTATCGGGCCACTCGTATAGTTGCGAACGACAACTATGCTCCGGTTGCTCAGGCCGCGTAACGCGGTTTGAAGACCGACTTGAAGCCCTGACGTCTTAGCAGCGGCAGGCGGGGTTCGGAGGCACCTGGCAACAGAAGCCTCCACTTCCTTCTTTCCTTTTCATTCGGTTGGAACGGCCGAATCTGGCCCCGGCAAGCGATTTCCGCTATGCGGATTGCTGCTTTGCCGCCGCCGAGGTCACCCATGAACTTTGTCGTCACGCCGCCGCCGGTCCCCGCCATGTCCGTCGAGGGGACCGAGGCCGTGTTCCCCATTCGCCGGATCTATTGCATCGGCCGCAACTACGCGGACCACGCCATCGAAATGGGGGGCGATCCCAACCGCGAGCCGCCCTTCTTCTTCCAGAAGAATGCCAGCAACGTCGTCCCGGCCGGCCGTGACTTTCCCTATCCGGACAAGACCGCCGACGTGCATCACGAGATCGAGCTCGTCGTCGCCCTCGGCGCCGGCGGACGCAACATTCCGGTCGGTGCGGCGCTCGGCTGCGTCTACGGCTATGCCGTCGGCCTCGACATGACCCGCCGCGACCTGCAGGCCGAGGCCAAGCGCCTCGGCCGCCCCTGGGAGATCGCCAAGGCCTTCGAAGACTCGGCGCCCTGCTCGCCCCTCGTTCCCGCCGCCCGCATCGGTCATCCCGACCGCGGCGCGATCTGGCTCGACGTGAACGGCGAGCGACGCCAGCAGGGCGACCTCAGCCAGATGATCTGGAAGGTCCCGGAAATGATCGCCTACCTGTCGGACTATTTCGAGCTGGCCGCCGGCGACCTGATCATGTCCGGCACCCCGGCCGGCGTCGGTCCGGTCGCGCGCGGCGATCGTCTGCACGGCCATATCGACGGGATCGGCGAATTGACCCTGCGGGTGGTCTGAGCCCCCCGCTTGCAACGCCCTCTCCCGCCACCCCACATAGACGTGGCGGGAGCGTAGACGTGGCGGGAGCGCCCGTGCCGCTCTCGGCCATTGGCGTGTTCCGTTAAATGCGAAATAGTGCCGGGCGCATGACCGAGTCGCGAACAATGCCCGTCGACCACATCCGTTACGACCTCCTCACCCAGCAGGCCCTGCGCGGCGTGGTCCGCGAAGTGCTGTTCGACGCCGCCCGCAACGGACTGCCCGGCGACCACCATTTCTTCGTCACCTTCGACACGAGGGCGCCGGATGTCTCGATCTCCTCGCGGCTGCGGGAGAAGTATCCGGAAGAGATGACGATCGTTCTTCAGCACCAGTTCTGGGACCTGGAAGTCTCGGAACTCGGCTTCAGCGTCGGACTTTCGTTCAGCGGCATTCCCGAGAAGCTCGAGATCCCGTTCAGCGCGATCACCGGCTTCTTCGATCCCTCGGTCCAGTTCGGGCTGAAATTCGAACTGTCGCAGCCCGGCGAACGGTCCGACGAGGCCGACGCCGAGCACGAACGGCCTGCCGCCGCTTCCGCGGCCCCCGCTGCCGCCCCGGCGGTGGACGATGACGACACCTCGCCGCCCGGCGGCCAGGCTCCGTCCGGCGGCGCCGAAGTCGTGCGCCTCGACCGCTTCCGCAAGAAATGAAGGCCACCCGCAAGTCCTCCGTGCGCCGCGCGCGCCCGGCTACAGGCAAGGCGCGGACCCAAGCGGCCAAGACACGCATCGAGACCGACACGTTTGGGCCGATCGAAGTTCCGGCTGATCGTTATTGGGGCGCGCAGACCCAGCGCTCGCTGGAGAACTTTCGCATCGGCAACGAACGTTTGCCGAAGCCGCTGATCCGCGCGCTTGGCATCATCAAGCGCGCCGCCGCCGAGACCAACCACGCGCTTGGAAATCTGGACGGGCGCCGTGCCCGCGCAATCGTCAAAGCCGCCCAGGAGGTGATCGACGGCGAACTCGACGACCATTTCCCGCTCGTCGTCTGGCAGACCGGGTCCGGTACCCAGTCCAACATGAATGCCAACGAGGTGATCGGCAATCGCGCCATCGAGATCCTCGGCGGCGTCCGCGGCTCGAAGAAGCCCGTTCACCCCAACGATCACGTCAACATGAGCCAGTCGTCGAACGACACGTTCCCGACGGCCATGCACATCGCCGCGGTCGAGGAGATCACGCACCGGCTGCTGCCGGCGCTGGAGCAGCTCCATACCGCGCTCGACGCCAAGGCGAAGGCCTTCGCCGACATCATCAAGATCGGCCGCACCCACACCCAGGATGCGACCCCACTCACGCTCGGCCAGGAATTCTCCGGCTATGCCGCCCAGGTCGCCGCCGGGATCGCCCGCGTGAAGCTGGTGCTGAAGGATCTCTACCCCCTTGCCCAGGGCGGCACGGCGGTGGGAACCGGGCTCAACGCCCATCCGAAATTCGCCCGCGCCTTCGCCCAGCGCGTCGCAGCACTCACCAACCTTCCCTTCGTCACCGCACCGAACAAGTTCGAAGCGCTGGCCGCGCACGACGCCTACGTTTTCGCCCATGGCGCGCTCAACGCCGTGGCGACGGGACTGTTCAAGATCGCCAACGACATCCGCCTGCTCGGTTCGGGCCCGCGCTCCGGTCTCGGCGAGTTGATCCTGCCCGAGAACGAGCCGGGCTCCTCGATCATGCCCGGCAAGGTCAATCCGACCCAGTGCGAGGCCCTGACCATGGTCTGCTGCCAGGTGTTCGGGAACAACGCCGCGATCACGATGGCGGCGAGCCAGGGGCACTTCGAGCTGAACGTGTTCAAGCCAGTCCTCGCCTACGACATGCTGCAGTCGATCCGGCTCCTGAGCGAGGCGGCGCTCTCGTTCACGAACAATTGTGTGGTCGGAATTCGCGCCAACGAAGCCCGCATCCAAGACCTGATGGCGCGGTCGCTGATGCTGGTGACCGCGCTGGCGCCAAAGATCGGCTACGACAATGCGGCCAAGGTCGCCAAAACGGCGCACGCCAATGGCACGACCTTGCGCGAGGAAGCGGTTCGCCTCGGTTTCGTCACCGGTGACGAATTTGACCGCTTGGTACGCCCGGAACGCATGATCCGCCCGGGTTGAACGGCGGCGCGAGCACGATTTCAGACGAGCTTTTTCAAGGCGGCGCCGGCGGGCGTGGTCAAGAAATTGTCACGCCCGTCAAAAAAATACCGCAAGCTTGATGTACAAAACATCTTGCTGGCTCGGCGAGTAGGCCGAACGTACGAGTGAGCAGGCTGGAAAAAGGAGCACCTTCCGTTCAAAATAATGTCTAATTGTCAGCGTTAATGACAAAGTATAATTATCAGTTCTGGCAGATACACAGCATTCATGAATTCGGCTACCGGTACTGAAATGGGTGGCAACGAACTGTGTTTTGCGTAGGGGCGAGTGATTTCGGCAATTTGGAATTCGTGTGCTGAATGGTGTCGTTCCACCATGCTGGTGGGTTGTCATGACCTTGATGGGTCGAGGTGCCGTTCGGTCACCCAAATGCGGGCAGGTCCATGGGCGACATCGTGAACTTCCGAAAGGCTCGCAAGAGCGCTGATCGCCGGAAGCAGGCCAAACAGGCTGCAGCGAACAGACAGGCCCATGGCCGTTCCAAAAATGAGCGCGCGCTCGAAAAGGCACGCGCCGACAAGGCACGTCGCGATCTTGAAGCGCATCGCATCGAGACGGAGAACGGTCAATGAAATCGCCGGTCGTGAAGCGGTCGATCGTCATCGCCGGGCACAAGACGAGTGTCAGCCTGGAAGATGCCTTCTGGAGAGGCTTGAAGGAGATCGCGGCAGGTCGGGACATGACGTTGTCCGACCTAGTCGCCACGATCGATTCGGGTCGTCGCCACGGCAATTTGTCGTCGGCGATACGCCTCTTCGTCCTGGACCACTATCGGGCGCAGATTCGCGTCGATGACGGGGCCGAAACGGTTCCGCTCGATTCGGATCCCGTCCGCAGCGCGCCGCCGTCAGTTTTGCGAGCTGAATAGCGGTTCGAGGACCGAACGCTGAACGGGTGCAGGCCGCTCCACGGTCGCAGCACGAGGTTCAGCTTGTTCCGGAACGTAGATGGACGACGCCGGTCCTGACGGCATCGGCATCGAGCGGCGGGCCGGCATCGCCCCGGGCGGAGGGCGGATGTCGATCGGCGGCGGCAATGGCGGCGCCTGCTCGGCTGCCGCCGGCGGGCTCGCCCGCAGCGCGGGACGGACCGGCGGCGGCGCGGATTCCTTCGCTGGTTCTCTTGCTGGTTCTCTTGCAGCCGGTTCTTTTGCCGCGGCGGCAGGCTCCGTTTCGGCGGGGCGAGGTCCTGCTTCCGGGCGCGACTCGCTGCCGTGATCTGCCGGAGGCTTTTCGGTTTCCGTTCCGCTCGGCGCGGGCACGGCCGACATCGGCAGCGTCGTGCCGGTCGTGGTCGGCGGCGGTGGTGCATTGCGCCGTTCCGCCTCCAAAGCCTCGAGGCGGCGCGCCTGCTGCTCGACCGCTCGCAGCGTGAGCCACCCTGAAAGGGCCGCCACGTCGACACTCCGCGTCGGCGCTCCGATCGGCCCCCGCAGCCCGACGAACACGTCCGGGCTGCCGGCCAACGAGGCGCTGGCATCGCGGGTTCCGGTCAGTTTCAGCCGCGCGTCGACGGTCCAGTCGGCGAGATCCACCTGCCCCGACAAGGTCAGATCGGCCCCCTCGCCTTGCGCGATGAGCGTCCCGAGCCGCACCTGCCCCGCGACGATGGTGAAGCCGCCTTCGGCATGCGGCAGGATCAGCGGCCCGCTGTCTAGCGCGCTCGTCACGACGGACTGGATTCGGGCCGCATCCACCGTGACGCCTTGATCGACCGCGCGAGTCACACCTTCGATCCCGCGCGGGTCGAGGCCGGCCAATTGGCCCTGCTCCAGAGAGAACGTGCCGCTGCCCTTGAGCGCGCCGGCCATTGCCGCCGGACTGCGCCCCGTCGCTTCGAGTTCGGCCTGGAGCCCGAGCCTGCCGCCGATCGGCGGCCGCGCGTGGCTGCCGGCCAGAGTGGCCGCATCGATTCCGGAAAGATCCAGACGAGCCCGCGCCTCGATCCCCTCGTTGTTGCTGCGCCGCAATCCGAGTTGGCCGGCGACCTTGCCGCCGGCAGCAACCGCCTGGACGTCTTCCAGAGCGATCTCATCGCTGCCGAACCGGACCGCCGCCGAGAACTGGCGCCCCTCCAGACCAGGAATGAGCACCGCGCGCCCGGCGCGAATGCTCACGCGGCCCACCGTGTCGGAAAACAAGCCTTCCCCGAAGGGCTGCGCCGACCATGCTTCGCCGCTCTGGGCCCGCGGCATGCCACTCGCAGCCGCCACCAGTGCCGGCAGATCGACACTGTCCGCTTCGAGCGCGCCTTCGACCCGCAAGCCCTTTGGCCAGCTGACGTCAATCTTTCCGCGCACCCGTTGTCCCGCCACGCTGCCTGCGATC
>Ga0182741_1003191_pt1 | contig 17732 bp, 22 predicted proteins | sample eDN5th37CBELigOP_FD_128874 | JGI IMG/M metagenome (GOLD analysis project Ga0182741, IMG submission 128874) | Enriched Organic Plus compost microbial communities from Emeryville, California, USA - eDNA 5th pass 37_C BE-Lig OP (version 2) (version 2) ...
GCCAAGGCTAGAGAAGCAGGTCCGAGGCGTTCAACTGCTCCAGCCCGCCCAGCTCGATCGTCAGCTCGGCCGTGCCATCGCCGTCCAGGTCGACCAGAAGCCGATGCGCGCCGGCCTGCGACCGGATATTCCGAGGCGTGGACCCGCTGGCTGCCGGTCATCGCCAGCATCCCCGGTGGTTGCGGTCCCATCCCGGGCGCGATGCGGCCTGCCTGGCATCGCCCGCCCGTCGCGGTGACATGGCTGCCTCAGGCCGACCCCCGGCCGTTGCGCGACAGGGACCGCGGGACGGCTGCGGCCGCAGCGCGACATCCCGGACCATGCGCGGATCGCCGCGGTCCCGGATCGCGGCGGGGCCGAGCCAGCGCCGCGGCGATGCGGCCGGCATCGGGCGGGGTGCCTGCGTCCAGAGGCTTGAAAGCAGGAAAACAAAGGCCATGTCTAGGCTGGCCCCTTGGGGCCCTTGGGTTTTGCGCATGGGGTTTCGTCTTGCAGGGCTTCGGCTTGGACAGATACGCCCTGCGCCTTGAACAGGCGCATGGCTTGCCCCGGCCCCGTTGACACGCAAGGCGTGGACGGCTGGCCGGGGTCAAGCTGAATCCAGCCCGTTTTCCCAAGAGGTTCCGTCATGCTGCGCGCCCTTCTGCCGGCGATCTGCCCGCATTGCGGCGAGGATGTTCCCAGGGCTGCCGCCCGGCGATGTCCGATCTGCCGCGCTCCGTTTCCCTTGCCGTTCTCGGTGCCCGAGCCGCGCCGCCTGCCGCGGCGCAAGGGCGCAAAGGGGGGCGACGATGGCGAAAGATGAAGCCCCGGCCATGGGCCTGCTGTGGCGGTTGGCTGTGGTCGTCGCCCTGGCGCTGGCCGCCGCCACCCTGGTCGAGCCGCTGGCGCGGCGCCATCCCGACCTTTTCGCCTTACAGCTTTGGGCGGGGCCGCTGCGCAACGCGGGCTTTTCCGTGGCCTGCTTTGCCGGGGCGCGCCTGGCGCATGGGCTGGCCGCCCGGCGCCTGCTGCGCCGCCGCAAGGGCCGGCGCCCGGTGCCCAAGGTGCTGTTGGACCTGTTGTGGTTCGGGCTGCTGGCCGTGGCCACGCTGGCCAGCCTGTCGCTGTTCTTCCGCCAGGATCTGTCGGGGATCCTGACCGGCTCGGGCCTAGTGCTGGCGGTGCTGGGCTTTGCCATCCGCAATGCGGTGGCCGACGTGTTCTCGGGGCTGGCGATGGGGATCGAGGCGCCGTTCCGCATCGGCGACTGGGTGCGCATCGAGACCCTGGCCGAAGGCAAGGTGCAGGAGATCGGCTGGCGCACCACGCGCCTCGTCAGCCGCGACAGCACCTATGTCATCCTGCCCAACAGCCAGATCTCGTCGCGGCGGATCACCAATTTCAGCGCGCCGCGGCAGGAATACCGCGACCATGCCGAACTGACCCTGCCCGCAGACCTGCCGGTGGCCGAGGCCGGCCGGTTGATCGCCGCGGCCGCCGCCGCGGCGCGCATGATCTCGGCCGGCAAGCCGCCCGAGGTGCAGGTGACGGATTACGGTCCCGCCGGCATCACCTATCGGGTGAAATACTGGGTGCCGCAGCACGACCGCGAACTGGCCTGCCGCAACGAGGTCGTGAGCCTGATCGACGCCGCGCTGCGCGAACAGGGCATCCGGCTGGCGGCGGACCGGATGCCCTGCGGCCAGGGTCAGGACAGCGCCAGCGCCGGCAGCGCGCGGGCCGGGGCCCGCAGGCCGATCCGCCCGGCCTCGGCCGAGGCCAGGTAGATGTGGTGGAAGGCATCGACCCGCCCGCCGACCAGCTGGATGTCGTCGCGCCGCCAATGCCAGGGCTGGGCGTCCAGCACCCGCTCGAACGGGTCCGAGGCGGTGGCCGACCAGAAGGCGGCGATGCCGTCCGGCCGCAGCGCCCGGCGCAGCACCGCAAGGCCGCCTTTGCCGTAAAGTCGGCCGTTTTCGGGGCGCACGGTGAAATCCGGCCCGTTATCGGTATCCATCAGGATCACGTCGAAACCGGCGCGGGGCTCTGCCAGCACCGCCATCACATCCGCGATGCGCAGGCTGACGCGCGGGTCGCGCAGCGGGTGGCCGGCCAGATGGCCGATGCGGTCGCGGTTCCAGCCGGCGATCTGGGGGATCAGTTCGCAGACCGTGACCTGCGCGGCGGGGCCCAGCAATTCCAGCGCCGCGCGCAGGGTGAAGCCCATGCCGAGCCCGCCGATCAGCACGCGGGCGCCGGGCCGGCCATGCAGGCGCAGGCTGCGCTCGGCCAGCACGGTCTCGGACTGATGGTTGAGGTTGGACATCAGCTCCAGGCCGTTGAAGCGGATCTCGTAAATTGCGCCGCGCTGGCGCAGCAGGATTTCATCGCCCGCCGCCGTGCCGGCGCGGGCCAGGGTATTCCAGATGGGCATGTTCGATCCCCGACATCGGGCAGGCCAGAAGGGCCCCCCGGTGGTTGCGTGACGGTTTCGGAAAATGGCCTTGGGTTGCCCGGCGTTCAGCGCGCGGACAACCCCGGCACATTGGTGGCCCTGAAACCGATCAGCAGCGGAAAGATCGCCGAGGGATGCGGCAGGCCGAGCCGCGGCGCAGGGCCGCGATCCGGGCAGAACCGGTCCCGTCGCATCGCCAAGCCCCTATGCCGCCGGGGTCACCGGATCGGCGCGGCCGACCGCCAGCACGGTCAGTTCGCGCGTTTCGCCCGCGCGGGTGTCCCAGGGAAAGCGCGCGCCGGCCCGCAGGCCGATCAGCGCCACGCCGATGGGCGTCAGCACCGAGGCGCGGCCGGCGGCGATGTCGGCATCCTCGGGCCAGGCCAGCACCACGGTCTGCTCGCGCCCGGTGGTCTCGTCGCGGAAGGTGACGGCGCTGCCGATGCCGGCGACATCCTCGGGCATCCGCTCGGGCGGCAGGACGCGGGCGCGGGCCAGTTCGGTCAGCAGCCGGTCGGCAAGGTCGGGATTGCGCGCCATCGCCCCTTCGGCAAGGCGTTCGAGCCGGTCGAGCGTATCGCTGGCGATGGTGACTGGCGGTCGCGATGTTCTGGCCATGTCGGCTCCTTCAGTCATGTCATGACCCGCCGGGGCCGCCGCGGGGGGGGGGCGGAGCAGCGGTCGAATTTCTGGATCAGGAAAGCCCCGGACGCGAGGTCAGCGCAAGCGCGCCCCTGTCCGGGGCAGCTGGCGCGTCAGCAGCAAACCGGTGCCGCACCGGCTCTTGCATAGGGGAATACGCATGGTCATGCCCCCACTTTAGCCGCGCCGCCGCCCCGAGTCGAGAGAGCGGCCTCACCGGTCGCAGCGGCAGGTGCCGCTGTTACCCGACATCAGAACTGCCGCTTACGGGATCGGCCGATGGATCGCAACACGTGCTATCACGAATGGAATTTCGAAGGCGGTGGTGCGACGGCCGGGATCGCCGCCGCGTTCGGGGCGAACGATAACGATGGGGCGGCGGATTGAGGCCCAAGCGGGCAGAAAAGACTTCCTGCCGGATCTGATGTCCCTGGGCTTCAGATCGGATGTCCCGCTTCAGCCGCCCTTTCGCGGGCAGGCCCAGCGGCCGAGGGGCAGGCGCCCGAGCCGACCCTAGCGCGTCTCGACGGTGGCGAGATAGCTGTGGACGGCCTCGGGGCCGCCGCCCAGCCAGGCCTGTTCTTCGCCGCGCAGTTCGGGCGGTTCCAGCCAGCCGGGCTCGATCCCGGTCATGTCGGGCAGCTGATGCGCGATGCCCTTGTGGCAGTCGATGCAGGTCTTTTCGCCGGAGATCAGGTAACGCTCGTGGATCTGGGCCGCGCGGCGGGTCTGCTTGGTGAAATCCATCGCCACCGCCGCGTGGCAGTTGCGGCATTCCAGCGAATCGTTGGCCTTGAGCCGCGCCCATTCGTGCTTGGCCAGTTCCAGCCGCTTTTCCAGGAATTTCTCGCGCGTGCTGATGGTGCCGAAGATCTTGCCCCAGACTTCCTTGGAGGCCTGCATCTTGCGGGCGATCTTGTCGGTCCATTCATGCGGGACGTGGCAGTCGGGACAACTGGCCCGGACCCCCGAGCGGTTCGAGAAATGCACCGTCGGCATCAGCTCCTGATAGACGTTGTCGCGCATCTCGTGGCAGCTGGTGCAGAATTTCTCGGTATTGGTGATTTCCAGCGCGGTATTGAACCCGCCCCAGAAGATCACGCCGCAGATGAAGCCGCCCAGCGTCAGGAAGCCGATGCTGAGAAAGCTGCTGGGACGGCTGATGACGCGCCAGAACCAGGTGACCCGGCCCCAGATCCAGCGGATGCTTGCCCTGATCCAGCCCATGTCACGGGCCCCCGGCGTGGCGATAGCCGTCGCGGAACTGGTTCGGCACCAGCGGCTGCACATCGGTCTGCTGGACGTGGCAGGCGGTGCAGAAATAGCGCCGCGGCGTCACGTCGGTCAGCACCTGCCCGTCGCGGTCCTGGAAATGCGTGACGCTGATCATCGGCGCGCCCGAGCCCTCGGTGAACTGCGGCTTGTGACAATCCATGCAGCGGTTGGTGTTCACCGTCAGCTGGTAGCCGTCGATGGAATGCGGGATCACCGGCGGCTGTTCGGGATAGTTGCGCATCCGGCGCACGTCGTCGGTGATCGGCCGGCCGAGCGGCGGGATCTGGCCCTCGGACATCGGCTCGGCCCAGCCGGTCAAGGGCGGCACGATCTGCACCGCCGGCTCGGCCTGCGGCAGGGCGGCGCCGACCAGCGCGAACAGCAAAAGGCCGGCCATGGCGGCGGGCCGGATCAGACGGGAAGGATCTTGACCGCGCATTTCTTGAAATCCGTCTGTTTGGAAATGGGATCGGTGGCGTCCAGCGTCACCTTGTTGATCAGCTGGCTGGCGTCGAACCACGGCACGAAGACCACGCCGCGCGGCATCCGGTTCCTGCCGCGCGTGTCGATGCGCGAGCGGATCTCGCCCCGGCGCGAGACGATGCGCACCTCGGCCCCCTGGTTGAAGCCCATGTCGCGGGCGTCCTCGGGGTTCATGAAGCAGCGGGCGCCGGGAAAGGCCCGGTAAAGTTCCGGCACGCGCATGGTCATCGAGCCGGAATGCCAATGCTCCAGCACCCGGCCTGTCACCAGCCAGATGTTGTATTCCTCGTCGGGCGGTTCGGCCGGTGGCTCGTAGGGCACGGCGATGATGCGCGCCTTGCCGTCCGGGTTGCCATAGAACTGCACGCCGGCGCCCGGCTCGACATAGGGGTCCAGCCCCTCGCGATAGCGCCACAGCGTTTCCTTGCCGTCGACCACCGGCCAGCGCAGGCCGCGGACCTCGTGATAGGTGTCATAGGGGGCCAGGTCGTGGCCGTGGCCGCGGCCGAAGGCGGCATATTCTTCGAACAGGCCCTTCTGGACGTAGAAGCCGAATGCGTTCGATTCGCGGTTGGCGTAATCGGGGTTCAGTTCCGACAGGTCGAAGCGGTCCACGCTGCCGTTGCGGAACAGCACGTCGAACAGGCTCTGGCCACGATAGTTCGGGTTGGCGGCCAGGATCTCCTCGGGCCACACTTCGTCGGTGGTGAAGCGTTTCGAGAATTCCATCATCTGCCACAGGTCCGAGCGCGCCTCGCCCGGCGCCTCGACCAGCTGATGCCAGACATGGGTGCGCCGCTCGGCATTGCCATAGGCGCCCTCCTTCTCGACCCACATGGCGGCGGGCAGGATCAGGTCGGCGGCCAGGGCCGTCACCGTCGGATAGGCATCCGAGACAACGATGAAATTGTCCGGGTTGCGATAGCCCGGCCAGGCCTCGCCGTCGTTGTTGGGCGAGGCTTGCAGGTTGTTGTTCACCTGGATCCAGTAGAAGTTCAGCGTGCCGTCATGCAGCGCCCGGTCCTGCGCCACCGCATGCAGCCCCGGCTGCTCGGGGATCACGCCATGGGGGATGCGCCAGATCTCCTCGGCATGCTTGCGGTGTTCGGGATTGGTGACGGTCATGTCGGCGGGCAGGCGATGGGCGAAGGTGCCCACCTCGCGCGCCGTGCCGCAGGCCGAGGGCTGGCCGGTCAGCGAGAACGGGCTGTTGCCCGGTTCCGAGATCTTTCCGGTCAGCAGATGGAGATTATAGACCATCTGGTTGGCCCAGACGCCGCGCACATGCTGGTTGAAGCCCATGGTCCACAAGGACATGACCTTGCGGTCGGGATCGGCGTAAAGCTCGGCCAGCTGCTCCAGGAAGCCCGGCTCGACGCCGCTGAGTTCCGAGACCTTGTCCAGCGTGTATTCGCTGACCAGCTCGGCGAATTCCTCGAAGGTCGAGGGCGTGGTCGCCGCCGGATCCTCGGCCGTGCGCGCAGCCATCTCGCGTGGGTCGTCGTCGCGCAGGCCGTAGCCGATGCCGGTCGCGCCGGCGACGAAGGTGGTGTGGCGATCGACGAAATCGCGGTTCACCCGGCCGGTCTGGATGATGTGATTGGCGATGTAGTTCAGGATCGCCAGGTCGGTGCCGGGCTTGAAGACGATGGGAATATCGGCCAGGTCCGAGCTGCGATGGGTAAAGGTGGACAGCACCGCCACCTTGACATGCGGATGGCCCAGCCGCCGGTCCGCCACCCGCGTCCACAGGATCGGATGCATCTCGGCCATGTTCGAGCCCCAGAGGACAAAGGCGTCCGCCGCCTCGAAATCGTCATAGCAGCCCATCGGCTCGTCCATGCCGAAGGTGCGCATGAAGGCATAGGCCGCCGAGGCCATGCAATGCCGCGCATTGGGGTCGAGGTTGTTCGACCGGAAGCCTGCCCGCATCAGCTTGGTCGCGGCATAGCCCTCGAAGATGGTCCACTGGCCGGAACCGAACATGCCGAGCGCGGTCGGCCCCTTGTCCCTGAGCACCCGCTTGGCCTGGGCGGCCATGGTGTCGAAAGCCTCCTCCCAGCTGACCGGGGTGAACTCGCCGTCCTTGGCATAGACGCCGTCCTTCTTGCGCAGCAGCGGTTGGGTCAGGCGGTCGGCGCCATACATGATCTTGGACAGGAAATAGCCCTTGACGCAGTTCAGGCCGCGGTTCACCTCGGCCAGCAGGTCGCCATGGGTGGCGACCACGCGCCCCTCCTTGACACCCACCATGACGCCGCAGCCGGTGCCGCAAAAGCGGCAGGGCGCCTTGGACCAGGTGATTTGCAGCGATTCGACACCGCCGGGCACCGGCTGGGCCTGCGAGGACAGCGGGATATTGGCGGCCATGGCAGCGATCCCCGCCGCCTGCGCCTTGAGCAGATCGCGCCGGGAAATGGTCATGACAGTGCCTCCCTCTCATCGGCGGGAAGGATCTGTTCAAAGACCAGGTTGGCCGAGAACACGCCCTCCATCACCGAGATTGCCGCCATGCGGCTGCCGATCTCGCCCACCGAGGCGCCCTCCAGCACCAGGACGATCTTGGCGCCCTGGACGGCATGGACCTCGGTTCCGGGCAGGGTGGCGAAATGCCGGGCCAGGTCGGCCGCGCGATCCGGCCGGACGGTGACGATGGCGCTGGAGATGTGCAGGAAACGCGATTCCCCGCCGCTGTCCTGTTTCAGCTTTCCGGTCAGAATGTCGCGTCGCTGGATGGGGATCCTGTCTGGCTCGCGCATGGCCGCTCTCTAAATCTAATGCATGGGTCCGGGGGGTCCGAAGATGATCTGAGACATCCAGACCAGGAAGCCGTAGCCGCCGACGATCGCGACCGACAGGATCGGCCAGATCACCACGGCAAGGATCAGGAAGGCGATGACTTCATCCCGCTTGCGGTGCTTGGGGCGATCGGTTTCTTTCGCGGAATCGATCATTTCTGGGCAACCTGTGCGACAAAATGTCTCAGTCCAATCTTCCACAGAACTGTGAAAAATCAAAGAAGGTTCCCGGAAAAATTCGCCCCGGCGCGGCATCTGGCCGGCCAGCCATCCGTGCGCGGTCGCATCGGACGCTTGAAAATGGTTGCTCGTCAGTAAGATAGGCCGGGCTTTCGCCCGTGCCCCGCCGCCGGCCTAGAGGCTGTAAAGCGCCCCGGCCAAGGTCAAGCCGGAATCGGCCCCTGCGGGCCGACTGCGACATGAGCGCGCTAACGGGCGAAGCCGCTGATCTGCGGCAGCCAGGTGGACAGGGCCGGAACGAAGGTCAGGATCAGCAGCGAGGCCATGGCGGCCAGGAAGAAGGGCGGCAGTTCCCGGATCAGCGCCGAGGGCTTCTGCCGGGTCGCCGAGGCCACGACGAAGATCAGCCCGCCGACCGGCGGCGTCATCAGCCCGAAGGTCAGGTTCACGATGACGATGATGGCGAAATGATCCGCGGCGATGCCGAGGCTGTGGGCGATGGGCGCCAGGATCGGCACCAGGATCATCACCCCCGGCAGCGGGTCCATGAACATGCCGAAGACCAGCAGAAGCAGGTTCACCATCAAGAGGAAGGCGATGGGCGACAGGTCCATGGCGATCACCGCATCGGCCATGGCCTGCGGCACGCCCTCGATGATCAGCACCCAGGCAAAGGCGCGGGCGGCGGCCAGGATCATCAGCACCGCCACCGACATGATGGCCGAGCGCAGGAACGCCCCCCACAGGTCCGCCAGCGTGAAGCCGCGATAGACGAAGGCGCTGGTGACGATGGCATAGAACACCGCCACGACCGAGGCCTCGGTGGGGGTGAAGACCCCGCCGCGGATGCCGCCGACGATCAGCACGATCAGCAGCAGCGCCGGCAGGGCGGCAAAGCTGTTGCGGACCATCTGGCCCATTGGCGGGCGCGGCTCGGCGCTGCGATAGCCGCGCTTGCGGCTGATCCACCAGTTCACCCCGGCCAGCAGCCCCGCGATCAGCAGGCCGGGCAGGATGCCGGCCATGAACAGCGAACCGACCGAGGTGTTGCGGTCCTGCAGCGCATAGATGATCATGGTGATCGAAGGCGGGATGATCGGGTCGATCACCGCCACGGAAATCGTCAGCGCCCCGGCATAGGCCTTGGAATAGCCGCTGCGCTCCATCATCCGCGCCATCATCGCCCCCGGCCCCGCCGCCGAGGCCAGCGCCGAGCCGGAAATGCCGGCAAACAGCGTGCCGGTCAGGATATTGGCGTAACCCAGCCCCCCGCGCAGGTGGCCGACGAATTGCGAGGCAAAGCGCAAGAGCATGCGCGAGATCGCCCCGGTGGACATGATCTCGGCCGCCAGGATGAAGAAGGGCACGGCCAGCAGCGGGAAACTGTCGAGGCCGGTGAACATCTCCTTCACCACCACGACCAGCGGATAGCGGCCGGCAAGGCCCACCGCCGCGAAGGCCGCCATCGCCAGCGCGAAGGCGATGGGCACCCCCATGACCATCAGGATCAGGAAGGCGGCGATCAGGATCTCAACCAAGGGCGGCCTCGTCGGAATGCTGCAGGCCGGCGCGCAGGTATTGCGGCGCGATCAGGGCCAGATGGACGATCATCAGCGCGAAGCCGGCGGGCATCGCGGCATAGATCCATTTCATCGGCACCTGCAAGGCCGCTGACCGCTGGATCGCCATGCGGTTCATGTAGTCGATGCCGACCCAGACCATGAAGCCGAAAAAGCCGAACAGCACCAGCAGGATCAGCCCGCGCAGGGCAAGCTGGCCCCGCGTGGGCAGCGCGTCCTGGGCATTGGTGATGGCGGCATGGGCGCCATGGCGCAGCGCCAGCCCGCTGCCCAGGAAGGTCAGCCAGATCATCGAGTAACGCGCCACCTCGTCCGCCCAGGTCAGCGAATTGCCGGTCAGGTAGCGACCGGCGACGTTCCAGCCCAGGATGGCCGCCATGACGGCCAGTCCCAGCACCAGCACGGCACCGTTCAGCGTGACGAAGGCGCGTTCGATCCGGCGCATCGCGGCTTACTCGACCGCCTGGATGCGGTCCATCAGCTCCTTGCCGAACTGGGCCTCATATTGCTGGTAGGGTCCGGCCAGCGCCTCGCGGAAGGCGGCCTTCTGCTCGGGCGAAAGCTCGTTCACCTGCATCCCGGCATCCTTCATCGCGGCAACGCCCGAGGCATCGACCTCGTCGACATAGGCGCGCATCGCGACGACCGCGACCTTCGCCGCCTTCTCGAACGCCGCCTTCTGCGCGTCGTCCAGCCCGTTCCACAGCGCGGGCGAGACCAGGATGATGGTCGAGGAATAGACGTGGCCGTCCAGGGTCAGGTATTTCTGTACCTCGTTCAGCTTGGCCGAGACGATCACCGAGAGCGGGTTTTCCTGCCCGTCGATGGCGCCCTGTTCCAGCGCGCCGATCACCTCGGGCCAGGCCATGGGGGTGGGGGCGGCACCGAGGGCGCGGAACGCCTCGATATGCACCGGGTTCTCCATGGTGCGGATCTTGAGCCCGTTCAGGTCCGAGGGCGCCTCGACCGCGCCGCGATTGCTGGTGATGTGGCGGAAGCCCTGCTCGCCCCAGGCCAGCGCGTGCAGGCCGGCGGGCTCGAACTTGGCCAGCATCTCCTGGCCGATCTCGCCGTCCAGCACCTTGCGGGCATGGTCCTTGTCGCGCAGCAGGAAGGGCACGCCCAGGACGCCGACCTCGGGGACGAAATTGGTCAGCGTGCCGTCCGAGGCGATGGTCATCTCGACGGTGCCGAGCTGCAGCCCCTCCAGCACCTCGCGCTCGCCGCCCAGGCCCGAGGACGGGAAGTGGCGGAAGCTGAACTGGTCGCCCAGGCTTTCCTTGAGCGAGGCCTCGAAGGCCTTGGCGCCGGCGCCGTAATGGCTGTCCTCGGCCAGGGCGTAGCCGATCTTGATCTCCTGCGCGAACGAAGGCGCGGCGACGGCGGCGCAGAGAAGCGCCGCGGCAAAGACGTGTTTCATGCTGAATCCCTTCCGCTGTCCGGCGGGGATTTAGCGCCACATGACGGCAATGTGCAATCCCGCTGCCGGCCGGCGGCGGCGCGGGCGAGGTTCAGGCCCGGTTGCGGTCGGCCTCGGCCAGGGCGCGGACCACCTCCTCGTCGCTGGTCTGGTCGAAGTCGTGGTAATGCAGGCCGACGGCGTGGAACGGCTCGGGCGTGCGCAGGCAGACGACCTCGTCGGCCTCGGCGCGGATCTTCTCCAGCACGTCGGGCGGCGCGACGGGGACGGCGACGATCACCCTGGCCGCGCCGGACCGCGCCAGCGCCTTCAGGGCGATGCGCATGGTGGCGCCGGTGGCGATGCCGTCATCGACGACGATCACCGTCCGGCCCCAGGTCTCGGGCGCCGGCCGGCCGCCGCGATAGGCCTGGCGCCGGCGCTCGATCTCGCGCAGCTGCCGGGCCTTTTCGGCGGCGATGTGATCCTGCGTCGCCCCGGTCGCGGCGACGAGCTGGTCGTCGAGCAGCAATTGCGGCGGCGCGCCGTCCACGATGGCGCCGATGGCCAGTTCGGGATGCGCCGGCGCCCTGAGCTTGCGCACCAGGATGACGTCCAGCGGCGCGTCCAGCACCCTTGCCACCTCGAGCCCGACCGGCACCCCGCCGCGCGGCAGCGCCAGGACCAGCAGCGGCTCGCCCCGGTGCCCGGACAATGCGGCGCCAAGCTGTCTGCCGGCATCCGTGCGATCTGCGAACATCCCGCCTTCCTTTTTCCCATGCGTTATCCGCGAACCGAACCTCCCGCCGCCGGGGAATGTTCCCGTGGCCGGAAAGGGGTGGTGGCTGCATCATCGCTGCGCACGGTTCCGCCGAAGGCGGCCGGCGCGGCAGATGCCGATGGACGCTGCGGCCCGGACGTATTAGGAAGATGGCCCAGGGAACGGGCGGGTCAAGCCCGTCCGATACGAAGAACAGAGCGGGACCGAGCAGACAGATGCAATCCGGCAAGAGCGCGGTGCAGGCCGTGGCGACCGTGAAGCCTTTACAGATCCGCGGCCGCACCTTCACGGCCATCGCGCTGCATCTGAGCGGCCGGCCGGACCGTGCCTTTTTCGAGGCGCTGGAGGCGCGGCTGAACCAGACGCCGCTGTTTTTCGACAATGCGCCGCTGGTCATCGACCTGGAGCAGGCCGAGGGGCTGGACCGTGCCCAGGATCTGATGCAGCTGACCGCCGAGCTGCGCCGGCGCAAGCTGTCGGTCTTTGGCATCCAGAGCGGTACGCCCGCGCAGGCGCAGGCCGCGGCCGAGGCCGGGCTGATCTCGTTGCCCGGCGGGCGCGACGCGGCGCTGGAGCGCGTCTCGCGCCAGGGCAGCCGCCCCGAACCGCCCCCCGCGCCGGCGCCGAAAGAGCCGGCGAACCGCCTGATCTCGCAGCCCGTGCGCTCGGGGCAGACGGTCTTTGCCGATCGCGGCGACCTGATCGTCGTCGGCTCGGTCAGTTCCGGGGCCGAGGTGATCGCGGCCGGCAACATCCACATCTATGGCCGGCTGCGCGGCAGGGCGCTGGCCGGCGTCAACGGCGACGATTCGGCCCGCATCTTCTGCCATGCGCTTGATGCCGAGCTGCTGGCCATTGCCGGGCTTTACCGCACCAGCGAGAACCTGGGGGCCGACACGCCGCGGCAATACGTCCAAGTCTATCTTCAGGGCGAGGTGCTGCGCATCGAGTCCCTCAAATAACCCATGAGAAAGGAAACGCTCGTGAGCAAGGTTATCGTAGTCACCTCCGGCAAGGGCGGCGTCGGCAAGACGACCTCCTCTGCCGCCATCGCCGCGGGGCTTGCCATGCGCGGCCACAAGACGGCCGTGATCGATTTCGACGTGGGCCTGCGCAACCTGGACATGATCATGGGCTGCGAACGCCGCGTGGTCTTCGACTTCATCAACGTCATCCAGGGCGACGCCAAGCTGAAGCAGGCGCTGATCAAGGACCGCCGGCTTGAAAACCTGTATGTCCTGCCGACCTCGCAGACCCGCGACAAGGACGCGCTGACCAAGGAAGGCGTCAAGGCGGTGCTGGACGAGCTGCGCGAGGAGTTCGACTATATCGTCTGCGACAGCCCGGCGGGGATCGAGCGTGGCGCGCATCTGGCGATGTATTACGCCGACGAGGCCGTGGTGGTGACGAACCCCGAGGTCTCGTCCGTGCGCGACAGCGACCGGGTGCTGGGTCTGCTGAACTCCAAGACGGCGCTGGCCGAAAAGGGCGACGGCAGCGCGGTCAAGGCGCAGCTGCTGCTGACCCGCTTCGACCAGGCCCGCTCGGCCAACGGTGACATGATGAGCGTCGAGGACGTGCTGGAAATCCTGGCCATCCCGCTGCTGGGCATCATCCCGGAAAGCACCTCGGTCCTGAAGGCCTCGAACGAGGGCACGCCGGTCTCGCTGGACGAGAAGTCGCCGGCGGGCAAGTCCTATCTGGACGCCGTCGGCCGGCTGGTCGGCGAGCAGATCGAGATGCGGGTGAGCCCCGGCGACCAGCGCCGCGGCTTCTTCCAGAGGCTTCTGGGACGGACGGCCTGACATGTTCGGTTTCTCATTCCGTCAGCGAAAGCCCAGTTCGGCGCAAACCGCCAAGGAGCGCCTGCAGATCCTGCTTGCGCATGAGCGTTCCAGCGGGACGACCAGCCCGGACTTTCTGCCGTTGTTGCAGCGCGACATCCTCGAGGTGGTGCGCCGGCACATGGAAATCGACGGCGATGCGGTCGACATCAAGCTTGAGCGCAGCGACGATCTGTCCAGCCTCGAGATCAATATCGAGCTGCCCAATGCCAGCCCGGCGAAGGCGCGGCCCGCCAGCTAGGCAGGCCGACAGGCCCCGCCCCTGGCGGGCGGGGCGCAGGGCTTACAGCGCGCCCTTTTCCATCTCGGCGGCGATATGTTCCGCTTGCCGGATCGCCAGCGCGACGATGGTCAGGGTCGGGTTCTCGGCTGCCGAGGTGGTAAAGACCGAACCGTCCGAGACGAACAGGTTCGGGATGTCATGGGACTGGCCCCATTTGTTCACCACCCCGTCGCGCGGGTTTTCCGACATGCGGTTGGTGCCCAGGTTATGCGTGGACGGGTAGGGCGGCGTCGGCAGAATCCGCGTTGCGCCCGCCGCGCGATAGATCCGCTCGCCCACGGCATAGGCATGGTTGCGCATGGCGATGTCATTGGGGTGGTCGTCGTAATGCACGTTCGGCACCGGCAGCCCGAATCGGTCCTTTTCGCCGCGGTTCAGGGTGATGCGGTTGGTTTCCTGCGGCAGATCCTCGCCCACGATCCACATGCCGGCCATGTTTTCATAGCTGTCCAGCGCCGAGGTGAACTCGCGTCCCCAGCCGCCGGGATCCATGAAGGCCGCCATGAAGGGGATGCCCAGCGACAGCGTCTCCAGCTCATAGCCGCCGACGAAGCCGCGGGCGGGGTCGTGATGCGCCTCGTCCTGGACGATGCCGGCCATGGTGGTGCCGCGCCACATCCGCACCGGGCGTTCGAAGATCGCATAGACCGAGCCGGTGGTGTGGCGCATGTAGTTGCGCCCGACCTGGCCCGAACTGTTCGCCAGCCCGTCCGGGAACCGCTCCGAGGCCGAGGCCAGCAGCAGCCGCGGGCTTTCGATCGAGTTGCCGGCGACGGCGACGATGCGGGCGCGCTGGAACTGCTCGGTCCCGTCGCGGTCGATATAGCGCACGCCGGTGACCTTGCCGTCCTCGTCATGCTCGATCCGGGTGGCGTGGCAATGGTCGCGGACCTCTAGGTTGCCGGTCGCCTCGCCGCGCGGGATGTCGGTATAGGCCGCCGACCATTTCGCGCCCCATTTGCAGCCCTGGAAGCAGAAGCCGGTCTGCTGGCAGGCCATGCGGTCGTCGTAATCGACCGAATTGATCGCCATGCGGCCGGTCGAGACCTGGCTGTAGCCCAGGGCCTTGGCGCCCTTTTCAAACACCAGGTAATTGTTGTTCCCCGGCAGGCCGGGCAGGTCGTTGGTGCGGGTGACGCCCAGCTTCTTCTCGGCCAGGTCGTAATAGGGCTCCAGCTCGGCCAGGGTGATCGGCCAGTCCAGCAGGCTGGCGCCATCGACCGGGCCATAGGTCGTCAGCGCCTTGAACTCGTGTTCCTGGAAGCGCAGCGATGCACCGGCCCAGTGGATCGAGGTGCCGCCGACCGCCTTGACGATCCAGGCCGGCAGGTTGGCAAAGTCCCGCGCTACCCGCCAGTCGCCCGAGGTGGTGCGCATGTCGCCCCAGCTCAGCTGCGCGAAACTGTCCCATTCGTCGTTGATGTAATCCTCGGGCAGGTAGCGCCCGCCCGCCTCCAGCGCCACGACCTTGACGCCCCTTTGCGCCAGCTCGTTGGCCAGCACGCCGCCGCCCGAGCCGGTGCCGATCACCACCACGACCGAGGCGTCGTCATGTCCGAATTTCGCTACATTGTCAGCCATCTCCGCCTCCCTCACAGCCAGTCGATGTCGTTGAAGCCGCGCTCGATATAGCCGCCCTGCGAAAAGCTCTCGCCCTCATAGCCAAAGACCGGCCAGACCTCCTTCTGGTTGTATAGGCCCGTCACCAGCCCGGCGCGCACGGTCTGGAAGAAGGGCGTGTGCTCGATCAGGCGCAGCATGGCGACGCGGTCCTTTTCCCAGCCCGCGGCCAGGTAGGTGTCGAAGCCCTGGGCCTGGGCGACCAGGTTCAGCCCCGCCACGCCTTCCTCGATCATCGGCGCCTGTTCGGGATTGTCATGCGTCTTGACGGCGATGGCATAGAAGCGGTCGGCGATGCGGTCATGCGGATAGATGTCGCGGGCCATCTGGATCAGCACCGCCATGGTCTCGGGCTTAAGCGCCGCGGTCTCGACCGCCCAGGCCGCGTCGCGGGCGGCGACGAAGCCCGAGCCGACCACGAAGGTCGCCCCCGCCGCCATGGCGCGCGCCAGCAGGCCGCGCCGGGTCAGCCCCCTGACATCGCTGCCAGAGGGGGATTTGTGGATGACAGTCATTTGCTCCTCCCTGAGTTGGTTGGCCCGCCCCTCCCGGCGGGCCGCCTGCCTAGAGGTACCGGCCGCCGCGTTGCAGCACCTCGATCTCGTAGCCGTCCGGATCCTTGATGAAGAAGAAGCGGGCGATGACCTCGCCGCCGGGGGCGAAATCGACCAGCTTGCGCGGGGCCAGGCCCAGATCGGTCAGCCGCCGGTGTTCGGCCGCGACATCCTCGACCGAGACGGCCAGATGGCCGTAGCCGTCGCCCAGCTCATAGGGCTGCTCGCGGCCCTTGTTGATGGTCAGCTCCAGCTCGAAGCTGCTTTCGGCATTGGCCAGGTAGACCAGGGTGAAGCTGTCGAAATCCAGCCGCTCGACCGGTTCCAGGCCGAAGGCGGCCTTGTAGAAGGCCAGCGAGCGCGCCTCGTCCAGCACGCGGATCATCGAATGAATCATCTTGGCCATGCGGCTTTCCTTTCCGGTCTTTGCACCAGTATCGGAAGGACGCCGGCCCCGCGGGTAGCATCATGCTACCACGCGGCGGATTTCTTGCGCGATGCCGCGATCAGGCGGCCTGCGCCACCTGCTGCGCGGCCTTGCGAAAATCCTGCGCGCCGCGGCCGCGCAGCTCCAGCTGCACCAGGCAGGCGCAGCGCAAAAGCGAGGTGAAATTCACGGGCTCGCCACCCAGCTGCAGCACTTCGGATTGCAGCGTGGACAGGAAGGCGGGCGTGGCCATGCCCTCGCCGGCGGCGATCTCGTCCAGGATGTCCCAGAAGGCCTGTTCCAGCCGGATCGAGGTGCTTTGCCCGTTCAGCCGCAGCTTGCGGGTCGTCGGCTGATAGCGGCGCGGATCCTGGCGGGAGAAGACTTCGCACATGGCATGGTTCCCAAACTGGCTCGGCAAGTTCCCCGATCATAGCACGGCGGGCGAGCCATGCCAGTTTCTTGCACCGCGGCCTGTCCGGCGCGGAACCGGCGTGCGGGACCGGCATCGAATGCGGCACGGCACGGCGGGGCAACCCATGTGGCGGGCATCGCCAGGGTCGGCGGCGGTCGCGGTGCGGTGGCCGGACCGGTATCGGTCGATCCGGGCCGCGGGTGGGGCGACAATAAGCCGCTGCCCGGCGGATTGCCGGATGAAATATACGAAAATGCGTATTATTGCACCTCGCATCAGGAGAATCCGATGAAAACCCTGCTCGCCGCTTCCGCTCTTGTCCTTGCGGCCGCGCTGCCCGCCTCGGCCCAGGAGGGGCGCAAGCTCGTGACCATCCTGACCGCGCCCGAGCCGCAGACCCAGCTGATGGCGATGGTGCTGACCATGAACGCCGTGGCCAAGGGGGCCGAGGCGCAGATCCTGCTATGCGGCCCCGCCGGCGACATGGCGCTGAAGGAGGCGCCCGAGACCGCGACCGCCGGCCAGCCGCCGCAAGGTGCCAGCCCGCAGGGCCTGATGCAGCAGATGATCGAGAAGAACGGCGTCAAGGTGCAGGTCTGCGCCATCTACCTGCCCGGCAAGGGCGCGGATGCCTCGGTGCTGCTGGAGGGTGTGACGCCGGCCAAGCCCGATGCGATGGCCGCTGAACTGATCGCCGAGAACACCACGGTGCTGAGCTTCTGATCCCGCCTCGGGGCGACATGAAAGGAAAGGCCGCCCTTGCCGGGCGGCCTTGTCGTTTGTGCGGCCCTGGAGGGGCGGGCAGTCCGGGCTGCCGGACGGGGGCCGATCATAACGGGCCCCGGACGCAGGGCCCCGGACGCAGGGCCCCGGACGCAGGGCCCCGGACGCAGGGGCCCGGAGAAAGGGGCCCGGAGAAAGGGGCCCGGAGAAAGGGGCCCGGAGAAAGGGGCCCGGAGAAAGGGGCCCGGAGAAAGGGGCCCGGAGAAAGGGGCCCGGAGAAAGGGGCCCGGA
>Ga0182741_1003192_pt1 | contig 17732 bp, 23 predicted proteins | sample eDN5th37CBELigOP_FD_128874 | JGI IMG/M metagenome (GOLD analysis project Ga0182741, IMG submission 128874) | Enriched Organic Plus compost microbial communities from Emeryville, California, USA - eDNA 5th pass 37_C BE-Lig OP (version 2) (version 2) ...
ATCGCCACGGCGGCCTCCGGATTGGCGCCGGACGCCGATTCCGCCGACAGCATTACCGCATCGGCGCCCTCGAACACCGCCTGCGCCACGTCCGAGACCTCGGCGCGGGTGGGCATGGGCGAGGCGATCATGGATTCCAGCATCTGGGTCGCCACCACCACCGGCTTGCCCGCCGCGCGCGCGGCGCGCACGATCTGCTTCTGCAGGCCCGGCACCGCCTCCAGCGGCATCTCCACGCCGAGGTCGCCGCGCGCCACCATCAGCGCGTCGGCGTGGGCCAGGATGCCGTCCAGGCTCTGCACCGCCTTGGGCTTCTCGATCTTGGCCAGGCAGCCGGCGCGGCCCTTGACGATCTCCTTCAGCTCGATCAGGTCCTCCGGCCGCTGCACGAAGGACAGCGCGACCCAGTCCACCCCCAGCGCCAGCGCCGCGTCCAGGTCGGCGCGGTCCTTGGGCGTCATGGCCGACAGCGGCAGGAGCGTATCGGGCATGTTCACGCCCTTGCGGTCCTTGATCTCACCCGCCACTTCCACGCTGGCCTCGGCGAAGTCGTCGCCGCGCCGCAGCAGCCGCAGGCGCACCTTGCCGTCGTCGATCAGAAGCGCGTGCTTCTGCTTGATCGCCTGGAAGATCTCCGGATGCGGAATGGGGATTTCCTGCGGCTCCTTCGCCGTCTCGCCCAGCACCAGGCGCAGCTTCTCGCCCTCGGCCAGCAGGCGCTTGCCGCCGGGCAATGTGCCAAGCCTGATCTTCGGCCCCTGCAAGTCGCACAGGATGCCGATATGCCGCCCCATCTCTTCCGACAAAGCGCGGATCGCCCCATGCATCCGCCTGAGCATGTCGTGGTTGGTGTGGCTCATATTGATGCGGAAGACGTCCACGCCTGCGTCGAACAAAGCGCGCATCATGGCGGGCGTGTTGGAGGCCGGGCCCAGCGTGGCGAGGATCTTGGTCTTGCGGCGGCGTCTCATCGGAAAAGCTCGTTCAGTTGGCCGTTAATTGGAAAGTGTCTGGGTCCAGTCGGCATTCCTGCCGGTATCCACTTCGGAGAAGCCGCGGCGGTCGAAGCCGCGCCGGGCGCAGTCGGCGCGCCCTTCCGCCTTGAAGCGGGCGGTGGGGGCGATGCAGAAATTGGTCTTGCCCTCCCAGGTGCCCGTGCCGTCGGTGGCGTAGAAATAGTAATAGCGCGCCTGCAAGGGGCCGGTGATCAGCGCGGCGCAGGCGGCGGGCTTCACCGTCCACCAGCCTTCGGAGGTCCATTGCCGGCCGTCGAAGCGGCCCAGCGCCACGCGCACCTCCGCCTTGGTCTTGTTGCAGAGATGGAAGCCGGCGCGCGCGGGCTGCGTCAGGGCGGTGGCCGGAAGCAGGAGAGCGGCGAGGATCAGGGCGTTTCGCATCGGCCCGTCCCGTGTGACGCGAACCGGGCTGGCCGTCAACATTTAAAGGTTTGCAGGGCACCGGAAATCCGCTTTGGCGGGGTGGCGTGTGCGCTTATAACGCCGGTCCATGACGGCCTTTGAACGGCTCGCGCCGCGCGATCCTTCCTGCCCCTTGCTGTTTCTGTGCGACCACGCCGCGGCGGCGCTGCCGGAGGATTATGGCACGCTGGGCCTGGACCCGGCGCTGTTTCGCACCCACATCGCCTATGACATCGGCGCCGCCTGGGTGACGCGGGCGCTGGCCGGACGCTTCGGCGCGGGCGCCATCCTGGGGCGCTGGTCGCGGCTTCTGATCGACCTCAACCGGGGCGAGGACGACCCCACCCTGGTGATGAAGCTGTCCGACGGCAGCATCATCCCCGGCAACCGCGATGCGGGGCCGGAGGAGGTGGCGCGCCGCCTGCGCGACTATTACCGGCCCTATCACGCCGCCGTCACCGCCGAGCTGGACCGGATCGGGCCGCGTGCGGCGATCGTTTCGATCCATTCCTTCACCCCCGTCTGGCGGGGCCGGGCGCGGCCCTGGGAGGTGGGGGTGCTGTGGGACACCGACCGCCGCCTGGCCGGGCCCCTGATGGCGCGGCTGTCGCAGCATGCCTTCCTCTATGGCGACAACGAGCCTTATTCGGGGGCGCTGGAGAATGACTGCCTCAACCGCCATGGCACCCGGCGCGGCCTGCCGCATGTGCTGATCGAGATCCGCCAGGACCTGATCGCCACGGAGACGATGGCGGAGGATTTCGCCAGGCGCCTGTCTTTTGCGCTGGCGGCCGCCCTGGGCGACATGGAGCGGCTGCGCTGAGGCCGGCAAGCGCCCATGGTTGCGCCCCGAATGCGCCCCGGTCTAAGGTCCGCCCCCTTTTTCCGAAATCGTCGAGCATCGCCATGGCCACCAAGACCGCCTTCGCCAAGGAGCAGTTGAAATCCTTCATTGACCGCATCGAGCGGCTGGAGGAGGAACGCACCGCGCTCTCCGCCGACATCCGCGAGGTCTATGCCGAGGCCAAGGGCACCGGCTTCGACACCAAGATCATGCGCCAGGTGATCCGCATGCGGAAGCTGGACAAGGCCGAGTTCCAGGAACAGGAAGCGGTACTCGATCTGTATCTCACCGCCTTGGACATGCGCTGAAAGTAGCGATTCACCATGGGCGGGCTTGACACGCCCATCCAACGTTCCGTCCGCGGCACGAAGTTGGATGGCCGGCTCAAGGCCGGCCATGGAGAGTTGTGTTTGTTCCGGCAAGCGCGATACTGCCGCCATGCGGATCGCTCTCATGGCTATCACGCTTCTGTTGCTCGCGGGCTGCGGCGAGGCTCCGGCGCCCGCGCTGCCGCCGGAGGTGCGCGATTTCATCCAGCGCGCCGAAGGCTGCCAGCACTGGGCGGGGGAGGAAGGCTATGACGCCGCCCGCCGCGCCGAGATCAATGCCGCCTATGCGCGCCTGCGCTGTGCCGCGCTGGAGAAAGACGCGGCCGCTCTGAAGGCCCGCCACAGCGGCAACGCCGCGGCGCGCAAGGCGCTGGACGCGGCACGCACGCTGCCACCATGAAAAAAAGGGCGGACCTTGCGGCCCGCCCTTCCCTTGCCGATAGAGGTTCGGCTTACGCGGTCTTGCGGATGGTGCCGATGGGCTCGCCCGTGTCTTCGGCCACCTTGGCCATGGGCTCGTTCTCGATGTCCGGCTCCAGGCCGAATTCCTTGAGCTTGCGATAGAGGGTCGAGCGGCCGATCCCCAGGCGCCGCGCCACTTCCGACATATGACCTTCATAGCGGGCGATGGCGGTCTTGATGATCTCCGCCTCCATCTCCTCGAACTTGCGGATATGCCCGTCCGCGCCCGTCATCGAGAGGGAATAGGGCGAGGCGACGGCGCGGCCCACCGGCATCGCGCCCGCATCGCCCGCGCCCGGCGCGGGGGCATAGGCGTTCTGGCGCGCCAGAGTCTCCACCCCCATCGCGGCGGCGATCTGCGGAAAGTCGCAGACATCCAGCGCGGCGCCGTCGCACAGGACCACGGCGCGGAAAATGGTGTTCTCGAGCTGGCGCACATTGCCCGGCCAGGCGAAGCGCTCGATCAGTTGCGCCGCCTGCGGCGTCAGGCCGGTGACGGCCTTGTTCTCCTCCGCCGCGAAGCGCTCGATGAAGAAGCGGGCCAGGGGGGCGATGTCGCTGGGCCGCTCGCGCAGCGGCGGCACGGTGATGGGAAAGACGTTCAGGCGGTAATACAGGTCTTCGCGGAAGCCGCCCTCCCGCGCCATCTGGGCCAGGTCGCGGTTGGTGGCGCTGATGATGCGCACATCCACCTTCACCGGCCGCTTGGAGCCTACCGGGTCCACTTCGCCTTCCTGCAAGGCGCGCAGCAGCTTCACCTGCATGTCCAGGCGCAATTCGCCGATCTCGTCCAGGAACAGGGTGCCGCCGTCCGCCTCCTGGAACTTGCCCAGATGCTTGTCGGAGGCGCCGGTGAACGAGCCCTTCTCATGACCGAACAGGATGCTCTCGATCAGGTTCTCCGGAATCGCGCCGCAATTGACGGTGACGAAGGGCTTGCCGGCGCGTGAAGAGGTGCCCTGGATGGCGCGGGCGATCAGCTCCTTGCCCGCGCCCGATTCACCCTCGATCAGGATGGGGATGTCGGACTGGGCGGCGCGCGCGCCCAGGCGGAAGACCTGCTTCATCTCGGGGCTGACCGCCACCAGATCGTCGAAGGAAAGGGTGTTGGTGCTCTTCTTCTTGAGCGTCTTCACCTCGCCCGACAGGGCGCCGATCTTGAGCTGGTTGCGGATGGAAACGGAAATGCGCTCGGGCGAGGCGGGCTTGACCAGGAAATCGTTGGCCCCGGCCCGCATGGCCTCGACGGCCGAATCGATGCCGCCCTTGGCGGTCAGCACGATCACCGGCAGGTCGGGATGGGCGGGGCGCAGCTTGGCCAGCACCTCCAGCCCGCCCATGTCGGGCATCACCAGGTCCAGCAGCATCAGGTTGATCTGGTCGCCCTTGGGACCGGCGATCAGGTCCAGCGCCGGCTGGCCGCCGGGGGCGGTCACCACCGTCATGCCGCTGCGGGTGATGGCGGTCTCCAGCAGCCTGCGCTGCACCGGATCGTCATCCACAACCAGAATGGTCTGCGCCATTGCGATACAAGCCTCGTCGTTGGAGGGGGGATATTGCGGGCAACCGGGTAAACGGCGCGTTTAAGCCTGTGCGCAAATGGGTCAGGAGCCTGAAGGCCCGTCTGCCGGATTTCCTTGGAAAAGGCCCTTTCCAAAGCCTTAACAGCCGGGTTGCCCGTGCGCGAAGCTTTGCTATAGTCCGGCCCAATTCGCGCCCAAAGGCGCTTCACGGGGACCTGACGGGAATTTTTGAGAATGGCATCCGATTACAAGCCCGGCACCATGGACATCAGCCAGCATCGGAAGACCTATTCGGGCTTCCTCGCCGGGGCCAAGTGGACCACCATCCTGATTCTCGGGATCATGGTCTTCCTCGCCATCTTCCGCACCAACTGAGGCGGACGGGGCTGGGGGCATGAAACTCGCGGTCCCCAAGGAAGTACGCGACGGCGAAACGCGCGTCGCGGCCACCCCCGAAACCGTCAAGAAGCTGAAAGCCCTGGGCCTCACCGTGGCGGTGGAAGCCGGCGCGGGCGCGGGCGCGCGCATCGCCGATGCCGATTACGAAGCGGCGGGCGCCGCCATCGCCCCCGATGCGCGCGCGGCGCTGGCCGATGCCGACATCGTGCTCAAGGTGCGCGGGCCCTCGGCGGAGGAAATCCCGCTCTTGAAGAAAGGCGCGGTGCTGGCGGCGCTGCTTTCGCCGCACAGCGAGAGGGCGGCGGTGGATGCGCTGGCCGCGCAGGGCGTCACCGCCTTCGCCATGGAGCTTCTGCCGCGCATCTCCCGCGCCCAGGCGATGGACGTGCTCTCTTCCCAGGCCAATCTCGCCGGCTACAAGGCGGTGATCGACGCCGCCGCCCAGTTCGGCCGCGCCATGCCGATGATGATGACGGCAGCGGGCACCATCGCACCCGCCCGCGTGCTGGTGATGGGCGTGGGCGTGGCGGGCCTTCAGGCCATCGCCACCGCCCGGCGGCTGGGAGCGATCGTCAGCGCCACCGATGTGCGCCCCGCCACCAAGGAGCAGGTGGAGTCGCTGGGCGCCACCTTCGTCGCGGTGATGGACGAGGAGTTCAAGAACGCCCAGACGGCGGCGGGCTATGCCAAGCCGATGAGCGAGGAATATCAGAAGAAGCAGGCCGCACTGATCGCCGAGACGATCAAAAAGCAGGACATCGTCATCACCACCGCCCTGATCCCGGGCCGCAAGGCCCCGACCCTGGTGAGCGAGGAGATGATCCGCACCATGAAGCCCGGCTCGGTCATCGTGGATCTGGCGGCGCCCGCGGGCGGCAACACGCCCCTGACACGCGCGGGCGAGACGGTGGAGGTGCATGGCGTCACCATCATCGGTCCCGACAATCTGGCGGGGCGCCTGGCCACCGACGCCTCGGCCCTCTATGCCCGCAACCTGTTCAACTTCGTCTCGCTGATCGTGGACAAGAAGACCGGCGCGCTCGCCATGGACTGGAATGACGAGATCGTGTCCGGCAGCGGCCTCACCCGGGACGGGCAGGTCGTGCATCCCAGCTTGAAAGGCTAGCGCGATGGAAGTGATCGATCCTTTCGTCTTCCGCCTCTCCATCTTCGTGCTGGCGATCTTCGTGGGCTATTTCGTGGTCTGGGGCGTGACGCCCGCCCTGCACACGCCCCTGATGAGCGTGACCAACGCCATCTCCTCAGTGATCGTGGTGGGGGCGCTGGTGGCGGTGGCGGTGCCCGCCCTGACCGAGGCGGCCTGGACCTCCAAGCTGCTGGGCTTCTTCGCGCTGATCTTCGCCGCGGTGAACATCTTCGGCGGCTTCCTGGTCACCAGCCGCATGCTGGCCATGTACAAGAAGAAAGAGAAGTAGGATGTCGCAGGGGGACATCGCCGCTCTTTTATATCTCGCCGCGGGGTCGCTCTTCATCCTGGCGCTGAAGGGACTGGCCTCGCCCGCCACCTCCCGCGCGGGCAACCGCAACGGCGTCATCGGCATGGTGATCGCCGTCCTCACCACCCTGTGGGTGGCGGGCGTTTCCGACGCCGTCACCTGGGCGCTGGTGATCGGCGGTTTCGCCATCGGCGGGGGCATCGGCGCGGTGATGGCGAAGAAGATCGCCATGACCGCCATGCCGCAACTGGTGGCCGCCTTCCACTCGCTGGTGGGCCTGGCGGCGGTGCTGACGGCGGGGGCGGCGCTCTATTCGCCCGATTCCTTCCATATCGCGGTGAACGGCGTCATCCACACCCAGAGCCTGATCGAGATGAGCCTGGGCGTCGCCATCGGCGCCATCACCTTCTCCGGCTCGGTGATCGCCTTCGCCAAGCTCAACGGCAACATGTCGGGCGCGCCGATCCTGCTGCCCGCCCGTCACCTGCTCAACCTCCTGATCTTCACGGTGATCGCCGCCCTGATCGTCTGGTTCACCATCACCCAGGAAATCTGGGTGTTCTGGACCATCACCGCCCTGGCGCTGGTCTTCGGCATCACCCTCATCATCCCCATCGGCGGCGCCGACATGCCGGTGGTGGTCTCGATGCTCAATTCCTATTCGGGCTGGGCCGCCGCCGCGCTGGGCTTCACGCTGGAGAACACCGCCCTGATCATCACCGGCGCGCTGGTGGGCTCCTCGGGCGCGATCCTCTCCTACATCATGTGCAAGGGCATGAACCGCTCCTTCATCAGCGTGATCGCGGGCGGCTTCGGCGGCGACACCGCCGCCGCCGGTGGCGGCGCCAAGGAGACGCGCCCCGTCAAGCAGGGCAGCGCCGAGGACGCCGCCTTCATCATGAAGAACGCCGCCTCGGTGATCATCGTGCCGGGCTATGGCATGGCGGTGGCCCAGGCCCAGCACGCCGTGCGCGAGATGGCCGACAAGCTCAAGGCCGAGGGCGTGAAGGTCTCCTATGCCATCCATCCGGTGGCGGGCCGCATGCCCGGCCATATGAACGTCCTGCTGGCCGAGGCCAATGTGCCTTACGACGAGGTGTTCGAGTTGGAGGACATCAACTCCCAGTTCGCCCAGGCCGATGTCGCCTATGTCATCGGCGCAAACGATGTCACCAACCCTTCGGCCAAGACCGACCCCAAATCGCCGATCTATGGCATGCCGGTGCTGGATGTGGAGAAGGCCAAGACCGTGCTCTTCATCAAGCGCGGCATGGGTTCCGGCTATGCCGGGGTCGAGAACGAGCTCTTCTTCCGCGACAACACCATGATGCTGTTCGCCGACGCCAAGAAGATGACCGAGGAAATCGTCAAGGCGCTCGACCACTAGAAATCCGTAGAAATCCCGCCATTCCGCGCTAAAGTCGGGCAAAACAGGGGCGGGGACATCCATGGCGAAAGCAGACGAGGGCCTGGGCCGCAAGCATCTGCTTGTGGTGGGCGGGGCGTCCGCCGGCACCGTGTTCGAGTGGTACGACTTCTACCTCTACGGCTCGCTCGCCACCTATATCACCCGCCACTTCTTCTCCGGCGTCAACGAAACCACCGGCTATATCTTCGCGCTGCTCGCCTTCGCGGCGGGCTTCGCGGTGCGGCCCCTCGGCGCCCTGGTCTTCGGACGGCTGGGCGACCTGTGGGGCCGCAAGAACACCTTCCTGGTGACGATGCTGCTGATGGGCTTCTCCACCTTCACGGTGGGCCTGCTGCCGTCTTACGAAGCCATCGGCGTCCTGGCGCCCATCGCGCTGATCACGCTGCGCCTGCTGCAAGGCCTGGCGGTGGGCGGCGAATATGGCGGCGCGGCCACCTATGTCGCCGAGCATGCCCCGCCCGCCCGGCGCGGCTTCTACACAAGCTGGATTCAGACCACGGCGACGCTGGGTCTCTTCCTGTCGCTGGTGGTGATCCTCTCCATCCGGCTTCAGATGGGCAACGAGGCTTTCGCCGCCTGGGGCTGGCGCATTCCCTTCCTGCTCTCGGCGCTGCTGCTGGGCATCTCGCTCTGGATACGCCTCAGGCTCAACGAAAGCCCGGTCTTCCGCAAGATGGTGGCGGAGGGCAAGACCTCCGCCAACCCGATCAAGGATTCCTTCGCCAACAGGAAGAATCTGCGGCTGGTGCTGATCGCGCTTTTCGGCCTCACCGCCGGGCAGGCGGTTGTCTGGTATTGCGGCCAGTTCTACGCGCTCTTCTTCCTGGAGCGGGTGCTGAAGGTGGACCCGGTCCTCACCAACCAGTTGATCGCCACGGCGCTGCTCCTGGGCACGCCGATGTTCGTCCTGTTCGGCTGGCTGTCCGACAGGATCGGCCGCAAGCCCATCATCCTGGCGGGCTGCCTGCTGGCGGCGCTCACCTTCTTCCCGCTTTTCAAGGCGCTGACCTTCGCCGCCAATCCGGCGCTGGCCGCCGCCGCCGAGGCCGCGCCGATCACCGTGGCCGCGAGCCCAAGCGACTGTTCCTTCCAGTTCGACCCGGTGGGGCGGGCCGAATTCAACTCCTCCTGCGACATCGCCAAGGGCTGGCTGACGCGCCAGGGCCTGCCTTATGTGAATGAAACCGCGCCCGAAGGGTCGGTGGCGGAGATCCGCATCAACGGCGCGGCGCTTGCCGCCTTGGACGGCCATGCGGTGCCGCGCGGCGAACTGGCCGCCCGCCGCCTCGCCTGGGAGAAGGAGGCCGCATCCTTCACCGCCGCCGCGGGCTATCCCGCATCCTCCGACAGCGCCACGGTGAACAAGCCCCTGGTCATCGCCATCCTCTTTGTGCTGATGGCCTATGCGGGCATGGTCTATGGCCCCATCGCCGCCATGCTGGTGGAGATGTTCCCGGCGCGCATCCGCTACACTTCCATGAGTCTGCCCTATCATCTGGGCAATGGCTGGTTCGGCGGCTTCCTGCCCACCACCGCTTTCGCCATGGTGGCGGCGACGGGCAACATCTATTACGGCCTCTGGTACCCGGTGGTGGTCGCCGCCGCCACGGTGGTGATCGGCGCGATCTGGGTGCGCGAGACCCGCCACAACGATCTCAACGCATGAGCGGGGCGGAAGAGAAGCGGGTGCGTCCCATCCGCCTGCCGCAGGACGAGGCCGCCATCCTCGCCTTCATCCAGGGTTTGCAGGATTACGAGCTGGGCTTCGAGGCCAACCGCCGCCGCGATCCGGATTTCGCCGCCGACCATTGGCGCGATGCGCAGGACCACTGCGCCGAGAAGCATGGCGCCATGTTCGTGGCCGAAGCCGATGGCGCGCCCGTGGGCTGGGCCTTCGCCTATGAGGTCAATGGCGAGCTTTTCATCGCCCAGCCGGAGCGGCGCCACGGCTTCCTGGCGGAAATCTTCGTGGCGCCCGCCGCGCGCGGCGCGGGCCATGGCAAGGCGCTGATCCAGGCCTGTGAAGGCTGGAGCCGCGGACGCGGCCACAAATGCCTGATGATCGGCGTGCTCGCGAAGAATGCCCGCGCCATCCGCGCCTATGAGGGCGCGGGCTATGAGGCCTATGCCCTCACCATGCGGCGCTATCTGTGACCGGCGCGGGTGCTGGACGCTTAACAAAGCATTCCGGATTGGACGCGATAGAGAGCGGCGTCTCTATGGGTTCCTGTAATTCACATCGTGTGATGGCCGCGAACCCACGAAGGTCCGTCAGGGCGCCACGCCGTCCAAGCCATGCCGCGTCGTCCCGGACAATGGGCAGAGCGGGCAGCAGGGAAGCGCGCCTTCCTCACCCGCACCTTCGCCCTAGCGGACCGGAGCAGGATGGATAAGGCCCGGTGGCATGGCTGCCGGGCCAATTCCATGCTTGAACCCCAGCCGGGATGACCTAGATTCCCTGTGGCGCGGGACGGCCCGCGCGCTTCCCATCATTGTCCGGGACGGCCCGGCCTTCACAAGGAGGCCGCCATGGCCTGGGCTTATCTTCTGATCGCGGGCGTGCTGGAAATCGTCTGGGCCACCGGCATGAAACAGTCGGAGGGCTTCACCCGCCTCACGCCCAGCATCGTCACTCTTATCGCCATGCTGGCCAGCTTCGGCTTCCTGGCGGCGGCGATGCGCAGCCTGCCGCTGGGCACCGCCTATGCGGTGTGGACCGGCATCGGCACACTGGGCGCCTTCGTGCTGGGCATCGTGATGCTGGGCGAACCGGCGACGGTGCTGCGCCTGGCGGCGGCGGGACTGATCCTCTCCGGCCTGGTGCTGATGAAGGCGGCTAGCTGAGCCCACCCATTTTGCAGACCTCTTTCCACTCGGCCTGCGTCACCGGCTGCACCGAGAGGCGGAAGCTGGTGACCAGGCTCATCTTGGACAGCTTGGGATTGGCCTTCACCGCCGCCAGGGTGACGGGCTTGGGCATGTCCTTCACCGCCTTCACCACCACAAGCCCGAAGCGCCCGCTCTCGTCGGTGGGATCGGGCTGGTATTCCTCGATCACCGCGACGATGCCGACGATCCGCTTCTCATCGCCCGTGTGATAGAAGAAGCCTTTGTCGCCGCATCTCATCTTCTTCATGTTGCCCGCGGCGGTCCAGTTGCGCACGCCGCTCCAGGGCTCGCCCTTGGCGCCTTTCTTCTTCTGCTGCTCCCAGGAGAAGGTCTCGGGCTCGGTCTTGAACAGCCAATAGGCCATGGCGTGCTCCTATTCGGAGGTCAGCTTGCGGTTCATCAGCCGCGCTACCGCCTGCTCGAGCGGCAACGCGCCTGCCAGCAGATCGGCCATGGCCTCGGCGATGGGCATTTCCACACCCGCGGCGCGGGCGCGCGCCACCAGCGCGGGCGCGGTCGCCACGCCTTCGGCCAGCGCATGGCCGGGGGCGCTGAGCGCCGCAGGCGCCTTGCCGCCGCCCAGCTCGACGCCCGCGGTGAAATTGCGCGAGGTGCGGCTGGTGGCCGACAGCACCAGATCGCCCAGCCCCGACAGGCCCATCAGCGTCTCGCGCCGCGCGCCAAGGGCCTCGCCCAGCCGCGCCAGCTCGGCGAAGCTGCGCGCCAGCAGCGCGGCGCGCGCATTCTCGCCCAGCTTCAGCCCCTCCACCACGCCGCAGGCGATGGCATAGACATTCTTCGCCGCCCCGCCCAGCGCCACGCCGGTCACGTCCTCGCTGGCGTAAGGGCGGAAGCTGGGCGTGGAGAGCGTGGCCTGCAGCCGGCCCGCGCCCGCGCCCGCGATGGTGACGGCGGTGGGAAGGCCCAGCGCCACTTCGCGCGCGAAGCTGGGACCCGACAGGATCGCGGCGGGATGGCTGGGCGCGGCTTCGGCCAGCACCTCGGGCAACAGCTTGCCGCTTGCCTGCTCGATGCCTTTGGCGGCGATCACCAGCGGTGCATCGCCCGGCAGAAGCGGCGTCAGTGCCGTAAGCAGCGCGCGCGTCGCCTGCGCGGGCACGGCCAGGATGATCGCCTCGGCCCCCGCCGCCACCGAAAGCGAGGAGGTGACGGAGATGTCTTCCGGCAAATCCACCCCCGGCAGATATTTGCCGTTCTCGCCCGCCGATATGTCTACCAGAAGGCCGCCATCGCGCGCCCACAGCGTGGTGCGCCGCCCGGCGCGCGCGGCGGTCGCCGCCAGGGCCGTGCCCCAGCCGCCCGCGCCCAGGATCGCGATATGGGAATATGCGTCTTCCGCCATAATCAGGAACGATTTGTTGCTTATTCGGTTTGCCGGACTATGTTCTGGCCCCGCGCCCGCCACAAGGGCGCATATGTCACGGGGCGCGTTGGATCGAGGATGGCATGAAGCTTTCGCGGCGCGATTTCGCCCTTCACGGCGCCCTGGCGGCCATTGCCGCCGCGTCGCTGCCCGCCCATGCGCAGAATTCGGTGATGAAGGCGCCGCCATCGCCGCCGCGGCGCGGCAGCTTCACGCCCGCCCAGCGCGAAGACCTGGCCCGCATCAGCGCCTATCTCAACGGCATCGGCACGCTGGCGGCCGATTTCACCCAGATCAGCCCGCAGGGCGGCGTCTCGCAGGGCGTCTTCTATCTCTCGCGGCCCGGGCGCCTGCGCTTCGAATACCGCCCGCCCAGCCCCACTTTGATCGTCGCCACCGGCGGCAACATCTATGTGCGCAACAGCCGCCTCAACACGGTGGACCGCTACAGCATCTCCGACACGCCGCTGGAGCTGCTGCTGACCGACAATATCGACCTGGCGCGCAATCCGGCGATCCTGGGCGTGGACCGTATCCCCGGCGCCGATGGCGAGCTCGAAGGCCTGGCCTTGCGCGCCCGGTCCAGCACCAACCGCATGCAGGACAACATCACCATCCTCTTCGCCGTGCGTCCCACCTTCGAGATCCGGCAATGGACGGTGCGCGACGCCCAGGGCGGCAACACCCAGGTCAGCCTCAGCCGCATCCGCCGGGATGTGGAGACGCCGGATTCCCTCTTCGCCGTGCCGGTGCGCGCGCCCTCGATGCGCAAGGGCTGAGCTTGGCGCCGAAGGTCGGCCTTGTCTGCGACACCGGCTGGGACGGCGGCCATCCCGTCCATCGCGTCAATCAGGAATATATCGAAGCGCTGCGCGACGGCGCGGGCGCGCTGCCGCTTCTGATCCCGGCGCTGACGCCGCCGCTGGCGGCAGAAGAGCTGCTGGCCGCTTTCGACGGCTTCTGCTTCACCGGCGCCGTCTCGAATGTGGACCCGGCGCGTTATGGCGGTCATGCCCCGCGCGATCCGGCGCTGCTGGACCGGGCGCGCGACGCCGTCAGCCTGCCCCTAATCCGCGCCGCCGTCGCCGCGGGCAAGCCGGTGCTGGCGATCTGCCGGGGCTTCCAGGAGCTGAACGTGGCCCTGGGCGGCACCCTGCTGCAGCATGTGCAGGAAGCGCCCGGCCGGATGGACCACCGCGAGGATGAGGCTGCGCCGCTGGAGGTGCAGTTCGGCCCGGCCCATGCCATCGCCATCGTCCCGGACGGGCTTCTGGCCCGCATCGCCGGGACGGGGGAGGCGATGGTCAACTCCCTGCACCATCAGGGCGTGGACCGGCTGGCCCCGCCGCTCAAGGTCGAAGCCACCGCCCCCGACAGCCAGATCGAGGCGGTCTCCCTGCCGGGGTCTCCCGGCTTCCTGCTGGGGGTGCAGTGGCACCCGGAATGGCGCTGGGCGGAGAATGCTCTCAGCCGCGCCATCTATGCCGCCTTCGGGAAAGCCTTGAAATCTGGTAAGTGGTAACTTACTGTAAGCTATGGCTTACGAAGTTGGCTTCGCCGCGCTGGGCGATCCCACCCGCCGGGCGGTGTTCGAACGGCTGCGGCAGGGACCGCAGACGGTGGGGGCACTGGCGGCAGGCCTGCCGGTTAGCCGCCCGGCCATCTCCCAGCACCTGAGGGTGTTGAAGGCAGCGGGGCTGGTGGCCGATCAGGCCGATGGGGCGCGGCGGCTTTACCGGCTCGACAGACGTGGAATTGCCGCGTTGAAGGATTATCTGACAGGGGTGTGGGACGAGGCCGATGCCGCCCACCGGGCCGAGGTGGCGCGCCAGATGGAGGAGCGCCGCTATGGCTGATTTGCTATGGCTAAAATACAACTGTCATTAGAAAACTGAAATAAATCCGAAAATACTTGAAACCTGTGGCATCTGTGCCTAGTTTAATTGCCGAAGGTGTGTGGATCGCAAGCACTGCCCCCGCTCGCTTCGCGGTTCCGCCTTCGATGGAGCAAGGGTCATCCCCTCCCCGAGCTCCTTCGCGCGATTAGCGCATTTGGCCCCCGGCATCCCCGGGGGCCTTTTTTATGGCCGCGCGGCCTGACGCGAACCGCCGTGCACTTCGCGGGGCCGACGCTCCCTTAGGTTTTCACCGCCCGCAGGGTGAGGCTGAGCCGTCCGCCGCCCGGCACCAGCCGCGAGCTGCCGGGCTTGATGCGGTCGATGCCGTGATAGGCGAGCCGCGCCACGCCCCCGAACAGGATCACATCGCCCGAAGCCAGCGTCACGCTCTGCGTCCTGCCGCCGCGCGCCGCGCTTCCGATGCGGAACAGCGCGTCGTCGCCCAGAGAGACCCCCACCACCGGCGCCTCGAAATCCTTCTCGTCGCGGTCCTGGTGCAGGCCCATCTTCGCGCCCTTGCGATAGAGATTGATCAGGCAGCAATCCGGCGCCGCCGCCTGAGTGAGGTCGGCCCACAGCGCCAGCAGCGCCGGCGGAATGGCGGGCCATGGCTTGCCGGTGACGGGATGGGTGGGCTGGTAGCGATAGCCCGTCTTGTCCGAGACCCAGCCCAGGCGGCCGAAATTGCTTTCCTCGACCGAGAAGGACTTTGCGGTCCTGGGCATCACCGGCCGGTAGAGCGGCGCGTCCCGCAGCCGCGCCAGCACATCGTCCAGCAGCGCCTTCTGCGCCTCTGGCGCGAAATAGCCGCGCCACAGCGACACCCCCGGCGCGATGGCGATGCGAGCAGCCATCTCAGGCTCGCCTCCCCTTCGGCGCGAAGCGCCAGGAAGGGGAGGTGCCCGGAGCAACGCGAAGGCACGGCGCGTACCGCGCGCCGTGCCGAGCAAAGTTGCGGAGGGCGGAGGGGTTTACCATTGAAACGGACTGCGCGTCGGCACGGTGAAGATGGTGTCATAGAAATCGCCCATGCCGCGCGCGTCCAGCCAGGCTTTAAGCTTCTCGGGCGTGTAATCGCGCGTGATCCAGTCGGCCAGGGGCGCGCCCTTCGCATCTTCCGCCGCGAAATCGAGGAAATGCACCAGCCAGCGCTGATGCTTCTTGGGAAAATGCAGATAGGGCCAGCGCGCGAACTGCGCCTTCGCCTGTGGCAGCGTCGCCCAGCCGCCGCGCCAGAGCAGATAGAGCGCCAGGCCCAAGCTGGTGCGGTCCTGCCCGCCGGAGCATTTGGCGACGAAGGGGTGCGGCAGGGCGGCGAACACCTCCATCAGCCGCAGCAGCATGTCCCGCGTCGGCAGCTTGCGCGAATCCATCATGGCGTCGAAGTGCGGGATGCCGAGCGCCCTGGCCGCCGCTGTCTCCTTCCTCCACCAGGAAAGATCGTCGTTGCGGCCGCGCAGATTGACGATGGCGCGGATGCCACGCTTCGCCAGGAAGGGGCGGTAGCCGCCCGCCCAGGGCTGGGCCATGCGCGCCGCCTCGCCCGGCACCACCCAGTGGAAATTGTAGAGAATGTCGGCGAAAGACCGCATAAGATCAGCTTGTATACGCCAACGCCGGACGGGCAAAGCATGCGCATCGCCAAGGCCACCCTGAACCGCAAATGGCTCGCCGCCACGCTGCTGGCGGCCCTGGCCTATGCCATCCTGGCCTCCCTCGACATGCGGCTGAAGGCGCTGAGCGGCGCCGGCACCGCCGACCTGCAGGGCTTCACCAGCGCCGCCCAGTTCGAGGCCGCCTTCCATGCCTGGGGCGTCAAGGCTTACCTGTCGCGGGCGGGATTCAATCTTGGCTTCGACTATCTCTTCATGCCGCTCTATGCCGCGTCGCTCTTCTATTCCGGCGTGATCGTGATGGAGGCCTTCACCCTGCGCGGCTCGTCGCTGCGCCGCATCCTCTCCATGGCGGCGATCGCCCCGGTGGTGGCGGCGGGGCTGGACGCGCTGGAGAATGCGCTGCACCTGACCATGCTCTGGAGCGGGCCCAGCGACGCCCTGGCCCGGACCGCCAGCACCCTTTCCACCGCCAAATGGGCGGGCATCGCCATCGGCCTGCTGCTGCTGGCCGGGGCCTTCTTCGCCCGGCTGATGGAGCAGCAGAAGGCCCGTCTCGGGCGGGGCTAGCGGCGGGTCCCGGGGCCGGAATCTGCTGGCTTGACCCTCAGGGTCTTTTCCGTATATTGCGCCGCTCTCCGGACGACTCCATCGCCCGGAAAACCCTTTATTCTCAAGGATTTAAGCGATGTACGCGGTCGTCCGCACCGGCGGAAAGCAGTATAAGGTGGCCAAGGACACGGTCCTGAAGGTCGAAAGCCTTGCCGGCGATGTGGGCGGGAGGCTCACCCTGGGCGAGGTGCTGCTGGTCGGCGGCGACGCGCCCAAGGTCGGCGCGCCGCTGGTTCAGGGCGCCTCGGTCGAGTGCGAAATCCTGGAGCAGGGCCAGGGCGAGAAGGTCATCGCCTTCAAGAAGAAGCGGCGCAAGAACACGCACCGCAAGCGCGGCCACCGTCAGCACTTCACCAAGGTGAAGGTGCTGGGCATCACCGCGGGTTAAGGAGCACTTCCATGGCGCACAAGAAAGCCGGCGGTTCCTCGCGCAACGGGCGCGATTCCAACCCCAAGATGCTGGGCGTGAAGCTGTTCGGCGGCGAAGCCGTCTCGGGCGGCAATGTGATCGTGCGCCAGCGCGGCACCAAATTCTATGCGGGCGAGAATGTGGGCATGGGCAAGGACCATACGCTCTATGCGCTCACCGACGGCCGCGTGTCGTTTAAGACCGGCTTCAAGCGCCGCACCTTTGTGTCCGTCGTTCCGGCGAACGACCCGGCCAAGACGGCGGCGGAATAACAGGCGGCTGAAGACATAAGCCGCCACCGAATGTGGCGGCCCGTGATGCGAGGGAGATGGTGTCCGCCATCTCCCTTTTTTGTTCCTCGCGCGGAAGGACATGCGGGGAATGTCATGTGCGTTCTTAAGAGCGAAAGACTGACCTTAAGGCCGCCCAGGCCCGCGGATATCGAGGCGATGGCGGTGTGGCTGAGCGACTATGACGTGGCGAAGATGACCTCGCGCATCCCCCATCCCTATGGCGAGGACGATGCCGAGGCCTTCATCGCCCGCGAGCCCAGCGACGAGCAGGTCTTCGTCATCGAGCGCAAGGCGGACGGCGTCTTCCTGGGCATGACCGGGATCAACCCCGCGGCGGGCCATGAGATCGGCTATTGGCTGGGCAAGCCCTTCTGGGGCTTCGGCTATGCCACCGAGGCGGCGGAGCGGCTGGTGGCCCATGCCTTCGAGGCCATGGCGGCGGACACCGTCCATGCCGGGTTCTTCGCCGACAATCCGGCGTCCGGCCATGTCCTGGCCAAGCTGGGCGCGCGCCACAACGGCTCGTCCATGCGCTTTTCGCGGGCGCGGGGCGTGGCGGTGCTGTGCCATGACATGCTGTTGACGCGGGCCGATTTCCTCTCGAAAAAGGCCGCCTGAAAGGGTTTTCCATGCGCTTCCTCGATGTCGCCAAGGAGCGTCGGCCCAGCCGGAGCGTAGCGAAGGCGTTAGGCCGCGCGACCATGAAGGAGCGTCGGCCCAGCCGGAGCGTAGCGAAGGCGTTAGGCCGCGCGACCATGAAGGAGCGTCGGCCC
>Ga0182741_1003195_pt1 | contig 17707 bp, 14 predicted proteins | sample eDN5th37CBELigOP_FD_128874 | JGI IMG/M metagenome (GOLD analysis project Ga0182741, IMG submission 128874) | Enriched Organic Plus compost microbial communities from Emeryville, California, USA - eDNA 5th pass 37_C BE-Lig OP (version 2) (version 2) ...
CGCATGCGCCAGGTGGTGCGGCACGAAGCGCCATTCGAAGGTCTCGCCGGCGCGGGCGCCCCGAAAGCGCCGGGCCAGCCGCAGCGGCACGCCATCCACGAGCTGCCGCGGCGCATTCACGACGTAGGATCGCAGGAGCGGCTCCCACGGCGACTCCGCGTCCGCGGGCGCCGGCTGGGCGCTCGGCTCCAACGGGAGCGTGATGCTCTCGCCGCCGTTGGCGGCTTCCGCTCCCGGCAGGAGCGATGGGTCGAACGAGTACGCCACCCGCTGTACATCGCGCAGCTCGATCCCCCCTTCCTTCAGGCAGTAGTCGATCGCGTCGTAGGGTAACTCCCAGGCGCTGAAGGGAACGGGGCGCTTCGCGTGCTTGATGCGCGAGAAGCGCTCCTCTTCCGCGGCCGCCACTATCTCGCCGTCGCGAACCAGGGCCGCCGCGGAATCGTGGAAGACGGCATTGATGCCGAGTGTATAGACGGGTGTCATGAGAGCTCCATTGCCGCCCCGACCCTCTCCGATCCGGCGGAGAGCAGCTCGCCGGCCGCGCGCGCCACGCTCGTGGGGGTCACCAGACGCAGACAGTCGTTGTGCCCGAGCGGGCACACGCTCTTGTAGCAGTACCTGCACGGCACGTCGTGCGAGAGCACGCGCGACACGACGCGCCAGGGCGTGTGTTGTGGATTGGTGAGTGCGTAGATGTCCACCACCGGCGTTCCGGTGGCGGCGGCGATGTGCGCGGGGCCGGTGTTGTTGGAGACCAGGAGCGGCGCTTCCGCCACGAGCGCCACCAGCTCGGCGAGGTCGAGCTCCCCCGCCAGGGTGAAAGACGGTTCCACCATCGCGTGCCGGATCCCGGTCACCAGCTCGCGCTCCGCCGCGCTACCGCTGAACACCACCTGCTCGCCGTACTCGAGCGCGATGAGCCGCGCGGCCTCGGCGAAGAGCTCGGGAGGATAGCGGCGCGACGGCGCGGTAGCGCCGGGGTGCGCCACCAGCCACGGCGCGGAGAGGTCCACCCCGTGTTCGGCGAGCTTCGCCCGCACGGAGTCGCGCGCGCGATCGCTCACGGTTATCGAGAGCCGTTCGTCGGCAGTGTGGCAGCCGACGGCGGCCACGAGATCGAGCTGGCGCTGCACTTCATGGCGTACGAAGCGCTCGGGCTCCTCCTCCTTCACCCAGTCGGTGAGGAGTGCGTAGGGATTCTCGCGGCAGTGCGCGAGCCGGCGCGGGATCCCCGCCAGGTGGCAGAACAGCGCGGCTGGGAGCGGGCTCTGAGAATAGACGGTGAAGATCACGGCGGCATCGAAGCGCCGGGCGCGTAGCTCCTCCACCATCCCGAGATCCGCGGCCGCGCGCCCGGGGAGCGCCGCGAGCGGCCCCGACGACTTCATCCAGGGCGCCTCGTACACCAGCACGTCGTCGATCTCGGGAACCATGCGCGCCACGGCCGCGCCCGACCGCGAGGTGAGCAACGTGATCTCCCGCCCTGGAAGCGATTCCTTCAACGCGCGGATCGCGGGCGTGGACATGAGTACGTCGCCCAGCGCGTCGAGCCGCACGCAGAGCACGCTGCGCACGTGGCGCCATCCGTCGCCCGTCATCGGCGTACGTCCAGCGCCGTCCGAGTAGCGAGGGGAGGCGCGGGCACTCCCGTGGACACGATGAAGTCCGCCGCCTCGTCGAGGTCGCGAACTATGTAGTCCGGCCGGCGCTGCGGCGTGAGCACCCACTCCGTCTCGTTGCCGTTGTCGAGGAGGATCGTGGTGCACCCCGCGCGGCTTCCCGCCTCCACATCATCGAGGATGTCGCCCACGAGCCAGGTGTCCTTCGCGCTGGCGCCGAGCTCGCGCGCGGCGCGCTCGATGAGCCCCGGCGCGGGCTTCCGGCAGTCGCACCGGATCGCGTACTTCGCCACCGACCCTTCCGGATGGTGCGGGCAGTAGTAGAAGCCGGCGAGCTCCGCGCCCAGCGGCGCGAGCAGCTCCGCCAGCCGCTCCTTCACTCGCCTCAGGGCCGACTCGGGAAACCTGCCGAGCGCCACGCCGGACTGGTTGGAAACCACTACCAGACGGAAGCCCGCCTTCGCCAGGCGCGGGATGGCACGCTCCGCACCTCGCGAGAGGCGGATGAGCGCGGGGTCCACATTGTACGGAACGTTCTCCACGAGCGTCCCGTCCTTGTCGATGAAGACCAGCCGGTCGCCTCGCATCGCCGCCTACGCCGTGAGGGAAAGGTCGACTTCGGCGAGCTCGCCCACACCCAGCACTTCCTCGTAGAGATTCTCAATGGAGCGTGCCACTCCCGGCCAGGAGAAGCGCTCGCGAGCACGGCGCAGCCCTTCCCACGCGAGCATCTGACGGTGCGCAGAATCGGCGAAGATTCTCGCGAGCCGGTCGGCGAGCGCATCGGGAGCATTCGGCGGGACGAGATAGCCGGTCTCGCCGTCGCACACGGTGTATCGGATGCCGCCCACATCCGCGCCGATCACCGGTGTGCCGCACGCCATCGACTCCAGAGGTGTCAGGCCGAATGGCTCGTACCACGGGGTGGTGACGAAGACATCGGCGGCGCTGTAGTAGTAGCGCAGCGAATCGCGCCCGCGCCTCCCCACGAAGTGGACCTGCTCCGCCACTCCCTCGCACCGCGCCACGTCCATGAGCCGGGCGATCTCGGGCGTGCGGACCGGGTCCGGCGCGTCGGACTCGCCGCCCACGATGACGAGGGTGGCCCGCACGCCATGCTGGTCGCGGAGTCGAGCCACACCGCGAATCACGTTGTCTATCCCCTTGCGCGGCACGAGGCGGCCGAGCTGGAGCACCACGAGATCGCGCTGTCCGAGGTCGACGATGGAGCGTGCCGTTCGCCGCGGGACGGGACGGAATCTGGTGGTGTCCACCCCGCACGGGATCATCGAGATCCGCCTCGGGTCGGCTTCGTAGAGCGTGATGAGGTCCTGCTCGTCCTGCGGACATTCCGCGATTACACGATCCGCGCCGTCTATGACGCGCTCCTCGATCTCGAAGCGCGCTTCGGGAAACCCATCGGCTTCCCCCTGGTGCAGGCGGCGCACGCGCCCGAGAGCGTGGAAGGTGACCACGAACGGTATCTCGAGCCGCTCCTTCAGCTCGAGCGCCACCATCCCCGACATCCAGAAGTTCGCGTGCGCGATGTCGTAGCCGCGATCGTCGCAGGCACACCAGCCGGTGGTGAAGGCCGAGAACTCCGCCATGTAGGGGAGCAGCTCTTCCTTCTTTACCGGCACTGCCGGTCCCGCCGGGACGTGCACGACTCGCACACCGTCGCGAGCTTCGACTATCATCGGCAGCGCGGCATCATCGCGCCGGGTGAACACATCCACTTCGTGGCCGCGCGATGCGAGCGCGCTGGCCACCTGCGAGACGTAGACGTTCTGCCCGCCGCAGTCGGTTCCACCCAGCGCGGCCAGCGGCGACGCGTGATCGCTGATCAGGGCAATGCGCAGCTTCATATCGGGCCTCCTGATACCACCATGGGCTGCCGTGCGCGGCGGCGCGGTGCTCTGGCGCCGGTGACGAGAGCAAACGCCTCGGCCCAGTCGCGAGCGAAGCGGTCGATGCCGAATCGTTCCAGAGCAGTGCGCCGAGCTCCCTCCCCCAACCGTCGCGCCTCGGCTGGGCTGGCGACGAGCGCGTTCATGTGCTCGATCAGCGGCTCGAGCTTCGTGTCGATCCACCCCGACTCTCCGTTCTCCACCACCGACACGAGCTCGGTGGTCGCCATGCCGACGATCGGCATCCCGGCCATCATGGCTTCGCAGATCGCGAGGCCGAGGCTCGTGTAGCGGATGGGATTGAAGAAGAAGCGATAGCGAGCAGCGAAGCGCGCGAGCCCGGGCGGCTGCACCTCGCCCAGTCCGCCCATCGCTTCGGCACCCATGCCAACGAGGTCGAGAGGAACGCGCGAGCGCGCCGCCATGAACAAGTCCGCGCCCAGCCGGCGGCCGCGCGAAGCCAGGTCGTTCACCACCGTGATCCCGCGAGCGAGCTCACCCGAGTAGCGGGCATCGTCGGGTATCGTGACGCCGTGCTCGATGACGCGCGTCGGCGTGTCGCCGCTGTCCCACATGAGCGCGTTGAAGTGCGTGACGTGCACCAGCAGGACGGAGCCGTCGTCCACCGGGTGGCGCGTATCGGTGGGGCTCTCGCGCGGAGGGTCGTGCTCCAGGTATATGGCGGGGAGCGCGAGCTGCTCGTCGGAGAGAAGCTCGGGGCCATCTTCGAGATAGTGCTTCGCCGACTGGTAGAGCACGCAGTCCAGCTCGAGCTCGTGGAGCTCGTCGGCCGGCACTTCGTGCAGGTTGTCGGGCCAGGGGAAGCTTCCCGCGCGCCCGCCATAGCCGGCCGGGCGTCCGGGCCGCACCGGTACGTAGAAATCGTGCGGCACGTGCGTGAGGTAGTACAGGTAGCTGCCATGGACGTGCCAGGTGAGGATCCGGAGCCTGCGCGATTCATGCGGCATGAGCGTGCTCCGGCGTGGGAAGCAGGGAGATCTCCTCGAGCACGTCTTCGGGAAAGACCCCGCCCTCACAGGCGCGGCCCACCGTGCGCGCGCCCTCGCGGTGCGGAACACAGCTCTCCGCGTCGTACAGCGCCCGGTGTCGCGCCTCATCGGTCGGCGCCCACCGGTCGGGGTCGGCCGCGAGGAACACGACCACACTGGGCACTCGCAGCGCGGCGGCGAGATGCGAGACGCCAGTGTCGTTGCACACCACGAAACGCGCACCGCGCATGAGCGCGGCGAGCGCTCCGAGGCTCATCGGCCCGGCCGCATTGATGGCTGGATGGCGCATCGCTGCGGCCACCGCCGCGGTGATCGCAGACTCCGCGGCGGTGCCGGTGAGAACCACCCGCAGCCCGCGACCGGCGAGCGCGTCGCCCACCGCGGCGAAGCGGTCCGGGGGCCAGCGCTTGACCGCGTGGCGCGCGCCAGGATGGATGCACACGTAGCGGGACGGCTCGAGCCGCCAGCCGCTGCCGTGCGCCAGCGCTCGCAGCTCCGCCTCATCGCCATGATGAATGGGGAACTCGAGCCTTCCATCCGACGCCTCGACGCCGAGTGCGCGAACCAGCGTGAGGAGCCGTTCCGCCTCGTAGCCGAGCAACGGCCACGGAATGAACGTCCCATCGGCTGGCTTCGATGACGATGGATCGTAGAAGCCAGCGAGCGATCGCGCGCCGAAGAGCGCCAGCAAGGGGTTCGTGACCCGCCCGCTTCCGTGCAACTGCAGCGCGAGATCCAGCTCGCGGCCGCGCAGGTCGCGCAGGAAGTCCGGTATCGCGTGACGTTGCGGCTCGCGCTCCGGAAGGCCGGGATACCCCGGGAACTCCACTACTTCATCTATGTAGCGCGGATATCGTGCGGCGAGCTGCCGTGACCACGGCAGAGCTACCAGCGTGATCCGAGCGTCCGGGTACGCGGCGCGCAGCGCGCGCAGCGCGGGGATCGCGCAGAGCATGTCGCCCAGTTGAAGAGCACGGAACACCGCTATGCGCGCTGCCGGCGGAGAACTGCTCCCAGCCACTACAATCGACTTCGACATCTTCATCCGGTTGAAACATCGACATCATCGCCCGGGTGAGCGCGATTCGCTTCCACCTCGACTCGCTTGCAACGCGTGCATCGCCTCCGTCGCCGATGCGCGGCAGGAGAAGCGCAACTCGTGTGCCCTTTGCCATGGTCGGCCGTGACTTCTCGCTTCGACGCACTCTGCCGCGCGCTTCGAAGCGCGGCCGAGCACGATGTGCTTCACCCGGCACGTCGATTGCGACGCGTACTCGCGGACGCACCAACGATATCCAGCGCGATGCAGACCAACGCGGAGGTGATGAGGATGGGTACTTCCACCGAGCTTGTCGATCGTCCACTCACCGATGCCGCCGTGAAGGAGCAGGCGATGCGGCCGCTCGACGGACGCATCGCTCTCGTCACCGGCGCCGGCCGCGGGCTCGGCGAAGCCATCGCGGAAGCGCTCGCGGAGGCCGGCGCTTCGGTGGTGGTAGCCGATGTGCGTGAGGATGCGGCGCACGATGTCGCCGAGCGCCTCGCACGATCCGGAGCGAGCGCCAGCGCGCTCACTCTCGACGTGAGCGACGAGGAGCAGGCGCGGAGCGCGGTGGAGCGCGTGGAGCGCGAGCGGGGGCGGCTGGACATCCTCGTCAACAACGCCGGGATAGACGTCACCCTTCCCGTGGTCGAGCTCTCCGTGAAAGACTGGGACCGCGTGCTCGGCGTGAATCTCCGCGGCCCGCTACTCATGTCCAAGTTCGCGCTGGAGCGGATGGAGCAGCGGAAGAGCGGGCACATCGTGAACATCGTATCGACCGCCGCGAAGCGCGCGTGGCCCAACGCCGCCCCGTATCACGCGAGCAAGTGGGGACTCCTCGGCCTGAGCCACGCGCTGCACGCCGAGGCGCGGCCGTACGGCGTGAAGGTCACGGCGGTGATCGCCGGTGGGATGCGCACGGCGTTTCTGCTGGACCGCTTCCCCGACATCGATGAGAGCACCCTGCAGGACCCGCGCAACGTGGCGAGGACCGTCCGCTTCGTGCTCACGCAACCCGCCGAGAGCGTGATTCCGGAAGTGATGGTTCTGCCCATGAGGGAGACCTCGTGGCCCTGAAGGATCGCGCGGCTTCGGGACGCGAGCGGGGGGCGCAGGAGACGGCGGTGAGCGAGAGCGGCGCGGAGCGCTGATCGGCCGCGAACGATGACCGAGCACGCGACTGCCGGCACCGTGGACCCGGTGGCCGGTGGTGTCTGGAGCGAAGACCAGCGGGAGACACGCGCCGCCATCGGTCGCCGGCTCGACATCTACGGCTCCTTCCAGGCAGTCATGGGCCAGTTCACCGGTGGAGTGTTCCTCACCGGGTATGCGCTCGCCCTGCACGCCGACGCCCCGCTAATAGGTCTGCTCGCCGCGCTACCGCTCGGCGTCAAGCTCACCCAGCTCTACACATCCTGGCACATCGAACGTGCCGGACACTGGCGCGCCCTGGCGATGCGGAGCGCCGTCATCTCGCGCATCCTGTTCGTGGCGGCGGCGATGATCCCCTTCATCCTTCCCCCGAACGTAGGGCAGGCATGGGCGCTGGTGGTGGTGATCGGGGTTTCGTCCTTCGCCGGCTCCATCTTCGATCTCGCCTTCCTCACCTGGATGGCCGAGCTCATCCCGGCCAGCGTTCGCGGCGCCTTCCTCGGAGAGCGAAGTCGGGTGACCGGCCTGGTGGGTCAGGGAGTCGCGCTCCTCGCCGCGTTCGGCCTCGACCGCTGGCGCTCGAGCCAGAGCGGGCCGGGCGGATTCTCGCTCCTCTTCGTGCTGGCCGCCGCCATCGGGCTCTCTGGACTGCTCTTCCTGCGCCGCGTGCCGGTGCCGCGCCGCGCGCACTCGCGTGTGGAGAGCGAGCCGGTGATCAGATCGCTCACCGTCCCCGCGCGCGACCGCAACTTCCGCTGGCTTCTCGCGTTCATCGCGCTCTGGCACTTCGCCATAGGACTCGTCGGCCCGTTCGTCACGGTGCTGATGCTGCGCGAGCTCGCCCTCCCCTTCGTGGTGGTCACCGCCTTCTCGGTACTCACCAACGTCATCATGTCGCTGGCGCAATCGTACTGGGGACGCCTGGGCGACCACTTCGGGAGCAAGACCGCACTGCGAGCCGGCACGTACATGGTCGCCTCCACGATGCTCATCTGGCTGGCCGTCACGCCCGAGCGCATCTGGCCCATAGTCGTGGTCCAGGTCCTCTCCGGCTTCGGCTGGGCCGCATACCACGCGAACCTCAACAACCTGGTGTTGAAGCTCGCTCCGGTCGGCCGGCGTCCATCATACATCGCCTCGCTCGGCGCCGTCTCCGGCGTCGCGGAAGCGGCGGGCCCCATCGTCGGCGGCGTGATCCTGGCGGGCGCGAGATCGTTGGGCGTCCATGCGCTCGCCCCCTATTACATCATCTTCGTCGTCTCCTTCGTGCTGCGTGCCCTCGCCACGGCGCTTCCAGGCTACGTGCACGAACCGGGAGGCGTCCCGGTGGGAAGGATGATGCGAGTGATGGCGCGTTTCAGAAGCATGAACACGGCGGAGCCGCTCGAGCCGATCTTCAGCTATGCGTACACTCATTTTGCGCGCATCGCGGACTTCATCGCTCGCGAACGTCCCATCGCGCCGATCGAGCACACTACCGAAGCTCAGCGCTGAGCGGCGAGGACCCCGTCCGGCTCCCTCAGCTCCACCCCCACGCCGGCCTGATCCTCGTCAGGATCCACTCCCTCACTTCCTTTCGCACCTCGCTCGCGACCTCGTCGAGCGAGTGGCCGGCGCCGGGATGGAGCGTGAGCTTCTTCGGCTCGTGGGCCAGTTGGTAGGCGTATTCGGAGCAGCTCGGAGGGAGAACGGTGTCGGCGGTGCCGTGGATCATCAGAGCGCCGGTGACCGGCGCGAGGTCGGCCAGCGCCTCCACGCCGTGCGCCTGGGTCGCCAGCAGCACCACCGTTCGGACGAACGATGAATGCCGGTTCGAGCTCGCGGCCGCCCGCGCCACCACCGCACCGCCAAAGGAGTGACCCACCAGCGCGGTGTCGTGAATGCCACGATCGTGGAGGAAGCGGAGGGCGGCGAGCACGTCCGATACGCACTCGGAGAGATCGCGCGGGTTGCGGTAGGCCACGTGTAGACCGCAGACCCGACTCGGCATGAGCCCCGTGCAGAGCGCGGGGTAGAGCCCCCGCGCCGGGGAGTCGAAGCCGCCGCTCACGCCACCCACGTAGACGGCGCCGCAATCGAGGTCGGATCGACAGTAGAAGCGCGTCTCCACCGGACCGCGCGAGCTCTGGAGCACCACACGCTCGTACGCTACGCTCTCCTGCTCCCCCGGTTCCTCATCGGGAAGCGGTGCGGTCGCCGACAAATCGTCCGCCGGCCGGGTGCTCCTGCCGCCGCGTGACGTCATGCAAGTCCCCTCGGCAATCCGCGGGCCGCGCCGTCGTATGCGGCACGGGAAGCACGCGTCCGCACGGATACGGCGAGGCGAACGACTTTCCGCTTGCCACTCCCACTCCGCCGCGCCCGCTCCGCCTTTCCACCGCATCCGCCGGCCCTATATTGGCAACCTGGAACAGTTCGTTCGTTTCTTTCACCCCATGCAACGGGCCGCAAGGGCCCGGCCCGGGGAGCGCCCCGGCCTTCCACACTCCATGGATGGAATGACGATGAGCTCCGCCCGACCGCGCCTCGCAACCGTGGCCCTCGTACTCCTCGCTGCCTGCAAGGGCACCATGCCCGACGACAACTCCGATACCGCCTCCGCACGCCCGGCAACCATCCAGCAGCGGCTCGCGCAGTACACCACGGTGGAGCTGAGCTACGACACCAGCTCGCTCAGCGCGAAGGAGCGTCGCATGCTCCCTCTGCTCGTGGACGCCGCGCGCGCCATGGACGCCATCTACTGGCGCGAAGCGTACGGAGCGCGCGATTCGCTCCTGCAATCGATCTCCGACGCCGACACCCGGCGGCTCGTCGAGATCAACTACGGCCCCTGGGACCGGCTGGCCGACAACGAGCCATTCATCGCTGGCGTCGGCCCCAAGCCCGCCGGCGCCAACTTCTACCCGCACGACATCACCAAGGCCGCCTTCGATTCGGCCATGGCCACGTCGCAGGCGCACGCCGACTCGCTCCGGAGCCTCTACACCCTCGTGCGCCGCGACTCGTCCGGCGCGCTCGTGGCGATCCCCTACCACGAAGCCTTCGCCGAGCAGACGAAGCTCGCCGCCGGGAAGCTGCGCGAGGCCGCGAGACTCGCCGAGGATGCCGGTCTGCGGCGCTACCTCGAGGCACGCGCCAGCGCGCTCCTCACCGATGACTTTCGAGCCAGCGACATCGCCTGGCTCGACATGAAGGACAACACGCTCGACGTGGTCATCGGCCCGATCGAGACGTACGAAGATCAGCTCTTCGGTTACAAGAGCGCGCACGAAGCGTACGTTCTCATCAAGGACAAGGAATGGAGCCAGCGGCTCTCGCGGTACGCGGCCTTCCTCCCCGCCCTGCAGAAGGGACTCCCCGTTCCCGACGAGTACAAGCAGGAGAGGCCGGGAACCGACTCCGACCTCAACGCGTACAGCGCCGTCTACTACGCCGGCCAGGCCAATGCGGGCGCCAAGACGATCGCCATCAATCTCCCCAACGACGAGCAGGTGCAGCTCCAGAAGGGGACGCGCCGGCTGCAGCTCGAGAACGTGATGCGCGCCAAGTTCGACAAGATCCTCATCCCGATCGCCGAGGTGCTGGTGGACTCGGCGCAGCTCGGCCAGATCGACTTCGATGCCTTCTTCGAAAACACGATGTTCCACGAGGTGGCGCATGGCCTCGGGATCAAGAACACCATCAACGGGAAGGGCACCGTGCGCGCCGCGCTGAAGGAGCGTGCCAGTGCGCTGGAGGAAGAGAAGGCGGACATCCTCGGCCTCCACATGGTACGGGCGCTGAGCGATGGCGGGAACCTGGATGACGAGGACGTGAGCCACAACTACGTCACCTTCCTCGCGAGCCTCTTCCGCTCCGTGCGCTTCGGCGCCGCCGACGCCCACGGCCGCGCCAACATCGCGTCATTCAACTACCTCGCGCAGAGCGGCGCCTTCACCCGCGACGATGCCACCGGCCGCTACAGCGTGAACGCCGACAAGTTCCGCGACGGCATCAACTCCCTCGCCGAGAAGATTCTCCGCCTCCAGGGCGACGGCGACTACGACGGCGTGGGCAAGTTCTACGATGACTACGGAAAGATCTCCCCCACCCTGAGCCAGGACCTCGCGAAGCTCGGGACGAAGGGGATTCCGGTGGATGTGGTGTTCGGAGGAAGGAAATAGAAAGCGGGAAACTGGAACTGCACACCAGTCGCTGTCATCCCCGCGAAAGCGGGGATCCATGTTCGCTCGAGCAACATGGGTGCCCGCTTACGCGGGCATGACCACATGGGTGTGCAGTTCCCGTTTCCGGCTCCCTTCCCATCACGCAGCCAACAGGCCTGTCGGCTGCCAGCTTATGGTTCCGTCTTCAGCAGATTCGGTGAACTGGAAGCGGGCGGGTGGAAACCCCTTCACTCCGATCTCGAGCGTATCGCCCTCACCAGCTTCGGCCTGATCGGCAATCGCCTCCAGCGCCTGCGAGAAGGTCTCGCTGGTCACAGCTCCGGCCAGGCGCACGCGCTCGGTCGGGCTGCTGATCGAGAACTGATAACGCGGCATGTGCCTCCTGGTATCGGGGGAGTCGCACCACGTCTCGTCCGACCACGTTCGGACGCGCGGCCGCCTGCCCCTTCATCTCCATATACCCCGACGTCCTCGGAAGGATCGGGGTTTCACTTCGGCGTTTGTTTCACCATACAAACTCCGCTGAGAGAGGCAGAGTTCCATCGCCGCAGGCCGATCGTGGCCCCTCTCAGAGCCTCGACGCGCGCACTTCCCGCGATCGGACGAATAACGCGGCATGTATGGATCGTGGTGTACTGAGCGTTTAATATGAGTTGTGCCGCGTGGTTCCACCGGCCCTCCCTCGAGAACCCTCCACATATCATGACGTGAACCTGGACGCGCCCATGGCCCGCGCCCTCGGCACGGGCTTCCTCGCCGTTTCCCTCGCTCTGCCACTCACCACCACTGCATCTCACGCCCAGAACATCGGATGGAGCGGAAGCGCGGAGGCCAACGCGAGCCTCTTCTTCGGCAACACCGAGCAGTGGGTCGTGGCGGGCGCCACGCGTGCCGCGTACAGCGACAGCAGCGTCGAAGTGCGCGGCGAGCTCCGCGCCGACTACGCCGAGACCTCGGACGAGTCGGGCGGAAGCTCGGTGAGCAGGCGGGCGTGGCTCTTCTCGACGGGCGTGGATTTCTCCCCGTTCTCGAAGGTCTCGCCATTTCTCCTCGGCAGCGTGGAGTCGAGTCTCCAGGCACGAATCCAGCGTCGCTACGCTGGCGGCTTCGGAGGGAAGCTCACCTACATCCAGACCGAGGCCACCAAGCTGAGCACGAGTCTCGCGCTCCTCTGGGAGCGCACGCAGGTCATGGACGGCAACTCGGACCCCGACCTCGCTGCATCGCGCCTCCGGTGGTCGTTCCGCCTCAAGGGGGGCCGCAAGCTAGATGACCGCATCCGCTTCACCCACGAGACGTTCTACCAGCCGAGCGTGAAGGACATGCAGCACTTCACCATCACTTCCACCAGCACGCTCACCTTCGACCTGAACAAGACGCTCGGCTTCACCAGCACCCTGCGCGACAGCTACGACAGCGAGGCGCGCAACCGCGGGGCGCGTAGCAACAACGACGGCCAGTTCCTCGTGGGGTTGCGCGCGCGCTACTGATTCCGCGCCGGCTCGCCCTCACCGACCTGCGCCAGCTCATCTCCAGGAGCCGGCTCGGCCATCCGCATCACCCGCACCGGATGAGCGAAGCGGATCCCCTCCTCTTCGAAGCGGCGCATGATGATGAAGTTGATCGCCTGCTGGATGTCCATGTAGACGTTGTAGCTCGGATCGAGCACGTAGTACACCGTCTCGAAATCGATGGACGATTCGCCGTATCCCTTGAGGTGCGAGCGGTCGAAGCGCACCGGCCGCTGCCCCTCCACGGCCGCGCGAACGAGCCCGGGGATGGTCTCGACCCTCTCGCGGGGCGTGCCGTACGCCACACCGAGCTGGAAGACGACTCGCCGCTCCCGCATGCGCTTGTAATTCCGGATCCGGCTCCTCAGCAGGTCGGAGTTGGAGATGATGACCTCCTCCCCCGACAGGCTCGCGATCCGCGTGGACCTGAGGCCCACGCTCGAGACGGTGCCCAGGAAGTCGTCGAAGATGATGAAGTCACCCACCTCGAAGGGCTTGTCCAGGTAGATCGAGATGGCGGCGAAGAGATCGCCGAGCACGGTCTGCGCGGCGAGCGCGCCGGCGATGCCAGCGACGCCCAGCGCGCCGATGAGCGTCGTGACGTGGATGCCGAAGTTGTCGAGTAGGAGGACGACGATGAGCATCCACAGCAGCAGCCGCGCCATGAACGCCACCGCGGTGAGCGTGCCGAGGGAGCCGGCGTTCTGCCGCGACTGACGCCTCATCCAGAAACCGATCCCTTCGTTCCCCCAGACCAGCAGCTGGATGATGAACGCGGCGCCGATCGCCATGGCTATGTAGCCGCGCACGTCCTCGCGGAGCGTGAGCGCCAGGGAAGCGATCGACAGCGACAGCGCGATGAGAAAGAGCGTGTGCGTGCTCCCCAGGACGTCCAGAATCAGGTCGTCGAAGCCGGTGGAGGTGCGCTCGGCCACCTTCGCGGCCCTTTTCACCAGCAGGCGGCGAAGGAGCGCCAGAGCCCCCAGCACGAGCACGAAGATGCCACCGGCTATGAGCCAGGTGAGCAGCGAGTTGTCGTAGAATTCCGTAGCGAGCAGCGAGCGTGGATTCATCGGCATCCCTCGGTATGGACTTTCGCAATATGGGCCGCACCACGCTCATCTACAAAGTCCGTACTACCATCCGAACGTCGGATGCCGACATCGGATGCCGCAGCTACGCGCTCAGCTTCCGCTCTCGCCCACCGCCGCCGCCAGCGCCACGGCGTTGCCGGTCGCGATGGCGGCACCGAGGGTCACCGCGCGCGCCGCGGCGGAAATCGCCGCGCGGACGTCGCGGGCATGCTTCACCGCGCGCTTCAACGACTTCACCGCGCGTGCGAGCGCCGCGAGCGCGGTATCCAGATCATCGACCTCGAGCTCGATGGCGCGCGCCGTCATGTCGGATGAGTAGGTGAGCAGCGTCCACTGGAGTCGCTCGAGCTCGGCGCGTCTGGAGGGCGAGAGCCGCTCCCAGTTCGCGAAGCGATAGGCGCCCAGCGAGAGCGCGATGTCGTGGTAGTCGCGCGCGATCGCGCGCGCATCGGCCGCGGCCAGCCTTGGCATGATGGTCTCCGATTACGGGTTGGGAACCGCGGATGCCGTCAGAACGCCTCGCGCAGCGCGGTCGCCAGCTTCTCGAGCTGCGTGGCATCTTCGGCGAGCTCTCTCGCGAGCACCGCGGCGTTCAGATCGCGGCGCGAGGCGTAGAGTCGCCGATGACCCGACTTCATGGTGCCGAGCGCCTTCACGTACTTACCGAGCACCGCGCGCTTCTCTTCGAGCGCCGCCGCCTTTCCATCGCGCGCATCGAGCACGAGAATCGCCGCCAGCGGCTCCCGCGCGGCGCCTTCGGCGAGCACCGACCTGTAGAACGACTCCATCCCCGTGGTCTCCAGCTCGAGGAAGCTCGCGTAGTCGGTACCCACGATCTCCACGAGCGCATCGACCGCCGTGCTCACGTTGCCGTTCTGCTCCTCGATGACTCTGGAGAGCTTCAGATGCCGATAGCCGTCGGTCGCGACCGACGCCGCGAAGCTCGCGAGACCGCTCACCGCCCGCACCCTATCCCCATCCAGCCTCGCGTCCTCCTCCAGAGCATCGGCGAGGTCATCGACGCTGGCGTCGTACTTCACCACCTTGTCGTCAGCGAGCGCGCCGAGCGCCGCGAAATAGCTCGCCAGCGCCCTCCCCACCACGACCGCCCGCTTCGCCGCCTTCGCCCGCTCGGTGCACCGCCCCTCCAGGTCGCTCCTCGCGAACCAGGCGCCGGCCCCTCTCTCCCCGTCCACCGCCCCCTTTCGCGCCTCGCGGTACCCTTCCAGCCGCACGCAGCTCGCCCTCATCTCCTCCGCCAACGCCGGCAGCTCCGCCGCCGTCTCCCCCGCCGCCTTCGCATACCTCCCCACCGCTCCCGTCCTCACGCACCCGCTGGCAATGACCATCGCCGCGATCACCCACGCCCCGTCGCGCATGTCCATCCCCCGTAAGGAAGTGGGGAGATGATGGCGAATCGGGGCGAGCGACGGAAGAAGGCCTTCCCCCCACCCGCAGCATTCCGTAAGATCGGCGCGTAGGGGGCGGGAGAAGTCCCATGTACATCCCATGCATCGATGGTAGGCTAGAGCTCACTCACAACTCCTGGATCTCATGGATCTCATGCGACAACTGCCACTCGCGTTCTCACTCGTGGCCGCGATCGCGACCGTTGCGCTACCGCTTCCCGCACAGCAGGCAGGTGGGCGGGAGGCGGCACCCAGGCTGGACTCCGCGACGCTGGCGGGATTCCGGTGGCGGTCCATCGGGCCGGCCAACATGGGCGGGCGTCTCTCGGACATCGTCGGCATCCCCAGTCCTTCCAGAACCTTCTTCGTGGCCGCCGCGGCCGGCGGGATCTGGAAGACCACCAACGCCGGCATCACCTTCCGCCCCGTCTTCGACCACGAACGCGTCATCTCGATGGGTGCGCTCGCGATAGCGCCCTCCGACACCAACATCGTGTGGGCGGGCACCGGCGAGCAGAACTCGCGCAACTCCATCTCGCCCGGAGGCGGTATCTACAAGAGCACCGACGGAGGGCTCCACTGGCAGCTCATGGGGCTCGAGAAGACGGAGCAGATCGGCCGCATCGTCGTCCACCCCACCAACCCCGACATCGTCTACGTCGCCGCCCTCGGCCACCTCTGGGGCTCCAATCCGGAGCGCGGTCTCTACAAGACCACCGACGGCGGGAAGAGCTGGAAGATCATCAAGTTCATCAGCGACAAGGCCGGCTTCGTGGACGTCGCGATGGACCCGCACGATCCGAACGTGCTCTATGCGTCGAGCTACGAGCGCGTGCGCGGGCCCTGGTACTTCAAGAGCGGCGGCCCGGGGAGCGCGCTCTGGAAGACCACCGACGCCGGCGCGACCTGGACGAAGATCCAGGGCGGTGGATTCCCCGCGACGGAGCTCGGCCGCATCGGCATCGCCATCTCGCTGAGCAACCCCGACGTCGTGTACGCGCTCGTCGAGGCCGACTCGATCCGCGGCGCGAAGGCTCCCTTCCCGCTCCCGCTCTCCGACTCCGGGAAGGCGAAGGAGGCACAGCACAACCGCCTCCTCAGCGGACTCTATCGCTCCGACGATGCGGGGAAGACGTGGAAGTGGATGAACGACGAGAACGTGCGTCCTTTCTACTACTCCCAGGTGCGCGTCGACCCGAAGGATCCGAACCGTGTCTACTGGTCGTCCACGCCGGTGAACTTCTCCACCGATGGCGGGCGCACCGTGCGCAACGCCACCATAGGCATCCACGTGGATCACCACGCGATGTGGATCGACCCGAACGATCCCGCGCACTTCCTCGTGGGTGATGACGGCGGCGTCTCCCAGACCTGGGACAAAGGCGGCAACTACGACTTCCTCAACGTCATCCCGATCGGCCAGTTCTATGAAGTGAGCTACGACATGGCCGTTCCGTACCGCGTGTGCGGCGGCCTGCAGGACAACGGGAGCTGGTGCGGTCCGAGCCGCAAGGCGGATGCCCCGATCACCAACGCCGACTGGTTCACCGTGGGCGGCGGCGACGGCTTCTACACCGCGCAGGACCCCTCCGACCCGAACATCATCTACGCCGAGTCGCAGGGCGGGAGCATCGGCCGCGTGGACTACGCCACCGGCGAGCGCAGCTCCATCGTGAAGCCGAGCTGGCGGCCGCTCTACCTCCAGTACGAGGACTCCATCCTCATCGAGCGCGGCGACACCACGAAGCCGGCCAGCAAGGCGGCGCAGAAGCGCGTCGACCAGCTCCGCGCGCAGCAGAAGGCGGATTCCGCGGCGCTCGAGCTCCGCTTCAACTGGAACACGCCGTACTTCATCTCGCCGCACTCGGCGAGCACGCTGTACATAGGCGGGAACCGCGTGCTCAAGTCCACGAACCGGGGCGACTACGTCTATCCCATCTCGCCCGATCTGTCCACCAGAGACACGGTCAAGATCCGCGTGAGCACCAAGACCACCGGCGGCATCACCAACGATGCCACCGGCGCGGAGACGTACGGCACCATCACCGCCCTCGCGGAATCGCCGATGCGGCCGGGGCTGCTCTATGCCGGCACCGATGACGGCAACGTGTGGCTGACCCGTAACGACGGCGCGACGTGGGAGAATCTCACCGGGCGCTTCCCCGGACTCTCGGCACAGACGTACGTGGTGCGCATCGAGCCGTCGCACTTCGACTCGACCACCTTCTACGTGGCCTTCGACAACCATCGGGTGAACGACTTCGAGCCGTATCTGTACGTGACCAACGACTACGGGAAGACGTTCCGCTCGATCGTCAACGACCTCCCCACGGGCGGCCCGGACTTCCTGCACGTCATCCGCGAGGACCCGGTGAACCGCGACCTCCTCTTCGTGGGAAGCGACGTGGGTGCGTACATCTCGCTCGACCGTGGCGCGCACTGGCAGAAGTTCATGACGGGAATGCCCACGGTGCCCGTGCACGACCTCAAGATCCATCCGCGCGACCACGAGCTGATCGCGGGCACGCACGGACGCAGCATCATGATCGTGGACATCGCGCCGCTCGAGCAGATGGCCGACAGCGTGCTGGCGTCGAGCTCCTGGCTCTTCGAGCCCTCCACCGCGTACGAGTTCGGCACGCCGCCGGGGGCCGATCTGGATCCAGGCCAGGCGTGGTTCGAAGCGCCGAACCCCGGGGTGGGCGCGGTGATCTCCTACCGCCTGGCGGGCGGGAAGCGGGGCGACACCGTGAAGGTGGTAATCACCGACGTGAGCGGCGACACGGTGACCACG
>Ga0182741_1003196_pt1 | contig 17705 bp, 17 predicted proteins | sample eDN5th37CBELigOP_FD_128874 | JGI IMG/M metagenome (GOLD analysis project Ga0182741, IMG submission 128874) | Enriched Organic Plus compost microbial communities from Emeryville, California, USA - eDNA 5th pass 37_C BE-Lig OP (version 2) (version 2) ...
TGTCCTCGGCCCATTCCTGGGCCTCCTCGGTATATTCCAGCGCCTTCACCTTGGCCTCGCGGGCGGCCTCCTCGGCCAGAAGCATGGCGCGGTCGGCCACTTCCTCGGCCGCCTGCATCGCCGCCGTGGCGCGGGCGGAGGCGACCTCGCTGACATCGCCGTAAAGCCCCTTCAGGTCGCCCTGCAGGGCCTCGAAATCGGCGCGCAGCGAGGCCAGACGCGCCTCGATATTGCCCTGGGACGCCGCCTTTTTCTTTGCCGCCATGATCGAACTCCTGAATGTTCTAAGAGGTTATGCCGCCTGCCGGGCGACGGGATGGAAGAACAGCGCCTGGCCCACCGTGGCCTGCACCGTCTCGGGCAGGAAGGGCTTGGCGATCAGATAGGTGGGCTCCGGGCGCTCGCCGGTCAGGAGCTTTTCCGGATAGGCGGTGATGAAGATCACCGGAATGTCGAAGGAGGCGAGAATCTCGCTCACCGCGTCTATGCCCGAGCCGCCTTCTCCCAGATTGATGTCGGCCAGCACCAGGCCGGGGCGCTCGGCCAGCGCCTTGGCCACCGCCTCGTCGCGGGTGGCGGCGATGCCCACCACCTTGTGGCCCAGCTCGGTGACCAGGTTTTCCAGGTCCAGGGCGATGATCGGCTCGTCCTCGATGATCAGCACCTTGCTGGCAAGCTGGCTGTCAATGGTCTTCTGCGCCGCCAGGATCGAGGCTTCGACCTCTTCGGGGCTCTCGTCGAGAATGAAGGCGGCTTCCTCCAGGCTGAAGGCCTCGACCGCGGTCAGAAGCAGAGCGGCGCGCTTGGAGGCGGAAAGGGCGCGCAGGCGGTTTTCCGGGCTTTTGGCTGCGCCCCCGGCGGGCTGGGCCTGCTCGTCGAAATGCTCGGCCCCCGACTGCCAGATGGCATGGAACAGGCGGTAAAGGCCCACCCGGGGCGGCACCCCTTCCATCAGGCTCTGATCCCCGGCCAGAAGGGCGGTGAGGGCCGCGCGCACATGGGCGTCGCCGCTGGACTGGGAGCCGGTTAAGGCTCTGGCATACCTGCGCAAATACGGAAGATGCGGCGCCAGGATCTGCGACATGCTCATGGAGTGGGCTCCTTCATCCCAAAGAAAAGCTCAGCATGGGAACTTGCGCCAGCAAAAAAAGTTCCCATTCCCTCAGGAACCTTCCGCGGCCATGTTCGTTGGAACCTTGGGAAGGAATTGGGGTGGTTATGAGGATTTAACCTGCTGCGCGCCGTCAGGCCGCACAAAGGATTGGCTTACGACGCATGACGCAGCAATGGGACAGCACCGTGTCGAACGAGGACAAGCCGAACGAAAAGTCGCGCGCCATCCGCGCGCGGCAGCGGGCCATCGGGCGTGAACTGCGCCGCATGTATGACGACGTCGCCCAGGAAGCGATCCCGGACGAGTTTCTCGATCTGCTGAAGCAGATCGACCAGGTGGCGGAGGCGAAAAAGTCGTGATGCCCGCCTCCACTCCGCAGATCCACTCCCACAAGCCCGAAAATCCGGACTTCAAATCCGAGCTTCTGGCCCTGGTGCCGTTCCTGCGCGCCTTCGCCCGCTCCCTCACCGGCAATCCCGAGGCCGCCGACGATCTGGCGCAGGAGACGCTGGTGAAGGCCTGGCAGAGCCGCAGCTCCTTCATCCCCGGCACCAACCTCAAGGCCTGGCTCTTCACCATCCTGCGCAACCAGTTCTATTCCGACCGCCGCCGCGCCTGGCGCCAGGCCCCCTGGGACCAGGAAGCGGCCGAGCGGATTCCGGGCGGCGGCGAGGACCAGGTCTATTCCGCCCAATTGTCCGACACAGTGCGGGCGCTGCGCCGCCTGTCGGACGAGCAGCGCGAGGCGCTGATCCTGGTGGGCGCGGGCGGCTTTTCCTACGAGGACGCCGCGGCGATCTGCAAATGCGCCGTGGGCACGGTGAAGAGCCGCGTGGCGCGGGCCCGCAAGACTTTGATAGACATACTGGACGGCGACGACACGCTGGAGGACCAGCCACGGCCGGCGGAGGGAGATGCGGCTCGTGAGATTATGGCGCAGCTTGACAAGCTCAGCCCCGGCGAGCCGACAAAGAAACGCGGCGACTAATCTCCCGCCCGAGTCCGGCTGGACTCTGGGGCGGCGTCTGCAATTGGTCATCACGCTCGCGCTCCTGCCCATCGCGGCGGTCAGCATTCTGCAAGGTCTCAGCCGCGCCGAGCTTGATGTGGCGGCGGCGCGCGAGCGGCTGATCCAGTCGGCGCGGGCCACCGCCGCCAGCGACCAGAACCTCCTGGCCTCGGCCGAGCAGATTCTGCGCGCCGTCTCCAGCCTGCCCGATGTGCGCGACATTTCCGGCGACTGCGACGCCATCCTGGCCGACACGCTGGTGGGCATACGCTATTTCTCGAACATCTCGCGCGTCGATGCCGCCGGGCATGTCGCCTGCTCGGCCATGCCGCTCGCGCGCGGGCTCAACATCGCGGACCAGGACGTCTTCCGCCGCGCCCGCGCCGGCGGCGGGCTGGTGGTGTCGGGCGAAACGAAAAGCCGCGTCACCGGCCAGAATGTGATCGGCGCGCTCCTGCCGCTCTACACGCCGGAAGGCGATTTCCACGGCGCCCTCGCCATCACCCTGGATGTGCACTGGATCGACTATATGCTGCGCGCCACCACCCTGCCGCCCGGCGCGGCGGTGGCGGTCTATGACCGCCAGGGCCAGGTGATCGCCACCAACAATCCGGAGGTGGCGCGGGCGGTGGCGGCCTCGGCCCGGGCCAACGGCTTTCCCGACGGCGCCGCCCATGAGGTGGCGGCCGCCAACGGCACCTGGCACTACGGCACCGCCTCCCTGATCGGCAACACCATCTTCGTCGCCTATGCGATGGGGGCGGCCGAGCTGTTCGGCCCCACCTATCTGCATGTGGCGCTGGATTTCATGATCCCCATCGTCACCATCGTGCTGGCCTGGGTGCTGATCTGGTGGTTCACCGACCGGCAGGTGACGCAGTGGATCTTCTATCTGCGCCGCATGGCCGCCGCCTATCGCGCCGGCCATTATGTGATCCGGCCCGAGATGGCCGGATCGCCCGCCGAAATCCGCATGCTGGGCGACGCCATGGGCGAGATGGCGGCGGGGATCGAGGACCGCGACCGGCGCCTGCACGAGGCGGTGGACCTCAAGACCACCCTGATCAAGGAAATCCATCACCGGGTGAAGAACAATCTGCAGATCGTGATGAGCCTGTTGTCGCTCCAGGCCAACCAGGTGCGCGATCCCGGCGCCAGGGAGGCGCTGATGCAGGCCCAGACGCGCATCAACGCGCTGGCGCTGGTGCACCGCATCCTCAACGAGCTGGAGAATCAGAGCACGCTCGACCTCAAGGACCTGCTGAGCGAACTCTGCCGCCAGATCGGCGAGGGCATCGGCGCCGAGCATGTCCGCGTCGAGGTGGATGTACCCTCCCGCGTGGTCTCCGGCAGCGTGGCGGTGGCGGTGGCGCTGTTCACGGTGGAGGTGCTGACCAACATCTTCAAGCATGCCTTCCCGGCCCAGCGCGAAGGCGTGATCCGGGTGACGATGACCGAGACGGGCGACGGCAACCTCAAGCTCGCCATCGCCGACAATGGCGTGGGCTTTGTGGAAGGGGAGACGGCCAGGAGCGTCGGCTCGCGCCTGATCAAGACCTTCGGCCTGCAACTGGGCGGCGTCTCCCAGGTCCGTTCCGTCGCGGGCGAGGGCACGGTGGTGGAGCTGATCTTCCCCGATCCGGACGTGACCCCGCCGGGTCCGACCGATGCATGATCCCATGTAGAGCCGAAGTGGCGCGCCGGATTCGGGTGCCCGCGCAAAGCGGCCCTGCCATGTGCGCTTTTCCCCGGAAAATCGGTTTTTTCCTTCACCGCCAGCCTTTATATCTCGCTTCCGAAGCAGGCGGGACGCGAGAGCTATGGCGGACAGTTTCGATGTGGTTGTGATCGGCGGCGGCCCGGGCGGCTACAACGCCGCCATCCGGGCCGGGCAGCTGGGCCTTTCCGCCGCCTGCATCGACAAGCGCGGCACCTTCGGCGGCACCTGCCTCAATATCGGCTGCATTCCCTCCAAGGCGCTGCTGCACGCCTCCGAGCGCTTCCATGAAGCGTCCCACGACTTCGCCGCGCTGGGCATCAAGGCCCAGGTCGCGCTCGACCTGCCCGCCATGATGGCGCGCAAGGACAAGGTGGTAGGCGAGCTCACCAAGGGCGTCGAATTCCTCTTCAAGAAGAACAAGGTCGAGCCCATTGTCGGCGAGGCGAAGATCACCGCCCCCGGCACGGTCGCGGTCAAGACCAGGGACGGCACCCGCACCCTTTCGGCCAAGGCCATCGTCATCGCCACCGGCTCCGACGTGACCCGGCTGCCGGGCGTGACCATCGACGAAAAGCAGATCGTCTCCTCCACCGGCGCCCTGTCCTTGAAAGAGGTGCCGAAGCGCCTTCTGGTGGTGGGCGCAGGGGTGATCGGGCTGGAGCTGGGCTCGGTCTGGCGGCGCCTGGGCGCCGAGGTGACGGTGGTGGAATTCCTCGACCGCATCACCCCCGGCCTGGACGGCGAGGTCGCCAAGGCCTTCCAGCGCATCCTGGCCAAGCAGGGCTTCGCCTTCCAGCTTTCCACCAAGGTCGTGGGGGTGGAGAAGGGCAAGGGCGGCCTGAAAGTCACCGTCGAACCGGCGGAAGGCGGCGACCGCCGCGTGCTCGAGACCGACATCCTGCTGGTGGCCATCGGCCGCTCGCCCTACACCGCCAATCTGGGGCTGGAGGATGTGGGCGTGGCGCTCGACAAGCGCGGGCGTGTGCTGACCGACGGACTCTATCGCACCAATGTGGCGGGCATCTACGCCATCGGCGATGTCCGCGAAGGCCCGATGCTGGCCCACAAGGCCGAGGACGAAGCCGTGGCGGTGGCCGAGATCATCGCCGGGCGCGCGGGCCATGTGAATTACGACGCGATCCCATCGGTGGTCTACACCTTCCCGGAGGTCGCCAGCGTCGGGAAGACGGAAGAGGAATTGAAGGCGGCGGGCGTCGCCTACAAGGTGGGCAAGTTCCCTTTCACCGCCAATGCCCGCGCCAAGACCATCGCGGCGACGGAAGGGCTGGTGAAGATCATCGCCGATGCCGCCACCGACAAGGTGCTGGGCTGCCACATCATCGGGCCGGAGGCGGGCAACCTGATCGCCGAAGTGGTGCTGGCGCTGGAGTTCGGCGCGGCCTCGGAGGACATCGCCCGCACCTGCCATTCGCATCCAACCCTCACCGAAGCGGTCCGTCAGGCCGCGATGGGTGTGGAAGGCTGGACGATGCAGATGTGACATAAGGCGAAGCGTTGCTTCGCCTTATGTCCTCCCCGGCGCGCGGCGCGCGTCAGCGCGATGCGCGGAAAGGGGATCCAGCTTTTCAAAAGACCGAAGCGTTGCCTCGCCTTATTGCGCGTCAGCGCGTTGCGCGGAAAGGGGATTCAGGGCCACATACTGCTTGTCTGACACATGCTCGGGCCTCATTCCCAAGCCGATGAATCGCGCCGGGAATTGCCGCAGCCAGCTCCAGCGATCCAGCAGCCGGAGCAGCCAGGGCGCCCTGGGCGTGCTGCCCGCGCGGATGGCGGGCGCCAGGAAGCGCTTCTGCACCGCCACCTGGAAAGCCTGGATCACACGGGTGGGGAATTCGCGCCTGCTCTGCACCTGCCTGAGGTCGGCGAGGCGCGGCACGCCCTGGCGCAGCACCGGCGCCACTATATTCGCCGCCGCCACCGCATCCTGGATGGCGAGGTTGATGCCCACCCCGCCCACCGGCGACATGGCGTGCGCCGCATCTCCGATGCACAGAAGACCCGGCCGCGCCCAGTGCATGAGCCGGTTCACCGCCACGCTCAGCAGCTTCACCTGGGCGAAGTCCTGGATGGCGTCGTCCACGCGCGGCGCGGCGAAACCGGCGATCGCCTTCAGCCGCTGGCGGAAGGCGGTGATCCCCGCGGCGCGGAGGACGTCATGCCCGCCCTTGGGGATCGCATAGGCGCATTGCCAGTAATCGCCGCGCGGGATCATCACGAACAACTGTCCCGCCGCCAGCCGGCCCACCAGTTCGGCGGGATCGCCGGGAAGGCGCGGCAGGCGCAGCCACAGGACATCGAAGGGCGCGCCCAGCTCGCGCAGCTTCAGCCCCGATTTGCCGCGCAAAATGGAATGGCGGCCGTCGGCGGCCACGGTCAGCCCGGCGCGGATCTGAAGATTGCCGCCCGGCCCCCTCGCCAGCACGCCCGCGATGCGCCCGCCTTGCGCCAGCAGGTCCTTGGCCTCCGTCTCCATCAGAAGCCGGAAATGGGGATAGGCCTTCGCCTTGCGCGCCAGGAAATCGAGAAAGTCCCATTGCGGCATCATGGCGATGAAATTGCAGGGCTCCGGCAGGCGCGACATCTCGGCGAAGGCGTAATGGCGCCCGCCGATCTCCACCCCCGCCCGCGCCAGGCGCGCATGCGGCAGCGCCAGGAATTCCTCGAGGAAGCCCAGCTCGCGTATGATCGCAAGCGTCGAGGGATGCACCGTGTCGCCGCGGAAATCGCGCAGGAAGTCGGCATGCTTCTCCAGCACCGTCACATCCACGCCCGCCCGCGCCAGGAGCAGCCCCAGCATCATGCCGGCGGGGCCGCCGCCCGCGATGACGCAGCTTGTCGAAAGGCTTTCCATGCCGGATGGGTGCGGATAGGTTGCGGAAATGCGTCCCAACAGGCTGAAGCAAATCTGGGCCTCCGGCAAGGCATCGGTGGATTGCTGGCTGATGCTGCCCACCGCCATCTCCGCCGAACTGCTGGCCCATCAGGGCTGGGACAGCCTCACCATCGACCAGGAGCATGGCCAGCCGGACCATGCTGCCATGGTGCAGATGCTCACCGCCATCTCCACCACCGAGGCGGTACCCTTGGTGCGGGTGAAGTGGAACGATCCGGGCGATATCATGCGGGCGCTGGATGCGGGCGCCTATGGCGTGATCTGCCCGATGATCGAGACGCGCGAGGCCTGCGAGGCCTTTGTCGGCGCCTGCCGCTATGCGCCCCTGGGCTACCGCTCCTATGGCCCGCGCCGGGCGGCCCTCTATGGCGGAGCGGATTATGTCGAGCATGCCAACGACACGGTGCTGGCCATAGCCCAGGTCGAGACGGTGAAGGGTCTTGAGAATATCGAGGCCATCGCCGCCGTGCCGGGGCTCGACATGCTCTATCTGGGCCCCAACGACATGCGCCTGACCATGGGGCTGAAGCCCAATCCGGGCATCGCCGAGCCGGAAATGCTGGCGGTGTGCGACCGGGTGATCGCCGCGGCGAAGACGGCGGGCATCCGGTCGGGCATGTTCTGCACCAATGTCGAGGATGCCCGGGCGATGATCGAACGCGGCTTCGACCATGTCACCGCCATCCTGGACGATGTCCTGCTGGCGGCGGGCGCGGCGTTGCGGAAGCGCCTTTCCTGACAAATATTTCAAACCCTTACGGGCCGCGCCATGCTACAAGGCCCCGGCAACAAGCTTTGAAAGGAGGTGATCCAGTGTCTCATTGTCATCTTATGGATGCGGGCTGGATCCTCGTTTCGACCGGGGTCCGCGTCTAACGGCGCCTCGCGTTCCAGCGAAGACAATGGAAGGGCTGCATCCCAGACGGGGCTGCAGCCCTTCTTTGCTTCCGGCCTACCGCACCTGGATGCGGGTGAGACCATACACCGAGCGGCTGGCGCTCTTGTCGCCCGGCATCACCAGGCGCGGCGCGTCGAGCGGCTTGCCGTCGCATTCGGTCGCCAGCACCGGCGCGGCATTGCCGTAATCGGGATCGATCTCGCCCAGCGACAGCACCACGGCATAGCCGTCGCTGGCGGTGAAGAGCAGCGTGTGGCGCAGGGCGACATTCTTGCCGGGCGGCAGCGACAATTTCACCCGGTCCAGCACGGCGGTCAGGGCCGGGCCGGAGCAGTTGAGCGGCACCGCGCCATGCTTGCTGGTCTGCTTGACCGCGACGCGCCGCGCCGGAAGCTTGCGCAGCTCCGCCATGGTCAGCCGCGCCGGTTTCGCCACCAGCCCCGAAATCGACAGCGGCTCCGCCGCCCAGGCCGTCGCCGGAGCCAGAAGCAGAAGGGCGGCGGCCAGGAATATGCGCATGATGTCCATCCGAGTGTCCTCCATCAGATGTTCAGCCGGGCCTTGAGGGTGAAATTGCGGCCCTGCTGCGGATAGCCCCAGGAAAGCTCGTAATTGCGGTCCAGCAGATTCTGCGCCCCCACCGCCAGGGTGAGATTGTCGCTCATCTGGAAATCGGCCTGCAGATGGACCAGCGCATAGGCGCCGGTGCGGATATAGGGCACGGGCTGGGCCGGGCTGGTGGTCCAGTCGCTCCAGCGGTCGGAGGCGACCTCCAGGCTGGGCGTCAGCGCGACATAGGACAGCGGCCGCCAGGTGGCGTGCAGGAACAGCTTGTGCTGCGGCACGCCGGTGGGCCGCAGCGCGGGCAGCAGCGCGTCGGTGATCTTGCGCTGGATATAGGTGTAGTTGCCGCCCGCCTCCAGCCCCTCCAGCAGCCGGCTGCGCAGGCCCGCCTCGAAGCCATAGAATTCGCCATTGCCGACATTCTGCGTCTGGGTGAGCGGCGCGGCGCCGCCGCCGATCTGCACCGTCTGGATCAGATTGCGCACATCGCTGTAGAAGACCGCCGCTTCGACGCGCGTGTTGCAGAACAGCATGTCCCGGATGCCGATCTCGAAATTGGTGGCGCGTTCCGGGCCCAGGGCCGGATTGGGCACGGCCATGCCGAAGCGTGTGCTGTAGAGTTCGAAGAAGATGGGAAAGCGCGCCCGGTCCGAAACGCTGGCATGCAGCTCGCCCGCCTCGCCATAGCGCCATTGGGCCGCCGCCTGCCAGTTGAAGGCCTCGGCGCTGCCCTTGGGGTATGAGAAGACGGCACCCGCCGCATAATCCTGCGACGCGCCGATGCCATAGCTGTCATAGCTGACACCCGCCGTCAGATCGAGGTCGGGCGCGGCATGGATCGTGTCTTCCAGCGCCACCCGAGAAACTGTGCTGCGACTGGTGCTGCACCGGCTCGATGGTGCGCGCCGTCGCGCTGGTGGGGCGGTTGTCGTTGTTTTCGTCATGCGCGTCCAGCCGGTAATGGACCGCCAGCTTCACCTCCTGCAGCGGTAACAGGCCGGTGCCCGCCTCGATACTGTAGCCCATCGCCTCGTCCACATAGTAGCTGCGGAAGCGGCCATTGGCCGACTGGGTGGTGTAGGTGATGTCGTCATAGGCGAAGAGGTCGTTGTTGAAGCTGTTTTAATAGAACTTGCTCTTCACATACGACGCGCCGCCGATCGCGGTGTGGGTGTGCAGCGTCAGGCTCTGCACGTCCCAGCGCGGCCAGCGCCAGAAACTGTTCGGCGGCACCTGCGGGTTGTTGTAGACATTGAGAAGACCGCCCTTCTCGCCCATCTGCGCCGTGTAGTTGATCGCATATTCGTCGGTCTGGTTGGGCGTCAGGCCGAATTTGAGATTGACCCGCAGGTCCTCGCTGCCGGAATTGAGGCGCGTCCCTCCCTGCTGCATCGAGGCGGCGGTGGGGCGGTAATCGCTGGACAGGTTCCAGGGATCACGGCTGACATGGCTGATACTGGCCATGGCATAGAAGGTCTCCTGCCGCGTCCCCACCATGCCATAGCTGTTCCAGCCCTGGGTGTGGATGTCGTTGCCGAAATTGAGGCCGATGCGCGCTTCCGTCTCGAAGCCTTCGGTGGGCTTGCGGCTGACCAGGTTGATCAATCCGCCCACGGCGCCCGGCCCGTCGATCACCGAGGCATGGCCCTTGCGAATCTGGATTTCCGACACGTCGGCGGTCAGGAAGCGGGTGAAATCCAGCCGGTTGTCGGCCGGCAGATAGATGCGCACGCCGTCGATCAGCAGCGGCACCTGCCAGCGGCCGAAGCCGCGCACGAAGATGTCGCTTTCGTTGCGGCGGCCATTGGAATCGAACTGGCTGTTGACGCCGGGCGCCAGATTGGCGGCCTGTTCGAGATTGAGCCGGTCGAAGGTCCAAAGATCCTGGCGCGTGATCGTCGTGGCGCCCAGGGCGGGAGCGCCGTCGCTCAGCCCGCGCACCACCACGATCTCGCCCGGGGCGAAGACATCGCCGCGCGGCTGCGCCGGCGCGGGCGCCGCCGCCAGAAGAGCGGCAAGGGGAACCAGAAGCGATGAAAAGCTGCGGATTGCGGACATGCGGTCATCTCCCGTGACGTATGAAATGCACGATATGTCTTTTTGAATATTTCGACGCGTATAGGCGCTTTCACGGACGGCCGCAATCTGTGCCCCTGTGCCGCGGGCTTTTGTGGCGAGGTGTTTGCGCTATATCATGGCGGCGCAGATTTTTGGGGGATCGCCATGTCCGGATCGCCGCGCGCCGCCCGCAGGGACAGGCGCTATCCCCAATTGATCCTGCGGCTGGATTTCGGTGATCGCGGCGGCTTCGGCCCCGGCAAGATCGCGCTGCTGGAAGCCATCGACCGGCTGGGCTCCATCGCGGCGGCGGGGCGCGAGATGGAGATGTCCTACCGCCGCGCCTGGCTCCTGGTGGACAGCATCAATTCGATGTTCGGCAGCAACGTGGTCGAACGCAGCCGGGGCGGTGCGGGCGGCGGCGGACAGGCGACGCTGACGGCGCTCGGCCGCCGGATCGTCACCCAGTACCGCCATATGGAGCGCGAAGCCGAAGCGGCGGTGCAGGCCAGGCTGCGGGATCTGCAGCGCGCCCTGCCGGATGCGCCCAAGCCGCGCGGCGCCCGCAAGACGGATTGAGCGTACCGCCTATCCGCGGATGATCCCCCGCCAGGGCGGATTGATCAGGGGCGGCTGCACCGCCTGGAACACCATCACCGGCCGGCGCGCGCCCTGGATCGCCAGCGACAGGAGCCGCGCGGTCTTCTCGCCATCCTTGCCGAAAAAGCCGTCGGTCAGCGCCGCGCGCATGGCCCTCAGCCACACCAAGTCCGACAGGCTGCGCTGGCCGCCGGACAGCCGGTCGGCGATCTCGTGCAGATGCGCGGCATGGCGGGCATAGGCGAAGGGCAGGCGCTGCGCCGCCACCCGCACCAGCTCCGCCGCGCCCAGGGCGCTGGTGGGCTCGGTCTCGAACAGTTCGGCGAACAGCCGCTTCACCTTGGCGAGCAGCATGTTCACCAGCTCGGCATGCGCCTGCTTGCCGTCGCGGTTGTAGATCTGGGTCGCCTTGTCCAACGCGGCCTCGGCCGTCCGCAGTTCCTCCGCCAGCAACACCACCGGATCGATCGCCATCGGGAACCTCACTTGAACTTAACTTAGTTAATCCGAACCCTGGCGACGGTATGCAGCGCCGTCCCGCGCGTACAATCACAAATGCCAAGAATGGCGGCTTACGCACAGCTACCGCCTGCAACTTGAATCGAATTTGAATCGAAGTGCGCGGGGGCGCGAAACATTCCCCTGATCAGGGGAGCGATGGCGCGAAAAGCTCAGGCGAGCGGAAACCAAGCCTCGCATTCCGTCAGCGCGGGCGCCGCGGCGCGGAACGCGGTCTGGTACTGGGTGGCGCCGAAGATGCCGTCTATCGTCACGCCGTCATCGGACAGGGGCATGATGATGCGCTCGCCATAGCCATGGCGCTCGGCCTGGTGGAAGACGGTGCCGGTGCTGCGGTAGAGCGCCCGCTCCGCCACCACCTTGCGGAAGCGCGCCAGAAGATGGTCGGCGTCGATGCTGGACCCCAGGTCCGGCAGCCGCGCGCCCTTCAGGTTGCGGCCGAAAATCTGGTTGATGACATCGCCCGCCAGGCGGCCGGTGAAATCGCCGGTCGCGGCGTCATAGCAATAGGACCAGACGATGGGCAGTTGCCGGGCGATGGCGGCGGGGCGGATGTCCTTCCAGGCGGGCATGGCGCGGCCGTCCCGCGCCGCGTCCCAGTGCGCGGCGACCTGGATCAGGTCGGGTGAGACGATGCTGGCGTGAAACGCTGCGAAAGACATGCAAACCTCTGGTTTTGCCGGGCACGCGACGCAAGCGGTGCTTGGGTATCCCATGTTGACAGGGGTTGCAACCATGCCCGCCGGCGCAGCACAAAAGGACATGGCGATGCACCGGATCGGACTGATCGGCCTGGGCCTGGCGCTGGCGCCGCATCTGGCCAGCCTGCGCGACCTGGCGGGACGCGCGCAGGTGGCGAAGGCGTTTTCCCGCACGCCGGCGCGGCGGCAGGCCTTCGCGCAGGCGGCCGGGCTGCCGGTGACGGACAGGCTGGAGGCGATCTTCGACGACCCTGCCATCAATATCGTCGCCATCCTGACGCCGCCCTCCAGCCATCTGGAGCTGGTGGCGCGCGCCTGTGCGGCGGGCAAGCATGTCCTGCTGGAAAAGCCGCTCGACATCACCCCGGCGCGCAGCCGGGCGCTGGTGGCGCGTGTCGAGCAGGCGGGCGTCACCGCCGCGGTGATGCTGCAGCATCGCTTCAAGCCCGCTGCCGAGCGGTTGCGCCAGGCGCTGGCGGCGGGCGAACTGGGCGATGTGGTGGGCGTCTTCACCCGCGTGCCGCTGTGGCGGCCGCAAAGCTATTACGATGTGGAGGGGCGGGGCACCCGCGCCCGCGACGGCGACGGGGTGCTGATCAGCCAGGCGATCCATACGCTGGATTTGATGCAGAGCCTTATCGAACCCTTGGGCGGGCCGGTGGAGACGGTCTGCGGCTTCGCGCGCGATGGGGCGGCGCACCGGATGGAGACCGATGACATTGCCGCCGCGGCGCTGCGCTTTGCCAATGGCGCCATCGGCACCATCGACGCCACCACCGCCGCCTATCCGGGCGGGCCGGAGCGGATCGAGGTCGTCGGCACCTCGGGCATGGCGGTGCTGGCGGGCACGGGGCTTTCGCTGTGCTGGCACGATGGGCGCTTTGAGGAGCTGAAGCCCGACGAATTCCCCGGCGGCACGGGCGCCGATCCCATGGCCTTCAGCCATGCCCATCATCGCGCCCTCTGGGCGGATTTCCTGGATGCGATAGAAGAGGGGCGCGCGCCGCGCGTCACCCCGCGCGCGGCCCTGGCGACGCATCATCTGATCGAAGCGATTCTGGAGTCTTCGGCGCAGGGCGGCGCCCCGGTGCGACTCAATCGTTGAGGATGGCGGCACGCAGCCGCGGCTCGCGGCGGAAGGCGTCGGGAAACAGCGCGGGGTTGTCCAGCGCAGCGGCGAAATCCGCGCCTGCCCCGGCCCAGTCCGCGAACCAGGCATGGGCGGGATCGCGCGACGGCGCCGTGGCCATCAGCGCCAGCCAGGCCCGCACGATCTTGGCCATCGCGGCGATGGGCTTTCCGGCACGGGCGTTCTCCACCAGCATGGGGAAGAGGCGCTGCGGCAGCTTGAGCGAGCCGTCCTCGGCGATCTGCGCCAGGCGGTGGTCGATCATCGGATTCTCGAAGCGCGCCACCACCGTCTTCCAATAGGACGCCACGTCCAGCGGGGCGAGGGCGGGGGCGATCTCCTCTGCCATCATCGCATCCAGGAAGCGCCGCAGCGCCGTATCGGCGATGGCCTCGCGGACAAAGACATGGCCGCGCGGGATGCCCAGATAGGCCAGCGCCGAATGGGCGGTGTTGAGCACATGCAGCTTGATGCGCTGATAGGCGTCCACATCCGCCACGATCTCGGCTCCCGCCGCGCCCCAGGCGGGCAGCGGCCCGGCGAAACGGTTCTGGATCACCCATTGGGCGAACGCCTCGCGCTGCACGCTGGCGGCGTCTTCCAGGCCCAGCGCGGCGGCGACACGGGCGCGATGCGCGTCACTGGCGGCGGGCACGATGCAGTCCACCAGGGTCAGGGGGAAGGCGGCGTTGGCGTCCAGCCATGTGCCAAGCTGCGGAAAGACGCGGTCCGCGAACGCGCGCAGCGCCTTTTCCAGCCTGGCGCCGTTGGATTGCAGATTGTCGCAGGACAGCACCGTGACGGGACCGCTGCCCGCCTGCCGCCGCGCTTCCAGCCCTAGCGCCAGCCAGCCGATGGCGCTGCGCGGGGCCTGCGGCGCGGCCAGGTCGGCGGCGATGTCGGGATGGCGCCTATCCAGTTCGCCCCGGGCATCCAGGCAATAGCCTTTCTCCGACAGGGTCAGCGTTACGGCACGGGTCGCGGGCGCGGCCAACGCGGCGCGCAGCGCCGCGGCATCGCGGGGCGCGAACAGCGCCTGGCGCAGCACGCCCATCACCCGGTAGCTGGCGGCGCGGTCCAGCGTCTCGACGGTATAAAGACAATCCTGCGCCGCCAGGGCGCCGGGCGTATCGGGCCGCTGAAGCGAGGCGCCGATGATGCCCCAATTCCCGCCGCGCGCCATGATCGCATCCTCGGTGAACACCGCCTGATGGGCGCGATGGAAGGCGCCGATCCCCAGATGCACGAGGCCGGGCTTGAGCGCGGCGCGGTCGTAATCCGGGCGGCGCACCGATGCAGGCAGCCCCGCCAGCGCCGCCATGTTCAGGCGCCTCACAGCCGGTAGACCTTCTTGGGCAGGTGATAGGCCAGGTCCCGCGCCACCTCGACGGCTTCGTCCTGCTCCATCCGCCCTTGCGTCACCAGCTCGGCGAGATAGGCGCAGTCCACACGCCGCGCCAGGTCGTGCCGCGCCGGGATGGAGAAGAAGGCGCGGGTGTCGTCGTTGAAGCCGGCGGTGTTGTAGAAGCCCGCGCTCTCGGTCATATGGCGGCGGAAGCGCATCATCCCTTCCGGGGAATCGTGGAACCACCAGGCCGGGCCCAGCTTCAGGCAGGGATAATGCCCCGCCAGCGGCGCCAGCTCGCGCGCATAGGTGGTTTCGTCCAGGGTGAAGAGCAGCAGCGTGAAGTCGCTGCGGTTGCCGAACTTGTCCAGAAGCGGCTTCAGTTGCGCCAGGAAGCCGCCATTGTTGGGCATGTCGCCGCCGATGTTGCGGCCGAAGCGGCGGAACAGCGCCGCATTGTGATTGCGCCAGCAGCCGGAATGGATCTGCATCACCATACCGTCCTCGATGGACATGCGCGCCATCTCGGTCATGATCTGGGCGCGGAACAGCTCGGCATCGCCCGGCGCCATCTTGCCGTCGCGGACGCGCGCGAACAGCCGCTCGCAATCCGCCAGCGGCAGATCGGCGGTCTGCGCCGTGGCCGGGCCATGGTCGGTGGCGGTGGCGCCATGGGCGCGGAAGAAGGCGCGCCGGTTCTCCAGCGCGCGCAAGTAACCTTTCCAGTTGGTCACATCCTCGCCGGTGATCTCGCCCAGGCGCGGCAGGCTTGTGGCAAAAGCCTCATGGTCGGGATCGGTGACCTCGTCGGGGCGGAAGGTGGTGATGACCCGCCCGTCCCAGCCCGACTCCAGGATGGCCTTGTGCTCCGAGAGCGGATCGAGCGCGCCCTCGGTGGTGGCGATCACCTCGATGTTGAAGCGCTTGAAGAGCGCGCGCGGGCGGAAATCCGGCGCCGCCAGTTTTTCGGCGATGGCGTCGTAATAATGGTCGGCGGTTTCGGCCGACAGCCGCCGGTCCAGCCCGAAGACGGTGGCGAAGGTGTGGTTGAGCCAGACCTGCGAGGGCGTGCCGCGGAAGACGTAATAATGCGCCGCAAAGGTGCGCCAGATTTTCCGCCGGTCGGTCTCGTAAGGGCCGCCGTCATTGGGCCTGAGGCCAAGCGCCTCCAGCGCGATGCCATGGCTGTAGAGCATGCGCAGCAGGTAGTGGTCCGGGGTCAGAAGCAGCGAGACCGCGTCCTCGAACGCCTCGTCGCGCGAGAACCAGGCCGGATCGGTATGGCCGTGCGGGCTGACGATGGGCAGCCCTTCGATGGCGCTGAACAGTTCGGCGGCGACATGGCGCTGGGCCGGGTCGCTGGGGAAATAGCGGTGGGGATCGAGGCGCAGCGGCATGGGTCAGTGTTCGGGCAGCTTCGCCGGAGCATAGCGCGGCGTGATCAGATGCACGACCAGCAGCGCCCCCAGATAGGTGAGCGAGGCGAAGATGAAGATGGGTGTGTAGCTGCCCAGCGTCTCCAGCACCCAGCCGGCATATTTCGACATGGCCATGCCGCCCAGCGCGCCCGACAGGCCGCCCAGCCCCACCACCGATCCCACCGCCCAGCGCGGGAAGACGTCGGAGGGCAGGGCGAACAGGTTGGCCGAGAAGCCCTGATGCCCGGCACAGGCCAGCGCGATCAGCCCCACCGCCACCCACATGCTGGGGGCGTACATGGCGAAGGCCACCGGCATCACCACGATGGCGCAGGCCAGCATGGCCAGCTTGCGCGAGGTACTCAGCGAGAAGCCCCGCTGCATCAGCCGCGAGGAGCCCCAGCCGCCCATCACCGAGCCGACATCGGCCACCAGATAGATGGCGATCAGGGGCGGGCCATAGCTGCGGAAATCCAGGTCGAAGCGGCGGTGGAAGAAGTCGGGCAGCCAGAACAGGAAGGTCCACCACACCGGGTCGATCATCGCCCGGCCCAGGATATAGGCGTAGGTCTCGCGGGTACGGAACAGCCGCGACCAGGAGACCGGGCGCTGCGGCTCCACCGGATCGGACTCGATATGGTCGAGCTCGGCCTGGGTGATGCCTTTATACTCCCGGGGCTTCCTGTACCAGATCAGCCAGGCCGCCAGCCAGACGAAGGTGAGAAGGCCGGTGAGGATGAAGGCCATCTCCCAGCCCCAGGCGATGGTGATGATGGGCACGATGAAGGGCGCGACGATGGCCCCGATATTGGTGCCGGCATTGAAGATGCCGATGGCCAGGGCGCGCTCGCTCCTGGGATACCATTCGCTGGCCGCCTTGAGGGTGACGGGGAAGAGGCCCGCCTCGCCCAGCCCCATGGGGATGCGGATCAGCATCATGCCGCGCGTGGTGGTGAAGAAGATGTGGGCGATATGGGCGATGGTCCAGATCGTCACCGCGATGATGCCGCCCACCTTGGCACCCACCCGGTCCACCACCCGGCCGAAGATCACATAGCCGACGCCGTAGGAGGCCTGGAACCAGAAGGCGATATCGGCATAGCCGCTCTCGCTCCAGCCATACTGCTCCTGCAAGGTGGGCTTGAGCACCGACAGCACCTGCCGGTCGATATAGTTGAGCGAGACGATGGCGAGCAACAGGGCGCAGATGATCCAGCGGACATAGCCCTTGCGCAGCGTGATCGGTTCGGTCTGCATGCTTCCCCCTCCGTCGCCCGTCCGCGCTCTATGGGCGGATCACCAATTGTACATCGAGCCGTCTTCCAGCCGGTTCACCGGCAGATAGGCGCGCTTGTATGGATATTTGGCCGCCAGCGCCTCGTCGATCTCCACCCCCAGGCCCGGCGCCTCGCCCGGATGGAGCGCGCCGTTCTCGAAGCGCCACTGGTGCGGGAAGACCGCCTCGGTCTCCTTGGTGTGGTGCATCCATTCCTGGATGCCGAAATTGGGGACCGAGACGTCGAAATGCAGCGCCGCCGCCATCGTGACCGGCGACAGGTCGGTGGCGCCATGGCAGCCGGTGCGCACATTGTGAAGGTCTGCGAAGGCGGCGATGCGGCGCAAGTGCGTGATGCCGCCCGCATGCACCACCGTGGCGCGGATATAGTCGATGAGCTGCTCCTCGATGAGCTGCTTGCAGTCCCAGATCGAATTGAA
>Ga0182741_1003197_pt1 | contig 17701 bp, 13 predicted proteins | sample eDN5th37CBELigOP_FD_128874 | JGI IMG/M metagenome (GOLD analysis project Ga0182741, IMG submission 128874) | Enriched Organic Plus compost microbial communities from Emeryville, California, USA - eDNA 5th pass 37_C BE-Lig OP (version 2) (version 2) ...
ACACGCCCCAGTCGCGCAGGCGGTAGTTCACCTTCTTGCTGCCCTTGCCCAGGCTGCCGAGCTTGTCGGCGATGGCATCGAACGCCTGCTGCGAGGTCATGCCGGTGAATTCGGCGGAGTCGACCAGCACGCCCTTCTCGGTGTAGGCCGCCGCGGAAACGTCGGCCGCGGCGCCGTCGGCGGGGTTGATCACCACCTTGACGGGCAGGCCGTAGGCCTTGGCGAACTCCCAGTCGCGCTGGTCGTGGGCAGGCACGGCCATCACCGCGCCGGCGCCGTATTCCATCAGCACGAAGTTGGCGGTCCACACCGGCACCTGCTCGCCGGTAAGAGGATGGACGGCCTTGAAGCCGGTATCCATGCCCTTCTTCTCCATGGTGGCCATGTCGGCCTCGGCCACCTTGGTGTGCCGGCACTCCTCGATGAAGGCCGCCAGCTGCGGATTGCGCTCGGCGGCGGCCTTGGCCAGCGGGTGCTCCGGCGCCACGGCCACGTAGGTCACGCCGAACAGCGTGTCGGGCCGGGTGGTATAGACGGTCAGCGCCTCGTCACGGCCGTCGATGCCGAACTGCAGCTCCACGCCCTCGGAGCGGCCGATCCAGTTGCGCTGCATGGTGCGCACCTGCTCGGGCCAGCCGGTCAGCTTGTCCAGGTCGTTGAGCAGCTCCTCGGCGTAGGCGGTGATCTTGAGGAACCACTGCGGGATCTCGCGCCGCTCCACCAGCGCGCCGGAACGCCAGCCGCGGCCGTCGATCACCTGCTCGTTGGCGAGCACGGTCTGATCCACCGGGTCCCAATTGACGGTGGCGGTCTTCTTGTAGACCAGCCCCTTCTTGTACAGGCGGGTGAACAGCCACTGCTCCCAGCGGTAATAGCTGGGATCGCAGGTGGCGATCTCGCGCGACCAGTCGTAGCCGAAGCCCAGCGACCGCAGTTGGCGGCGCATGTAGTCGATGTTCTCGCGGGTCCACTTCGCCGGCGCGACGTTGTTCTTCATCGCCGCGTTCTCGGCCGGCAGGCCGAACGCGTCCCAGCCCATCGGCTGGAGCACGCTCTTGCCCAGCATGCGCTGGTAGCGGGCGATCACGTCGCCGATGGTGTAGTTGCGGACGTGACCCATGTGCAGCCGGCCGGAGGGGTACGGGAACATGGACAGGCAGTAGAACTTGTCCTTGCCCGGCTCTTCCTTGGCCTTGAACGTGCCGTTCTCATCCCAGAAGGCTTGGGCCTTGGCTTCGACTTGCTGAGGGCTGTAAGTAGCGTCCATCAAGGGAATTCCGCGCTGAAGACGTGAATCGTTCGGAGGACGAACGAAAGGAAGCGGCAAGGATACCGTAGGGTCCGGCGGTTGCACCACCGGCGGTACCGACCCAACCTTCAACATTGAACGGCACGCGCGGGCGCCGTACTCCGCCGACGGCGACGGCTTCGAATCGCCGCGTCCGCACGGGCGGCGGAGAAGACATTCGCGGCGAAGCCGCCAGTACGGTAGAGGGATCGACCATGAGCGACCAAGACCAGACCCGCCTGCTTCGCGGCTACGAGCAGATGCTGCACCGTCTGCGCGAGATGATGGATCATCCGGATGCCCTAACCCGCCCGCGGCTCAGCGACGCGCTGGAAACGGTCAAGGCCGAGGCGGTCGAGCAAGGCAAGCTCACACCCGACGAAGCCGAGCATATCGGCGAGTACCTGCGCCGCGACCTGGAAGGCGCGGCCGCCTATTCCGCCCAAAGCGACCAGGACGTAGCCGGCTGGCTGCACATGGATTTGCAGCTGATCGAGGACTGGCTGTGGGACCGCTTCGCGTCCGTGGCCGACAAGACCAAGCTGGAACTCATGGCGCTGCAAGGCGAGCTGGCCGGGCCTCAGCTGTACTTCAGCGGCGAGATCGCCGCGCCGGGAACGCTGATCTGCACCAACTGCGGCCAGCAACTGCAGTTCAAAAGGGTGGAGCACATCCCCCGTTGCCCGCATTGCGACCACACCGAGTTCGTGCGGCCGGGGGCGACGATCCCGCAGCCGAACTTCGGGCCGTGAGAAACCGTTCGCGGCGCAGCCGCTTGTATGTTTGTCCCTGGCAGGTCGGAAAGGGCTTGCCGGGGCGGAGGGACGCAAGCCGCATCTCCCACAGAGGAAGAACGCAGGCCCTCTTTCTGTGGGAGCGGCTGCGCCGCGAATGCCTTTCGCTCCTCACGTACCGAATTTCGGAACGAAGCCGTCAGGCCAAGAACCGGCCATGCCCCCGGATAGTGCCGCAAAGCTATCGCTTTGAAAAATTGGCGAAAACCGGGGAAAGACATTCGCGGCGCAGCCGCTCCCACAGGGAAAGGCACCAGAGAGGCTAAAGAAGACGCCGCAGCCCGACTACCCGACCAAACCGCACATGCAGGCGCGCGCCGGCACATCGAATCTCCCGCAGGGTAACAGCTACGTCTTCTGTGGGAGCGGCGCGGCGGGCGATTGCCTCTTATCCCACGTTCGGCCGCCGCCAGACCAACACCCCGACGGCGCCGAACAACAGCAGCAACACCGGCCAGTCCAGCCAGCGCACATACGGTGTCGCCCCGCTCCGCGGCACCGCGTGCGAGGCAAGCGCCGCTTCCTCGAACTGCGGAGCACGGTCGACCACCCGGCCGCGGTGGTCGATGGTCGCGGTGATGCCGGTATTGGTGGCGCGCAGCACGTCGCGGCCGGCCTCGAGGGCGCGCATGCGCACCATCTGCAGGTGCTGGTGCGGCGCCAGCGAGTCGCCGAACCAGGCGTCGTTGCTGATGTTGACCAGCAACTGAGCCTCGGGGAGCACCTCGGCGATCTCCGGACCGAACACCGCCTCGTAGCACACCGAAGTACCCACCAAGTACCCCGCGGCGCGTAGCGGCCTGGCCTCGACGCCGGCGGCGAAGTCGGACATCGGCGCGCCGAGGATGTCCAACGCCCGGCCGAACAGGTCGCGCAGCGGCAGGTATTCGCCGAACGGCACCAGGTGGCGCTTGTGATACACCCCGGGCACGGCGCCGACGCTGATCACGCTGTTGTAGGCGCGGTAGCTGGCGGGATCGAAATAGGGAATGCCGATGATCAGCTCGGTGCCGTGCCTGGCGCCGGTCTCCTCGAGTTCGGCCAGATAGTTGGCGGCCACGTCGTGATACCAGGTGGGCACGGCGGCCTCGGGCCAGACGATCAGATCCGCGCCCCAATGCCGCTCGGTCAGCTGCCGGTAGCGGTCCAGGGTGCGCTGCCGCCACTCCGGGCTCCACTTCAGGTCCTGGGCGATGTTCCCCTGCAGCAGGACCACCGCCAACGGCTTGCCGGCCGGCTCGGTCCACTCCAGGCGCGCGCCCAAGGCTCCGAGGGCAAAGGCCAGCACGGCGGCGACAGCGAACGCCAGCAAGCGCCGCATGCCGGGCTGTAGCAATACCCAAGCCAGCAGCCCAGCCAGGAACGCCAGCACGGCGCCGATACCGTGCACGCCGAACACGGGCGCCACGCCCGCCAGCGGCGTGTCGGTCTGGCTATAGCCCAGCAGCAGCCAGGGGAATCCGGTCAGGAACCAGGTCCGCACCCACTCCAACAGGACCCACACGGTCGGGAACGCCACCGCCACGGCGAGGAAATCGCTGCCCGGCCGCAACCGCCGCGCGGCGTACACCGCCAGCCAGGCGAACAGCGCCAGGGCCGCGGCGAACAGCACGGTGAACAGCACCGCCAGCACCGGGCCGCTCTGACCGTAGCGGCCGATGCTGACGTAGACCCAGGACACGCCCACGCCGTAGAAGCCCAAGCCGAAGGCGTAGCCGGCCCAGAGCGCGGTCCGCTTGGGCGCGCCGGCGCCGATGGCGAACAGCAGGGCCGGACAGAGCACGGCCAGCCAGGCCCAATCGAAGGGGGAGAACGCGAGCGGCGCCGCCGCGCCGGCCAACAGCGCCAGCGGCACGGCGGCGCGCCCGCCCAGCAGGCGCCGGACGGGCGCGGCGAACCGATTAGTGAGAGCTTCCGGCGGCAACGGCGCCGTCATCGGCGGTCTCGACTGCGTCGGCCACCATCAGCAGGTGAATGCGCCGGTTGTCGGCGCGGATGACCTGGAAGCGGTGATTGCCGATCACCACCGACTCGCCGCGGCGCGGCACGTGGCCGAACTGGTGCGCCACCAGACCGCCGATGGTGTCGAACTCCTCGTCGCTCAGCTTGGTGCCGAAGTGCTCGTTGAAGTCCTCGATCGGGGTCAGCGCCTTGACGATGCTGTGACCGTGCTCGTGGCGCAGGATGTAGGTGTCCTCGTCGAAGTCGTGCTCGTCGTCGATCTCGCCGACGATCTGCTCGATCACGTCCTCCATGGTCACCAGCCCGGCCAGGCCGCCGTACTCGTCGACCACCACCGCCATGTGCGTGCGGGTGTCCTGGAACTGCTTTAGCAGCGCGTTCAGCCGCTTGCTCTCGGGGATGAACAGCGCCGGCCGCAGCAGTTCGCGGATATCGAAGCTGGCGGGATTCTCGCCGAAGTAGCGCAGCACGTCCTTGGCGATGAGGATGCCGAGCACGTCGTCGCGGCTTTCGCCGACCACGGGGTAGCGGGAAAAGCCGTGTTCGATGATGGTGGGAAGCCAGTCGCGGGGATCGTCGGCCTTGGGCAACACGACGACCTGCGAGCGGGGAATCATGATGTCGCGAGCTTGCAGCTCGGATACGTGCAACACACCTTCGATCATCGCCAACGCGTCGGGCTCGAGGAGACCGCGTTGCTGGGTATCGCGTAGGAGTTCGAGTAGATCGGCCTTGTCCTTGGGCTCTCCGCCGGAGAGGACGTGGGCTATGCGTTCGAACCACCCGCGGTGGTTGCTACTGTGACTAGGGTGATCGTCACTCATTCGAGGAAAACTGGCTCCTGGCTTGCCGGGCAAGACGCCCGGGGCGAGTGTAGTACAGAAATCGGTCCGCCTGCGACCGGATAGTACGACGGAGCGCGCGCCTGGGGACGGCGGGAGGATGACATTGTGCGCGGGTACGCATCATGTCGGCTTGGACCCATGGCGGGGTCGCGAGTTCGATCGTCAGGCATCGTCCTCATACGGATTCGGCACGCCCAGCCCCTGCAGGATCTGGACTTCCAGGCCCTCCATGACCTCGGCCTCGTCGTCGTCCATATGATCATAGCCCAGCAGATGCAGCACGCCATGGACCACCATGTGCGCCCAGTGCGCGGCCAGCGGCTTGCCCTGCTCCGCCGCCTCGGCCGCCACCACCGGCGCGCAGATCACCAGATCGCCCAGCAGCTCGCTGGGCACGCCCGGCGGCGCCTCGAACGGGAACGACAGCACGTTGGTGGGCTTGTCCTTGCCGCGATAGTCGCGGTTCAGCGCCTGGCTCTCGGGCTCGTCGACGATGCGGATGGTCAGCTCCGCGCTCGCCCGCTCGTCGCGCAGCGCCGCTTGCGCCCAGCGCGACAGCTCGGCCGCGCCGGGCAGACCCGTGGCCTCGCTGGCAATCTGCAGATCGAGTTCCAGGCTCATGCGCTGGGCTGCTCCTTGCGCCGGTCGTAGGCCTGCACGATGCGCTGCACCAGGGCGTGGCGCACCACGTCGCTGGAGTTGAAGAAGGTGAAGCTCACTCCCTCCACGTCCTTCAGCACCTCGATGGCGTCGCGCAAGCCCGAGGCCTTGCCGTGCGGCAGGTCGACCTGGGTGACGTCACCGGTGACCACCGCGGTGGCGCCGAAGCCGATGCGCGTCAGGAACATCTTCATCTGCTCGACCGTGGTGTTCTGCGCCTCGTCGAGGATGATGAAGGAGCCGTTCAGGGTGCGGCCGCGCATGAACGCCAGCGGCGCGACCTCGATGACGTTGCGCTCGATCAGCTTGCCCACCCGCTCGAAGCCCAGCATCTCGAACAGCGCGTCGTACAACGGCCGCAGATAGGGATCGACCTTCTGGGTCAGGTCGCCGGGCAGGAAGCCGAGCCGCTCGCCCGCCTCCACCGCCGGCCGCACCAGCACGATGCGCTTGACTCGGTCGTTCTCCAGCGCTTCCACCGCCGCCGCCACGGCCAGGTAGGTCTTGCCGGTGCCGGCCGGGCCGACGCCGAAACTCAGATCGTGGTCGCGAATGGCCTGCAGATAGGCCTTCTGGTTGGGACCGCGGCCGCGGATCTCGCCGCGCCGGGTCTGGATCACCACCTCGTTCGACGCTTCGCCGCTCTGCTCGCGCCGCGCTCGCACACCCGACTCCTGCAGGAACAGGTGCACGCGCTCGGGCGTGAGGTCCTCCCGCGCCGTGGAGGCGTACATGTCGCGGAGGACATGGATGGCTACGTCGACGTTGTCCGGATCGCCGATGACACGGAAACGGTGGCCGCGGTTGTTGATCTCGACGCCGAGCCGCCGCTCGACCTGGCGAAGGTTCTCGTCGAACTGCCCGCTCAGGCGCGCCAGGCGCTGATTGTCGGCGGGTTCCAGATTGAAATCTTTCGACTCAGGATGCTGCTGCTTCAAATGGCCCTCGAGCCTCATGCATGGATGGCGTTCGGCGACTCGACGGAATCGGCCGTGACCACTTCGCCCCGCAGCGAATTCGGCATGGCCTCGGTGATCCGGACTTGGACGAACTGTCCCATTAGACGCGGATTACCGGCGAAATTCACCACCCGGTTGTTCTCGGTGCGTCCCGCCAGCTGCCGCGGATCCTTGCGCGAGGGCTTGTCCACCAGCACCGTCTGCACCGTACCGACCATCGCCTGGCTGATGCGCTGGGCGTTGGCGTTGATGGTGGCCTGCAAACGTTGCAGCCGTTGCGACTTCACCTCGTGGCTGACGTTGTCCACCAGCTGCGCCGCCGGCGTACCCGGGCGCGGGCTGTAGATGAACGAGAACGACTGGTCGAAACCGATGCGCTCGATCAGCCCCATGGTGGCCTCGAAGTCGTCGTCGGTCTCGGTGGGGAAGCCGACGATGAAGTCCGAGGAGATGCTGATGTTGGGCCGGATCTCGCGCAGGCGACGAATCTTGTCCTCGTACTCGGCCGCCGTGTAGCCGCGCTTCATCATGCGCAGGATGCGGTCCGAGCCGCTCTGCACCGGCAGGTGCAGGTGGTCCACCAGCTTGGGCACCTCGGCGTAGGCCTGGATCAGCGCGTCGGAGAACTCGGCCGGGTGCGAGGTGGTGTAGCGGATACGCTCGATGCCGTCGATGGCGCCGATGAGGTTGATCAGCAACGCCAGGTCGGCGCTGCCGCCGTCATGCATCGGCCCGCGGTAGGCGTTGACGTTCTGCCCCAGCAGGTTGACCTCGCGCACGCCCTGCTCGGCCAGCTGCACGATCTCGGCCAGCACGTCGTCCAGCGGGCGGCTGACCTCCTCGCCGCGGGTATAGGGCACCACGCAGAAGGTGCAATACTTGCTGCAGCCTTCCATGATCGACACGAACGCGCTCGGCCCCTCGGCACGCGGCTCGGGCAGGCGGTCGAACTTCTCGATCTCGGGGAAGGCCACGTCCACCTGCGGCCGGCGGCTGGCCACGGCGGCGTCGTACATTTCCGGCAGGCGGTGCAGGGTCTGCGGACCGAACACCAGGTCCACGAACGGCGCGCGCTTGACCAGCGCCTCGCCCTCCTGACTGGCCACGCAGCCGCCGACGCCGATCACCAGGTCCGGCTTCTGCTCCTTGAGCAGCCGCCACTGGCCCAGCTGGGAGAACACCTTCTCCTGCGCCTTCTCGCGGATGGAACAGGTATTGAGGAGGATGATGTCGGCCTGCTCGGCGTCGTCCACCCGCTCGAACCCACGCTCCTTCGCGAGCAGATCCGCCATCTTGGCGGAGTCGTACTCGTTCATCTGGCAGCCGTGAGTCTTGACGTAAACCTTCTTCGCCATTGACAAAGTACGGTCGATCCGAAAAGGGGGCCAAGCATAGCGCCGCCGGCCCATGGGGTAAATGGCTCAGCTCACACGAACATTGGTACGGCGCCGGGAAGAAGGCAAGAGGTAGGCGGCGCGTCCCCGGCGGGGACGTGCTTCGGGCGGAAGAAACGGGAGCGGTGCGCGATTCCCGCCGCGGTGCGATCGGCTTAACCAGCGAGCGGCCGAAGCGGCATCCCGCTACAGCACCCGCCCCTGGCTAGGCGGGAAGGCCATGCCTGTCCGCGGTGGCGGGGACGGCGGCTCATCATGCGCGGGCAGGCGCTGCGAAGAGCGCGCCATCGCCGCCAGCAGCTTGCCCAGCGAGGCGCAGGCGTCACGCAGTTCGCGATACTCGCGCGCCGCGACATAGCCGCAGGCATAGGCGGTTTCCAACCAGTGCAAGGTTTCCGCCAGTTCGGCATCGACCTCCGTGAGCCGGCTGACGAACTCCACTTCGTCGGCGCGGATCGCCCAGGCATGACTTAGGCCCGCGCCGATGCCGCGCGCCGAGCGCAGGATGCGGCTGGTGAGCGCGGTCCCCTCCTCGGCCGGCCAAGTGCGGCTGCACTGGTAAATCCGCTGCTGGAGGGCAAACGCCTGCCGGTAGGCCTTCACTTCGTGGTAGTGCCGAATTAGAGCCGTCATGCACCCTCCATGGCGCGTTCTGGTCATTGCTTGTGGCGCGGCGGCCGCGGCCGACCGCGCCGCACGAGCGCTCGTCGACCATATCAGGCCGCCGGATGGACCGGGCTCAACTCCGACCGTAGGTGTCCTCGAAGCGGACGATATCGTCCTCGCCGAGGTAACTCCCCGTCTGCACCTCGATCAGCTCCAGCGGAATGACACCCGGGTTCTCGAGCCGATGCACCGTCCCCAGTGGAATATAGGTTGATTGATCTTCACTCAAGAGGAAGGTCTTGTCGCCGCAGCACACCTTGGCCGTCCCGCGCACCACCACCCAGTGCTCGGCGCGGTGATGGTGCATCTGCAGGCTGAGCTTGCCACCGGGCTTCACCACGATGCGCTTTACCTGGAAGCGCTCCGCCTCGGCGATCCCCTCGTACGAACCCCAGGGCCGCAGCACGCGGCGGTGAAAGTCGGATTCCTCGCGTCCCTCGCGCTTCAGGCGCTCGACCACCGCCTTCACTTCCTGGACACGATTGCGATCGGCGACCAGCACGGCGTCCGGCGTTTCCACCACGACCAGATCGTTCAACCCAACGGTGGCGACCAGCCGGCTCTCGGCGCGGAGATAGCAGTTGCGGCTGTCGGCGGCCATGACGTCGCCGATGGTGACGTTGCCGTGCTCATCGGCGGCACCGACTTCCTGCAACGCATCCCACGAACCGACGTCGCTCCAGCCAGCATCGAGCCCGATCACCACGGCATCGGCCGTGCGCTCCATGACCGCGTAGTCGATGGAGTTGCTCGGGCTGGCGGCGAACGCGTCCTTGTCGAGGCGAATGAAGTCCAGATCGCGCGTGGCCCGCTCGAACGCGGCGCGCGCCGCCTCCACCATGGCCGGCTCGAACCGCTCCAGCTCCGCCAAATAGCGATCGGCGCGGAACATGAACATGCCGCTGTTCCAGAAGTACTCGCCGGACGCCACGTAGGCCGCGGCCGTGGCCGCGTCCGGTTTCTCGACGAAGCGCTCCACCGGCCGCGCCGCGCCCTCGGTCCTCGCCGCCTTGATGTAGCCGTAACCGGTCTCGGCGCGGTGCGGCACGATTCCGAAGGTAACGAGGCGGCCCGCCGCCGCGGCCCGCGCGCCGCGCTCGATCGCCGCGTGGAACGCCGGAATGTCGCGAATAACATGATCGGCCGGCAGCACCAGCAGGATCGCCTCGGGATGGTCGGCCAGCGCTTGTAGCGCGCCCACGGCTACCGCGGGCGCGGTGTTGCGCCCGACCGGTTCGAGCAGGATCGCGGGATCGGCCACGCCGCAGGCCTGCAGCTGCTCGGCCACGAGAAAACGGTGGTCAGCATTGCAAACGACGATGGGACGGCCGCCATCGGACAGACGCGGCACGCGCCGCACCGTCTGCTGAAACAAGCTGAACTCGCCGGTCAGCGGCAGGAATTGCTTCGGATAGTGCTGACGCGACAACGGCCACAACCGGCTGCCCGACCCACCGGACAGGAACAGCGGACAGATCCTCATGACGCCCCCCAATCGACGTACGTCGTCCTACGTTTATTCGGTATTCCTTAACCATTCGCGCCCGTGTGCGTGGGGCGCGCGCGTCGATATCCGCCGCCGGTCGTGCCGTACGCGGCAAAGAGCCTATAGCAGCGCCCTGGCGCGCCAGGATCGTCACTTGCGACGACCCAGGCGTGCCAGGCCTTGTAACGGCTCTAGGTTCCGACCTTGCGGGTCAGCGGCGCCACCGTCGCGCCGCTCGGTTCCAGTTTAGGCCGACCAATGGCGAAGTAGCGAATGCCTTCCGCCGCCACCATGGCCGGATCGTACAGGTTGCGGCCATCGAAAATCACCGGCGCCTTGAGCCGCTGACGGATGACGCCGAAGTCCGGGCTGCGGAACACCTGCCACTCGGTGAGGATGACCAGCGCGTCGGCGCCGTCCAGAGCCTCGTTCTGGGTTTCGCAGAGCACCAGGTCCGGGCGCTCGCCATAGATGCGGCGGCACTCGTCCATGGCTTCCGGGTCGAAGGCGCGGACTCGGGCCCCGGCTGCCCACAACGCCTCCATCAGTGCCCGGCTCGGTGCCTCGCGCATGTCGTCGGTATTGGGCTTGAAGGCCAGCCCCCACAGCGCGAAGGTGCGGCCCTGCAGGTCGCCATAGTAGTCGCTGATCTTGCGGAACAGCACCTGCTTCTGCCGGCGGTTGACCTCTTCCACCGCCAGCAGCAGCTCCGGGGTGTAATCCACGCCCAGCGCGGTCTTGGCCAGGGCCTGCACGTCCTTGGGGAAGCAGGAGCCACCGTAGCCACAGCCGGGATAGATGAAGTGGTAACCGATACGCGGATCCGAACCGATGCCCAGCCGCACCTGCTCGATATCAGCGCCTAACCGCTCGGCCAGGTTGGCCAGCTCGTTCATGAAGCTGATCTTGGTCGCCAGCATGGCGTTGGCGGCGTACTTGGTCAGCTCCGCGGAGCGGATATCCATGGCGATCAGGCGGTCGTGATTGCGGTTGAACGGCGCGTACAGCGCGCGCAGCAATTCCTTGGGGCGAGGGCTGTCGGTGCCGATGATGATGCGGTCGGGCTTCATGAAGTCCTTGACCGCGGCGCCTTCCTTCAGGAACTCGGGGTTGGACACCACATCGAAATCCAGCGCGACACCGCGCTCGCGCAGCACGCTCTCGATCTGCTCACGCACCTTGTCGGCGGTACCCACCGGCACGGTGGACTTGTCGATCACGACCTTGTAGTCGTCCATGCGCTCGGCGATGGTGCGCGCCACGGCCAGCACGTACTTGAGGTCGGCCGAGCCGTCCTCGTCCGGCGGCGTGCCCACGGCGATGAACTGGAAGGTACCGTGAGCGACGGCCTCATCGGCGTCGGTGGTGAAGCGCAGCCGGCCGGCGGCGTGGTTCTTCCGCACCAGATCTTCCAAGCCCGGCTCGAAAATCGGAATCTCGCCCTGGTTCAGACGCGCGATCTTGCCCGCGTCCACGTCCATGCAGATCACCTCGTTACCCATCTCGGCGAAGCAAGTGCCCGTGACCAGGCCGACGTAACCAGTACCGAAGATCGTGATTTTCATTCCTGACTTCTCGTTTCGAAGCGAATGCGCCGATGCTAACGCATATGGGGGGCGCGACTGCAGGGTACAGTAGTACTAGCGCCGCGGTGATTCCGCGACACAAGCTTGGGTTTGCGCTCGGCGCATGCGCGGCACCGGTGATGCCGCCGGTCCGATCGACTGCGATGGTTGGATAGCGTGACACGCCGCGCGGCGCCCCGCACAAGGGGCGCCGCCGACCCGCGGGCGCTGCTTAGACCGAGTCCAAGCGCGCCAGCAGCTCCTGGGTTTTCGCACGCATCAGCGCCTCGTCGCCGCGCGACTCCACGTTCAGCCGCACCACCGGCTCGGTGTTGGACGCGCGCAGATTGAAGCGCCAGCCGTCGAAAACCATGCTCAGGCCGTCGGTGTAATCGACATCGAGCGCCTGCGGCCGATAGTGCTCCTCCACCGCCTTGAGCACCGCCGGCGGGTTGGCCAGCTTGCGGTTGATTTCGCCCGACGCGGGATAAGCACTCATGCGCTCATCCAGCAGCGCGGCGAGGGGCTTGCCGGACTGGCTCACCAGCTCGGCCACCAGCAGCCAGGGAATCATGCCCGAGTCGCAGTAGGCGAAGTCGCGGAAGTAGTGATGCGCGCTCATCTCGCCACCGTAGATGGCGTCTTCCTTGCGCATCCGCTCCTTGATGAAGGCATGGCCGGTCTTGGTCTGTACCGGCACGCCGCCGCCCTGCTCGACGATGTCGATGGTGTTCCAGGTCAGCCGCGGGTCGTGCACGATCTTCGCGCCCGGCTGCTTGCGCAGGAAAGCCTCGGCCAGCAGGCCGACGATGTAGTACCCCTCGATGAAGCGGCCCTGGGCGTCGAACAGGAAGCAGCGGTCGAAGTCGCCGTCCCAGGCCACGCCGAGGTCGGCGCCGCTGGCGCGGATGGCCTCGATGGTGGCGGCGCGGTTCTCCTCCAGCAGCGGATTGGGAACGCCGTTGGGGAAGTTGCCATCCGGCTGGTGATGGACCTTGACGAAGGTGAACGGCAGCCGCGGCTCCAGCGCGTCGATCACATGGCCGGCGCCGCCGTTGCCGGCGTTGACCACGATCTTGAGCGGCTTGAGCGCCTTGACGTCGACGTAGCCAAGCAGGTGCTCGACGTAGCGTTCGATATGGCTCAACGTGTGATAGCTGCCGCGCCGGCTCGCCGCGCCGAACTCGCCGCGCTCGGCCAGTTGCTGGATGTCCTTCAGCCCCGTGTCGCCGCTGATCGGCTTGGACTGCTCGCGCACCAGCTTCATGCCGTTGTAGTCCTTCGGATTGTGGCTGGCGGTGACCATGATGCCGCCGTCCATGCCCTGGTCGAAGGTGGCGAAATACACCTCCTCGGTGCCGCACTCGCCGATGTCGTACACATCGGCGCCACCGTCCATCAACCCGCGGGCTACCGCCTCGCTCATCGCCGGGCTGCTCAGGCGGATGTCGTGGCCGATGACGACTTTGTTCGGCTTCAGATATTCCGCGTAGGCTCGGCCGATGCGGTAGGCGATGTCCTCGTTCAGCTCGTCCGGCAGGCGCCCGCGGATATCGTAGGCCTTGAAGCACGTGAGCGCTTGCGTCATTTCGAAAGTTCCTCCTGCAAATCTCGACCGAAGCCTGAACGGGTGCTCGCCTCGCGATACACATCCAAGCAAATTGGATCCGGCCCACCGGTAGCGCATTCACCGGCGCGGTAACGGAAAAGTTTCGGTGAATGCTATACGAAGCCGCACCTCGGGCACCACGCCCGCCCGGAGGGGGCCGACCGGATTCGCCCCACTGTCGGCGCAAGCCGACAAGTGCCCACGGCAGGTCGAAAAGACAACGAATCCATGCTTGCTGGGCACAGCCCTCGATCGGGCAGTCTCAAAGGGTGGTTCCGCTCCGGGGACGGCACAAGGGCTAGGTTAGGGAGCGGCGCCCGGGATCGACGCTGGTGTAGGCACCAGCCATAAGGCGCACCATACACCGAGGCGATCGGCCTTGCGGCCGACCACCGGCACCTCAGAACCGGTAGAACACTTCCAGGCCGCTGTACTCCAACCGCAGCTTGTAGAACTGCCCGTCGGGCGCGTAGCCGTCGTAGTGCGCCAGGAAAACGCCGGTCTCGCGCACCCCGCGCTGCAGCGCGAAGCCGATGCGGTAGGACTGGTTCCAGTGCCAATCCTGTTCTTCCTGGTGCTGGAAGTTGGTGGCCACGACAAGGCCCGCGGAACCTAGCACGCCCGGCCATGCGTGCTCGAATCCGTATTGCAGCAGCCAGCGCTTGCGCTGGTGCAGCGAGTGCAGCAGATAGCCGCCGCCGGCGAAGATACGTGTATTTCCCCAGTCGTACGCCAGCAAGCCGTCCAGCACCTCGTAGCTGATGTTCAGCCGCCGCGTACCGGTGCGGTCGCGGAGGATGTATTCATCGCCGAGATGCGAACTTTGGTGGTAGAGACGCGCCCGCAAAGACCAATCGCCGATACGGTAGTTGAAGGGAATGCCGAACCAGAAGTCCGAGTTCACCAGGTCGGTGGAATTCGACTCCAAGTCAAACAGCGCGAACACCGCGCCTTGAATGCCCAACTGCCACTTCCCGCGCTCCCCGCCCCCTGAGGCGATCCCCAAGGTCGCACCGAGCGCCAGGTCGGTGGCGAGGAAGCTCTGGCCGTCCAGCCGGTGCTGCTGTACACGCACCGCGAACCTCGCCTCGCGCGGATCGGCGTAGATTGGCTTGAACAGCAGATCCTCGGGCAGCAACGCCAGCGCGTCGTCGCCCTCTCGCACCACCCGGTAAGCGGCCGGCACGATCGGCGAATCGCATTGCAAGCGCCAATCCACGCTACGCACACGAGGACTGCGCAACAGGCTCTGTTCGATCCCTTGCCGCTGCTGGGCATCCAGGCACTCGTTGCCGCTGATCAGCAGCGTACCGTCGTCCGCTATCGGGTGAACCTGCAGGGAATGGCGGAAAGTCTGCTCCTCCAGGCGCGCCGTAGCGTTCTGCTGAGGGGACTCGCCGGCCGCCATGACAGTGGCCGGCAGCAACCAAGTCAACAGTAGGAGTTTTCGCATAGACGGCTTCCGTGCGAGTTATTGTGGTTATGTGCCGGAACGTCCTTGTCGGCACAGGAATCTAGATGGGGATGCGCTAGCGCTTTGCTAGGGGCATGCACGGGGATGAGCCAGGTCGCGCATCTAGGTGGCGCACGGGGTGCGCCTGGTGAAGTCCGGGAAGGGAGAGACAGCGCGCGGGCGGTAGTGCGCGCCATCGAACGCATGGGGCGGTTAGCGCACGGTCATCTTGCGCCGCGGACGCCCCGGCACGGGCGCTGCATGCCGCCCTCAGCGCGGGGAGTAGCCCTGGACCGTGACGCAGCGCCCGCTCTCGAGCGTGCGCTCAATGGCCTCGAAGATGACCTGGTGCCCATCGCTGTTGGGATGGACGCCGTCGCCGGAGTCGTAGCGCGCATCGAGCATGCCGGCACCGTCGACTAGGGGCGTATATACGTCGACGAAGCAGGGCCCCAGCTCCGGCGCCAAGCGCAGATTGAATTCCAGCAGCGCCCGCTTGTTCACAGCCGGTAGCGCGCGCGGCTGCGATGACAGCACGATCGTCGGCACATTGGCCTGCGCGAACAACCCCCGCAAGGAGAGAATGTTCGCCACCGATTCCTCGACATCCCAGCCAAGCGCCGCGTCGTTCGATGGAAAGGAGATGATAACCAGCGCTGGCGCGAAGCTGATCGCGGCATCGAAGTTGTGGCCGGCCACGGGCGCGGGCCGATCGCTGGCGGCGGTGCAACTGCTGCTCATGGCGTGATAGGTGGTCTGGCCGACCGCGGCGATGTTATGAACGGTCGCATACCCCCCGAAAGCGGAGTCCAACCGCGCCGCCCAGGTATCCTCGCGCAGCGCAGCCCCCTTGCCCTGCGCCGACGACGATCCCATCACGACCCAATTGCCGGCGGTGGGAACAAACGAGGGAGGCGGCAGGGAAGCGATACCCTTTAGATTTCCACAGTCGGCCCCCGCACTACGGGCTTCCACGGAATTGCCCGACGCCCCGCCACCGCAACCAGCGAGCGCTAGAACCAAACACCCGATGAGTAGCAGTCGCACGTATTCCTGACCTCCGAAGGACGTAAGCCCGGACGGACTCGCCGGACCGCCGCGCCGCCGACGCAACCGACGGCCGTAGGCGGCGCCATCGCCAAAAAACGATCGCGGCGGAGAAACTCCGCCGCGATCGTGCCCCTTCTCGCTGCCGGAAGGGAGGCGGAACGGCGCGACGTTAGCCGCCGATGGATTGATAGTAGTCCATCAGGATTTTCGCCACCTCCGGGCGGGAGAACTCCGGCGGCGGAGCGATACCCTGCCCCAGCATCTGCCGCACCTTGGTACCCGACAGCGCGATGAAGTCGTCCGGAGTGTGGTCGGGCGCTTCGCGCATCATCACCACGCGGCCCAGCTTCTTGGAATAGGCGGTGTTGTCGGCGCGGAAGATCTCGATCTGCAGCGCGCCGGCGGGCACCTTCTCGTCGAAGATGGTCTGGGCGTCGAACGGGCCGTAGTAATCGCCCACGCCGGCGTGGTCGCGGCCGACGATGAAATGGGTCGCGCCCATGTTCTGGCGGAACACCGCGTGCAGCACTGCCTCGCGCGGACCGGCATAGAGCATGTCGAAGCCGTAGCCGCTCACCATCACCGTGTTCGGCGGGAAGTAGTTGGCGACCATGGTGCGAATGCAGGCGTCGCGCACCGGCGCCGGGATATCGCCTTCCTTGAGGCGGCCGAGCAGCATGTGAATGATGATGCCGTCCGCGCCCAAGCGTTCCTGGGCCATGCGGCAGAGCTCTTCGTGCGCGCGATGCATGGGGTTGCGCGTCTGGAACGCCACCACCTTGTTCCAGCCGCGCTCGGCGATCTCCTGGCGGATCTGCACGGCGGTGCGGAAGGTGTCGGGGAACTCGGTCTCGAAGTAGCTGAAGTTCAGCACCTGGATCTTACCGGAGAGCAGCTTGTTGCCCAGCCCGGTGAAGGTGGCCACGCCAGGATGCTTGGGATCGAGCGTGCCGAAGATCTGCTTGGCCATGAACTCGATCTGCTCGGGCGAGACGTCCTCGATGGCATCTACGTCCATCACCGCCAGCACCGGCTTGCCCTGGACATTGGGATCGCGCAGGGCGATGCGCTTGGCACCCTCGATGCCGCTAACGTCCTTGGTCAGGTTGACGATCGGCACCGGCCAGAACAGGCCGCTGGTGGTGTGCAGCTTCTCCGCCACGCTCAGCGCGTCGGCGAGGTTCATGTAGCCCTGCAGCGGGTTGAAATAACCGGCACCGAGCATCACCGCGTTGGCGGCGGCGGCGGAGTTGAGTTCCAGCGAGGGCAGCGTCTCGGCCTCCTTGAGGAGGGCGGCGCGTTGCTGATCGTCGTACACGAACAGCGGGTTCAGTTCGTTCGAGCCATGAGGCTTGATCATTGGGTGGTCTCCAAAGGCTAAAGCAAGGTGACGTAGCCGGTTCGCGGGTTCACGTCGGGCGCGCCCCCTCTTCACTCGAGCCTGACAAGGCATCAACAGACATGGTTCGCATGTTGCCCGAGGTGGAAGCGGCAGCCGGGGGCCGGTTTGTGCGAGCCGTCAACCGACCTTGGCCACATCTTCGGCGGCCGGCGACAGGATGCCGCGCGCTTCGAGCAGTTCGAGCAGCACCGCCACTTCCTGCTCCAGACTCATCTCGTGACTCTTAAGCACCAACTCCGGATTGAGCGGCGGCTCGTAGGGGTCGTCGATGCCGGTGAAATTCCTGATCTCGCCAGCGCGCGCCTTCTTGTACAGCCCCTTCGGATCGCGCTTTTCCGCCTCGGCCAGCGGCACGTCGACGAACACCTCGATGAAATCCATCCCCGCGGCCTCGTGCAGTTTGCGCACGTTGTCGCGATCGGCGCGGTAAGGGCTGACGAAGCTGGAGAGCACGATCACGCCGGTATCTACGAACAGCTTGGCGATCTCGCCTATACGGCGGATGTTCTCGGCGCGGTCCTCGGCGGAGAACCCCAGGTTCTTGTTGATCCCAAGGCGCACATTGTCG
>Ga0182741_1003198_pt1 | contig 17701 bp, 15 predicted proteins | sample eDN5th37CBELigOP_FD_128874 | JGI IMG/M metagenome (GOLD analysis project Ga0182741, IMG submission 128874) | Enriched Organic Plus compost microbial communities from Emeryville, California, USA - eDNA 5th pass 37_C BE-Lig OP (version 2) (version 2) ...
GCGCCTCGGTCAGCGACGTCGCGATCGTGCTCGTGGATGCGCGCAACGGTCTCGTCGAACAGAGCCGACGTCATGCGTTCCTCGCCGCACATCTCGGCGTCAGTCACATCATCGTTGCGGTGAACAAGATGGACCTCGTCGACTGGTCCGAAGACGTGTTCGCGTCGATCGCCAACGAGTTCGTCGCCTACGTCGACGCACTGCCTCGGCCGTGCCCCGTCACCGCGATCCCCATCTCCGCGTTGCACGGCGACAACGTGGTCGATGGTTCGGATCACTCGGATTGGTACGCCGGACCCACGCTCCTCGATCTCCTGGAAACACTCGAGCCCGCGGCCGAGCGCGATCTCGGTGCACGACTCCCGGTGCAGTGGGTGATTCGCCCACGCAACGACACGCACCACGATTACCGCTCGTACGCAGGGCAGCTCGTCGGCGGCGACCTCCGCGTGGGAGACGCCGTGACCGTCCTGCCGAGTGGCCAAACCACCACGGTGGCGTCGATCGAACTCGGCACCGAGTCCCTCGACCAGGCCATCTCGGGTCAGGCGATCGCCATCCAACTGACCGATGATCTCGACGTGGGCCGGGGCGACACGATCGTTGCTTCCGAACGCACGCGTCCCGAAGCGGTACAAGAACTCGAAGTGGACGTGTGTTGGATGCACGAGCGCGCGCTCACCCCGGGCGCGCGCGTCTGGGTGAAGCACACGACGCGAACCGCGCGTGCCATCGTGACCGACCTCGTGCATCGACTCGACGTGAACACGCTCGCGCTCGAGACGGCACCGGGCGAGCTGCAGCTCAACGACCTCGGTCGGGTGCGGCTTCGCGTCAGCACCCCGCTCGTGGTCGATACGTACGCCGCGCACCGCACCACCGGCCGGCTCGTGATCATCGACGAGGCGTCGAACGCGACGGCGGGCGCAGCGATGATCGTCGGCCCCTTCGCTCACTGAGTCCGGACGCGACAGCGGCCGGATGCTCCCCCCGGGCACCCGGCCGCCTCGCGTCAAGTGACGATCTGGCGCATGTTCTAGCGCATGGCCACCCCGGTTGACGAGACCCCATTCGGATTCAAGAGGTCAAGGCACCCTCAGATCATGCCGATCCTTGAGGCGTGCCGGACCGGATCGTGCGTGCCATCTGCTGGGTCGTGGCCATCCTCTTCCTGATGGCGTCCGCCCTCTACGCCCTCGCGGGGATCGCAGGCGGCTGGGACGGCTGGTTGATCGTGGCCGCGCTCGCCTGTCCGGTGGCTGCCCTCGTTGCGATCCGCAGCGCTCGCGCTCGTACACCCATTGCCCCCACTTCGCTCGGAGAGGTTCCCTGATGCGTACTCCGCGCCTGCTCGTCGCGTTCGCGCCCACGCTCCTCGCGGTCGGCCTTCTGGCTGCCCCGGCTTCGGCCGCCACCGCAAGCGGACCGGGTGATCTCGATCCGTCGTTCGGTGACGGTTCGGGTTTCGTCATCCAAGGGCTCTCGGGTTCCACCGACGACACGTACCTGGCCATGGACACGTTCCCCGATGGTCGCCAGGTCTACGCCGCGCACGTCGACGGCACCGACGGCGAGTTCTTCGTGGACCGGCGACTCATCTCCGGCGCGTTGGACCCCACGTGGTCGGGCGACGGGCGCGCCGAGATCGATCCTGGAATCTTCGACTCGTTCAGCTTTCCGACGGGTGTCTTCGCGCTGCCCGACGGCGGCGCGATCGTGACCGCGAGCAACTACGACGACAGCTTCCGGGATGTGTTCGTCGCGGCGCGCCTGGATGCTTCCGGCGAGTTGGTGTCGTCGTACGGCGAGAACGGACTCGTGGTGTTCACCACTCCCGACTCCGAAGGCGGTCTCCCCGCGGCCAGCGCCGTCGACCACGCCGGGCGGGTGTACGCGGCGTCCACGGAGGTTGTCGGTACCGACATCGACTGTCAGATCGCCCGCTTCGACGCCACCGGAGTCCTCGACCCGACCTGGGGTGAAGACGGACTGGTCAACCTGGCCGCAGCGGCCGACGTCACCATGTGCGAAGCCGTCGCCATCACCACCGACGAGCAACTCATCGTGTCGACGAGCACGGCCAGCATCGACGACTCCATCTTCGTCACCAAGCTCACTGAGACCGGATCGCTGGACGCGACGTTCGGAACCGACGGCATCGCGACTCTCACGCAAGGTGAGTCGCTGTGTCTGTGCTCGATCGCGCTGAGCGTGGATGGGTCCGTGGTGATGAGCGGGCACGTCACCGTTGCATTCGACTCCCACGCGGTGTTGGTGAAACTGACACCTTCGGGTGAGCTCGACGAACGCTTCGGCGTCGACGGCTGGGTGCACCTCGACACCACGATCGACGGCGTCGGTGAGATCGCACTCACTCCGGATGGGTACGTCGTGGGCGTCATCTACGGCGCAGCACAGCTCGCGGCGTTCGACGCGACTGGAGCATCAGTCTCCACCTTCGGGACGGATGGCTTCGTTGCCCTCCCCGACCCGCTCGACGACGCGTCGCTCTACGACGTCGCGTTCGACAGCCTCGGCCGTCTCTACACGCTGGGTTTCGAGACTGATGGCAACGACGACGCGTTTGCCGCTCGACTCAACGGCTTCCCGCAAGGCGATGGCTATTGGCTCGGCGCTTCGGACGGCGGCATGTTCAGCTTCGGCAGCGCGCGGTTCTACGGCAGTACCGGCGACATCGTGTTGAACCAGCCAGTCGTCGGGATGGCCGCGACCCCGACGGGTCACGGCTACTGGCTCGTCGCGTCCGACGGTGGCGTGTTCAGCTTCGGCGACGCCCAGTTCCACGGCAGCACCGGCGGAATCCGATTGAACCAACCCATCGTCGGCATCGCCTCCACCCCCACCGGACTCGGCTACTGGCTCGTCGCGACCGACGGAGGCATCTTCAGCTTCGGCGACGCCCAGTTCCACGGCAGCACCGGCGGAATCCGATTGAACCAGCCGGTCGTGGGCATGGCCGGAACGCCGACGGGGCTCGGCTACTGGCTCGTCGCGACCGACGGAGGCATCTTCAGCTTCGGCGACGCCGCGTTCCACGGTTCCACCGGCGCCATCACCCTCAACCGCCCGATCGTGAGTATGGCGGTCAGCTGATCGGTTCGGGCGTGGCCTCGCCGGATCCGCCCGCGGTGAGGCGCGCCGTCAAGAACGCCTCGACTTCCTCGAAGGTGCGCGTGCGCTTCATCGGCGGGAGCGCACGTAGGAAGTGCGTCCGGTAGGACTTCTCGGCCAGGCGACTGTCGAGGACGGCCACCACGCCCCAGTCGTCTTCGGAACGGATCAAGCGGCCTGCGCCCTGCGCGAGCAACGTCGCCGCTCGGGGAATGTCGACGGTGACGAATGCCTCAGCGCGCGCCGCGTCGCGCTGTGCCGACACGACGGGATCGTCGGGGCGGGCGAACGGCAGCTTGTCGATGATCACGACCGCGCACGTCGTTCCCGACGGGTCGATCCCCTGCCAGAACGACATGGTGGCGAACAGACAGGTGGCCTCGTCGGCCAAGAACTGCTCGAGCAACGCCGCTTTGGAACCTTCACCTTGCACGAGGACGGGAACGTCGACCGCGCCAGCAACCGCGGTGGCCGAGTCGCGCATGGCCTGATAGCTGGTGAACAACGCGAGCGTTCGACCGCCCGCCGCTTCGATCAAGCGAACGATCTCCGCGTCGGCCTCGGCCCGGAACGAAGCCGCGTTCGGTGCGGCAACGGTCGGTACGTACAACATCGCCTGCGCACGGTGATCGAACGGCGACGGCAGCTCCATCGCCTCATAGTCACGGAGACCGAGCCGGGCCCCCGTACGCGCGTCGAGCGTGGCCGACGTGATGATTGCCGTCGCACCGTCGCTCCACACCGCTGAGTGAAGGATGCGGGCGATGTCGAGCGGCGCGAGGTGCAGTTGAATCCGTCCGCGGTCCGACGCGATCCAACAGACGTCACCCTCCGCCCACGCGTGCAGCCGCGACAGGTCCGACTCCGTGGATTGCGCAATCATCCGCAACCGCTCGACCCGGTTCCGCTCCTCGGTATCGGCGTCGGAACCTTTCGGCAGCGCGGCCACCGCCCGATCCAACGCCGACCGAATCGCGGTGGTGGCGGTCGCCGCATTGGTGAGCGCGGACGCGATCGCCGGATCCGACGCCGGCCCCTTGCGTATCCAGCCGTCGCCTCGGGCCACGAGTGCATCATCGAGCGCCTGGGCGGCGTCGCGCAGTCGGTCGACGTCGTTGGCGACGCCCTTCTCGTTGGTGACGCGACTCGCGAACTGTCGGAGTCGCACCGCGTCGACCGCGAGCGACAGTGCCCCGCGCAACGAGTCCTCGGCACCGTGCGCTTCGTCGATCACGATCACGTCGTGTTCGGGAAGCACCGCACCTTCGGCGGCAATGTGCGCGCCGTACATCGCGGTGTTGGTCACGATCACGTTCACGTTCGCGGCACGTTCGCGCGCCGCCTCGTAGAAGCAGTCGGCTCCGAATGTGCAGCGCTGGGCCCCCGGGCACTCGTCCGACGTCATCGACATCGACGCCCAGACCGCTCCGTCTACATCACATTCGGCTTGGTCACCGGTGGTCGTTTCGTCGACCCAGTCGAGCAACGCCTGGGCGCGCTCGGTGTCGACGCCGATGCGCAGCTGATGGTGCAGGTCGTCGATCTTGGCTCGGCAGGCGTAGTTCGAGCGGCCCTTGAGCACCGCCCAGGACACGTCGTGGTCGAGTTGCTGGGCGAGGAACGGCAGATCCTTGCGGTCGAGTTGATCCTGGAGTGCCTTGGTGGCAGTGATCACCACCGTCTTCTTCTCGGAGAGCACCACCGGCACGAGGTAGCCGAACGACTTCCCGGTACCGGTGGGCGCGCAGATCGAGAGTGAGCGTTGGTGATCGATCGCGTCGGCGATGCGCTCCACCATCTCGATCTGCGCAGACCGCGGTGGGCCAGGAAGCGTCTCGGTGACGGCGAGCAGCGCCTCGCGCGCAGTGGTCGCCGCGTCGTGCATCAGCCCCAGGTCGCCGCGGTGACGACGCCGTCGTTGATCACGAATGTCACCCGGTCGGGGTTGTAGTCCATCGTGAGCGCGAAGACTTCGCCGTCTTCTTCACCGATGCGCCACGGGTTGTTGTCGGCGTCGGCTTTCTCGATGGCCTTGTCCTTGGTGAGGCCGATGAAGTCGTTGGCCACGCCATCTCCATCGTCGGCCGCCGTGGTGGTGCTGGCGGAGGTGGTTTCGGTGCTTGCGCCGGACTTCTCGTCGTCGCCGCACGCGCTCAACACCAGCGCGCCGGCGACCACGAACACGCCGAGGATCGAGAACATGCGTCGGGTCATGGACCCAGGTTCGCACACGAACGCGGGGACCGGTCGCCAGGGCATCGCCTTCGGCGAGACCGGTAGGGTCCGCGCCATGCTGGCCACCGACCTCCGCATCGACACCCTCGACCGCGAGTTCGTGGATCTCACGGGCGAGATCGACGAGTTCGTCGCCGACCTGGGCACCGGGCTGCTGTGCGTCTTCGTACCGCACGCCACCGCCGGCGTCGCCATCTTCGAGACCGGAGCGGGCTCCGAACCCGACATCGCCGCGATGCTCGAGCGGGTCCTCCCCCGAGACATCGCGTACAACCACCATCACGGTTCGCGGGGCCACGGGGCCGATCACGTGTTGCCGGTGATCGTCTCGCCGTCGGTCACCATCCCCATTCGAGACGGCCGCACCGAACTCGGCGTGTGGCAGAGCGTCGTGTTGGTCGACCGCAACCGCGACAATCGCCTGCGCTCGGTCCTCCTGCGCTTCCTGCCGGCGTAAACGCTCTCGGTCACTCCCCCGACCCCGAACGCGAGCGCACCCGCCGTCGCGAGGGGCGTAGCGACGACGGGTGCGCGCGTGGCGGATGGGGGGATCCCGCCAGATCAGGCGGCGGTCGCAACCGCCTTGGGTTCCAGAGCCCAGTCGAGGACTTGGATCACGTCTTCGGCGAAGTGGAACGTCATCTCGTCTCGTACCGATTCCGGCACATCGTCGATGTCGGGCTCGTTGCGCTTGGGCAGGATCACCTCGGTGAGCCCGGCCCGGTGCGCCGCGAGCACCTTCTGCTTCACACCGCCGATCGGCAACACCCGTCCCTGCAACGTGACTTCGCCAGTCATGCCGACTTCGCGTCGGACCGGCCGCCCCGTGAGCAACGACACGAGTGCCGTGGTCATGGTCACGCCCGCCGAGGGCCCGTCCTTGGGAATCGCTCCCGCCGGGAAGTGCACGTGCAGCTTGCGATCGAACGACGACCCATCGATACCGAGTTCCTCCGCGCGTGACCGCACGTAGCTCAACGCGATCTGCGCCGACTCCTTCATCACGTCACCGAGCTGACCGGTGATCGTGAGTCCGGCATCGCCATCCATCACGGTGGTCTCCACGAAGAGCACGTCGCCACCGGCACCCGTGACCGCCAAACCGGTGGCCACGCCCGGGACCGCGACCCGCGCCGCGACCTCGTCGTGGAACCGGCGTCGACCGAGGTACTCGGTGATCGCGTCGCGATCGACCGTGATGGGCGTGGCCTCGCCGCCCGCAACCTTCGTCGCCGCCTTGCGCAGCACCTTCCCGATCGCCCGCTCCAGCGAACGCACTCCGGCCTCACGCGTGTAGCCGTTCACGATCTCGGCCAAGGCGTCATCGCTCACGACCACTTCGTCGTCACGCAGTCCGTTGCTTCGGATCTGGCGAGCCAACAGGTGATCACGGGCGATCGCGACCTTCTCGGCTTCGGTGTAACCGTCGAGTGTCACGACCTCCATGCGGTCGAGCAGTGGACCGGGAATCGTGTCGAGCACGTTCGCGGTCGCGATGAACAACACGTCGGACAGATCGAGGTCGACTTCGAGGTAGTGGTCGCGGAAGCTGTGGTTCTGCGCCGGGTCCAGCACCTCGAGCAGCGCCGAACTCGGATCGCCCCGCCAGTCGGAACCGACCTTGTCGATCTCGTCGAGCAGGAACACCGGGTTCATCGTGCCGGCCTCTTGCATCGCTCGAACGATGCGACCGGACTGCGCACCCACGTAGGTACGCCGGTGCCCACGAATCTCCGACTCGTCGCGCACACCACCCAGGGCGACGCGCACGAACGAACGGCCAAGGGCTCGCGCGATCGACTCGCCGAGCGATGTCTTTCCCACGCCCGGCGGACCGACCAACGCGATGATCGCGCCGGTCTTTCTCTGGTTCCGAGCCGCTCCCTCCGCGGGGCCCTCTTCCGTCGGGCTGGTCCCGCTCCCGTCGCGTTCGAAACGTTCGGCCCGCAGCTTGCGCACGGCCAAGAACTCGACGATGCGGTCCTTCACCTCTTCCAGTCCCGTGTGGTCCTCGTCGAGCACACGACGAGCGTTGGTCACATCGAGATCGTCGGTGGAGTGTTCACCCCACGGGACCTCGAAGACGGTGTCGAGCCAACTGCGGATCCAGCCGTGCTCCATGTTCTGCGCGGGCGTACGCTCCAGCCGACCGATCTCCCGATCGATCGCGTTGCTGGTTGCTTCGTCGATCGCGCTCCTGGCGTTGAGCGCCGCCAACTTCTCGCGATACTCCGCCACGAGTTCTTCGCCGTCGTCTTCCTCGCCGAGCTCCTTGCGAATCGCGGCGAGCTGCTGACGCAACAAGAACTCGCGCTGCGTCTTCTCCATGCCTTCCGACACTTCGTGACGGATCTTGTTGGTGACCTCGCGCTCGGCCAACGCTTCCTTGACCCACTCGAGGACGAGGGCAACGCGCTCTTCCACGTCGACGGTCTCGAGCAGCTGGGTCTTCTGGGCGAACGAGATCTCGGGCCACCATCCCGCCAGGTCGGCGAGAGCGCCCGGGTCGGTCACGCCGCGCAGGCTGTCGGCGATTCGGCTTCCGCCCGCAGGCTCCACCAACACGCGCACTGTGGCGCGCAGGTCGCGTGCGAGTTCTTCGGCCCGAGCCGTGGGCTCGCCGTCTTCGATGAGTTCGGCCTCCACCCACAGCGCGTCGGTCTCGCCGACCACGCCCGCCCCCACGCGAGCTCGGGCGGTGGCGCGCACGACGATCGCGCCGACGCCGCCGGGGAGCTTCGAACGGTTCTCGATCTTGGCCACCGCGCCCACGCGGGCGTAGCTGCCATCGGGCCGACGCGGCACGAGCAGCAGTTGATCGGCCACCGCGGCGTCGCCGGCGGCAATCGCCTCCGGCGACTCCAGGGCGAGCGTGACGACCATCTGCGGCAGCACCACCCCGTTCGACAGGGGCAGTACGGGCAGGGTCAGGGTGTCGGTCGCATCAGCCATGTGATAGGGGCTCCTTGGTACTTGCGAACGCAATCGACAACGTGTCGGGAGGTCCCGGCATTCCCGACCCCCTCACTTGGGAATCAGCCCAGGTCAGACACGTGGCGGTGAAGTCCCGCGCGCCGCGCACTGTCCCGCTCGTACGATCGGCGGCATGACCGACACGCCGTCTCCGCTCGCCCAGCAGCTCCACGACGACCTCGCGACCGCGATCAAGGCACGCGACGACGTGACCACCCGCACGCTGCGGATGGCGATCGCGGCGGTGAAGTCGGCCGAAGTCGCGGGCAAGACCGCAGTGGTGCTCGACGACGATGGCGTGCTCAAGGTCCTCACCAAGCAGGCGAGTCAACGGCGCGACTCCGCGCAGGCCTTCGCCGATGCGGGCCGGAGCGACCGCGCCCAGGCCGAGCTCGACGAACTGGCGGTCCTCGAACGGTATCTGCCGCAGCCGTTCGCCGAAGACGAGCTCGTCGCCATCGTCGACGAAGAGGTGGCGGCGTACTCGGGCGAGCCGAAAGCCGCGATGGGACAAGTGATCAAGGCCGTCAACGCGCGCGTCAGCGGTCGTGCCGACGGCAAACACGTCGCGGAACTCGTGCGCGCCCGTCTCGCCTGACGTCTCGCGGCGCGCTCGCGATCACGGTCGCGAGCGCTTCACCCGCGTGGACACCTGCCGAATGATTCGGCATGACGAACACCGACACTTCTACGCGCGTCCCCACCAAAGCTTTCCAGCCGAGCTGGGAATCCGTCTCCACTCGGTCGCTTCCGGTGTGGTTCGACGACGCGAAGGTCGGCATCTTCCTGCACTGGGGCCTGTACTCCGTACCGGCGTGGGCTCCACCGGTCGAGAACATTCAGGCACTTCTCAAAGCGGGCGGGCCCAAAGAGATGTTCCGGATGAACCCGTATGCGGAGTGGTACCTCAACTCGATGCAGGTTGACGGCAACCCCACGCAAGAACACCACCGCGAGGTGTGGGGTGCGGGCTTTCCGTACGACGGCTTCCGCCCCATCTTCGATGAGGGCTCGGCGACTGCCGACCTCGACGCACTCGCGAGCTTGTGTCGCGATGCGGGCGCGAACTACGTGGTGCTCACCACCAAGCACCACGAGGGCTTCACGCTATGGCCGGCATCGATCCCCCACCCGGTCAAGGGCTACTACCACGCGCAGCGCGATCTCGTGGGCGATCTCACCGATGCCGTTCGCGCGCACGGCATGCGCATGGGCCTCTATTACTCCGGTGGTTACGACTGGCCCTACAACAACGCGGTGTTGCGCGCCGCGGCCGATGCCGCCCTCGCCATTCCTTCGGAACCGAGCTATGTCGCGTATGCGACCGCGCACGTACGCGAACTCATCGACCGCTACGCGCCGTCGGTGCTGTGGAACGACATCGCGTGGCCGGGCGGTTCGAACCTCGCGGAACTCTTCGCGCACTACTACAACACGGTGGAAGACGGTGTCATCAACGACCGCTGGCACGAGTCGGGCCGACGGGACGGGATGACCGACACGCTCGCCAAGGTCGGCGGTGAGCTGGTGCAACGGCTCTGGCGATTCATCCCCGACGACAAGAAGGAGCTCACCTTCCCGGGGGCCCATCACTACGACTTCAACACGCCGGAGTACACCCAATTCGATGACATCGTGACCAAGAAGTGGGAGGCCACCCGCGGTGTGGGCCACTCCTTCGGAGCGAACCACAACGAGCGCCCCGAAGACATCGTGACCACCACCGAGCTCGTCCGGTCGCTCTGCGACATCGTCTCGAAGAACGGCAATCTGTTGATCGGGATCGGTCCGTCTCCCGACGGGCAGATCCCGCCCGAGCAGCAGAAGCCGGTGCTCGGCATGGGTCGGTGGCTCGCCACCCACGGCGAGGGGATCTACGGCACCCGCCCGTGGACGCAGGCGGCCACGACCACCACCGAAGGCACCGAGGTCCGCTTCACGACGCGCGAGCGCACGGTCTACGCCCATCTGATCGACCTACCGGGCCGACCCGACTTCGGCCTGCGCGGCGTAAATGCTCGCTCGGTGAACGGTGTGCGACTCCTCGGTGTCGACGAGGCGATCACCTGGAAGCTCGACGGCGATCAGCTCGTGGTCGATCTGCCCGAACGACTTCCCGTGGCGCCGGTGCACACCCTCGCCATCGAAGGGCTCTGACCAGTCGTCGGGCTCAGATCTGGCGTTGCATCATCGCGAGCGCGAGATCGTCGGGCCACGGCACGAGCTGAAGCTGCGTTCGGTCGCCGTGCTTCACCTCGGCGAAGCCGCGGATCTCGTGGCCGTGCACGACCAACTCCCCATCGACCGTGCCGAAGTGCTCGAGGGCGACGCTGCGCGACCGCACTTCGGCCAGGTTGGTGCCGATCGTGATGCGCTCCCCGAACGTGGCCGGGCGAACGAATCGGGCGTCGGCGTGGAGGATCGGGATCGAGTTGCGACCGCCCGCGAGCAGTTCGTGCGGCGGGTATCCCAGCGCTTCGAACAACGCGTGCGTCGCGTGGTCGAACCAGGCGAAGTAGTGCGGTGACCACGCGATGCCCGCGGCATCGGTCTCACCCCAGCGCACCACCACGTCGAATTGGCTCGCGTAGCTCGTCGGCAACTCGTCGGTCACAGGCCCCCCTCGTCGGCGAGTGATTCTCGCGTCAGTTCTTCGGTCGCCGCTTCAGTTCGGAGGTGATCGTGACAACTTCTCGGGCGCGACGCATCATCGAGGACTTCGGACCCCGTCGGAACACCTGGCGTTGCCAGGTGGTGATCCCCACCACGAACGCCGCGACGCCCGGCACTGAGACGCCCCGCACCGTCGGCCCGACGCGGCGGGCCAGGAGCTGGGCCGACGCGAGCAATGAGGCCGAGGCCACCAGGCCATCGACGAGCTGATCCACCGAGTGGTCCTCGTCGCGCACCCTGAAGTCGACCCCGATGTGCCCCGAGCGCAGTCGCTCGAGCGTGGTGGTCAGCTCGTCGGGCAGCTCACGGAGCAGGTGCTCCCAGCTCCGCGCCGCGCTCATGGCCATGTGCGCGAGTCGGGCCGGGCTGAACCGGTTCTCCATCATCTTGGCCACGTAGGGCTCGATGAGTTCGGTCAGCGGGACCGTGACGTCGAGACTGCGTCCGAGTCCTTGGAGCCGCGCGAGTACGCGCACGAGCAGTGCCATGTCGGACGGCATCGTGAGGTGGTGCTCGTACATCATCTTCGTGGTGGCTTCGAGCAATGCCACCAGGTCGATCTGCCCGAGCCCACCGCTCAGGTTGCGATTCATCAACGTCGCCAGATCGCTGCGCAGCGAGGTGCGGTCGAGATCGGCCGGGGGCTTCGTCATCGCCACCAGCGCGCTGGTCAACGCGTCCTCGTCGTTCGTGCCGATGGCGATCACGAGATCTTCGAGTTGTTCTCGACGCCGCCCCGTGATGAATCCGACGTCGCCGAAGTCGAGGATGGCCAGGTGCGTCGAATCCGGTAGCAGGAAATTGCCCGGATGCGGGTCGGCGTGGAACACCCCGTCCCGAAAGATCATCTCCAGATACATGTTGGTCGCGCGTTGCACGAGAGCGTCGAGGTCCCACCCTGACGCGCGCACCGTCTCGGCGTCCTTGAACGTCGCACCTTCGATCAGTTCCATGGTGAGCACGCGCGTGCTCGACACGTCGGGAAAGGCGCGAGGAATGACGATGTCGGGTTCGGCCGCGAAGTTCTGGGCGAAGCGCTGCAAGTTCAGGAGTTCCTGGCTGAGATCGACCGCCGCCAACATCATCGTCTGGAACTCGTCGATCAGCTGCGACGGCCGAAAGCGGGCGAGATCAGGATCGCTGCGTTCGATGTAGTCCGCAACGGCCTGCATGAGTTCGAGGTCGCTGCGCGTCTCCGCGTCTGCACCTGCGTGCAAGACCTTCACCGCCACCGCGGTGCCGTCCGGAAGGGTGGCGCGATGCACCTGCGCGATGCTCCCGGAACCGATCGGCTTCGGATCGAACGTGGCGAACACTTCATCGACCGGACCGAGTTCCGACCTGATCGTCTGCGCGACAGCTTCGAACGGATCTGGCGTGACGGCGGTCTGGAGCGCCTCGAGTTCTTTCGCGGTCTCGGGCCCCACCACGTCAGGCCGCAGGCTCAACATCTGACCGAACTTCATCCACGTGGGACCGAGTTCGGTGAGCAGCGCCCGCAGCCGCTCGCCTTCGGTCATGTGCGCGATCTCGGGATCGGCGAAACGCTCGACGAGCTTGCCGATGCCGAAGTACTCGAGCGCCGTACCGCGCGCCGCCCACTCCGCGAAGCCGTAGCGCGCCAACAGGTGCACGATCTCGTCGATACGTCCGCGCTGACGGACGAGGGTTTGAGCGATGTCGGTCATGCGGCGCGCCTCACGAGCAGATCGGTCGGGGATGTACCGGTATCGACGGGCCGACTGCGTTGCTCAAGTTTCGACTTCTTCGAGCCGGCCATCGGCGTGGCGGGCGAACCGGCCCCGCTCGTACTCGTGCACCGGATCCTCTTCGGCCCACGGCCAGCCACCGAACTGCGTGCGCTGGTAGTCGTCGACCGCTTGGATGATCTCCTCGCGGGTGTTCATCACGAACGGCCCGTACCTCGCGACCGGCTCGCCGATCGGCCGACCCTGGAGCACGAGGATCTCCACCCCGCGCTCGCTGTTGAGCACGTTGGGCATCTGCGCGTCGACCACCACCCCCGTGTCGACTGCGATCGTCGCGTCGTGGCCATCGATGCGGAGATCGTTGCCGTCGAACACGTAGAGCGCCCGCACGGTGTCGACATGCTTGGCCTTCGGCATCTCCCAGCGGGCGCCGGGCTCCATCACGATGTGCCAGATCGCCACCTCGGAGTCGGGACGACTTGCCCACGAGTTGGGCGGCGGAGAGAGCGGCTTCGCATCACCGAGCGGGCCGGCGATCACGGTGACCGTGGTCTTCGGACCGTCGTCGTCGCCGATCACGACGCGCGGGACGTCGTGATCCCAGAACATGGTGAAGTACGCGTCGACGAGCTTGTCTTGCGCGGGAAGGTTCAACCAGATCTGGAACAGCTCGAGCGGGTTCGGCCCTTCGCGATCGAGCAGCGGGAACATCTCGGAGTGCTGAATGCCGCCGCCCGCGGTGAGCCACTGCACATCACCCCGACCAAAGCGCGCCGCGGCACCCAGTGAGTCGGCGTGGTCGATGATCCCCTTGCGCACGTAGGTCACCGTCTCGAATCCGCGGTGCGGGTGGGGCGGGAAACCGGGGACGCGACGCCCGTGGTACATGCGCCAGCCGTCGATGCCCTCGAAGTCCATTCCGATGTCGCGCCCCGCGAGCGACGCGTCGGGACCCATCTCGTCGTTGCCCTTGGGATACGAGTCGTCGTGGTGGGCGCAGAAGAGGAACGGATCGACCGTGGGCCACTGCGGACCGAGCTCAACCGTCTGGATCACCGGATCATCAGCCATGGCCCCACGCTACGTCGCGGTTGGGCTCGAATCGTCTCGCGTCGAACGGCGCGTACCGGGGCTGTCGGCAGCCACCTTGCCCGCGCCAGTCAGGAGAGCGCTCGCTCCAGCCGCTCGACCCAGGTGCGCAGCGCGTCGTTGAACTCCGGGGGTGTCTCCACGGTGAAGTCGGCGTCGATCGAACCCACCACCATCGTGGGCCAGAAGAAATCGTCGGCGTTCATACGCAGGCGACACGAGGCGTCGTCAATGGGCTCGATCTCCACCCAGCGTTGCACCCAGGGAGAGATCGCGTCGGCCGGCGCGTGCACCACCACCGAGACGGCGTGACCCGTCGGTCGCCGTTCCAGCGCGTTGCGTACGTACGCGGCGGCATCGCCGCCGGGGATCTCGCGCTCGACGAAGCGCGCGCCGTTGTTGCGCACCGACGCGATGCGATCAAGGCGGAAGGTGCGCCAGTCGCCACGCAGCATGTCGTAGGCCACGAGGTACCAACGCTTTCCGACGAGTACGAGTCGATGCGGTTCCACGCGCCGCTCGGAGTGCTCACCACTCGCGCTCACGTAGACGAACTCGACGCGCTCCATCGCGCGGCCGGCCTCGGCGAGCGTGGTGAGCACGTCGACTTCGATGCCGTCGTTCATGTCGTCCCACTGCAACGGCGTGGTCATCGCTTGGAGCGCAGCGCCTCGCTTGCGCAGCGGTGCAGGAAGCACCGCGACGACCTTGGCCAGGGCCCGTACCGAGGCGTCGGCCACACCGGCCACGCCCCCGCGCGCCGCGGTCTGTAATCCCACGACGAGCGCGACCGCTTCGTCGTCGTCGAGCACGAGGGGCGGCAGCGACGTACCCGCCACGAGCTTGTAGCCCCCCTCAATACCGGGGGTGGAGTCGACCGGGTAGCCGAGTTCGCGTAGCCGGTCGACGTCGCGCCGCACGGTCCGCTCCGATACGCCCAGGCGCTCGGAGAGCTCGGGGCCGGTCCAATGCCGATGGTCCTGGAGGAGCGAGAGCAGTTGGAGGGTGCGGGCACTGGTTCCGGCCATACCCAGATTCTTTCTGATATTGCGGACAGAAGTTGACCGCAAGGGGGCGGAGACTGGGCTTGCCCCACTCCGGAGGGCCGATCGCAGAGGAGCGAGCCATGCAGAGCGAAACCACCACCCCCGCTGCAGCCGAGACCACGGAATCCGACGCAGCGTTCGACTTCGTCAGCCATGTCGCCACGGTCGGGGACGAGCACGCGAATCAGGAGGTGGAGGAGCTCCTCTCGACACTCGAGACGCATCGCAACTTCCTGTTCTTCACCGTGCGCAACCTGTCGGAGGAAGCGGCCCGCACGCAGCCGACGGTGAGCGAACTCACGCTCGGCGGACTGCTCAAGCACGTACGCAACGGCGAGCAGGGGTGGACGCAGTTCATCGTGGAGGGACCGTCGGCGATAGGCGACTTCGTGTTCTCCGAAGAGGTCATGGCCCAGCGCGCCAACGACTTCTTGCTCGGAGACGAGACGCTCGCAGAAGCGCTCGCTCGCTACGCCGAGGTGGCAGAGCGGACCGCGGCGATCGTGCGCGCGGAGCCGAGCCTCGACCGCATGATTCCGCTGCCGAGCGCGCCGTGGTTCCCCGAAGGTGGCGCGTGGTCGGTACGACGCGTGGTGCTGCACATCATCGCGGAGACGGCACAGCACGCCGGTCACGCCGACATCCTCCGGGAGACAATCGACGGTCAACGCACGATGGGTTGACCGATTCGGGGGGCGTCCGCCCTCTCACCGCGATGGTTCACGGTGGGAGGGCGAACACCTCGATCGTTCCGTCGAGGTGTCGCTCGACGTGCATCTCGTGTTCGTTACGGTGCGAGTAGGTGTGATGCGCGCGGCACAGCAACACCAAGTTGTCGAGGTCGGTCGCGCCGCCTTTGTGCCAGGCCACGATGTGGTGGGCGTCGCACCAGCTTGCCGGCCGGTGACAGCCCCGGTAGCGACAGCCGCGATCGCGCACGGTGAGCGCTCGCAGCAGCGCAGTCGAGATCAGCCGGGTGCGGCGCCCCACATCGAGCGGCAGGCTCGAACCGTGCGTCAGCACTCGACCCGCGGCACAGTCGCAGGCCAGTCGGCGCATGATCGACGGTGCGATCGGGCCGATGCCCACGATCTCGCAGCGCGCGTCGGCCAGTGAGACCGGCTCGCCGTTGAGCGTGTTGATGTCGACGATCGCATCGATCGCGACCGTGGGCCGGGCCTCACCGCGCACGATGCCCATGAACGCTTCGGCGCGGCGCTCCCGCGCCGGGCGGGTGTCGTCGGAGGCGGGTGGGCGCATCGCGGCGTCGAGCGTCTTGAGGAACTCGATGCCATCGTCGGGATCGAGCAGCGCGTCGATCGCAACGCAGCCGCCGAACGTACGAGAGGCGTGGAGCCAACTTCCGCCACCGTCGAGCTCTTCGGGTGTGTAGCGATCGTCGACCGTTTGGACCCACTGCCGCGCGTGGGCGGTGAAGGCCGCCGGCGTCTCTTGCGTCGCAAGGTCGAGGAGTTCCTCTTCGTCTTCGTGGTAGCGAGCGGCACGCGTCGACCGAACGCGAGCCAACGTGTCGAGCGAACCCACGGGAAGGTCGCCCGCCGCGAACGCTTTGGCGGTGCGCTCCTCTTCGCGTAGCAACTTCGACGCGGCCGAACGACGCTGGGCTTCGGCTTGGGTCACCAGGCATCGATGCGCCAGCCAAGAGCTCGTGGACGTGAAGCCCGCGGCCGCCCAGCTCTTGTCGCGGTCGGCGTCGGCAATGGCTTCTATCCAGGCACCGGTGAGCACCTGCACCGCGGCCCCGAGTTCTTCGGCTCGGGTGCGGCGGGCGGAACCGGTCCAGCCGCCCCGGTCTTCGGCCCGCATCCCGTCGATCGCCGAAAGGAGCACGCGGAGGCGGGAGTCTCCTCCACCGACTGCCGCGTCATCCCGACCGAACATATGTTCGATATTAGGGACTTAGCACCGCCGCGTCAACCAGTTTCTGGGCGCGACGAAGCGACGGGACACGTCGAGATGCAGAGGTCGCTCGCGGGCGGCGCAAGCGCTCAGGCCTTGCGGCGGGCCCACCACTGGTAGATCGCGAGCACGACGATCGCGCCGAGGATCGAGCCGATGAGACCGGAGGGGCGGATGCGGAGGCCGTCGCCCGCGATGAGGCTGAAGATGAGGCCGCCCACGAACGATCCGATGAACCCGGTGATCAGCGCCAGGGTCCAGTTGGTGCGGCCACTGCCGTTGAGGACGAGCTGGGCCACCCAGCCCGAGGCGAGGCCGATGAAGACGATGGTGAGGATCAGCACGGGAGGCTCCTGAGACGGGTCCGAAGAGGCGTCACTCTGCCACGCATCGAGCTCACGACGCCGACTCGTCATGTTCCGTCCTGTTGCAGCTGCGTCCGCGGCCGGCCGTTCGCTCAGTCACGAGCCAGCCGCGTACCCCCGGCGATACTTCTGGCGGACGTAACCACCAAACATGCGTGCGGAGCCATGACCGAGCTGTTCCTGATCGTCGTACCGGCCGTGGTCGTCGGGGCAATCTGTCGGATGCGCGGGGCCGCGGCGCCGATCCCGTTGGTCGTGACGGGCGGCATCATCGGGGTGCTGCCGATCGTGGAGCGGGTGCACCCCGATCCCGACATCCTGTTGGCCGCGGTGCTTCCGCCGCTGCTGTTCGGCGCGGCACTGAGCGCGTCGGCCGTGAGCATTCGCCGCAACCTCTTCGCGATCGGAGGGCTGTCGGTCGGCTTGGTGTTGGCCACCGCGGCAGCCGTTGTGGGAGCGGTGCACTTCTCACTCCCCGCTCTTCCACTCGCGGCGGCACTGACGTTGGGCGCGGTGCTCTCACCCGCCGACGCCGTTGCGACCACCGCAGTGGCGCGCC
>Ga0182741_1003200_pt1 | contig 17694 bp, 14 predicted proteins | sample eDN5th37CBELigOP_FD_128874 | JGI IMG/M metagenome (GOLD analysis project Ga0182741, IMG submission 128874) | Enriched Organic Plus compost microbial communities from Emeryville, California, USA - eDNA 5th pass 37_C BE-Lig OP (version 2) (version 2) ...
AGCGTCGCCGCGAATGTCCACGGTCCCGGCCACAGCCGCTCGCGATACCGGATCACCCGACTATTCAACACGGCGGTTGCATTAGCCTCGATGCGTGGCCGAAACGATCCCCGTGCTCACCACGGCCCTCGAGCCGCCCGTCTACGCCCACCCGGGTGACGCGGGGGCGGACCTGTGCGCCGCCGAGGCGGTCACGATCCCGCCCGGGCATCGCGCGACCGTCGGCACCGGCGTGTCGATCGCGTTGCCGGACGGGTTCGCCGCATTCGTCGTCCCGCGCAGCGGCCTCGCCTCGAAGCGGGGCATCACGATCGTCAACTCGCCGGGCACGGTCGACGCGGGCTATCGCGGAGAGATCAAGGTGACGCTCCTCAACACCGATCTCGCCGAGCCCTTCGAGGTCGCGGTCGGCGATCGCATCGCCCAGCTCATCGTCATGCCCGTGAGCCGAGTCGAGTTCGTGACGGTCGAGCGCTTGCCGGGCAGCGAGCGCGGCGAACGCGGCTTCGGGTCGAGCGGTGTCGCCCGCGAGCCCGTCGGGGCTGCACAGGAGGGTCCGAAATGACCGACACCTCGAGCATCGAGTCGGTTCCCGAGCCGCAGCCGAAGTCTGCGCCCCCGGACCGGGAGACGAACGGGCCGTTCGACGTGAGCGAGGTCACGGGCGTGCGGCCGTACGTCGACCTCGGGGGCGTCAAGATCCTGCCGCGCGCCGATCTCCACCTCCGGCTCGAGGTCGAGGAGGCGTCGAAACGCGTCGTCGCGGTCGGACTCGAGTACCACGGCTCGACGCTTCAGGTGCAGCCGTTCGCGGCGCCGCGGTCGAGCGGCCTGTGGCACGAGATCCGGCAGCAGATCATGGAGCAGCTCGCGAACCAGGGCGCGAGGGCCAAGCCGGCGAACGGGCCATTCGGCCCCGAGATCTTCGCCGAGATCCCGGTGACGGTCGAGGGGAAGCAGGGGATGCGCCTCGCGCGCTTCATCGGCGTCGACGGACCGCGCTGGTTCCTGCGCGGCGTCATCGCGGGGAAGGGCGCGACGGACCGCGACGCGGCGGTCGAGATCGAGGACCTCTTCCGCTCGATCGTCGTCGTGCGAGGCTCGACGCCCATGCCGCCTCGCGACCTCATCCCGCTGTCCATGCCGGCCGCGGCGGGGAGCCCGGTCGCCTCCGGGCCGGCGACCGGATGAGCGAGGCCCAGCAGCCGCGCGGACTCGCCGCGATCCGGGTCGGCGAGACGCCCTCGCCCGGCGCGCTCCTCGCCGCCGTCGGCGGTGTCCGCGGGGTCATCGAGTCGCTCCTGCCGGGCTTCGCGTTCCTCGTGATCTTCGCGATCACGAAGCAGCTCGTCCCCTCGGTGATCGGGCCCGTCGTCGTCGCCGCGGGATTCCTCGTCGTCCGGTTCGTCCAGCGCTCGACGCCGCTCTCGGCGGTCGCGGGCGTCGTCGGCGTGGCGCTCTCGGCCGGCTTCGCGCTGTGGACCGGGAACGTCAACGACAACTTCGTCCTCGGCTTCGTCATCAACGCGGCGGGCCTTGCGATCGCGCTTCTGAGCATTCTCCTGCGGCGCCCGCTCGTCGGCGTCGTGATCGGGATCTTCTCGCCGAACGCCTCGGAGTGGCGTCGCGACGATCGGATGCGGCGGGCCGCGTACGCGGCGACGTGGGTGTGGGTCGGACTCTTCGGCGTGCGGCTCCTCGTCGAGGTGCCCTTGTACTTCGCGAGCGCGACCGAGGCGCTCGCGAGCGCGAAGCTCGTCCTCGGGCTGCCGTTCTACGCGGCCGCCCTGTGGTTCACGTGGCTGCTCGTGCGGAGGCCTCGCAGCGTCGCGAGCGAGGCTGACGCCGGGGTATAGGATTTATCTTGACGTCGAGATAATCGGAGGTAGATCGGAATGTCATCCGTCAACAGCTTCGGTAGCCGGTCCACCCTCTCGGTCGGCGGCAAGGACTTCGAGATCTTCCGCATCGATGCGGTCCCGGGCTTCGAGAAGCTCCCGTTCAGCCTCAAGGTGCTCCTCGAGAACCTCCTTCGGACGGAGGACGGTGCGAACGTCACGAAGGAGCAGATCAGCGCGCTCGGGAACTGGGTCCCGGAGGCCGAGCCCGACACGGAGATCCAGTTCACGCCCGCTCGCGTCGTCATGCAGGACTTCACCGGCGTCCCGTGCATCGTCGACCTCGCGACGATGCGCGAGGCGATCGCGGAGCTCGGCGGCGACCCGCGCAGAGTCAACCCGCTCGCGCCCGCGGAGCTCGTCATCGACCACTCCGTGATCGCCGATCTCTTCGGCCGGGAGGACGCGTTCGAACGGAATGTCGAGCTCGAGTACGAGCGCAACGGCGAGCGGTACCAGTTCCTCCGCTGGGGCCAGACGGCGTTCGACGACTTCAAGGTCGTGCCGCCCGGCACCGGCATCGTCCACCAGGTCAACATCGAATACCTCGCGCGCGTGACGTTCACGCGCGTCGTCGACGGCGTCCTGCGCGCCTACCCCGACACGCTCGTCGGCACCGATTCGCACACGACGATGGTCAACGGGCTCGGCGTCCTCGGCTGGGGCGTCGGCGGGATCGAGGCGGAGGCCGCGATGCTCGGCCAGCCCGTCTCGATGCTCATCCCGAAGGTCGTCGGATTCAAGCTCACGGGCGCGATCCCGACGGGCGTCACGGCGACCGACGTCGTCCTCACGATCACGCAGATGCTCCGCAAGCACGGCGTCGTCGGCAAGTTCGTCGAGTTCTACGGCGCCGGCGTCGCCGAGGTGCCGCTCGCGAACCGCGCGACGATCGGCAACATGAGCCCCGAGTTCGGCTCGACCGCCGCGATCTTCCCGATCGACGACGTCACCCTCGACTATCTGCGACTCACCGGGCGCTCCGACGAGCAGATCGCGCTCGTCGAGGCGTACTCGAAGGCGCAGCACCTGTGGCACGACCCCGCGGTCGAGCCCGTGTTCAGTGAGTACCTCGAGCTCGACCTCTCGACGGTCGTCCCGTCGATCGCCGGACCGAAGCGTCCGCAGGACCGCATCGTCCTGTCGGAGGCGAAGGAGCACTTCGAGCGGGACCTCCTCGACTACACGGTCGTCGGCTCCCGCGTCGACAAGGCGGTCGCCGACACGTTCCCCGCCTCCGACCCGATCGGATTCACGCCCGAGGACGAGGGCATGGGCAAGCAGCCGGCGTTCGCGCACGTGAGCCACGCGCCGAAGACCGTGTCGAAGCCCGTCACGGTCGCGACGGCCGACGGCAAGGAGTTCACGCTCGACCACGGCGCGGTCGCGATCGCGGCGATCACGTCCTGCACGAACACCTCGAACCCCTCCGTCATGCTCGCGGCGGGTCTCCTCGCACGGAACGCCGCCGAGAAGGGGCTCACGGCGAAGCCGTGGGTCAAGACGACGCTCGCGCCCGGCTCGAAGGTCGTGACCGACTACTACGAGAAGGCGGGCCTCACGAAGCACCTCGAGTCGCTCGGCTTCTACACGGTCGGCTACGGGTGCACGACGTGCATCGGCAACTCGGGCCCGCTTCCCGAGGAGGTGTCCGCGGCCGTCAACGAGCACGACCTCGCCGTGACCGCCGTCCTCTCCGGGAACCGCAACTTCGAGGGCCGCATCAACCCCGACGTCAAGATGAACTACCTCGCGAGCCCGCCGCTCGTCATCGCGTACGCGCTCGCGGGGTCGATGAATTTCGACTTCGAGCGTGACCCGCTCGGACAGGACAGGGACGGCAACGACGTCTACCTCAAGGACATCTGGCCGGACGCCGCCGAGGTCCAGAAGACGATCGACGAGTCGATCTCGACCGAGATGTTCGACAAGCAGTACGGCTCGGTCTTCGACGGCGACGAGCGGTGGCGCTCCCTCCCGACCCCGACGGGGGCCACGTTCGAATGGGATGAGCGCTCGACGTACGTCCGCAAGCCCCCGTACTTCGAGGGAATGACGCTCGAGACGACGCCCGTCTCGGACATCACGGGCGCGCGCGTCCTCGCGAAGCTCGGCGACTCGGTCACGACCGACCACATCTCGCCCGCTGGCTCGATCAAGGCCGACAGCCCCGCCGGCCGCTACCTCATGGAGCACGGGGTCGATCGGAAGGACTTCAACTCCTACGGCTCGCGTCGGGGCAACCACGAGGTCATGATCCGCGGGACCTTCGCGAACATCCGCCTGAAGAACCAGCTGCTCGACGGGGTCGAGGGCGGGTACACGCGCGACTTCACGCAGCCCGACGGACCGCAGGCCTTCATCTACGACGCGAGCGTCAACTACCAGGCGCAGGGCACCCCGCTCGTCATCCTCGCGGGCGTCGAGTACGGGTCCGGGTCCTCGCGCGACTGGGCCGCGAAGGGCACGTCGCTCCTCGGGGTCAAGGCGGTCATCGCGCAGAGCTTCGAGCGCATCCACCGCTCGAACCTCATCGGCATGGGCGTCATCCCGCTCCAGTTCCCCGCGGGGGAGTCGGCGGAGTCGCTCGGCCTCGACGGGACCGAGATCTTCTCGATCACGGGCATCGAGGCGCTCAACGAGGGCCGCACGCCGAAGACCGTCCGGGTCGTGGCGGAGCCGTCGGAGCACTCGGCGCCCGGCAGGCAGCGCGTCGAGTTCGACGCGGTCGTGCGGATCGACACCCCCGGCGAGGCCGACTACTACCGCAATGGCGGGATCCTCCAGTACGTCCTCCGCTCGCTCGTCTGAGCGGTCGCGCGGACGGCGGGCGGTGACCGTGTCTCCGCTCCGAACCCCCGTCGTTCCCGGCGATCACGGAGCGCCCCGACGTAGGCTGAACGCGTGAGCCTGCTCGAGTCGATCCGCGGTCCGCGCGACCTCGACGCGCTCGACGAGTCGCAGCTCGCGGCGCTCGCCGTCGAGATCCGGGAGTTCCTCGTGCGCGAGGTCTCCCGCACCGGCGGTCACCTCGGGCCGAACCTCGGCGTCGTCGAGCTCACGCTCGCGATCCACCGGGTGTTCGACTCGCCGAGGGACGCGATCGTCTTCGACACGGGGCACCAGAGCTACGTCCACAAGCTCCTCACGGGTCGTCAGGATTTCTCGCGACTCCGGCAGGAGGGCGGTCTTGCCGGCTACCCGCAGCGCTCCGAGTCCGAGCATGACATCGTCGAGAGCTCGCACGCCTCGAGCTCGCTGTCGTGGGCGGACGGGATCTCGCGCGCGTTCGAGATGACCGGGCAGAACGACCGGCACGTCGTCGCGGTCGTCGGCGACGGCGCGCTCACGGGCGGCATGACGTGGGAGGCGCTCAACAACATCACCGACGACAACTCGCGCAACCTCGTCATCGTCGTCAACGACAACGGCCGCTCCTACGCCCCGACGATCGGCGGCATGGCGCACTTCCTCAACGACGTGCGCACTCGACGCTCCTACCGGTGGATGCATTCGCGCTCCCAGCGCTTCTTCTACGCCTTCGGCGGCCCCGGGCGGTCCCTCTACCGCGGCATCCGCGGCGCGACGCACGGCTTCCTCTCTCGGTTCACGGGCAACCAGTCGCTGTACTCGAACCTCGACATCAAATACCTCGGGCCCGTCAACGGGCACGACATCGGCGCGATGACGGCGGTGCTCGAGCGCGCGAAGGGCTACGGCGCACCGGTCATCGTGCACGCGATCACGGAGAAGGGCCGCGGCTACGAGCCCGCCCTCCGGGACACGGCGGACCAGTTCCACGCCGTCGGCCAGATCGACCCGGAGACGGGGGAGAGCATCGAACGCGCGAGCGCGCCGAGCTGGACCTCGGTCTTCGCCGACGAGATCGTCGACATCGCGCGCGAGCGACCCGACGTCGTCGGGATCACGGCCGCGATGCTGCGGCCCACGGGCCTCGCCCGATTCGCGCAGGCGTTCCCGGACCGCGTCCTCGACGTCGGCATCGCCGAGCAGCACGCTGTCGCGAGCGCGGCCGGCCTCGCGTATGGCGGCATGCACCCCGTCGTCGCGATCTACGCGACCTTCATGAACCGCGCGTTCGACCAGGTCCTCATGGACGTCGGCCTGCACCGCGCGGGCGTCACCTTCGTCCTCGACCGTGCGGGCGTGACCGGGCCGGACGGGCCGTCGCATCACGGCGTGTGGGATCTCGCGATCCTCCAGGTCGTGCCCGGCATCCGCATCGCCGCCCCGCGCGACGCGGTGCGGCTGCGCGAGGAGCTCCGCGAGGCCGTCGCGGTGCACGACGCGCCGACCGTCGTGCGCTTCCCGAAGGGCGCCGCCGTCCAGGAGATCGTCGCCGTCCGCCGGACGCCCGACGGCGTCGACGTCCTCCGGGAGGCCGCGCACAAGGATGTGCTCATCGTCACGGTCGGCGCGATGGCGCAGCTCGGCCTCGACGTCGCCGAGCGGCTCGCCGCGCAAGGCATCGGCGCGACCGTCGTCGACCCGCGCTGGATCGTCCCCACGCAGTCGGCGCTCGTCGAGCTCGCCGAGCGCCATCGTCTCGTCATCACGATCGAGGACGGCATCCGGGTCGGCGGGTTCGGGACGAGGCTCCGGCAGGACCTCCGCGCGGCCGGCGTCGACACGGGCGTCGACGAGCTCGGACTGCCCGATGCGTTCCTCGAGCACGGCAGTCGCGGCTTCATCCTCGAACAGGCCGGACTGACGGCGCAGAAGATCGCTCGAGACGTCGTCGCGCAAGTGCTCGGGACGAGGCTCCCGGTGGCTCGACCGCTTCCCGAGCACGAGATCCAACGGTCCGCGACGGGGCAGCTCGGAGCGATCGAGGGCTGAGCGATGGGCCTCATCCACATCGACCTCTTCTCGACGCTCGACGGCGTCGCGCAAGCCCCCGGCGGGCCCGACGAGGATCGTGAGGGCGGCTTCGAGTTCGGCGGCTGGCAGGCGCCGCTGTTCGACGACGCCGTCGGCGCCGGCGTCGAGGCGGGCATGGCCGGCATGGACGCGCTCCTGCTCGGACGGAAGACCTACGACATCTTCGCCTCCTATTGGCCGCACGTCGGGACCGGCCCGGACGCCGCGATCGCGTCGCTGTTCAACCGCATTCCGAAGTACGTGGCGTCGCGAGGGATGCCGCAGCTCGAATGGGCGAACTCGACGCTCCTGAGCGAGAACCTCGCCGCGGAGGTCGCCGAGCTCCGGCGCCACCACGAGCACGTGCACGTCATCGGGAGTCTCGAGCTCGTGCAGACGCTCTTGCGCGAGCGCCTCTTCGACCGGCTCGACTTGTGGGTGTTCCCGCTCACGCTCGGGCAGGGCAAGAGGGTGTTCGCCGGCGGCACGGTCCCCTCGAGCCTCCGCCTCCTCGAGCCGCCGATCGCCTCCGGGACCGGCGCCGTGCTCCTGCGCTATGCGGCGCTGCTCGGCGAACCCGGCACCGGCGACATGACGGCACCCGATCGGTCCTGATGGGCCGCGTCGCGGCGCCGGGATAGCGACATCGTCGCCCACCAGCCGAATGCGACGGAGGCCGACGCGATGAGGCCGCCGAGGAGGATCGCAAGGGGATAGCGCGGGTGCGTCTCGCCCGTGACCCATCCCTGCAGGAGCAGGAACGCGAGGCCCACGAGGAAGCCGAGCGTCGCGAAGGCGAGGAGGTGCACGGCTCGCCGGCGCTCACGCCGGAGCAGCCGACCGATGCCGAATGCGATGGGCGCCCCGATCACGAGGCCGGCGACGGTCCACGGCAGCATCCACGGGAGGCTGAAGACGGCCAGGTAGATCGAGGCGAGGAGGGTCGTGAGCGGCGACTGCTCGTCGCTCGCGCGCGCGAAGTCCCACGCGAGGATCGAGCCGTGCGTGAGCGACGCGACGACGACGAACGCGGCCCAGGCGATGATCGCCCCGCGCACGAACTCCGGCACCGAGAACGCCCACGGCGACGCCGGCGTTTGCGGCTGCACCAGGCGGGACGAGGCCATCTCGGTCTAGGACTCGACCCCGCGGATCGGCGGGTGGTGGAACGTGTCGCCGAAGACCCGCTCGGACGCGCCGACCCGGTCGAGGAACGGCGTCGCACCGCCCATGTGGAACGGCCAGCCCGCGCCGAGGATCATGCACAGATCGACGTCCTCCGGCGCTGAGACGACGCCCTCGTCGAGCATGCGCTTGATCTCGTCGGCGAGCCCGTCCTCGATCCGCTGCCGCAGCTCGGCGGCGGGGTAGCCCTTCGCGCCCTTCGGGACGTGCTTCGCGACGATGTCGCGCGCCTGCTTCGAGATGCCCTTGACCTTGCCCTTGTCGTCCTTCTCGAGGAGCACGCCCGCGTCGGCGAGCTCGTGGAGCGCCGCCGACCGGAAGAAGCGCTCCGGGAACGCCGCGTGGTGCGAGTCGAGCACGTGCGCCCCGACCTTGAGCCCGACGAGATCGAGGAGCACGAACGGGTCCATGGGGAAGCCGAACGCCTTCTGCCCCTCGACGACCGTCTCGAAGCTCGTGCCCTGCTCGATCGCGTGCATCGCCTCGCCGAGCAGCTTCGCAAGGAGGCGGTTGACGACGAAGCCGGGGGAGTCCTTCACGATGACGGCGTTCTTCTTGAGCTTCGCCGCGACCTGCACGGCCGTGGCGAGCGCGACATCCGACGTCTTCGGGGCCCTGACGACCTCGATGAGCGGCATGACCGCGACGGGGTTGAAGAAGTGGAAGCCGACGAGTCGTTCCGGGTGGGCGAGCTTCGCGCCGATCTCGTCGACCGAGAGCGACGAGGTGTTCGTCGCGAGGATCGCCTCGGGCGAGACGTGCTGCTCGACCTCGGCGAACACCTGCTGCTTGACGGCGACCTCCTCGAAGACCGCCTCGATGACCCAGTCGCAGTCCTTGAAGTCCGCCTTGTCGGTCGACCCGGTGACGAGGCCCTTGAGTTTCGCGAGGTTGTCCGAGTCGAGCCGGCCCTTCGCGGCGAGCGCATCGAGCTCGCCGCGGATGTAGGCGACGCCCTTGTCGATGCGCGCCTCATCCAGGTCGGTGATGACGACGGGGACTTCGAGCCGGCGCACGAAGAGGAGCGCGAACTGGGAGGCCATGAGGCCGGCCCCGAGGATGCCGACCTTCGTGATCCGCTTCGCGAGCTCCTTGTCGGGCGCGCCCGCGGGCTTCTTCGCCCGCTTCTGCACGAGGTTGAACGCGTAGATCGACGCCCGGAACTGGTCGCCCGAGATGAGCTCCTCGAGCGCCTCGTCCTCGAGCCGGAACCCCTCGGCCTTCGAGACCTTCCGCGCCGCCTCGAGGAGCTCGAGGGCCTTGTACGGGCTCTTCGGGACGGTCCCGATCCGGCTCTCGAGCAGCTTCCGGGCGGTCGAGATCGCGATCGGCCATTTGACGGTCCGCTCGATCGTGCCCGGCGCGTTCCGACGCTCGACCTTGACGGCGCCGGCCAGGACGCGGTCCGCCCACGCGAGCGATTCCTCGAGGAAGTTCGCCGGACCGAAGATCGCATCGGCGATCCCGAGGTCGAAGGCCTGCTGGCCCTTGAGCGTGCGGTTGTTCTTGAGCGGGTTCGAGATGACGACCTCGAGCGCGTTCTCGATGCCGATGAGGTTCGGCAGGAGCCACGCGCCGCCCCAGCCCGGAATGATGCCGAGGAAGACCTCGGGGAGCGCGAGCGCCGGGATCGACGAGCTGATCGTGCGGTAGTTCGCGTTGAGCGCGATCTCGACACCGCCGCCGAGCGCGAGCCCGTTGATGAATGCGAACGACGGGACCCCGAGCTCGTCGAGCTTCGCATACGCGAAGTGGCCGAGCTGGGCGATTCGCAGCGCCGTCTCGCGGTCCGGCAGCTGGTCGACCCTCGAGAGGTCGGCGCCCGCGGCGAGGATGTACGGCTTGCCCGTCACGGCCACCGCGTCGATCTCGCCCCGCGCCGCGCGTGACTCAAGGGCGTCGAGCGTGTTCGCGAGCTCGAGGAGCGTGCGGGGTCCGAGCGTGTTCGGTCGCGTGTGGTCGCGACCGTTGTCGAGCGTGACGAGCGCGATGGTCCGCCCGCTCGGCATGCGCACGTCGCGCACGTAGGAGTGCGTGACGACCTCGTCGGGGTCCATCTCGACGAGCTTGGACCAGTCGATTCCGGCGTACTGATCGGAGACCTTCGACGACCTCGCCACGGCTACTTCTTCTTTCCGTCGTAGTGCGGGTTCTCCCAGATGACCGACCCGCCCTGTCCGAGCCCGACGCACATCGCCGTGAGGCCGTAGCGGACGTCGGGGCGCTCCTCGAACTGGCGGGCGAGCTGCATCATGAGGCGCACGCCGGAGGCCGCGAGCGGGTGGCCGATCGCGAGGGCGCCGCCCCACACGTTCACGCGCGGGTCGTCGTCGTCGATGCCGAAGTGGTCGAGGAGCGAGAGGACCTGGACCGCGAAGGCCTCGTTGAGCTCGAAGAGCCCGATGTCGTCGATCGTCAGGCCCGCCTTCCGGAGCGCCTTCTCGGTGCTCGGCACGGGCCCGATGCCCATGACTTCCGGCTGGACGCCCGCGAACGCGAAGCTGACGAGCCGCATGCGCGCGGGAAGCCCGAGCTCCTTGGCGGCTCGCTCGCTCGCGAGGATCGAGACGGTCGCGCCGTCCGTGAGCGGGGAGGCGTTGCCGGCCGTGACCTTGCCGTGCGGGCGGAACGGCGTCTTGAGCCCCGCGAGTCCCTCCATCGTCGTGTCCGGGCGCATGCCCTCGTCCTGCGTCGCGAGGCCCCAGCCCTGTTCGCTGCGGATCGCGACGGGGACGAGGTCGGGCTGGATCTTCCCGGCGGCGTACGCCGCGGCGGTCTTCTGCTGGCTGCGCATCGCGTATCGGTCCGAGCGCTCCTTCGTCAGGTGCGGGAACCGGTCGTGGAGCCGCTCTGCGGTCACGCCCATGTTGAGCGCGTCCGCGCTCACGAGCTGCTCGGCGAGGAACCGCGGGTTCGGGTCGACGCCCTCGAAGCCGAGCGGGTGGCGGCCCATGTGCTCGACGCCGCCCGCGATCGCGACGTCGTACGCGCCGAAGGCGATGCCCCCGGCAACGGTCGTCGCGGCCGTCATGGCACCCGCGCACATGCGGTCGATCGCGTAGCCCGGAACGGTCTGGGGGAGACCCGCGAGAATCGCGGCGGTGCGGCCGAGCGTGAGTCCCTGGTCGCCGATCTGCGTCGTCGCGGCGATCGCGACGTCGTCGATCCGCTCCTTCGGGAGCTCGGGGTGGCGCTCGAGGAGGCCCATCATCGCCTTGACGACGAGATCATCGGCTCGAGTGCCCCAGTACTGGCCCTTCTCGCCCGCCCGTCCGAACGGGGTGCGAGCCCCGTCGACGAAGACGACTTCGCTGCGTTCGGCCACGATGCCTCCTGGTGGTTGCCGGGGCGCAGGCACGCCCGCATCGATGCTAGAACCGCGCCGTCGGCGGGCCCGAATGCGTTGGCGGAACCTACGAATCGGCTTCCGGGGCCTCTTCCGGGGCTTGCGCGGCCTCGACAAAGGAATCGGCGATTCGCTGTGCGGTCGCGTCAGTCTGCCAGGGGCGTGCGCCGAGCGCCGCGAGCGCGGCGGCGATCGTCCCCGCGGTCGTCGGCGACGGCGGCGACCACGCGACCCGCCGGAGGTAGTCGGGTGTCAGAAGGTTCTCGACCGGAATCGCGAGCTCCTCGGCGACGACGGCGATCGCGAGTCGTGCGGCCTTGAGCCGGCGGTCGGCCTCCGGATTGCGCTCGGCCCACGCCCGCGGCGGTGGCAGCGCGTCGGACGGGATGCGCACGGGCGGGAGGTCCTCGGTCGTCATGCCTCGCTCGACCGCCGCCCACCACCGGTCGAGCTGCGTGCGGCTCGCTCGACCCGTGAACTCCTTGAGGCCCGCGAGGGCGCGCTTCGAGTTCGGCATCGCTCGCGCGACCGCGACGATCGCGGCATCCGGCATGAGCCTCCCGGGGGCCGTGTCGCTCTCGCGCGCGTAGTCGTCGCGCTCGAGCCAGAGCTCGCGGGCGACCGCGAGGCCGCGCGGGCCGCGGACGGTGTGGAGGCCGCTCAGCCGCCGCCACGGCTCGGTCCGCACGGGCGCGAGGTCGCGCGCGAGGACCGACGCGAACTCCTGCTCGGCGATCTCCGTCTTGCCCTGCGCCTCGAGCTGCGCGGCGAGCGCATCCCGCACGTCGACGAGGTGCTCGACATCGAGCAGCGCGTACTCGAGCCACGCCTCGGGGAGGGGGCGCGTCGACCAGTCGACGGCGGAGTGCTCCTTCGCGAGATGGATGCCGAGCGTCTCCTCGACGACCGAGCCGAGTCCGACGCGCGGCATCCCGAGGAGGCGCGCGGCGAGTTCCGTGTCGAAGATCCGCACCGGCTCGATTCCCACCTCGCGCAAGCACGTGAGATCCTGCGTCGCCGCGTGGATGACCCACTCACCGGCGCCGATCGCGTCGCCCAGCTCCGTGAAGTCCCCGACGGCGGGCGGATCGAACAGGAACGCGCCGCTGCCGCGGCGGTACACCTGGATGAGATACGCGCGCTGGGAGTAGCGGTAGCCCGATGCTCGCTCCGCGTCGATCGCCGTCGGCCCCGCGCCCGCGCCGATGCGTTCCACCGCCTCGAGATACTCCGTCCGGTCGACGATGACGTGGTGCCGCCCGGACCCGTCGTGCTCAGCGGGCACGGCCCATCCTGCGCTGCGCGAGGAGCTCGACGCCCTCGGTCGTCGGCGGGAGCCCGGCGAGCATGCACAGGAACTCCGCCCACGCCTCGATGTGCGCCCCGAGACCCGCGTCGAGCGGTGTCCACGAGGCGCGGAGCTCGATCTGCGCCGTCGCCGCCTGATCCGCGAGGCCGCCGAATCCGGTCGACAGGACCGTCGTCGCCGTGCCGCTCGCCGCGTGGAACGCGGAGCCGCGATCGCGGAGCGCGTCCATGAGCCACGACCACGCGACGTCCGGCAGGAGCGGGTCCGAGCCGATCTCGTGCTCGAGCGGAGCTTGCGCGTAGCAGACGACGCGGAACGTGCCCGCCCACGGATCCGGCGCGGCGTCGTCGTGGAGGACGATGAATCGGCCCGTGCCGAGGAAGGAGTCGATCCCGTGGTCCGGCGGATGGACGTCGGCCGCGAACGCGATCGAATCCGGTGCGAGGCCGTCGGGCGCCGGAATCTCCGCGAGCTGCACGTCGCGCCTCGGCTTCGCGCCGCGCAACGAGTCGAGCGCGGCCGCGAACTCGTCGCCGGTGCGGATTCGGGCGGGACCGTCGGTCACCCGCCCAGACTATGATCCCGACTCGGACGGCGGCATCTGACGCGCCGTCCGCGGGGGAGGGCGAGCGTGACGGCGGATCTCTCGCGAGCGCGCGGCGCGTTCATCGCGATCGGCGCGCTCCTCGGCGTCTCCGCGATGGCCGTCGCCGGGGTCGTGACGAAGGGCGTCCTCATCGCCCGACGCGTCCTGACGCCGCCGACCGAGTGGGCGAAGGACGGCGCGATCGTCGCGATCGGCGACGGCCAGGTCACGCTCACTCGATCCGCCATGACGGAATGGCCGGGCCGATACGGGATGTTCACGAAGGACGATCGCGGCTACGCGAAGGTCGGGGACGTCATCCGAATCGACGAGCACACGGTCACGCGCGAACTCGTCGCGATCGAGGATGAGCCGGTTCGCGCGGGCATGGCGATCCGGATGGGCGCCGCGTACTATCGCGACCCGCGCGAGCTCGGCTTCGAGACCGAGGATGTCGCGATCCACACCCCGCTCGGCCCGGCGCCCGCTTGGCTCGTGTCGGCGGCCGACGACGGGACCGCCGACGGCGCGTGGGCGATCCTCGTCCACGGGCGCGATGCCGGCCGCTGGGAGTCGATTCGCGCGATCCCCGCGATCCGGGCGAGCGGTCGCTCGACGCTCGTCGTGAGCTACCGCAACGACCCCGGCGCCCCGCCCGACCCGCACGGTCGGTACGGGCTCGGCCTGCGCGAGTGGGAGGACGTCGAGGCGGCGATGCGATTCGCGCTCGAGCGCGGCGCGAAGCGATTCGTGCTCGGGGGCTGGTCGATGGGCGGCGCGACCGTCCTCCAGCTCGCCCAGCGCTCGGAGCTCGCGCGACTCGTGGACGGCATGCTCCTCGACTCGCCCGCCGTCGACTGGCGTGCCGTGCTGCGGTACCAGGGCGCGATCCTCGGCCTGACCCGGGCGACGATGGCGGCCGTCGAATGGGCGATGACGAGCCGCCTCGCGACGCGTCTCGTCGGTCAGCCGGCCCCGATCGACCTCGACGCCCTCGACGCCGTCGCGAACGCCCGCGCGTTCGACGTGCCCTTGCTCGTGCTCTTCAGCGAGGACGACGGCGTCGCGCCGATCGCCCCGGCGCGCGCCCTCGCCGCCGCCCGCCCCGATCTCGTCGAGCTCCGCGAGTTCCCGGGCGCTCGGCACGTGCGCATCTGGAACCGCTACCCGGATGCGTACGAATCCGCGATCGCGGACTGGCTCAGGCGGCTGCCGGCTCGCTCGTGAACCAGCGCGAGTAGAGCGCGGTCTCGTCGTCGATCAGGAGGCACCCGAGGCGCAGTCCGAGCGGCTCGAACTCGCTCGCGCCGAGCGAGGGGAGCGCGGTCGGCGTGAGCTGCGGCGACGTCGTGAGGCACACCTCGTCGATCAGGCCGGCCGACGCGAACTGGGCAGCGAGCGACGGTCCGCCCTCGCACACGATCGAGCGGTGGCCGAGGCCGCGCGCCGCGTCGAGGATCGCGCCGGGCGCGATCGCGCCGTGCGGGCCCGCGGGGAGTGCGACGAAGCGGGCGCCCGGGAGCGTCGCGGCGACGCGGTCCCGTGCCCGCTCGGGTCCGAATACGAGGATCCTGCCCGCCGCATCGCCCTCGATGCGGTGCCCCTCGAGGTCGCCGCTCGTCGTCACGATCCCGAGCGCCGCGGTCTTCGGGACCCGGTAGCCCTCCGCGCGGACCGAGCGGGCGCCGACGACGACGACGTCGGACAGGTCCCGGATGACGCCGAGAATGCGCCGGTCGGTCGGGTTGGTGAGCGTCTCCGACGTGCCGTCGGGCCCGGCGGCGCTCCCGCTCACGCTCACGATGAGGTTCATGCGGAGCCAGTCCGGGCGGGGGATCGCATACAGCTCGCGCAAGCGCGCGCGGCCGTCAGCCGCGAACGGGTCGAACAGCTCTGGGCCGGAGTGGGCCGGGGGAGCCGTGAGGACGCGGAGCACCGGTCAAGTATGCCGATGAACGGTCGGTACGCTCTTCGGGTGACCGTGGAATCCGCGCTGAGCCTCACCTCGCGCTTCCCGCGGCTCTCCGGCGAGCAGCTGCTCGCGCAGCTCGTCCCGCCGCGTCAGTTCGCGACCGCGTCGTTCGACAACTACCGCCCCGACCCCGACTTTCCGTCGCAGCAGCAAGCGCTCGACGCGGTGCGCGCGTTCGCCGCCGGATCGAAGCCACGCGGCGGCGGCTTCTTCGGGCGCCGGCGAGGACCGGAGACGCCGCCCGGGATCTACCTCGACGGAGGGTTCGGCGTCGGCAAGACGCACTTGCTCGCGGCGCTCTGGCACGCGACGAAGGGGCGGAAGTACTTCGGGACGTTCATCGAGTACACGGCGCTCGTCGGTGCGCTCGGCTTCCAGAACGCCGTCGAGCTCCTCACGGGCACGAAGCTCTTGTGCATCGACGAGTTCGAGCTCGACGACCCCGGCGACACGAGGCTCATGAACCGCGTGCTCGGCGAGCTCGCGGAGACCGGGACGCGCATCGCGGCGACGAGCAACACTCCGCCGCAGGCGCTCGGCGAGGGCCGGTTCGCGGCGCAGGACTTCCTCAGGGAGATCGACGCCCTCGCCTCGAGGTTCGAGACGATCCGCATCGACGGGCTCGACTACCGCCGTCGTGACGCCGCCGCGCACGCCGTCGTGACGCCGGACGTCGTCGCCGCGCTCGAGCACGTCGAAGGCCGCACCGCGATGGATCCGTTCGACGCGATCCTCGACCATCTCGCGGAAGTGCACCCCGCGAGCTACGTCGCGCTCGTCGAGGGCTTCACGGCGATCGGCATCACGAGCGTGCACGTGCTGCACAACCAGACCGACGCGCTGCGCTTCGTCGCGCTCGTCGACCGGCTCTACGACGCGCGCGTCCGGATCTTCGCCTCCGGGACCCCGCTCGACGAGATCTTCCCCGACGACATGCTGAGCGGCGGCTACCGCAAGAAGTACCTGCGAGCGATCTCCCGCCTCGTCGCGCTCACCTCGGGCGACCTCGACTGAGGCGACCGCCTCCCGGCTCGCGAATTCCGCGCCGTCGGCGCCCCCGGGCGCGTAACGGGATGTTTACATTCCCGCCGCTCGCGTAACCGACACGAAACAGGGCGGCGCGGCCGTTGAAACGTCGCCCCAACAGACTGGCGACTGCAATCGCGGCGCGTCACGCCCACGGGGGAACGCGCGACTCCACCGCAAACACAACGAGAGGTTCTGGAACTCCATGGATAGTGGAACTCTTGCCTGGGGCATCACCGCAGGTGCCCTGGTGCTGTTCATGACGCCTGGCGTCGCCTTCTTCTACGGCGGTCTCGTCAAGGCCAAGTCGGTCGTCAGCATGATGATGATGAGCTTCGGGGCGATGGCCCTCGTCGGGGTGCTCTGGATCCTCGTCGGCTTCAACATGGCGGTCGCCCCGAGCGTCTGGGGTTGGGCGAGCAACCCGTTCACCGAGTCGTTCGCGCTCAACGGCGTCGGCGAGTCCGACCTCGTCCTCGCGTTCTTCGGCTCGACGTTCGCGATCATCACGACCGCGCTCATCTCGGGCGCGATCGCCGACCGTGCCCGGTTCGGCTCGTGGATGATCTTCGCCGGGCTCTTCGCGGTGCTCGTGTACTTCCCCGTCGCCGCGTGGGTGTGGGGCGGCGGCTGGATCCAGAACATGGGCGTCGCGTTCTTCGGCGACGGCTGGACCGGCGTCGCGGGTGCGCTCGACTACGCGGGCGGCACGGCCGTCCACATCAACGCCGGCGCCGCGGCTCTCGCGCTCGCGCTCGTCCTCGGCAAGCGCATCGGCTTCGCGAAGGGCGCCCACAAGCCGCACAACGTGCCGCTGACGCTCCTCGGCGCGTCGATCCTGTGGTTCGGCTGGTTCGGCTTCAACGCCGGCGCCGAGGCGAACTGGCTCTACGCGGACGGCACGTACGGCTCGCTCACGGGCGACGCGACCTTCGCGGGCACGATCGTCATCAACACGCTCGGCGCGACCGCTGCGGCGATCATCGGCTGGATCGTCGTCGAGAAGCTCAAGGACGGCAAGGCGACCTCGGTCGGTGCCGCCTCGGGTGCCGTCGCCGGCCTCGTGGCGATCACCCCGGCATGTGCGTTCCTCACGCCCGGCTGGGCGCTCCTGCTCGGTGTCGTCGCGGGCGTCCTGTGCGCCCTCGCGGTCGAGCTCAAGTGGAAGCTCGGCTTCGACGACTCGCTCGACGTCGTCGGCATCCACTTCATCGGCGGCATCATCGGGTGCTGGTACCTCGGCTTCTTCGCCAACGGCACCGGCCTCATCTACTCGGGCGACGGGACGCAGCTCCTGTTCCAGGTCGTCGCCTCGCTCGCGGTCGCGATCTACTCCTTCGTCATCTCGTGGATCATCGGTTTCGCGATCGAGAAGACGATCGGGTTCCGCGTCAAGAACGAGGACGAGGTCGCGGGGGTCGACGTGGTCGTCCACGGCGAGGAGGGCTACGTCCTCGAGGGCGAGACCGTCACGGTCACGACCGTCACGAC
>Ga0182741_1003202_pt1 | contig 17669 bp, 9 predicted proteins | sample eDN5th37CBELigOP_FD_128874 | JGI IMG/M metagenome (GOLD analysis project Ga0182741, IMG submission 128874) | Enriched Organic Plus compost microbial communities from Emeryville, California, USA - eDNA 5th pass 37_C BE-Lig OP (version 2) (version 2) ...
GAATATGGTTGAGTGTGATTTTATTTTTTCCGCTTAACGTCATGGTATAAGGACCTCCGGCAGGTTGCGGTTGTAATTGCACTTTCCACTTGCCATCGCCACCTGCTTTGGTAGTGTATTTTTTCCCTTTAAAGTTTACCGTAACCTTTTCGCCGGGCGATGCCCATCCCCAGATGTTTACTTTCGCATTGCGTTGTAATATCATGCTATCGCGCACGAGTTGCGGTAATTTTATTTGGCTATGCGCTGTCAGTATTGAAAATATGCTTATGCCAAGTAGTGCAAACTTTTTCATTGGACCATTTTTTAAAGTCGTATATATCAGATAATATAATGCGATTATTGAATGCGGATTTCTTTAGTTATAACATTGCTAGTTGTTTTAATTTTTACGTCAGGTTGTCCTCCTCCAACACTTATTAAAAGTTTTCCTTTGGGCTGAAGACTTTTACCATCTTCGCCGGTAACCATTAAGTCTTCAGCATTTAGATGGAAGTGTAATGTTTTAGATTCTCCGGCATTCAATTCTATTCTATTGAAACCTCTGAGCGCTCTGATAGGAACTTTTATTTTTTGATCCGTATAAGCTATGTACAGCTGAGCCACTTCTTCTCCGGAACGGCTTCCTTTATTGGTAACCGTAACTTTTACAGGAATAGTAGTTCCTGCTTTTACAGTGATAGGAACTTCCAGATTACTGTATTCGAATTGGGTATAGCTTAATCCGTAACCAAAAGGATACAAAGGTGTTCCTTTAAAGTAGCGATAGGTGCGGTTTTCCATGCTATAGTCTTCGAAATGCGGTAAGTCTGCATCCGATTTATAGAATGTTACCGGCAATCTTCCTGCTGGATTGTAATCGCCAAATAGCACATCGGCTACTGCAGTACCGGCGGCTTGGCCGCCATACCATGCATTGATGATAGCTGGTATATTCTCATGTTCCCAGGGAATAGCAATCGCACTTCCAGTCATCATTACAAATACTACAGGCTTGCCGGTTGTTTTTAGCGTTTTCATTAGTTCGGTTTGAACGGCAGGTAACATTATGGATGTTCTATCTCCACCGTTAAAGCCGGGATAGCTTACAGGCATTTCTTCTCCTTCGAGTTGGGGTGAAATACCTCCTACAAACACAATAGCATCTGCATCTTTAATTCTTTCAGCAAGCGCTTTAAAATTGGTTTTTACTTTACCACCGGGAGTTAATCTTATTTTAGCCTGATAGCCGCCCTGCCAGAATTCCAAGACCAATTTATAGGTGGTGCCTTTTTTCAAATTCAATTTATATAGTCTTGCACCCCATCTGTTACGCTCCCATGCATCTACCACCAGCTTATCGTCTACATAAAAACGATAGCCATCATCTCCTTCCAGCTCAAAGTAGATTTCTCCGTCTCTATCTGCTGTGAAGTAAGAAGTATAGCGTGCAGAGAAATTATTGCCTTTGATACCTTCTACTACTTCTGCACCTTCTTGCCAGAAGTGATCCGGTATGGATTCATAACGCACAATGGGTGTACCTTTCAGTTCTCTATTGTCGAAATACTCAGCTTTAAATCCGGTTTTGTTGTCAATTCTGAAGTTGGCAACATTTTCTGTCATTTGGAATAGGGTGTCTGTAGTAAAGTGAATGGCTTGTTCATATACTACTTCAACATTTGGCCCTAATTTTTCTTTAATGCCATCCAGTACGGTAGTTATTTTGGAAGGAATGCCATTGTAGTTGCCCAATACAGCAATGCGATTATCAGCATTGGGTCCTAATACCGCAATCTTTTTGATGTTCTTGCTCAACGGCAACGTGTTATTATCGTTTTTTAATAGAACGAGAGACTGTCGAGCCATTTTTAGTGCATGTGCCTGATGCCGCTCATGTTCTAGCATAGATCGGGGAACCTGCGCAAAAGGAACCATTGAAGGCGGATCGAACATGCCCAGTTTCATGCGGATCATGAACAGACGCTTTACAGACTGATCTATTTGCGACTCGGACATTCTGCCTGCCTTTACGGCTTCGGTAAGCTTTATGTAAACATTTTGTCCGCATTCCAAATCGGTACTATTGATTACGGCATCAATGGCTGCATCCTCTGCGGTTTTATGAGTTTTATGATATTTGAAGAAATCATCCAATCCCCAGCAGTCTGAAGTAACATAACCGGTAAATTTCCATTGACGACGCAATATATCCACCATTAATTCGCTATTGCCACAACATGGTTTTTTTCTAAGCGCATTGTAAGCGCACATAACTCCGGCAATATTGGTTTTGGTGATGAGCTCTTTAAATGCCGGAAGATAAGTATCCCATAAATCAAAGTCACTTACTTCTGCATTAAAAGAATGTCTTATTGGTTCTGGACCGCTGTGTACTGCAAAGTGTTTCGCGCAAGCTGCGGCCAATAAATATTTGGGATGATTGCCTTGCAAGCCTTGTGTAAACACTTTACCCAGCATAGCTGTTAAAAATGGATCCTCTCCATATGTTTCTTGACCTCTTCCCCAACGCGGATCTCTGAAGATATTGATATTGGGTGTCCAGTAGGTAAGACCGTGATAACGCTCTCCCCCCTTTCCATCTTCAATGGCTGCATTGAAAATAGCTCTTCCTTCAAGAGCGCTTTGCACGGCCATCAACTTCAGCGAAGCCGTATCCCATGTGGCTGCCATAGCAATAGCCTGCGGATATACAGTTGTTCTGTAAGTCGTTCTTGCCACTCCGTGCAATACTTCATTCCACCAGTCGTAGGCCGGAATGCCCAATCGTGGAATTGCCGGAGCATGGTGCATCATTTGCTGCACTTTTTCCTCGAGCGTTAACCTGCTTACCAAATCTTCCACACGTTGTTCGAAAGGCAGGTTAGCGTTCCACATAGGGAATTGCTTATAATCCTGAGCATAACCTTTAAGTGTTGTAAACAACAATACGGCTATGATAAATTTTTTGAGCATAACGATAAAGCATTAATGTTGTAAACAGAAGTTGAGACTAGGGCGTCACTTCACCATAAGGATTGAGGGTTTTAATAAATCCGTTCTCGTCGTATTCCAGTTTGGTCATTTTTATATTTCTTAGGTGTGTGATGCCTTCGCTTAAAATACTATCATGATAAAACAAATACCACTCACCATTAAATTCGCAGATAGAGTGATGCGTAGTCCATCCTACTACAGGATTTAAAATCACTCCTGCATAGGTAAATGGTCCGTAAGGATTGTCGCCGATAGCATAGCATATTAGATGTGTATCTCCTGTAGAGTAAGAGAAATAGTATTTCCCATTGTACTTGTGAAGCCAAGGTGCTTCAAAAAATCTTCGGGATGTATCTCCTTGCAGCAGCGGTTTTCCGTTTTCATCTACAATCACAACATCTCTTGGTACTTCATCAAATTCCAGAAGATCATCTCTAAGTCTGGCTACTTTGGCACACAATGCCGGTTCATTATCTTCCGGAAGGAAAGCATATGGGCTTTCGGGTTGTTCCGCATTGAAAGTGCCGGTGCGCCAGCGTTGCAATTGTCCGCCCCAAATTCCTCCAAAATACAGATAATAGCTGCCATCATCATCCTTGAATGCACAGGGGTCGATGGAGAAGCTGTTTTTAATAGCTTCTGGTTGAGGTTTGAAAGGTCCTGTGGGACTATCGCTTACTGCTACTCCAATTCTAAAAATTCCTTCGTAATCTTTAGCAGGGAAGTACAGGTAGTATTTCCCATCTTTTTCATTAGCATCAGGAGCCCACATTTGTTTTTGCGCCCACGGAACATCTGCTACACTTAAGGCCACACCATGATCTACAACCTCACTCTCCGGGCTCTCCATAGAGAACACATGATAGTCTTGCATATCAAAATGACTGCCTAGATCATCAAATGCCTCCCCTGCGTCTATATCGTGCGATGGATAAATGTAAATTTTTCCATTAAACACATGTGCCGAGGGGTCGGCAGTGTAAATATGCTTTACTAATGGCTGCGATATAGCATTGCTGTTTAATGTAGCCAGCTTTGCAGCATCTATTTTGGGTTCTGACATATTCGATGTTTTAACAATTATTGATTGCGATGTCTTTGCTCTATTTCCATATTGATTTTATCGATCACATCATCTTCTAGCTCGTATTTAGAAATGATATACATGCCCAGTAATAACAACATAGCCGGAATTACAGCTACCAACCACAATATTCCCTGTTGGGCTAATGGAGTTTGTGATACCGCATTCTTTTCGTCGAAGTGTACTAGAGCCAGTACAAAACCGGGTACTACTCCGCCTAGTGCCATCCCAGCTTTGAAGAATATTCCGGTAAGTGCATTTACAATTCCTGAAATTCTTTTTCCGGTAGTGTACTCACCATAAGAAATTACTTCAGGCACTAGCGCCCACATATAACCTGTAGCTACAATAACTCCAGTAGACTTAATAAACTGAGCCAGTAGTACAATCCATACTTGTTCTTTTAATGCCGGTACTACGGAGATGATGTATAACATGGCCATACCTACGATGGCTACGGAAAGAAATACGTAAAACATCTTCTTCTTTCCTATTTGCCTTTTAATGGCAGGCACCATCGGCATAAAAATAAATGCAGGGATAGAGCCTAGTGCTGCAAAATACGGAAGCATATCAGGCGCCTGCACATTATAGATCATGTAATAAGATCCGGCAGTGTTGCTTATTGCCATCATAGCAAAAGCAGTAATAAAAAAGAATGCTAGTACACGCAAGGGTTTATTGTGACGAAACTCATTCCATAAATCAGATACACGAACATGTTCGGTATCTGCTTCGCTCATTACCACGCGTTCTTTTGTTTGTGTATAGCAGAATATCAGCAATGCCAATCCTACAATGGCATATAGGGTCATTGTAATGAACCATGCATTGGCGGATAAAGGCGAATTGATTTTTCCATCGGGAGAGAATGTCTTTACCAAAATAGGTATACCGTAAGCAACAGCTAGTCCACCAAGGTTTGCTAAGAACATTCGCACTGATGTAAGTTTGGTAATCTCATCCGTATCACGTGTGAGCGATGCGTTTAATGCACCATACGGTACATTAATTAACGTGTAACACATCGATAGACCTACATAGGTAATATAGGCATATACTAATGATCCGGAGAACCCATTCCAAAAACACAAAATAGCAAAGCCTGTAAGCGGTATGCCTCCCAGAATGAGATAGCTACGATATTTACCCAATTTTGGGTTGCGTTTATCTACAAAAGCACCAACGAGCGGATCCCACGCCACATCTATCAGCCGTACAATCAGGAACATTACTGCTGCAGTGGCAGCGGGTAAGCCGTATACGTTGGTATAGAAGATGAGCAGATATTGAGCTACAGTTTGGTAGATCAGATTCTGCGCCAGATCTCCCGATCCGAAGCCGATGCGTTGCAGCCATGTGAGCTTATAAAAGCCTTTTGCTTCGGTTATTGTTTGTGCTGAAGTATTCATACATTATGGTTTGTGAGGCTGATTATTTACCGGTTTTTAGTGCCATTATGCTATAATATGCTGCTTTCGGTTGATACTGTCTATCGAACAGCAGTGGATAGTTGGTTCTGCCTCTAATAGGCCATCCATTTAACCAAGATTGCCCATCGTTTACTCCCCAGAAGGTTATACGAGAGATATGATCTTTGTATTTTAAGAAGAGTTTGAAAAGCTCTTCGTAATCTTTTGCGAGTTGCTGAGATACAGAGTCTGGCAAGCCATTAACGTATGGATTCATTTTAGGATTTTCAGTAGCACGGAGGCTCACTTCTGCAGATGTGTTATCCCATGGGCTGGGCAGTACGCTGATGTCCAGCTCTGTAAACATTACTTTAATACCCAAAGCACTAAACTCTTTAATGCTCTCTTCAATGTCTTTGAAAGGTACTTTACCTAAATGCCAGTGTCCCTGAATACCTACGCCGTCAATGCGTACGCCGGCTTCTTGTATTTTTTTGATGATGGCAATAGCACCTGCGCGTTTTTTAGGTTGCTCGATGTTGTAATCGTTATAATATAGTTTGGAATTAGGAGTAGCTTTTTGTGCCAGGCGAAATGCTTCTACAATATAATCTTCTCCTAATGCTCTCAGAAAAGTAGACTGTCTTAATGTTCCGTCTTCGTTCAAGGCCTCATTTACTACATCCCAAGAATCAACTTTACCATCATATCTACTTCCTACTGTTTGAATGATATCTTCAAAATATGCACGTACTGAATCTGGATTTCTGATGCCACGCATAAATGCCGGCATTTGGCTATGCCAAATAAAAGTGTGACCATTTATTTTTATGTTGTTTTCTTGTGCAAAAGCGACCATTTTATCAGCCAGTGAAAAATCATATTGCTTCCAGCCTGTCATCAGCCTTTCAGCCTTCATTAAGTTTTCGGGAGTGATGGAGTTAAAATGTTGTTTGATCAGCTCTAAGGCCTTTTCATCTCTTCCCGCAGCCTGAAAATCGCTCATGGCGGTACCTATAAGGAAATCGTCTTTAAAAGCATCTTTTAAACTAGTAGGTTTTTGTGCGTTTGTAGTAGTGCTGATGCTGCAACTAGTCGCAATAAAAGTGAAAAGAATGATAAACAGAGTCCAATTTCTTTGCGTCATTTTTTTATTTTTTTTTGTGAACAATAGTCTCAGAAGGTCCGAGGTAACTGTATTGCAATCCTCCGAAGTCAACGATTAATTTTTGCAATACGAGACCCGGTGTGTTACAAAATATTTTTACGGTGTGGCGTCCGGGTTGGTTAATATGATGTTTACTTTTTTTGATGATAATATTATTGGAAACCCACATGGACCAATCGCGTGAATCCACAGCTTCTTTATTTACAGATATAGTTTGAGGAGTTTCGTTGTCTACACTGATGGCATATTGCATTCCCTCCTTTTCGTTATTGAAATTAAGTGTAGGTGAAAACCATGCTTGTATTTCGAAATCTTCTTGACTATAAGTGTAGATATCGTACTCTAATACAGCTTGGGCTTGATTATTTTTATGCTGATAGGTAACAGGATTTAATGTAATGCCATCGCCGCATTTACCTATATCCGGAATAGTGGTCCAATATAGCGACCCAATGTCTTTTTTTGCAGAGTAATGGACTGCTGCAATGGACACATATCCGTTTTGCTCATAAAAGCTATTGCGGTCAGGAGTTCCTTTAATCAAGTCTCGAGCGGTTTTGATAGTAGCATCTGGTGCATATGGCTTGTTGTCGGTACCATTGGTTACATACTGCACTTCAGGCATCCGTTGTACTCTAGGTTCCTGCCAGAAAGTATAACCGATGTGCTTTTGAGCCATCATATGGTTCCACTTGCCATTATTGATGCTGTGATATTCTAGTGTTATCAGTGAATCCTGCTGATAAAAATGTTTTACTTTTTCGGCGTATTCATTTGCCAGTGTATTGTTTTGCTTCGCATAGTACTGATTCCATGCATGAGCTGTATACATGTTCTGCAGATTGCCGTAGGCTTTTACAGGATGCAGTACCAGTTGGTAATACGCATCTTTGTGAGTAGCAGGGATGAGATTGTATATTTTTTGTGCTTCTTCCAGTAATTGATTCCAGTCTTTAGTAATTTTTTCCGCTTCGTTGTAATTCAGGATACTATAAGTATTGGCATTGAGTAGTTCGGGTTTTCTTCTAGATGCATACAAAGCGTATTTACGCATAATGTCTCCAATTTCTTTTGCATAGCTTTTTCCAAACTGCTGTTCGGCCCAGTATGTATAATAGCTGCGTAAGTTGGAAGCATTCCAGCGTTTTACATCCCATGCATAGTCCAAGAAGAATGAAATAGGAAGCTCCATGGGTTTTAAATCGCCCACGTTTACAATCCAAACTTTGTCTGCGCCGTATTCATATGCGATATGCATTTGCTCCCATACACGGGCTATATTATTTGTGTTGATCCATTTGTAATTACGAGGACCACCTACATAATCATAGTGATAGTATATGCCATAACCTCCGGATCTTTTTCGCGCATTTGATGGAGGCATGCGACGTATGTTTCCCCAGTTATCATCGCATAGTAAGAGTGTTACATCGTCAGGCGCTTTCATACCTCGATCGTAATACTCCTGTACTTCTTTGTATAAAGCCCACATTTGCGGTGTTTCATGGGCAGGTCGTCCTGTAATTTGTTCGATAATGTTTCTTTGATCTTTGATAATGCTTTCTAGCAATTGATAGTTTGCTTCTATACTGCCCAGATCTGGCATAGGTTCATCGCCATCGCCACGCATGCCCAATGTTACAATGTTATCGTAATCCTTGTTTCGACGAAATCCATCTTCCCAAAATTTCAGTAACCCTTCTTTATTGGTGTAATAATTCCACGCACCACCGTACTCCTTTTTGTGAGTGGTCCATTCCTTTTGAGCACGCATCATAGGTTCGTGATGCGATGTTCCCATTACAATGCCATAAGCATGTGCCAGTTTGGGATTTTCCGGATCGTCTTCATTAAATGCTTTACCCCACATAGCGGGCCATAGATAATTTCCTTTTAGGCGCAACAGTAATTCAAATATGTGTACATACATTTTACTGTTGATACCGCCGAATTTTTCTCTAGCCCAGCCTCCAAAAGCGGGTTCTTCATCATTGATGAAAATGCCTCGATATTTTACAGAAGGAGAATCATAAAAGTATACTCCGTTTTTGAAATAAGTATTGTGTCGTTTTGTTACCGGAACATCGGCCCACCAGTACCAAGGCGACACACCCAGCTGCTTTGAAAGCTCTAAAACAGCATAGGCAGTACCTCTCCTGTCACTACCGGTGATGATTAATGCCTTATCAACGCCTTTTGTAGGGGATTTAATGGTTTGTAGTTGAAATGCTTCCCATTTTCCTTTTAGGGCGTTGGCGTTTAATTTTTTATCTTTTGCTAAACCCACGAGCAACGGGTCTTTATCTACAATGCCGATAATAATCACTTGTTTCAATCCGGCGGAGAGATTATGGATAATTTGTGGTTGATGGCCTGTCACTGCAGCAATATCTTTTTGTAACAGGTGTGCTGCAATGTGAATTAATGTATCTGCATTTTGATCTATATAAATAGGCGTAGCTTTGTTGTCTGATACAATGGCAAAGCTGTTATTACTTCGGGTTTCTGTAATAAAGTCTTGGGCATGTATAGTGCCGAAAAAAAATACAATCAATATAGCAATGAACGATTGTTTCATATCCGCTAATTATAAATTACCGTTGATGCCAGGGGCATGAGGGAAACGTAAAGACTTGTAATATTCAAGAGTTTTATCAGGTGCCTCGTAGTGAGAGGGAATAGGCAGCTCTGAGAATGTTTGAAAATATAACAAACACGCATTGCGCCACCACTTGGCTTCTTTATGTTGAATATTTAAAAGTTGGCGTACGTGATTGTATCTTTCTTCATCAATGTATGCTTTTACAGTAGTCCATATGTCTTGCATCCATTTTACAGTATCGGCTCCACTATAGTATCGGAAACAGAGCTCGTCCCACAAACTACGTCCTGTACTCAGTGTGTAATTCCATGGTACGTGATGAAACCAGAGGATATATTCAATATTACAAGTTTTCATGTTTTCCCATTGTTTACGCACTTCGGGAGCATATTGACTAAGTGCATCGCTTCCGGTTGCTGTACGATCGAATCCTAAACCTTTTTTGTCGGCTTTGTGATAGTACACAGGATTCCAATCGGCGCGGCCGGCATTTTCCACCCAGGGCGCAGGGCCGTAATGGTGGCCGGTACCCATAATGTGATGCAATCCCAGCGGGGTCATATAGTTTACAGCAGCTTCTCGTGAAGCCATCATGATTTGCTGGATAGGCTGAAGAACTTTGGGATTGTTGCCAAACGTCTGACGAATCCACTCTTCAGCAATAGTTTCTGAAGATAGTGTGTGATCCCATGCCAAACGTCCAAATGCATACCAGTTGGCTTGGCCGAACAAATGTCCCGTCCAGTTGATATCGTTGCCAATATTGGCTACACCTGCAATAGCACTTATTTTATGTTTTTTTAAAGACCCGTCAGTTATTTTAGCTACAGTAGAACCACGCCCGTACGCATAGGTATCTGCGTCCAGACATTCTTTGTATAGCGGAGCTTGGTATACCAGATGTGTGGCTTGTCCCAGATATTCTTGAGTTATCTGAAATTCGGCCATCAATTGCGTATTGGGCATTGCACCAAACAAAGGAGAAAATGGTTCTCTAGGTTGGAAGTCGATGGGCCCATTTTTTACTTGTATGAGAACGTTCTCTTTGAACTTACCATCAAGAGGTTTGAACTCCAAATAAGCCTGCTTAAATCTGTCTGCAGAAGCAATCGATTCGCCGGCTACATCTTTTTTACCTTCTTCAAAGTGTTCGCCTCTTCTCTGAACTCTTGCATCATACACAAAAGCACGCCACATTACGATACCGCCATGGGGGGCTAATATATCGGCGAACATATTTGCTCCGTCAGCATGCGTTCTACCATATCCTTGCGGACCTGGCTGTCCTTCTGAATTGGCTTTAATTAGAAAACCACCGAAGTCGGGAATCATTTTGTAAATCTTATCACATAAATGCTTCCACCATTCGATTACTTCGGGGTTTAACGGATCGGCGGTTTTCAAGCGTCCGATTTCGACAGGAGCACTAAATTTTGCGGTAAGATATACTCGTATTCCATAAGGGCGGAATACATCGGCCAAAGCTTTTACTTTTTCCAAGTAAGGATCGGTAAGTACTAATGAGCTTGCATTTACGTTGGTGAGCACCGTTCCGTTAATACCTATGGATGCATTGGCACGTGCGTAATCTATATAACGTTTATCGATATAATCAGGTAGTGTATGCCAATTCCAGATAGAGATACCGGCATATCCGCGTTCCACACTCCTATTGAGATTATCCCAATGATTTAAGATGCGACGCTGAATTTTTGGAATACTGATGGTTGATAAAGATTGAATAGATTGGTGCGATTGTAACAATTTTAAAAAATGAAAAACACCATACAATACTCCGAGATCAGTTTCTGCAGCTATAAGGATGAGTTTTTTATTATTGATTGTTTGAGAATAGATGGCAAAACCTTCTTGTCCTGTTTTAATTTTTCCTTTTTCAAGAAATGATTTGATGACTGGAGAACTAGATGGAGTGCCTGCAATGAGTGCATTATCTGTTTGCGCTCCCACTTCTTTAATAGGAGCACCCAACAAACCTGATAACCCCATCTCCAATTCCTTTTTGGCCACAAGTAAGGTAGGAGATATGGCATTGATATGAATGCCTGCGATACTTTTTCTGTAAAGATTCAGATATGTGGGGTCTTCAATTTTTTTATAACGCAACCATAAATCATATCCGTTTTCTGCATGTACATATGCAGTTACGACAAGCAGCGATAATAATAGTACAAACAATGTCTTTTTCATTGCAAACAACAAGGGCTAGATATGGCAAGATTTATTTTTTCTTATTTTTTTCTCACGGAGGATTCGCGAATGATTAATTCCGAATTAATGATGATGGTATTAATCTTACTTAAATCGCTTACTCCTTTGAGATGATTAATAAGTGTGCGTCCGGCAACTTCACCCATTTCAATACCCGGGTAGTTCACGGTAGTGAGGGTGGGCTCAATCAGATGGCCGATCGCATCGTTGTTGAATCCTACTACCGCAACGTCTTCTGGCACTCTTAATCCCGCTTCTTTAATTTTTTTAATAAATGAAGCTGCTACAAAATCGTTAGTAATAAAGGCGCCGTCAGGTCTTTCGGACATGTTTAGGAATTTCTTTGCAGCATCGCCACCGGTTTCCTCGCTCAGGTCTCCAATGAATACCAGCGATTCATCGGGTTCAATATTATTATCGTAAAGTGCATCCTTATATCCTCTATACCTATCGGAGTATACATTACGTGATAAACTAGCGGTAATATGTGCTATGCGTTTGCAACCTTGTTCAATAAGGTGCTGAGTAGCTTCGTATCCGCACTTATAGTTGTCTATAACCACCACCGTATTGCCTTTGCCTTTTTCTACACGGTCAAAGAACACTACCGGTACATTTCTATCGAAGAATGGCTTGAAGTGGTCAAGGTTTTTGGTGTCAAAGGAAAGCGACGCAATAACGCCGTCTACGCGCTTATCAAAAAGGTTTTTAGCATTGGCTGCTTCCTTAGCAAAGCTTTCGGAAGAGTGGGCAATAATCAAATCATAACCGGCTTCAGTAACGATTTTTTCCACACCCGACAACACGGAGTTAATAAACGTACTGTTCAGCTCGTGAACCATAAACGCTATGGTTTTGGTTTCGCCGCTTCTCAGGTTACGGGCAAAAGGATTTGTTCTATACCCTCTTTTTTCGGCCAGCTCAAAAATTTTTTTGCGGGTTTTTTTGCTCACCACGGGGTCGTTTTTAAGCGCGCGACTCACCGTTGCTACTGAAATATTTAATTCGTTAGCAAGGTCGTAGATGGTGACGTCTTTCTCCTTTTCTTTCTCTTTTTCTTTCGCCATATGGCAATTTTAATTTTAGGTAAAAATAAAAGTTTTTTTGTAATCGGTTACATTTATTGAAAAAGTTCTTAAATTCGCATAGACGATAGCGTGAAAAAAGTGTTTTTCGCTGCTTGCTAAGATTGTGAAAGCCATATCTAGCCTGTGTTTTAGCCTGATGCATTGGTGTCTTTGCGAATTGGAACTATGGATACAGTAAATTAGGGAATTTTTGTTTATCGGTCGCTTTTGACGTTAAAAAATATGGATTTTTAAAGAGCTAACACCCTCTATAAAGGATTTTTATGAAATCGTTTAACTAACATTTAAAACCATAGCTATGCAAAGATTGCTTGACATTTCTCAGATGCTATCTGCAAGCCAAAGGCGGGGGCATCGTATGCGGCTACTGTCGTGCTTATTGACCTTCATATGTCTTTTTGGATTCAATGAAGCTTTTGCACAAAGAGTCATAAAGTTGACCGGTAGGGTAACTGATGAACAGGGGCAGGCAATACCCCGGGCGTCGATACAAGTAAAAGGAACCAATACCGGAACTATAGCCAATTCTCAGGGATATTTTGAAATTAGTGCTCCGGCCAATGCTGTGCTGGTGGCATCTTCTGTGGGTTATGCAACACAGGAAAAAGAAATTAATAACCAGTCGGTTATTGATTTTATACTTGTGAAAACAGCATCTGATGAGGATGCTGTAGTGGTGATTGGTTACGGTAATCAACGTAAAGAAGCCGTAACAGGTTCTGTTGCCTCAATTAGTGGTAAGGCCTTAACCGAAGTGCCAGCGGCTAACATTTCCCAATCTTTACAAGGACGTTTGCCGGGTATTGAGTTGTCTCAGACTTCCAGTAGACCGGGCGCTACCATGCAAATTCGTATCAGGGGTACTCGTTCATTGAATGCTAGCAACGATCCTTTGATTGTGTTGGATGGAATTCCTTTTGCAGGTTCTATAGCCGACATCAATCCTAATGATGTAAAAAGTATTGATATCTTGAAAGATGCTTCGGCTACTGCTATCTATGGATCTCGTGGTGCCAACGGTGTGATATTAATTACAACGAATAAAGGAGACAGGGGCGCTAAAGCCAGAGTGACTTATTCTGCTTATCATGCAGCGCAAACAGTTTTTGCTAAGTTTCCCATGATGAACGGTCCGGAGTTCGTTGCACTTCGAAAGGCTGCGGGTTTATATACGAATGGTGTGGATGAGGCTGATGATGTAGATGTGGACTGGCAGGATCTGCTGTACAGGACAGGTTATATTACCAGTCATGATGTAAATCTTAGTGGAGGAACTTCCACCGGTAGTTACAACTTTGGATTGGGATATTATCAAAACCAAGGAGTGATACCTACTCAACAATATAAGCGTTATTCTTTACGTGCAACAATAGATCAACAGATCGGAAAATATTTCAGAGTAGGGTTTACTTCCAACAGTAATCACAATCGTAGCGAAGGTAATCAGTTAGGTCTTTATACAACATTATCAACCACACCTATAGCCAATCCTTACAACGAGGATGGATCTTTAAAGAGAACGGTAAGAATGCCTCTGGATGAGCATTTCGTAACTACCAGAGGAGTGGTAGAAGGACTTCGTGACCAGTGGTTAAGTGAAAACAAAGGGTTTGCAACCTATAATGCTATCTATGGTGAGGTACGTATTCCTTGGGTGACTGGATTGAAATTTCGCACTAATCTGGGATTGGATTATATGCACACACATACCGGTGACTATACCGGCGAAGGTATAAACAGTGCTAATCCCACCACTCCCTCCAGCGCGGGTATCAGTAACTCCAAAACCTATCACTGGACTATTGAAAATATTCTCTCATATGACCGCACTTTCGCGGGTAAGCACAACTTAAATGTGGTGGCTTTGTACTCTGCAGAGCAAAGTACTTATGACCGCTCATCTATGTCGGCTAGAGATATTCCGGCAGATGCTTTCCGTTATTTTAATCTAGGTCATGCAACAGGAGAAATTACTGTAAGCCCTAACGGACAGGATTACCAACAATGGGGATTGCTTTCGTACATGGGTCGTGTAATGTACTCCTACGATAATCGTTACATGATTTCTGCAACCCTGCGTTCAGATGGTTCTTCTCGTCTGGCACCTGGCAAAAAATGGCATACTTATCCTGCCGTATCTGTGGGTTGGAATATTTCTAATGAATCCTTCATGCAGAATGTATCGGCTATTAATAACTTAAAGTTGCGTCTGGGTTACGGACAAACTTCCAATCAGTCTATTGCTCCTTATGCAACACTGGGACGTTTGGCAACACGTCCGTATAACTTCGGTCCTGATACTTATGCTGTGGGATACTATGTTTCTATCCTTCCCAACCCGAATCTGGGATGGGAGTACTCGCTCACCTGGAACTATGGTTTGGACTTCTCTTTATTTAATAACCGTTTGTCCGGTACAGTTGAATATTATGTTACCAATACTAAGGACATCTTGTTAAACGTGAGTCTGCCAAATACTTCCGGTGTGAACAGCTATACTGCTAATATAGGCGAAACTCAAAACAAGGGTATTGAAGTAAGTCTGAATGGAAAAATTCTGGATAATAGAAATGGTTGGACATGGGAAGCCGGAGTGAACTTCTATGCTAATAAAAACAAACTTGTAAAACTTGCATCCGGACAAACTCGTGACGAAGGTAACGCATGGTTCGTAGGTCATAACATTAATGCCATTTTTGATTATGAAAGAATCGGTTTATGGCAAGAAGATGATTCTCACTTGACGCTATATGAGCCAGGAGGTAATGTGGGTATGATTAAAGTAAGATATACCGGCGATTACAATGCTGATGGTACTCCTGTTAGACCTATTGGTCCTGATGACCGTCAGATTATGGATGTGGATCCTAAGTTTCAGGGAGGTTTTAATACACGCGTATCTTATAAAGGATTTGACTTAAGTACTGTGGCTTTCTTCAGAAGTGGCGGTATTCTGGTAAGTACCCTTCATGGTTCTTCAGGTTATCTGAACTTGATGACAGGACGTCGAAACAACGTAAAAGTGGATTATTGGACTCCTGAAAATCCGAACGCAAAATATCCTAAGCCCGGAGGTATCTTAAGTGGTGATAACCCGAAATATGGAAGCACACTGGGATACTTTGACGGAGGCTTCTTGAAATTCCGTACAATTAGTTTGGGATATGACTTTAACTACAGCGTGTTAAAGAACTCAGATGTGAGACTGAGAATGTACTTTACTGTACAAAATCCATTCGTGATGTTCTCTCCGTTCCACAAAGAAACCGGAATGGATCCTGAAACCAACTCTTACGGAAACGAGAACTCTGCTGTAGCTTCTTATCCAAGACGGATTTTGACAATTGGAACTAACAGTCCTGCAACAAGAAACTATGTGCTGGGTCTTAACTTAACTTTCTAAAAAATGAGAATTATGAAAAAGATTCATATAAAAAAGTGTATTGCTTCCTTGACATTGCTGTCGGTACTTTTAACAGCATGCACAAAGATTTTGGAAGAACAGCCGCGCAGTATTTTCGAGCCCGGTTTCTTTAAAACAGAAAAAGGGGTAATGGGGGGTCTTACTTCACTATATGCCCACTTGCGCTGGCTTTATGGTCAGGCCTATTATTATAACTCTTGTCTAACCGGTACGGATGAAGCTACCTGGGGCCAAAGTGCTGACGGTAACTTCTTGGACATGGATATGACCAATGTAGGTAGAGTTTCAGCTACCAGTTATCCTATAAGCATTATGGTCTACTGTTTTCTCGAATATCAATACTGCCAGTGGTATTATTGAAAACGCCGCAGAGGTAGGTATTTCTGATGCTCTAATTGCTGAGGCTAAATTTTTCAGAGCATTCGATTACTTCCTATTAGTACAAACTTATGGGGGCGTACCGCTGGATTTAGGTGCCGGCGAACTGAAATTTAATACAGCGCCTACCAGAACCTCTGTTAGAAATACTGTTCCGGAAGTGTATACTAAGGCGATTTTCCCAGATTTAAGGGATGCTGTTAGAGATTTACCGGCAGTAGGACGTGTAACGGGTGGTGTTACTAAAACAGTAGCTCGTTTGTATCTGGCTAAGGCTTATCTTACCTATGCATGGTGGCTGGAAAACCCCAACAATATTCCTACTTACCCCGAAACTCCTAGGGTAGATCCGGATGGACATGACGCTCAATGGTATTTCCAACAGGCCTATAATGTTGCGGTAGAAGCGATTAACGATCCGGGTCCTTTCGGTTTGCAACCTACTTTCTATGATTTGCATTTAGGTTCCAATGACCGCAATAATGAAATACTCTTATACGCCGATCATACCGAAAATAGTGAGTATTACAACGGTGGAAGTCTGACTTTCGGTAGCGGTGGAGCTCCTGACAACTTTGCTGTATGGATGCTTACTTGGAACTATACCAATATTCGAAGCAGTACTTCCAATACTTCATGGCAGCCGGTAAGCTCAGTACAGAGAGAAGCTGCGCAAGCCCTAGGTCGTCCTTGGGTACGTATGGCACCACCCATCGAAGTATTTACAAGAACATTTGCGGATAAAACCAAAGACTCTCGTTATGACGGGACATTTGTAACCACATACCGCGGTAACTGGCATTTGCAAGGAACCGGTCTAACCAACGTTCCTGTGCTATATAACGCCAATTACCTGCCGGTACAACCAGGAGATGCTATTCTTACCTTCCTTGACGAAGAACCAGCTACTCCTATTAATTACTCAAATTCTGTTTTCAGAAGTAATGTAGGTGCAGGTGTATTGCCCGGAAGAGCCGATTTCGTAATAGGACCTAATGCAATTAGCCGTCTGAGATATCCGGGCTTGTGGAAGCTGGGTACTTATCGTACCGATAACAATGGTGGTTTGGGACAGCCCAACGCTGGTTTGACTCGTCCGTTCAACATCGCTAAGTTCTCCGAGTTGTACTTTATCGCGGCTGAAGCTGCTGTAAAAGGAGCTACCACTCAAGCCGGTAAAACTGCAAGAGATTTGATCAATGTGATTCGTGCTCGTGCGGGTAAATGGCGCTGGCATAACAATGGTAATGTTGAAAAAATTGAGGATAATAGCGCTGCCATGGTAGCTGCCACACCCACAACCATTAC
>Ga0182741_1003203_pt1 | contig 17666 bp, 18 predicted proteins | sample eDN5th37CBELigOP_FD_128874 | JGI IMG/M metagenome (GOLD analysis project Ga0182741, IMG submission 128874) | Enriched Organic Plus compost microbial communities from Emeryville, California, USA - eDNA 5th pass 37_C BE-Lig OP (version 2) (version 2) ...
GAGATCCACATCCACGGCTTCACCGCCCTCGAGGTCACCGAGGGGGCGCGACGCAACGGCGAGCCCCTCGCCGACTACCTCCGCCGGCTCATGGACGCCGGGCTGAAGACGCTCCCCGGCACCGCGGCGGAGATCCTCGACGACCCGGTGCGGGCCGTGCTGTGCCCGGACAAGATCACCACCGACGAGTGGCTCGAGGCCCACCGCACCGCCCACGAGGTCGGCCTGCGGTCCAACGTGACGATCATGTTCGGCGCCGTCGAGCAGCCCCGCTCCTGGGCTCGCCACATCGTCGCCACCCGGGCCCTCCAGAAGGAGACCGGCGGCTTCACCGAGTTCGTGCCGCTCCCGTTCGTGCACATGGCCGCCCCGATCTACCTGCAGCGCCGGGCCCGTCGGGGCCCCACGTTCCGGGAGGCGCTGCTCATGCACGCCGTGGGCCGCATCGCCTACCGGGGCTGGATCGACAACGTCCAGGTGTCCTGGGTGAAGATGGGCCGGGCCGGGGCGGCGCAGATCCTCCAGGCCGGCGCCAACGACCTCGGCGGCACGCTCATGGACGAGAACATCTCCCGGGCGGCCGGTGCCGCCCACGGGCAGATGATGGACGAGGACGGGTTCCGCAGCTGGGTGACGCCGCTCGGTCGGCCCCTCGAGGAGCGCACCACCCTCTACGGGCGCCCCTCCCGGGTGTGAGGCGTGGTGCGATGAGCCGCCCGGACGCCTCCTCCGTGCCCAAGGCCGACGCGGCGCGCCCGCCCGCGGTCGAGGATGCCGTCGAGACCGGGCCCGAGCCCGACGTCGAGGTCCTGATCCGCCGGATCCTCGACGAGGCGGGGGCCAGCGCCAACCGGGACGTGCTGCGCGACATCCTCGAGACGGCGGCTGGGCTGGCCGCCGACGACGTCGCCCGGCTCGACCTCAAGATCACCGCCGCCGCCCTCAAGGAGATGCGCGCGGCGTTCAACATGTTCCGGCCGCTGGCCGAGATCCCCAAGGTGACGGTCTTCGGCTCGGCCCGGGTGGCCGACCACGACCCCCTCTACCAGCAGGCGCAGGCGCTCGCCCGCCAGCTCAGCAGCGCCGGGTGGATGGTCGTCACCGGCGCCGGACCCGGGATCATGCAGGCCGCGGCCGAGGGCGCCGGCCCGGACGCGGCGATCGGGGTGAGCATCCGGCTGCCCTTCGAGGAGAAGCCCAGCGACGTGCTCGGCGGCGGCGACCGCGTCGTCGCCATGAAGTACTTCTTCACCCGCAAGCTGATGCTCATCAAGGAGTCGTCGGGCTTCGTGTGCCTCCCCGGTGGGTTCGGCACCCAGGACGAGACCTTCGAGCTGCTGACGCTGCTCCAGACCGGCAAGACCAGCCCCGCCCCCGTCGTCCTCCTCGACGTCCCCGGCGGCACCTACTGGCACCGGTGGGTGGAGTACGTGGTCGACGAGCTGGAGGGCGCCGGCATGGTGTCCCCCCACGACCGCGAGCTCTACCTCGTCACCGACGACGTCGAGGAGGCGGCCCGCGAGATCCAGGACTTCTGGCGGTCCTACCACTCGCTGCGCTGGGTGGGCGACCGGCTCGTGCTGCGCCTGCACCACGCGCCCGACGACGCCGGCCTGGAGGCGCTCAACGAGCGCTTCGGAGACCTCCTCCTCGACGGCCGCATCGAGCGGACCGACCCGCTGCCCCCGGAGGTGTCGGGGCGCGACCACCTCGACCTCCACCGCCTCGTGATGCGCTACGACCCCCGCAAGGCCGGTCGCCTGCGCGCCCTGATCGACGCCATCAACGACCTGGCGCCGCCCGGCGAGGGGACCGCCACGGTCCGCACCTGAGGCGACAGGCGCTCAGCCGTCGGCGTCGTCCGCCTCGCGCAGGATCCCGATCGCCTTCTCCACGGCCCGCCGGGCCCGCTGCAGGCGCTTCTCATCGACCGGGAGCTCGGTGCCGCCGGCGTCGATCGACTCGCGGAGCCGCTGGATGGCGAGGTCCGCCAGCTCCTCCGAGATGGCCTCGAGCCGGGCCCGGATGTCGTCGAACTCCCCTGCCATGGCCCGCACCCTACGTCGCTAGTGTGACCACCTCGCCCGACCCCACCGCAGGAGCCGCAGTGCCCCCCGCCGCCGAGCCCGAGGACCTCCACGAGTGGATCTCCTTCGAGGACCCCGAGGAGGACCGCACCTGGGTCTTCGACCTCACGTTCCTCGTCAGCCCGTGGACCTGCATCTTCGGGCAGGGGTGCCTGGGCGTGCTCACCGGACCGGCGCCCGAGCTCGAGCAGGGCTGCTGCAGCTACGGGGCCCACTTCATCGACGAGGACGACGAGGCGCAGGTCCTGGCCCGCGCCGAGGCGCTCACCCCCGACCAGTGGCAGCACCGCGCCGTGGGCCGGCGGAAGGGGCCGACGGTGCGCGACGAGGAGGGGACGATCACCACCCGCCTCGTCGACGGGGCGTGCATCTTCCTCAACCGTCCCGGCTTCGAGGGCGGCATCGGCTGCGCCCTCCACAACGCCGCGCTGGCCGCCGGGGAGCGCCCCCTCGACTGGAAGCCGGCGGTGTGCTGGCAGCTGCCGCTGCGCCTCGAGGAGCGCACCGACGAGCACGGCCACGTCACCTCGACGCTGCGGGAGTGGAAGCGCCGCGACTGGGGCGCCGGGGGCTTCGAGTTCCACTGGTGGTGCACCGACGATCCGCTCGCCTTCGTCGGCCGGGAGCCCGTGTACGTCGCCATGCGGGACGAGATCGTCGAGCTGGTCGGCCAGCGCGCCTACGACCTGTTCGTCGGCCACGTCGAGACACGCGAGCCGATCCCGCAGTACCTTCCCCATCCGGTGCTGCGCCGCGGGTGATCGCAGCCTCGGAGACAGGGACGACGTGATGAACTTCACCGCCGAGGAGCTCAGCCTCACGGCCAAGCGCAGCGGGCTTCGCTTCCCCGAGCACGTGCTCGACCAGCTGGTCGCCGCCATCGACGCCGGGAAGCACGTCGTGCTGACCGGCCCGCCTGGCACGGGCAAGACCACGCTCGCCTACCTCACCGCCGAGGTGGCCCAGCGGGCGATGCTCTGCACCGGGTACCTGCCCACCACGGCCACCACCGAGTGGACCACGTTCGAGACGATCGGCGGCTTCCAGCCGACCTCCGAGGGCCTCATCTTCCGGCCGGGCATGTTCGTCGACGCGATCGAGAGCGGCCGGTGGCTCGTGATCGACGAGCTGAACCGCTCGAACTTCGACCGGGCCTTCGGTCAGCTCTTCACCGTGCTGTCCGGCCAGGCGGTGGTCCTGCCCTTCAAGCGGGGCGGGCGGATCCAGCCGATCTCGCTCGTGCCGCCGGGCGTCGAGCCGCCCGCCGACACCGACGCGATCAAGCTGCCGGCGACCTGGCGGATCATCGCCACGATGAACGTGTTCGACAAGAACCTGCTGTTCGAGATGTCGTACGCGCTCATGCGGCGCTTCGCGTTCGTGGAGGTCACCTCGCCGTCGGAGGAGGCGTACCACGAGCTGCTCGAGGGCCCGGGCGACGTCGTCCGGGAGCTGCTCCCCCTCCGGCGCTTCCGGGACCTCGGCCCGGCCGTCTACCTCGACGCCGCCCGCTTCGCCGAGCGCCGGCTCGAGGACGAGCCCAGCCGCTCCCGGCTGATCTACGAGATCTTCTACGGGTACTTCCTCCCCCAGTTCGAGGGCATCGACGAGGAGCTGGCGATCGACCTCTACCGCACGGTCGCCCTCCTGCTCGAGCCGCCCGAGCAGGAGGAGGCCCGCCGCACGATCGGCGAGGTCCTGGGGACCGAGCTCCCGGTCTGAGCCGTGGCCACCGCCGGCGACCCCGCTCCCGCTGCCGTGGCCCCCTACGCCACCGTCCTCGCCCACCTCGCCCGCCCGTCCGACGCCGCCCGCGTGGTCGGCGCCCTCCTCGGCCTGCCCCGGCGGATGGCCCGCCACGTGGCCGGCCTGGCCCTGGCCACCTCCCCGGACGCGGAGCGGCTGCTCGCCGCCATGCCCCAGATGATCCGGTCCCTGGCGATCGCCACCACCGACCGGGCCGAGCGCTGCTACGGGGAGCTCCGCGGGCCGGTCCTGTGGTCCGAGACGGTCTCGGCCCGCACCGCCTCGGCCGGGGACCCCGGCCTGTACGTGTGCGCCACCACCGCCAAGGCCTACGACACCGACGAGAACCGGGTCCTCAAGGCGGCCCTGGCCGCCGTCGCCCGTGCGGCTGGCGACGTCGATCCCGCCTCCCCGCTCGGCGCGGGCGCGCACCGCTCACCCCGACGGGCCCGGGCCAACGGCCAGGCCGCCGCCCACCTCCTCGAGCACCGGACCCTGGCCGACGTGCCGGTGACCCGGGTCCGGCCCCGGGCCCTGCAGCGCACCCGGGCCGGCAACCGGCGCGCCACCTACGAGCCGGCCGTCGCGCTCGTGCGGCGGGCGGCCCAGCCGCTCACCGCCGACCTGCTGGCCGGGGTGGCCGACGCGCCGACCACCACGCAGGTCGCGGTGCTCGCCGCGGTCCTCGACGCGTGGCCGACGACCGCGCCGCGCCCGGAGCTGCGCACGTCGCACGGCGCGCTCGTGGCCGGGCCGATCCGCTACGAGCACCTCACCGGCACGACGGTGGACGGCCGCCCGGTCCCCAGCGCGGCAGTGGCCCCGGCGATCGTCGCCGGGGCCGGGTACGCCACTACGTAGAGCTCAGGTCGTCGATGACCGGTGACCAGGAGGGATCGGGGCAGCCGGCCCCGACCCGTCAGTCCTCGTCGAACCCCTTGTCGTCGTCGTCGAGGGCGCCGTACTTGCGGGCCAGGGCCGCGTACTCGTCGTCCTCGTCGACGTCGTCGTCATCGTGGGACCGGCCTGTGTCGAGGTTGAACAGGAAGTCCGGCCCCGACTGCTTGAGCTTGCGCGCTTCTTCGAAGCGCCGATGTCGTCCCTTCTTCACGGAACGGCTCCCGAGGCTCGCAGGGGTGAGGTGAACGGCCACCATAGCGCCTGGTAGCGCCCATCGTGCACCTCCCCCGGGGCGTTACCGTGCCCGGATGCTCGAACGCCCCGATCAGGTGCCGTGGTGGCGGCGCGCGGTCGTCTACCAGATCTACCCGCGGTCGTTCGCCGACGCGAACGGCGACGGGATCGGCGACCTCGACGGGGCCCGCCAGCGCCTCGACCACCTCGCCTGGCTCGGCGTCGACGCCATCTGGCTGTCGCCGTTCTACCCGTCGCCGATGCACGACTTCGGCTACGACGTGGCCGACCACACCGGCGTCCACCCCCTCTTCGGGACGCTCGACGACCTCGACCGGCTGGTGGCCGAAGCGGGCAAACGGGACATCCGGGTCATCGTGGACCTCGTCCCCAACCACACCTCCCACGAGCACCCGTGGTTCCAGGCGTCGCGATCGAGCCGGGACGACCCGAAGCGGGACTGGTACGTCTGGCGCGACGGCCGTGGCCCGGGCGAGCCTCCCAACAACTGGGTCGGCGCCTTCCTGGAGGGGCCAGCCTGGACCTGGGACCCCCACACCGAGCAGTGGTACCTCCACCAGTTCCTGCCCCAGCAGCCCGACCTGAACTGGGCCAACCCGGAGGTGCGGGAGGCCGTGTACGACGTCATGCGCTTCTGGCTCGACCGGGGCGTGGCCGGCTTCCGGATCGACGTCGTCCACTGCATCGGGCGGGACCCCGAGCTGCCCGACGACGAGCCGCCGTGGGTGGGCATCCCCCACTGCGCGATCAACGAGCACCCGAGCACCCACGAGTACATCAAGGAGATGCGCGCCGTCGTCGAGGCCTACGACGGCGACCGGGTCCTCATCGGCGAGACGGCGCTCCCCGGCACCCGTTGGGTGGCGCCCTACTACGGCCACGGCGACGAGCTGCACCTGGCCTTCAACTTCGCCGCCACCCACGCTCCCTGGGACGCCGAGCGGTGGCGGCAGCGGATCGAGCGGATCCACGAGGAGCTCGACCCACGCGGCGCCTGGCCGACCTGGGTCCTGTCGAACCACGACATGCCCCGGCACCGCACCCGCTACGGGGGCAGCGAGGCCCGGGCCCGGGCCGCGGCCGTGGCGCTCCTCACCCAGCGCGGCACCCCCTTCCTCTACGGCGGCGAGGAGCTGGGCCTCGAGGACGCGGTCGTGCCCCCGGAGCGGGTGGTCGACCCGGGCGGGCGCGACGGGTGCCGGGCACCGGTCCCGTGGCTGCGGGCGCCCGGCCACGGCTGGGGCCCCGACCCGTGGCTCCCGTTCCCGCCCGAGGCGGCCGAGCGCTCGGCCGAGGCCCAGCGCGCGGACCCCACCTCGATCCTGCACCTCTACCGGCGGCTGCTCGCCGCCCGACGGCGGTCCGATGCCCTGCGGCTCGGGCACCAGGAGCTCCTCGACGCACCGGCGGGCGTGCTGGCCTGGCGACGCCGCTGCGGCGACGACGAGCGGGTGGTGCTCGTCAACATGGGCGACGCCCCGGCCACGGTGGCCGCCACCGGCACGGTGGAGGTGGCCAGCGACGGGCGCGGCGAGGGCGCGGCCTTCGACGGCGTCCTCGACGTGGACGTCGCGGTGGTGCTGCGCCCCTGAGCCGGCCGCCCGGACGTCAGGTCCAGGGCTTGCCGGAGCGGGCCTCCAGGACGAGGTGGCCGCTGTCGTCGAGGGCGATCGACGCGTCACCGGCGGCGAGGGCGCGGATGGGGCCGCCGACCACGTCGTGGCGCCAGCCCTCGGCGAGGCGGCCGGTCCCGTCCGTGAGGAAGGTCTCGATGTCGCTGCGGGTGGCGAGGATGGCGGCGTCGATCTCGAGCTCCCGGGCCCGCTGCGCCGCCCAGGCGCTCACGAGCGACGCCGTGGCCCGCCGGGAGCGGTCCACGCCCTCGCTCGGCGGGACCTCGACCTCGTCGAGGTCGAGGGCCTGCCCCTCCCGCACGGCGGCGAGGATCTCCCGGGCGATGCCGCCGCGTCGCTTGCCGTCGTCCAGGCCGCGGACGCGGGCCAGATCCGCTTCCGTGCGGGGCGGCCGCTGGGCCATCGACACGAGCGCGAGGTCCGGGAGCACGAAGCGGACCGGGCGGTCCAGCTCGGCTGCCTTGCGCTCCCGCCAGGCGGCGAGGCTCTGCGCCACCGCGGCCGCCCGGCCCCGCAGCGAGCGGGCCTCCTTGATCCGCCACCACGCCCGCTCCGGGGCCTGCGTGGCGAGGGCGCGGGTGCGGTGCAGCTCGCACTCGGCCAGCGCCCAGCCGAGCCGTCCGCGCGCGTCGAGCTGCTCGCTGAGGCGCCGGTGGAGCTCGTGGAGGTGCTCGACGTCGGACGCCGCGTAGGCAACGGCGTCCTCGCTCAGCGGGCGGGCCATCCAGTCGGTGAGGCGGTCGGCCTTGGGGAGCTTGATCCCCAGCTCGGCCTGCACGAGGCCGCCCAGGCCCACGTTGCTGTAGCCGAGGAACCCGGCGGCCACCTGCGTGTCGAAGAGCCGGGCCGGGACGGTGCCGCAGACCCGGGCCAGGATCTCGAGGTCCTGGCTGGCGGCGTGCATCACGCACGTGCCGGGGCCCTCCAGCACCCGTCGCAGCCCGGACACGTCCACGGCGAGCGGGTCGACGACCGCGACCCCGTCGGGCCAGGAGAGCTGGAGGAGCGCCAGCCTGGCGAAGTACGTGCGCTCGCGGTGGAACTCGGTGTCGAGCCCGTAGACCTCGTGGTCGACCAGCTGGTCGACCAGCTCGGCGAAGGCCTCGTCGTCGCCGATCCAGCGACTCACGCGCTCACCGCGCTCACGCGTCGGACCCGCCCTCCGTGTCGACGGGGTGGCCGGCCTCGATCCAGGCGAGGGTGCCACCGGCGACGTTCACGGCGTCGATGCCCTGCTGGCGGAGGTGCGCCACGGCCTTGGCGCTGCGCCCACCGCTCCGGCAGATCACGTAGACGGTCCCGTCCGCGGGGACCTCGGCCACCCGGTCGGGGAGCTGGCCGAGCGGGATGAGCACGGCGCCGGGAGCGTGGGCCGAGGCGTACTCGTCGGGCTCCCGGACGTCGATCAGGGGGGCGCCGGCGGCCCGGGCCTCGGCCAGGCCGGCGACGTCGATCTCGGGGACATCTGCCATCACCGGGAGGCTACCGGCCCTCGGGCAGGTCGCCGGGCACGTCGGCGTCTCGGAGCGCGTCGGCGGGGAGCTGCGGCACGTCGAGCACGGCGAGGTCGGCGACGGCCCGGTGCAGGGCGCGGACGCCGGCGCGGTGGGCCGCCGCCAGCGCGCCCCGGGCGCGGGGCCGCCACGCCGCGTGGACCCACTGCCGCCGGCCCCCGTTGTCGACGGGGACGGCCACGTCGGCGCCCGGGTCGGCGAGGAGCGCGCCCACGACCTCCGCCATCGCCCCGGGGCTCGGCGCCACCAGATCGCAGCCCAGGACGAGCACCGCGTCGCCCGGGACGGCCCCCAGGGCCGCCACCACGGCGGGGAGCGGGCCCGCGCCGGGCACGAGGTCGGGCACGTACCGCAGGCCGAGGGCCTCGAGCGCCCCTGCGTCGCCGCCCACGGCGACCACCTCCACGGCGCCGGCGGCCCGGGCGGCGGCCGCCACCCGCTCGGCCATGGGTCGCCCGTCGACGAGCAGGAGCGCCTTGTCCCGCCCCATCCGCCGGCTCGCCCCTCCGCAGAGCACCGCCGCCCCCCACCGGCGCTCGGCCGGGTCCGGCCGGGCCGCGCCCGTGGACGCCGCGCCTGGGCTCAGCCCGCCTCCTCCTCGTCGCCGACGCCGCCGTAGCGGGCGGCCACGCCCCGGCTCGGCCCGTGCTCGGCCACGGCGTCGGCGAGGTCGGCGAGGAACTCGTCGGCCACGGCCACGTGGCCCGGGGAGAGCATGAGGTGGAGGCCGCCCTGCTGGCGGTCGAGCTTCCAGCCCCGGTCGTCCATCACGTCGCCGACGGCGGCGAGGTCGTGGACCGGCGAGGAGATCTCCATCACCGACATCACCGGGTCGCCGGTGATCTGCAGGCCGTCGATGGCCTCGATCCCGGACCGGAACCGGCGGGTGGCCTCCCGGACCGCGGCGGCGAGGCGGAGGTACCCCGCTCGGCCGAGGTGGTGGATCGTGGCCCACGCCGCGGCGATCGGGGCCGCCGGCCGGGTGCCGGCGGTGGTGGCCGACCCGTAGAGGCCCCCGGGCCAGGCGTCGTAGAGGAAGTACTGGTGGCGCAGCAGGTCCTTGGAGCGGTGGAGCAGCACCGACGCGCCCTTGAAGCACCAGCCGTACTTGTGGACGTCGGCGGAGATCGACGTCACCCCGGGCACGGCCATCGTCCAGGGCGGGACCGGCTCGCCGAGCTCGGCCCAGAACGGCAGCAGCCAGCCGCCGAGGCAGGCGTCGACGTGGCAGAGGACGCCCCGTTCGGCGGCCAGCGCGGCGAGCTCCTCGATCGGGTCGACGACGCCGTACGGGTAGCAGGGCGCCGAGCCGACGACGAGGGCGGTCCGGTCGCTGAGCGCGGCCTCCACCGCCGCGGGGTCGACCCGTCCGTCGGCGCCGACGGGGACGGCCACGTGGTCGACGCCGAGGTAGTGCGCGGCCTTCGCGAACGCCGGGTGGGCCGTGACCGGGGTGACCAGCTGGGGCGCCTCCACCCCGGCCTGGCGGGCCCGGTCCCGGGCCACCTGCACGGCGAGGAAGATGCTCTCGGTGCCGCCACCGGTGAGCTTCCCGGCGGCACCGGGAGCCCCGAAGAGGGCGATCGCCGCGTCGACGACCTCCTGCTCCATCTGGAGCAGGCTCGGGAACGCGAACGGGTTGAGGTAGTTCTCGTGCAGGTACTCGAGGGCCACCGCCTCCTGGAGGGCCTCGAGGTCAGGGTCAGCCGGGTTGTAGACGAGGCTGAAGGTCCGCCCGCCCCGCCAGTCGGCGTCGTCCCCTCGCCGGGCGCGGATGGCGGCCAGGAGGTCCTCCGCCGATCGCCCGGTGTCGGGGAAGGTCGGCTGCTCAGCCATCGAAGCCCGCTCCCTCGGGGGGCCAGCTGGGGTCGAGCTGGCGGAGGAACCGGGCGCAGCGCTCGGCCTCGTCCTCCTCGCCGATCTGCGCCGCGGCCGCCTGCAGCCCGGCCAGGGCCCGCAGGAAGCCGCGGTTCTCGGGGTGGGCCCAGCGGACGTAGCCGCTGCCCCGCCAGCCGTTGGCCCGCAGGCGGTCGAGGCCGCGGTGGTAGCCGACCCGGTGGGCGGCGTAGCGCTCCACCGGGTCGCGGGCGTGCTCGCCGAGGCGGGCCCACGCGTCCAGGTAGCGGGGCCAGCGAGCGACGACCTGTGCGATGGCGGCACGCCGCTGCGACGGCTCGAGCGCGAGCGCGGCCTCGAGCTGGGCCACGGCTTCGGGGGGCTCGGGGTCGAGGACGGTCTCCGGCGGGCCGCTCGTGGACAGGGTCACCTCGGACATGGCGGGAGGGTACCCGCGGGCCGCCGCGGCGCCGGTAGCGTGCGCCGCCGTGGAGCTCGCCCTCATCCGCCACGCGCTGCCGGTCCGGATCGACGAGGGCACCGTCGACGGGCCGGCCGACCCCCCGCTCGCGCCCGTGGGCCGGACCCAGGCCGAGGCCCTGGCTGACTGGCTGGCGGCCGAGCAGGTCGACGCGATCTGGTCCAGCCCGATGCGCCGGGCCCGGGAGACGGCCGCTCCGGTGGCCGAGCGCCTGGGCCTCGAGGTGCACGTCGACGAGCGCCTCGCCGAGTACGACCGGCACGCCACCAGCTACGTCCCGATCGAGGAGCTGAAGGCCGCCGGGGATCCGCGCTGGAACGAGCTGCCGGAGCGCCCCGAGGAGTTCCAGGCCCACGTCGTCGCCGCCATCGAGGACGTCGTCGCCGCCCACCCCGGCCAGCGGGTGGCGGTGGTCTGCCACGGGGGCGTGGTGAACGCGTACGTGGCGCACGTGCTCGGGCTCGCCGAGCCGATCTTCTTCCTGCCCGGCTACACGTCGATCAGCCGGGTGCTGGCCGCCGGGTCCGGGCAGCGCAGCATCGCCACGCTCAACGAGACCGCCCACCTGCGCGGCCTGGGCTGACCCCGGGCGCGAGGAGGGGCCGGTCCCCCCGAACCGGCCCCTCGAGAGCTGCCCCCCAACAGCAGCAGCTGCCTGTAGTTCTACTCCATCCGCGTCACGAGCGCGGCACCTGCGTCCACGGCACGTCCTTGTCGACGCGGACGTCGCCGGGCAGGCCGAGGACACGCTCGCCGAGGATGTTCTTCGCGATCTCCGTCGTGCCGCCCTCGATCGAGTTGGCGCGGGTGCGCAGGAAGGCCTGCTGCGGGTTGGCGAAGGCCATCGCGTTCTTCGGGCGCTCCATCGTGTAGCCGGTCGGGAAGAGCATCCCCTCCGGGCCGAGCAGCTCGACGGTGAAGCTCGTGATGTCCTTGTTCAGGTCGGCGGACATCGCCTTGCCGATCGAGCCCTCGGGGCCGGGGTTGCCCACCGAGCGCATCTGGCTGGCCCGGATGTTGGTGAGGCGCAGCACCTCGGCGCGGATCCACAGCGACATGAGCCGGTCCTTGAGGGCGGGGTCGGTGTGGCCCTTCTCCCGCCACACCCGCACCGCCTCGCCGATGAGGCCGGAGCCCTTGGCGGGGATGCCGCCGCCGATGGCGACGCGCTCGTTCATGAGGGTGGTGAGGACGACCCGCCAGCCCTCGCCCTCCTCGCCGAGCCGCTCCTTGTCGGGGATGCGGACGTCGGTGAAGTAGACCTCGTTGAACTCGGCCTCGCCGGTGATCTGGTAGAGCGGCCGGACCTCGACGCCGGGCGCCTCCATGTCGACCACGAAGTAGGTGAGGCCCTTGTGCTTCGGCGCGTCGGGGTTCGTGCGGGCGACGAGCATCCCCCACTTCGCGAGGTGGGCGAGCGTCGTCCAGACCTTCTGGCCGTTCACGACCCACTCGTCGCCGTCGCGCACCGCCCGGGTGGACAGGCCGGCGACGTCTGAGCCCGCACCCGGCTCGGAGAAGAGCTGGCACCAGACCTCTTCGCCGGTGAACAGCGGGCGCAGGTAGCGCTTCTTCTGCTCCTCGCTGCCGTGGGTGACGATCGTGGGGGCGCCCATGCCGTGGCCGATCACGTTGCGGACGACCGCGTTCGGGGCGCCGGCCCGGTGGAGCGTCTCGTTGATCAGCTTCTGGAGCTTGGGGGACTTCCCGAGGCCGCCGTGGCCGACCGGGAAGTGGACCCAGGCCAGACCCAGGTCGAACTGGCGGCCCAGGAACGTGACCGGGTCGGTCTCCTTGGGCGGGAGCTCGTCGAGCAGCTGCTGGCACAGGGCCAGCACCTCGGCCTCGTCGGGCGTGGTGGCAGCGGGGGGTGCGTCGGTCGCGCTCATGGCTGCTGACACTATCTTGACCCGCGGGTCAAGGCGAAGCGGCGGGATGGACGGATCCCCTCGCCGCGGCGCTACGGTCACCCCATGTTCCCCGGAGACTTCGCTGCCACCAGCCCGGACCGGCCCGCCATCGTCATGGCGACCACGGGCGAGACGATCACCTACGCCGAGCTCGACGCCGAGGCCAACCGCCTCTCCCGCCTCTTCCGGGCGGCGGGCCTGAAGCCCGGCGACCACGTCGCCTTCTGCCTCGAGAACCAGCCGCACTTCCTGCCGATCATGTGGGGCGCGCACTACGCCGGCCTCTACTACACGGCGCTCAGCTCGCGGCTGACCACCGAGGAGATGGCGTACATCATCGGTGACTGCGGCGCGCAGGCCTTCATCACCAGCACCTACAAGGCCGAGCAGGCGGCGGAGCTGCGCGACCAGATGCCGAACGTCACGGTCCGCCTGATGGTCGACGGCGTCGTCGACGGCTACGAGTCCTACGAGGACGCGATCGCCGCGCACGAGCCGACGCCGCTCGACGAGGAGCGGGTCGAGGGCCAGGACATGCTCTACAGCTCCGGCACCACCGGCCAGCCCAAGGGCGTCAAGGTGGCGATGCTCGACGCGCCGCTCGGCCAGGGCAACGACGGCGTGACGATGCTGGCGCAGCTGCTCTTCGGTGCGGACGAGGACACCGTCTACCTCTCCCCCGCGCCGCTCTACCACGCGGCGCCGCTGCGGTTCTGCCGGGCCGTCCACCGCACCGGCGGGACGGTCATCGTCATGGAGCACTTCGACCCCGAGCAGTACCTGGCGCTGGTCGAGAAGCACCGGGTGACCTTCAGCCAGGTCGTGCCCACGATGTTCATCCGGATGCTGAAGCTCCCCGAGGAGGTGCGCAGCAAGTACGACGTGTCGTCCCTCAAGGCGGTGGTCCACGCGGCCGCCCCCTGCCCGGTCGAGGTCAAGCGCCAGATGATCGAGTGGTTCGGCCCGGTCATCCACGAGTACTACGCCGGCACCGAGGGCAACGGGTTCGTCTACTGCAACAGCGAGGAGTGGCTGGCCCACCCCGGCACGGTCGGCAAGGCGATCATCGGCACGCTCCACATCGTCGGCGAGGACGGCGAGGAGCTCCCCGTCGGCGAGGAGGGCACCGTCTACTTCGAGGGCGAGGCGGCGGCCACGTTCGAGTACTACAACGACCCGGAGAAGACGAAGTCGTCGCGCGACCCGAAGGGCCGGGGCTGGAGCACGCTCGGCGACGTGGGCCGGCTGGACGAGGACGGCTACCTCTACCTGACCGACCGCAAGGCCTACATGATCATCACCGGTGGCGTGAACGTGTACCCGCAGGAGGCCGAGAACGTGCTCGTCCAGCACCCGAAGGTGGCCGACGTGGCCGTCTTCGGCGTGCCCAACGAGGAGTTCGGCGAGGAGGTCAAGGCGGTCGTCCAACCGGTGTCGATGGACGACGCCGGCCCCGAGCTCGAGCGCGAGCTGATCGCCTACTGCCGGGAGCACCTCGCCGACGTGAAGTGCCCCCGCTCGGTGGACTTCCGCGAGGAGCTCCCCCGCCACCCCACCGGCAAGCTCTACAAGCGGCTCCTCAAGGACGAGTACTGGGCGAACGCCGGCCGCTCGATCTGAGCCGGGCGGCGGCACCACCGGTACCCTCCGGGTGGTGCCGCCGCATCCCAGGTTCCCGTTCCTCGACTGGCCCGGCCCGCTCGCCTTCGCGCACCGGGGCGGGGCCAGCGAGGCGCCGGAGAACACGATGCCGGCGTTCGAGCACGCCGTCCGGCTCGGCTACCGGTACCTGGAGACCGACGTCCACGTCACCGCGGACGGCGAGCTGCTGGCCTTCCACGACGACCGGCTCGACCGGGTCACCGACCGGACCGGCGCCATCGCCGACCTGCCGTGGTCGGAGGTGCGCCGAGCCCTCGTCGACGGGCGCGAGCCCATCCCCCGCTTCGAGGACCTCCTCGGAGCGTGGCCGGAGGTCCGCATCAACGTCGACCCGAAGCACGACGCCGCCGTCGAGCCCCTGGCCGAGGTGATCCGCCGGACCGGGGCGGTCCACCGCGTCTGCGTCGGGGCGTTCTCCGACCGGAGGCTCGACCGCCTCCAGGCGCTCGTCGGCCCCGAGCTGTGCCGCTCGATGGGGCCGCGGCAGGTGGCGCGGCTCGTGGCCGCCTCCCGCCGGCTCCCCGGCGGGGGTGGGGTCACGGCGCCCTGCGCGCAGGTGCCGACGCACCAGGGGCCGCTCCCCCTCGTGACCGAGCGCTTCGTCGCAGCGGCCCATCGGCGCGGCATCCAGGTCCACGTGTGGACGATCGACGACCGCGACGAGATGGTCCGCCTCCTCGACCTCGGCGTGGACGGGATCATGACCGACCGCCCGCAGGTCCTGAAGGAGGTCTTGCTCGAGCGGGGCGAGTGGCACGAGTAGCGCCGCTCCGCCCCCACGGCGCGGCGGCTCAGGTGAAGCGCGGGGTGCGCTGCTCGAAGTAGGCCATCGTGGCCTCGACCTGGTTGGGCGAGCCGATGAGCGAGGCCATCGTCTCCCGCTCGTCGGCGAGCTGCTCGGCGAGGGGGCGGGTGCCCGACAGGTTGAGCAGCCGCTTGCCGTGGCGCAGCGCATCCGGGCTCTTGCCGACGAGCTCGCGGGCGAGCTCCATCGCCGCGGCGTGGGGATCGTCGGCGAGCCGCGTCGCCAGGCCGAGCTGCACCGCCTCCTCCCCGCTCACCATGCGACCGGTGAAGGTGAGCTCCTTCGCGACGTCGAGCCCGACCAGCCGCACGAGCGTGTGGGTGCCGGTCATGTCCGGGATCAGGCCCCATCGGGACTCGAGGACCGACAGCTTGGCGTCAGGGGCGACGATGCGGATGTCGGCCCCGAGCGCGATCTGCAGCCCGCCGCCGAGCGCCGGGCCGTGCACGGCGGCGATCACGGGGACCTCGAGCTCCTGCCACACCCAGGCGGCCTGCTGACCGAGGTGGGTGATGCGCCCTTCGGTCTCCCCGATCGCGCCGAGGGGGGCGCCCTCGCGGCTGGCCTCCCCGCCGCCGTCGCCGGCGCCGCCGGCCATCGCCTGGAAGCTGCTGAAGTCGAGCCCGGCGCAGAAGCCTCGGCCCGCGCCGGAGAGCACGACGACGCGCACGGCGCGGTTCGCCTTCAGGGACTCGCCGGCCTCGACGATCGCCTTGAACAGCCCGGTGTCGAGGGCGTTCAGCTTGTCGGGACGGTTGAGGCGGAGGTCGGCGACGCCGTCGACCACGTCGAGCAGGATCCGGTCGGACATCGCCCCAGCATGCCCCAGGGTTCCCCCCGCCCCGCGCACGGGGCAGAATCCACGCCCGCCCCCGACGCCGGTCCAGGGCACCCACCGAACCGATGCGCACCCGTCCCCGACGACCGATCGCCTCCAGACGCCCCGCGCTGCTGGCTGCGGTCGCCCTCGCCGCGGCCCTGACCGCACCTGCGCCGGTCCACGCCACGCTGGCGCGGGCGCCGTCGTCCGCCCCCGCCGCGATCCCGCTGGCACCGCCGTCGCCGGACCTCGCCGGGCTGCCGGAGGTGTCGCTCGAGCTGGCCTCCGTGCCGGTCACCGGTCGAGCCGTCGACGCCGCGCTCGACGCCTACCAGGCCGCCGACGCCCAGCTGGCGACGGCGCAGCAGCGGCGGACGGCGATCGACCGAGCCGCCGCCGCCCTCCGAGCCCGCCGGGCTCGGCTCGACGCTGCGCTGGCCAGCGCCGAGGCCAGCGCAGCGAGCGCTGCGGCCCGGCTGGACGAGGTGAGCGCCGCGATCGCCGACCTCGCCGTCCAGCGGTACCTCGGCGGCGGGGCGGCGGCCCGCCTCGACGCGGCGCTGGTCGACGAGCAGCCGTCGGTCAACGACCAGGACCAGCAGGCCGTCCTCGGCGACGCCGTGCTCGACGTGCTCCTGGCCGAGCGGGCCGCGTACCAGCAGCGCCTCGACGCCGCCCTCGAGCGGGTGGAAGCCGCCCGCGGCGAGCTGACCGAGGTGGTCGCGGAGGCCGAGGCGCTGGCCGCCGAGCGTCCGGGTGCCGTCGAGGCCGAGCTGGCGGCCAGCCCCACCGTCGCCGAGCGCCGGGTGGCCTACGAGCAGGCGCGCGTGCTCGGCACCGTGGCGGGCGTGGACTTCCAGCTCGTGGCGCTCGACGCGTACCACCGGGCGGCCCGGACGCTGGCGGAGGAGGCCCCGACCTGCGGCCTGCAGTGGTGGGCGCTGGCCGGCATCTCCCGAGTCGAGGGCCGCCACGGCACCTACGGGGGCGCGTCGCTCGACGCCCGGGGCGACCCGACCCGCCGCATCGTGGGCATCCAGCTGAACGGCAGCAACCAGACCCAGGTCGTGCCGGACACCGACGGCGGCGTGCTCGACGGGGACCCGGTCTTCGACCGCGCCGTCGGACCGATGCAGTTCATCCCCGGCACCTGGCGGCGCTTCGCGTCCGACGGCAACGGCGACGGCGTGGCGTCCCCCTTCAACCTCTACGACGCCACCCTGGCCGCGGCCCGGTACCTGTGCCGGGCCAGCCACGGGCTCACCCACGACGACGGCCTGCGCCGGGCCTTCCTCGCCTACAACCAGTCCCTGGCCTACGCGGAGTCCGTGCTCGGCTGGGCCCGCCGCTACGAGGCCGAGGTGGAGATCCCGGGCCCGGCGAACCGGCCCGCTTGACCTCCGAGGCTGCTGCGCTCGACCGGTTCGGGCGCTTCGCGGCCTTCGACTTGACCCGCGGGTCAGTTTCTCCCGCCGGTTGTTGACACGGTGACAACAAGCCTCGTACGGTGCCGCCCGATCCGGTGTGACTGGCGTCACCGGAGCGGCCTCCCCGCTGGGGGGCATCACCAGCACCACGCCGACACTCGAAATCGGGGGACACCGTGAAGGACACCCACGTCCGCACTCCGTGGCACCGCGTCATCGCCCTGCTGCTCGGTCTCGTGCTCGTCGCCGCCGCCTGCGGCAGCGACAGCGAGGAGGGCTCCAGCGATGACGGCGGCGACGGCGGCCAGGCGGAGACCACGACAACCGAGGAGCCCGAGCGGAGCCCCGTCAAGGGCGGCAGCATCGTGTTCGGCAACGAGTCGGACGTCTCCACCCTCGAGCCCGGCAAGGCCGCCCAGCCGGCCGACATGGTGATCGGGCTCGGGCTCTTCGATCCGCTCACCACCTGGAAGGACGGCGAGCTCGTCCCCTACCTGGCCGAGACGCTCGAGCCCAACGACGACCTCACCGTGTACTCGATGACGCTGCGGGAGGGCGTGACCTTCCACGACGGCACGCCGCTCAACGC
>Ga0182741_1003205_pt1 | contig 17660 bp, 14 predicted proteins | sample eDN5th37CBELigOP_FD_128874 | JGI IMG/M metagenome (GOLD analysis project Ga0182741, IMG submission 128874) | Enriched Organic Plus compost microbial communities from Emeryville, California, USA - eDNA 5th pass 37_C BE-Lig OP (version 2) (version 2) ...
AGCAGGGCGTCGCGCCCTGCTTTCTCGTGAACGGAGACGTGGCCGAGAGGCTGAAGGCACTCGTTTGCTAAATGAGCATACCCCAAAAGGGTATCGAGGGTTCGAATCCCTCCGTCTCCGCCAAACCTATATCGCTGATATTACAGGATATTTTGCACCAGCCGGACCTGTCCTCGACACAGGATTCGACACATGGGGCATCTTTGGCGCAGGCCGTCCGGATTCGTCTTCCAACTTCATATTCCGCAACGCTTTGTTGAGGCTCTTGGCCGTACACCCATCCGGATTCGGCTTGGTCCCCTCCCGAGGGCCGAGGCGAATTGGTTCGCCCGCATCCTGGCGGGACGTGGAACGGTTATGTTGGAGAGAGGCATGGGGCGTGACGTCCTGAGCCGAAGCTTGGCAGCACTTGCCGCCGAACTGGAGGCTCTTCGGAAGGAAGAATTCAGGGCAGGCGTCCGTGCTCTTCCAACTTGGTTTGAGGAGGGGGAGGATCCCGAACTCATTGCTCATTACAAGGCTCGGCAGAAAATCCATGAAGCCCAACGCGATACGCTCCGAAGCGTACGTCAGAGGCTTGATGGTCTTGGCGTCGCCCTGTCACAGGATGGAGCAGCTTGGGAAGCTGAGCGGGCGATGCATGATCGCCTAGTCGACCGGCTCGCGTCGACGACCTCCGCGTTACCAGCGAGTGTCGAAATTGCACCAGCAACATCGACGCCACTGCTCTCCACAACTATTGATGCCTATCTCTCCCGGAAGAGGGAAGATGAGGTCGGAAAAGCCCATGTCGACGGCTTGCCCCGGCGCTTCCGGGCGTTCATCGAGCACGTTGGGGATAAGCCGATCGACCAGTACACGGCTAGTGACCTTCAGTCCTTCACCTCGACGCTGGCACGCGTACCAGCGACTTGGAGCAAGGAAGCCAAGATCAAGGATCTCTCTGCGCGAGCGGCGTCCGAATGGAATACTGCCCGGCGTCAGCCTCTGCCTCGTATGTCAGAGACGACGATCCGCCTCGGGTATGCTCGTCCCATCCGGACTTGGTTTGCATGGCTGGCGCTCGAACATAGATTCCAGAATCCGTTTGCCGGCATGCGCCTCGCCGTCCCGAAATCGGCGAAAAATTCGGTTCGGCGTAAACCGCTCACCATGCCCGAACTCACGCGTTGGCTGGCCTACGCAGAGCGGCAGAGCCGCCCGGATGATCGTTTCCTTCCACTGCTCGGCTTCCTTACTGGCGCGCGCATCGCCGAACTCGTCTTCACCCAAGCGCGAGACTTGCGCCAAGTCGGAGAGGTATGGGCATTGAGTCTGGCCGAACCACTCATTGTCGATGGACGCGAAGTCCGACGGCCGCTCAAGAATGCGAACAGTGCCCGCCTCGTCGCGCTGCACGACACACTTGTCGAAGCAGGCTTCATTAAATGGGCGACGGATCGTCCTCCGAACGGTTGGTTGTTCCCGCATCTGCATCAAGCAGACATCGTCCGACCTTCAGACACTGCGAGCAAGCGAATGTCGCGATCGATGAAGGCAGCAGGCGTCCACGAGCCGCTGGTTAAGGTGTTCCATTCTCTACGTCACAACTCGCGGGATTGGCTAGAACGTGTTGTGAAACTGCCGGACAGCATCGTCCGACGCCAAATGGGCCACGCAGCCGAGGACACCGCAGAGACCTACGGCGAGGATCCGCTTCTTCCTGAGGAGGTTCAAAGAATTGCCCGGGCTCCACTACCCGAAGATCTCGACATCGCGCCGTACCTTACACGGAAAGTACGCAGATAGGGCAGATCACGGCGAACTGATTGGCTCGCGTAGACGGTCGCCCCGTTCCTATGGATTAACGATATCTCCTCGGAGCGGACACCCTTAAATTACTGGCATACTTCCCTACACAACTTCCCTACGCGAAGGTGAAATCCGTAGGGAAGTTGTGCGTTTCGCGTAGGGTTTCTTGGGCTGAGTCTCCTGAGCGCGGCCCGATTGGGATCGCCACTGCGGAAAGGGGCTTGTCCTCCGCTTCGCCGACAGTTCTCATCAATAGGAAAGCGCCGGATCGTGGGGCTGTGGCGGCCCTCCCCGGCGCTTCCTGGAGCAGGAATAGAATGCTTGTCGGCATCGTCCACGTCAAAGTGATGCGAGGGTCCCTGCGGTGAGCCGGAGGCCGGGACATATCCCCGGCCAGCCGACGCCCCCCTCTACCCCTGAAGCAAAAAATGTTGACGCGCCGAGCAATGGAGCCACCTCTCGCTCTTGCGATACAGTCCCTGAATGCGTTCGAGTGTTCGAGACTCGTTGGGCTGAAGCTCAATGGCTGCGCGAGGTCATGTCCGGGATCAGGGCAGGTCGCCGGTCCGTAGCGCCAAGAAACGGTGACGCCTTCTTCGTGGAGCGGGTGCTGTCCCGCCGGGACGTGGTCCATCGGCGCCTGACCGACGGCTTCCAGTGCTTCGGCGAGGAAATTGGCGGGCGATATAGGGCGCCCTTCAAGGAGTTCGGCCTCCGCTCGGACCAGAGCCATGTCCTGCGTCGCATAGTCCAACTCACGCCACGAACTTCGCGCCTCGTGAGCGGCCGCACCAAGGACATTATGACCAAGGGTGACTCGAAGCTGCTCAGCCTCGACAATCCCTGGATCGTGTTGAACTCTGAAGTTCGCGGCGTCTTCCGGATCGACCTCGATGTCACGTTCCCGTCCTGGGACGCTCTCAGGTACGAGATCGAACAGCTCAGGCTGCCATGCCTGCCCCACATCGTCGTGGGTTTCGAGCTGCCGGACGGGAGCATCGAGCGCCCTCATGTCATTTACCTGCTGCCTTACCAGGCCAGCGTGTGGTTCGCACCCAGCGACCCACGATGCCGCCGGGACATCATGAGCCTCTGGCGCGGCGTCCATGCAGGCATCACGAAGGAGTTTCTGCCCCTCGGCGCCGATCCCGGCGCCCTGTCGAATGCGATGCGGATCAAGAATCCCCTTGCGCCATTCTGGTCCTATCGCACCTGGAATGAGACCGTCTTTCCAGATCTCTCGGAATGGGCTGGCTGGGTCGACACGACAACGAGTCGAACCGCGATGATCCGCGAGAGCGCCGCTGCTCTGTCCGGGATGGAGAGGAGAGCCTCAAACGTGCTCTTCACCACGCTTCAGGAGTGGGTGTTTGCTCTGCTGCGCGATCTGCATAACCAGGCCGATCAGGTTTACATCCTGTCCATTGCGAGCAAAGACCGTGATCGTTTGGCCGAGAAGCTGTTCAACAGCTTGGTCGGCCGTGCGAGCAGCGTCGCCGAAAACCCTAAACAGGCTCAAGCCATCCTTTACCGCGTCACCACCTATGCCGCCGATCATTGGGATCCGAGCCGGGCTGCTCGCGATGACTCCAGGGACCGGGGCGCCTGCGCCTCTGACGTCGATGGAGTGGCTGGAACCGCCCGACGGCAGGCCATTGGCGGCCGCTACGCCGCAGCCCTGCGTGCCTCGCGCACTGTCGAAACCCTCCGCTCCGCGGTGCGAGCCGCTCTCGCCGAGGGAGCGCCTATCACGAAGTCTGAGATCGCCCGCCGCTCGGGCCTGTCCCGGCCAACCGTCCTCAAACATTGGGCGGCTGTCGAGTCTTTCATCGGGGCTGGCACCGGTGAGGTGTAAAAGACAGTGTATAGATAAAAAGCAACCCGGCCTCCGGCCCGGGCGAGATCATACCTGCACCGAGCCGGAGAACTGTGTCCCTTCCTGTGATGAGTCGGAACTATGGTCGTCTAACGGAATGGTCCCATCACGACAGAGGGCCATTCCCAGACGCAGTCCCCTCCCTCGACGGAAACGACGGAACGAACGGCGGACGCTTGGAGCTCTTTCCCTTCCCGACCTCACCACCAGCCCCAGTCGAAATGCCAGGGACCGGATCGATCGGCTGGTCCACCGACACGGTCATGTCAGTCGGGAGCACGATGGAATCAGCTTGCTTGGTGGGACAGGCGCCCGTTTCAACCTGACAGGTGGAGATCGCCAGCTCGGCGTCTGGCTCCGCAACCGGGTCGTCAAGTTCTCCATTGAGTTCCACACCCTCGATTGCGGCGTCTCCGATGCCCAGACGATCCATCTCACGCACGAACTCAGGCGGGAGCGCTTGTCCGTTCTCAGACAGAACCGGATCACGTCCCAAAGCCCATTCCACTGCGGGAAGGACCTCGGAGCGGAGGGAGCGCACCAAGTCATCGACCTTGATCATTTCGCTCCGCTCGAGCGTGATCAGGGCATCATTGACGTCCTGCCAGTGGCCTTCCGGCCATTGCGGACGATCCTTCCAGTCCTTGCCGAGGTACTGATTGGCTTTGTTCCAAAACTCGTAGCCGGACATGCGTTCCAGCTCAATCCGAAGCCACGTTGCCTCCCAGGCCACGGCACTCACGAACTCCCCCTTGTGGAAGCGCTTCCTTGCCTTTCCGTCGGGCATCGCGGCCTCGACCTTGGCATGAAGCGCAGACAGGCGTTCCATCCACTCGTCAACGCTCGTCCGCATGCAGTCGGTCAGGAATGCGATCAGCCCCTTCCGCCCGGGAGCGTGGACAGCCTTCTCCACTTGGCCCGTCACTGTCTCGGGACGACGGCTGGCATGAAGGATCTGCTCGACGTCGCGGCCGATGAGCTTCTCTCCGGCCTCAAGCCGACTGAACACCTCATCAACGACCTCGTCCGGTGCGGTCGCCAGCTTGACCAGCGTAGTGGGCTTGATGCCCAGATCCGCGATGCTATCGCGCCGGTTGCCGAAGCGCTGGTGAACCCTGATGTAATTTCCCGCCGTTTTGGGCGTCATCTGGCATTCCCGGGACACCCACTTCTCGAATCCACGGGGCACCAGTGCCTTGGCCCGCTCAAGAATCTCGCCGAGTTCGAGGATCTGGAGGGTGGTTTTCCTGGCAATCACAGCAATGGCGGAGGCGCAGCCCCGCAGGGCCTCCTTGTCCGCGATAGAAATGTGCCCGTAGTCGAAGGGCTTGGGATGGTGGCGTCGTGGGGTCAATGAGCACTCCTGTTCGTCTTGACCCCCACATGAGGTCGAGGTTTCGAGAAAAGTTCCCTGACAGGAGAAAAATTTTTGACGAGGCCTTGAGACAGCTATCACACGACGAGTTCTATTCCCCGCTGGCTCTCTAATGAAAGTCGACCAATCGGGTAACGGAGGATCCGGGCAAGCTGCGGAGGGGCTGCCCCCGCAAAGGGAACCCATCAACCCATTGCGCGCCCTCGCAGGAAGGGCGCGCAGCAACGTTGATTGCTAATCCCAGGCGAGTGCACCGCCGCTCTGGTAGTCGATGACCCGGGTCTCGAAGAAGTTCTTCTCTTTCTTCAGGTCCATGGCCTCCGACATCCACGGGAACGGGTTCTCAGCTTCCGGGAACACGGCCTGGAGCCCGAGCTGGCCGCAACGGCGGTTGGCGATGAAGTGCATGTACTGCTCGCAGGACGTGGCGTTGAGGCCGAGGAAGCCGTTCGGCATCGTGTCCCGGCCATAGGCTGCCTCCAGCTCGGCGCCTTCTCGCAGCATGGATCTGATCTCGTCCTGGAAGTCCTTGGTCCACAGGTGCGGGTTCTCGAACTTGATCTGGTTGATGACGTCGATGCCGAAGTTCAGGTGGATGCTCTCGTCACGCAGGATGTATTGGTACTGCTCGGCGATGCCGACCATCTTGTTGCGCCGGCCGAGCGACAGGATCTGTGCGAAGCCCGTGTAGAACCACATGCCCTCGAAGATCACGTAGAAAGCCACGAGATCGCGCAGGAAGGCCTGGTCCGCCTCCGGAGTGCCCGTCGTGAACTCCGGGTTCTCGATGCCTTGCGTGTGCATGAGCGCCCAAGCTGCCTTGTCGGTGATCGAGGGGACTTCGCGGTACATGTTGAACAGCTCGCCTTCGTCGAGGCCGAGGCTTTCCACGATGTACTGGAAGGTGTGCGTATGCACGGCCTCCTCGAAGGCCTGACGCAGCAGGTACTGGCGGCATTCCGGGTTGGTCAGGTGGCGGTAGATCGCCAGCACGATGTTGTTGGCCACCAAGCTCTCGGAGGCGGCGAAGAAGCCGAGGTTGCGCTTGACCATGCGCCGCTCGTCCTCGGTCAGCCCGTCGCGGGACTTCCACAATGCGATGTCGGCCTGCATGGAGACCTCGGTCGGCATCCAATGGTTGTTGCAGGCCGCGAGGTATTTCTCCCAGGCCCACTTGTACTTGAGCGGCAGGAGCTGGTTCACGTCGGCACGGCAGTTGATCATCCGCTTGTCGTCGACGCTGACACGGCCGCCCGCGCGATCGATGGTGCCCAGGCCCGTGGCCGCAGCGGGTTGCAATGGGACAGTGGTCGGGTTCGGAGCGGAAACGGAGGCAGGGCCGGGTTCGGACCAATCGAGCATGGTGAATTCCTCAAATGACTTGAAAGACGTGGATGAGCGGCCACGCTGGACGGCGCGGCCGCAGTCAGGTGCGGACCAGCGCTATTGGCAGGCCTCGCACTCGGGATCATCGATGGAGCAGGCCTTGCCCTCGGGCACCACGCTGGCCGGCATGGCAATGGGCATGACCTGAACGGCATTGAGCTTGCCGTCCGTCCCCTTCAGCGTGGACTTCTCCACGTGCGTCGCCGACGTGGCGCGCAGGTAGTAGGTCGTCTTCAGCCCACGCTCCCAGGCCAGGCGGTACATGGAGTCGAGCTTCCGGCCGTTCGGGTTGACGATGTAGAGGTTCAGCGACTGCGCCTGATCGATCCACTTCTGCCGCCGTGCCGCAGCCTTGATCAGCCAGGTGGGTTCGATCTCGAACGCCGTGGCATAGAGCGCCTTGAGGTCGTCCGGCACCCGGTCGATGGAGGCAAGGCTGCCGTCGAAGTACTTCAGGTCCGCGATCATCACCTCGTCCCACAGACCACGCTCTTTGAGGGCGTGGACGAGGGAGGCGTTCACCACCGTGAAGTCTCCGGACATGTTGGCCTTCACGAAGAGGTTGCGGAAGGAAGGCTCGATGGACTGCGACACGCCGCAGATGTTCGAGATCGTGGCGGTCGGAGCGATAGCCATGCAATTCGAATTGCGCATGCCGATGGTCTTCACCCGCTGCCTGAGGGTGTCCCAGTCCAGGGTCGAGGAGGCCTCGAGGGTGACGCCGCGGGCATCGGCCAGGAGCCGGATGGAATCGATGGGCAGGATGCCCTTCGACCACAGGGATCCCTCGAAGCTCGGATAGCGCCCGCGCTCGGCAGCCAGTTCCACCGAGGCGGCGATGGCGTGGTAGGACAGAACCTCCATGCTTTCGTCAGCAAACTGCACAGCCCCGTCCGAGGCGTAGGGCAGCCGCAGGGTCTGGAGCGCGTCCTGGAAGCCCATGAGGCCCAGTCCCACCGGACGATGACGCAGGTTCGAGCGACGAGCCTCCGGAATGGTGTAGAAGTTGATGTCGATCACATTGTCGAGCATGCGCATGGCGATGCGCACCGTGCGCTCCAGCTTGGCATGGTCGAGGCCCCGGGCCGTCACGTGGCGGGCGAGATTGACGGAGCCGAGGTTGCACACCGCCACCTCGTCACGCGACGTGTTGAGGGTGATCTCGGTGCACAGGTTGGACGAGTGCACGACACCCACATGGCCCTGCGGCGAGCGGATGTTGCACGGGTCCTTGAAGGTGATCCAGGGATGCCCCGTCTCGAACAGCATGGTCAGCATGCGCCGCCAGAGGTCGACGGCGCGCACCTGCTTGAACACCTTGATCCCCCCCGCGGCCGCCTTGGCCTCATAAGCCTCGTAGGCAGTCTTGAACGCCGGGCCGTAGAGGTCATGCAGGTCCGGCGTCTCACTCGGTGAGAACAGGGTCCAGGTACCATCCTCGGCCACGCGCTGCATGAACAGGTCCGGCACCCAGTTGGCGGTATTCATGTCGTGTGTGCGGCGGCGGTCATCGCCCGTGTTCTTGCGAAGGTCGAGGAACTCCTCGATGTCGATGTGCCACGTCTCAAGGTAGGCGCAGACCGCGCCCTTTCGCTTGCCACCCTGATTGACGGCAATCGCCGTGTCGTTGGCGACCTTCAGGAACGGCACGACACCCTGGCTCTCGCCGTTGGTGCCCTTGATGTGGGCGCCGAGGCCGCGCACGGGCGTCCAGTCGTTGCCCAGGCCGCCGGAGTACTTCGCGAGCAGCGCGTTGTCCTTGATCGACTTGAAGATGCCGTCGAGATCATCGGGCACCGTGGTGAGGAAGCAGGACGAGAGCTGCGGGCGCGTCGTGCCTGCATTGAACAGGGTCGGCGTCGAGGCCATGAAGTCGAACGAGGACAGAAGGTCATAGAACTCGATGGCCTTGGCCTCGCGGTCGATCTCACGCAACGCCAACCCCATGGCGACGCGCATGAAAAAGGCCTGCGGCAGCTCGAAGCGGACACCCTCGATGTGCAGGAAGTAGCGGTCGTACAGGGTCTGGAGGCCGAGATACTGGAACTCCAGATCGCGCTCGGGCTTCAGCGCCGAGGCCAGGCGCGCCAGGTCGAAGCGGCCGAGCTCCAGATCGAGTTGCTCGGCCTCGATGCCCTTGCGAACATAGGCCGGGAAATAATCGGCATAGCGGATTGCCATCTCGGCCTGGGTTGCCTGCTGCGATCCGCCATGAACGGCCGAGAGCGCCTCGCGGCGCAGGCTGTCGAGAAGCAGGCGAGCGCTGGCATGGGCATAGTTCGGTTCGCGCTCGATCAGGGTGCGGGCGGCCAGGACGGGAGCCTGGGCCAGTTCGTCTTCGGTGATGCCGTCATAGAGATTGCGCATCGTTTCGGTGAGGATCGCCTCCGCCGATACGTCGGCAAGACCCTCGCAGGCCTCGCTCACAATCGTGGAGAGGCGAGTCATGTCGAGAGGAACACGCGTACCATCCTCGAGACGCATATGGATGCTGGGCGTGGCCGGCACGGCTTCCGGGATCGCCTTGGCCCGTTCCGCGGCCCGCTCCTCCCGATAGAGCACGTAAGCCCGGGCGACCTTCTGGTGTCCGGCGCGCATGAGGGCGAGCTCGACCTGATCCTGTACATCCTCGATGTGGAAGGTCCGGCCCGCCTCGGCCCGGCGTGTCAGGGCGGATACGATCTCGCGGGTCAGGTCCTCGACGATGTCGTGCACGCGCCGGGAGGCAGCGGCCGAAGAACCCTCGACGCCGAGGAAGGCCTTGGTGAGAGCAACGGCGATCTTGGTGGGATCGAAGGGCGTGACCGCGCCGTTACGGCGGATGATCTGGTAACCCGGCTCGGAACTACCCGGGCGGGCGGTTGTGGACGATGTTGTTATCACCGCCGGGGCGGCATGGTCGGCGTGGAGGGAAGAAGACATTCGGCAACCCCAAACTGTTGGGGGCATGGGCCGAGGAACGCAAAACGAGACCGCGAGGACGCGCGGTTCACTAAGCGATCCAACGGGGCACCCCGCCCGAGGACATGATCGACAGTTCCGGGCAGGTCTCCTGGCTTGCGGGTCATCGCTTCCTGCCGGCCTTCCCGGTGATTGCTCACCAGTGACGCTGGATGGCAGGAAACTCGCCGCTCACAGTTGCGGGGGCAGCCCCGGATTCGCCTCTCGGCTCACCGGATTCCCTCTTAGCCTCGACTCATCATCAAGGACCCATGAACTACCAGATATTGTGGATGGGCCAGGTGAAGGCGTCAACATACAGGATTGGTCAGCCTCGGCCTTTCCCCAGTCAATCGCCATCTGGGTTAACGACGGCATCCTTTCGGACCTCACGCAGACGTCTGTTGTGCCCTTAACTGCGGGTATTCATCTGAATTCAAGTCACTCGGTTTTAACGCTCGACGCCGTGAGATTTCCTGATCCTCCGAGGGATGCAGAGTCAGTTTCGGAGAGTCCGAATCCTTCTCAGCCTTCTCCAACTCGGCGAGCAAATCCCGGCCTCGATCAACCCAGGCATCAGCTAGTGTCGCTACCCTCACCAGATACTCCCGATTGAGGTCTCTCTCAGATGGATCAGGGACACGCACACACGATACCTGTGTGCGCCGGATTTCATTGCGAAGGTCACCCCAGCGGGAGCGATCATCAATTTCCCGGAGGTAGACTGCCAGAGGCAGTGAAACGCGTTCAACGACTTGCCACCGTCGGGCCGCCACTGGCCCTTGGCTGCCTCCATTCCGGATCAGGAAGTCGAGTGCCCGGGCAAGCTCCAAGTCACGGGTGGATAGCGGAGGAAGGTAGCCCCGCGGAGTTTGCCCGTGAATAATCCCTGCGGTCTCATCCAGTCCGGAATAGGCGCTGGAGGCCCCAGATTGGGGTGACTGCGCACTGCCCTCAGACACAGTTTGAGTGGGCGATGGCCGTCGGTTCAGGGCAAAAATAGCGAGAAGGGCCGCTTTGGCAAGCAAGCCAGTAAGGACGGTAAGGAAAACGACCTCTGGCACGCACGGGAGCCGTGGTGCCCGCTTCTTCGCCCAACGAGCGCGACGCATGAGCAATGGAACACACGCACCAATCTGTTTCCGAGGAGACCGCAATCCATGACGGTCCTTTTGGCAGTTTGAATTATGCCGCGTCATTGGCTGGCCTCCGATGGTTCGGATCGAAGATCGTACCGACGAGGATCGCTCGATCCTGATCACGAGACAGGTACACATCGAGCCAGCGCCGGAAGGCGTCCACCATCGCATCGCCACGACCGGATTGTGCAAGAGCCAGCATCGCGGCGCCGAGCGTGAACTTCACCTGGTTCGCGGTCCTGCGATTAGACCGATCGAGAGAGCGGCGCAGGCGTGCAACCCGCGCCCGGGCATTCCTTTCCTTCACACGTGCCAGCTCCAACCTTCGTTCGAGATCGTCCATCCTCCTGTCCCCCTTCGTCGTGATCGACAGGAATAGAGTAACCGGCGCTTTGACTGAGACGAGAGCGCGTCCAAGATCGCAGATACGGGGACAGGAAATCAGGTAGGCAGGCTCGCCTATACATTGCTGTCGCAACGTGGCTCGAAAAGATTTCTATGGCGGTCCCCGTTCCCGCCGGCGGAGGTGATCATGACGGGGTTCTTCCGTGTTCAGCTCGGTGTTGTCAGCCGATCGGAGGGCCACTCCGCCGTGAAGCGATCCGCGTACCAGTCCTGCGGTCGCCTCGTCGATCATATGGGCTATCGGTTCGATTACTCCCGGAAGCGAGCAGAGCATGCTTTGACTGTCATGCTGTGCCCTGACGATGCACCGGACTGGACACGCGATCCTGGGGAGGTTTGGCGTCGGGCTGCCGCGATAGAAAAGCGAGTCGATGCGCAGGAGGCGCGGATCATCGATCTGTCGATGCCGCGGCAGGTTCCCCGTTCTCTATGGGAGGCTTGCATCCGGCACGTTTACGAGCCCTTCCGGGAGAAGGGAATGATCCTCCAAATTGACATTCATGATAGTCCGGCAAGCGACGGCGGACGCAATGTCAACGTCCATGGGCTTGCCACCCTCCGCCGGCTCGATGGCGATGGATTCGCGAAGCGGAAGGAGCGTACCTGGAATGAGTGGTTCCGGGAGCGGGATGGTCGGACCATTCGGGAGTTGGTGGCCGAGCGCCTGACAGCCTTCTGCCGGGTTCACGGCATCGACTATGTTGCGGACGCCCGCTCGAACGCCGAACGGGACCGGCCTGCCCCAGAGCCTGAGTTGCCCCGGTGGAATTGGGAGGCCATGAAACGCACCGGGACTCCGACGGAAGCCTTGGCTGCCCTCCAGCAACACCGACGCCTGCGTAGGGAGTGGGAGAATGCCAAGGCGGAGCTCGACACCAACACCACCGAAATCGCAGTGATCGAACGCGCCAAGCGGAGCCGCCGAGGCTCATGCATCCGTCCAGCCCGGGCGGCAGAGAAGGCTGCGGCTCGCAGAGACCGACGCGCAGCGGTCCTCCGAGCTTGGCATGGTCGGACTTGGATTGAGGCTGCGGAGGTCGCCGAGATCGCCAGGGCTCGTTATGACGAGAGCCGTGAATGTCTCTGGCTGAACCTTCGGGACGGCAGTTCGCTGATCGACACTGGCGACGCCATTCATCTTCGGGGACCCATTACCGAAGCCGCGGCAAAGGAGACGGCAGCCGCGGCAGAACGCCATGGTTGGCGGGAGGTCGAGGTCTGGGGCGACCGAGCCTATCGGGATGAGGTGACGATTGCCTGCCAGCTTCGCGGGATCACTGTGACGAACCACCGCTTGTCGTCAAAGGCCCAGGCCCGTCTGGACAGGCTGGTTGCAGAAAAGGAAGCAGTTTCGACCGAAAGGCCTCTAGGACAGGGGACTCCAGCGGCGCCATCGACCTCAAGTTCCGGGGTGTACCGACGCCTGAGGGACAAAAGACGAGAACGACTTGAGGCCAATCAACCAGAGACTACTGAAGGTGACATGGCCGAGCCGTTGCCAGCGTACTGCCCCCGATCTGCCCGGGTGCGGGAACAAGGCAGTCCAAACCAGAAATAATTTCTGGTTTGGAACATCCTGTCTCATTCGCCTTCAAATATTGACATCGTCGGCTCAATACCTGACACAATGGCAGACACTAGGTCCGAGTTGGCTTTCAAAAAGCTCATTGTATATCAATGATTTATCGGAAAGATGGGTTATAGTCCCTCCGTCTCCGCCATTTACCTAGGTCGTTGATTTTCTTCAAAGCATTGCGGCGGCAGGTTTCCCAAATCCGGCACGCCACACGGCTTGCTGCATGCGCTCTGGCTCTAAGGAGACTCGCAAAGGTTTGCGTAGCGAATCTACGGAGTTTCGGAAGCGGTACTCATCGAACATTACGGCTGCGGCGGAGATGCAGCATTTCACATGATCGGCCGGAAAATATCCCAAGGCAGGGTCTCATGCAGTTGATGGCCGCAGTGGTTTCAGGAAGATCCAGCTAAGGAGTTTCCATGGCTTGAACCATATCGCGGGCGACTCTGCTCATCGCCCTCAAGGAACGAATCTGCGCCTCCTTGTTGATGGCGATACAGAATTCTTCCTGCTTTGCCAGTTCGACATCCAACGAATCCACATTGATTTTCGCAGAGACAACACGGTCGCGTATCACGTCCAGCCGTCCTTCCTTCTTGGCAGCGTCGTAGGCGTGTTTGACTTGCGCCACCTCCACGAAGAGGCGCGATGACTCACGGATTGCAGCATCGCATGCCGCTTTGTCCTGGGCGAATGCTGGGCTGGCTACCAATGCTATGGCGAAGGGAATCGACCTCATCCTCATGGGTGCGCCCTTCACACGGCTGGCAAACGGAAGCGAAATCCGCTCACGGCCCGATGGTAGGGGTGGGAGCCAAGGATGGGACGCGCGTGCCGGCGATCGCATGACACATCTCCGGGAAGCCGAATGCCACTGGCGAAAACTATGCCACCGGCAGCCCTGCCTGTAACTTAATCCTCAAGTATGAATCCTGAGCATGTGCGGCCGAAGAGATTCAATGCGGATATCTACGAGGCTGGCCGCAGGACGATCAAATCGTCTGCGGCGCGGCAACTTGGAGGGTGCTCAAGCCCAGGCGCTGGCCTGGTCGAGCTGGTCGATGTCCGCGGGATCGAGGTGCAGTTTCGTTGAGGCGACGAGATCCTTCATCTGGTCGAGATTCGTGGCGCTTGCGATGGGCGCTGTCAGCCCGGGGCGCGCCATCAGCCAGGCCAGGGCGACCTGGGCCGGGTTTGCGCCTTTTCGGCTCGACAGGTCGTCCAGGGCGGCAAGAATGCGCCGGCCGCGCTCGTTCAGATAGGCGCTCATCCGGCCACCGCGGGGGCTTTTGCCGAAATCGGCTTCCGAGCGGTACTTGCCGGTGAGGAAGCCGCTGGCGAGGCCGTAATAGGGGATGACGCCGATCTCCTGCTGCCGGCAGAGCGGCTCCAGCTCGCGCTCGTAGTCGACCCGATTGTAGAGATTGTATTCCGGCTGGAGGCTTTCATAGCGCGGCAGGTCGAGCCTCTCGCTCAGCGCGAGGGCCTCGCGCAGCCGTGCGGCGGTGAAGTTCGACGCGCCGATCGCGCGCACCTTTCCCTCCCGGATCAGTTCGCCGTAGGTCTCGAGAGTTTCCTGTTGCGGGGTCTCGGGATCGTCCCGGTGCGACTGATAGAGATCGATGTAGTCCGTCTGCAGCCGCCTGAGCGAGGCCTCGACGGCCGAGCGGATGTAGGTCCGCGAGAGGCCCTTCTGGCCGGGCCCCATCTCGGAGCCGACCTTGGTGCCGATGATCATCCTGTCGCGGTTGCCGCGCGCTTTCATCCATTTTCCGATGATGGTCTCCGATTCACCGCCCGTGTTGCCGGGGACCCAGCGTGAATACACATCCGCCGTGTCGATGAAGTTGAGACCTTCCCCGGCAAAGGCGTCGAGGAGCTTGAACGAGGTTGCTTCGTCGACGGTCCATCCGAAGACGTTGCCGCCGAGGCAGAGGGGCGAAACCATGAGGTTCGAGCGGCCGAGCCGACGCTTGTTCATTGGACGATCCTATGTTGATCCGGTGCTGCCTGTTGCATGGCGAATGCGCGCCGACCTCTCGCATCATGCCCTGGAGAGACCCGTCGCCGCGTTCGCGGGCAGAATGGACGAGCCTGTCGAAAACGGGAAGCGCGCGATGTCCTGAGAGGCTGCGCCGCTTCGCGCGATGACGGATTCCAAGCGTGAAGCCCTTCAGGACAACGGGTGGGCGATGGGGCGAGCATCGGCCGCGCGGACATAACCCGGGACGCGGGTTATTGTTGCCCGCCGCCGGATCTTCGGCTCATTCGACCGCCGCCTCGCGAGCCATGTGATAGGCGGCCCAGAGGGCGGCCTGGGCGCGGTTGTGGACGCCGATCTTTCTCAGGATCGTCTTGACGTGGACCTTCACGGTCGCTTCGGCCACATCGAGCTTGCGCGCGATCACCTTATTGGGGGCACCTTCCATCAGAAGGTTCAAGACCTCTACTTCCCGGTTGGAGAAGGGGCGCTCCGGTGCCATGGTGGCGATCATTCCAAGGTTGGGCAGGTCCGGCAGCCCCATGGCGTGCGCGTTGCCTTCGATCATCGCCTGGATCAGGTCCGACGGGATGACGATCTCCCCAAGCATCACCAGCTCGATCGAGCGGACGAGAACATCTGGGCTGGCCGTCGTGAGACAAAACCCGTCGGCTCCGGCGAGCCGGGCGGAGACGATGTCATCGAGCTCGAAGCGGTCGGCAAGAACGATCACCCGCGCGGCGGGGTGCTGCATTTTCAGTTCTGCGATCAGGTAGGAGATCTCATGTGGTCGCTCGGTCCGGTCGACGATGAAGAGGTCCGCTGCTTGAGCGTCATCTTCAGAAAGCCGGGATGAGCTCTGAGGCGCAGGATCTGCCAGTACGAAGCGCGTGCCGTCCAGAATCTGTCCTAATCCCGTACGCAGCAGGGGAGAGGCGCGGACATGCACTCTGGTCACGCAGGGTCCCCCATTGTTCACGGCAATATGGGGGGCGGGGGGATGAGCGCGATCGAATAACATGAGCATCGTTCCGATCTTGAGTAAGGGCGTTGTCGACGGACCCGGGCTCGGGCGTTACTGGATGACGTAGATGATCTGGCGCGACGAAGCGTCGACGATCGCCCTGCGTCCCTCGACGATGGCGTAGCGATAGGATTCGTGCCTGGGGATCGCGTAGAGCGTCGCGCCGGCCGGGAGCACCTCTCCGATCTGAAGCTCCGGGGTGCTCCGGCTGTCCGCCGAAGGTCCGGCCCAGGGCAGCATCGTCTCATCGGCAGACAGATGCGTCTTGACCTTCCGGACGAAGGCGACGGCCCCCGTGAGGGTTCCCGGCTGTGAATAGACCGACCTGGAGCCGGACCCGTCCGGGCCGTTGCCCGCTTCTTCCAGAGCCGCCATGGCGCCCAGCGAGAACACGACAAAGATCAGCAAGAGCAGCATCCGCATCGTGGACCTCCTTTGCCTGCCTGAATACAGAACGGATGGAAGTCCGGCTTATTCCGAATGCCTCGGATTTTTTTGCCGTGCGACGGGTTCCGATGCTTCACTTCCGGCGTCGCGCGCCGCTCAGCGCCTCGATCTCCTCCGCGCCGACCAGGGGCGCGCCCGCTCCGACGTCCTGAAGATAGCCCGCCATCAGATCCGCTCCGTCGCTCGGCACATAGGAGTCGTTCGTCGCGCCCGATGCGACCGCAAATCTGACGGTCCAGTCGCGATCGCGGCACGCGACGGCTTCGGAGCTTCCGGAGGCGGCCTCGAGCTTGAACTCCCGGCACAGGGATCCGTCCGCCATGCGGAATGTCGAGATCACCCGCATTCGCCCGAAGGGCAGGTCACGATCCTGCCCGGACGGGGTTTCGCTGAGAGCGCGGCGAACTTCAGGAGCCGCAAGCTGTGCGATCGGGCCGGAGAGTGATGGTTCCGCACCTCGCTGCCCGACCAGATAGCCTCCTGTCGCGACGGCGATCGCCGCCAGGCTCGCCGCCAAGGCCCATCCGAGCGGCAGCATGTCCAAGCCGAGGGCGTGCCGCGGCGTTTGCAGCTTCTGCACCTTGCCGGGCGTCTCCGGTTGCGCGGCATGTCCCTCGAAGCGGTCGATCTGGGCCTGAACGGCCGCCAGCAATTCGGAAGGAACGTCGGATGCCGATGCGCTCGGGAAAGCCGACCGGACCAGATGTCGGCTGCGCAGGAACTCGGCAATGCGCCTGGCGACGTCGAGGTCGCTGGACATGGCCTTCTCGACCGAGGCGGCGACCTGCTCGTCGAGCTCCCCGTCCGCGAAGGCCATGAGGATCTCGTCGTTGAAGTGAAGTTGCGCCATCCGCATCTCTCCGCAATTGCCCGCCGTCACGCCGCCGCCGTCAGTTCCACGAGCCTCCTGCGGGCCCGTGCGAGACGGCTCATGACTGTTCCGATCGGCACGCCCAGAATCTCCGCCGCTTCCCGATAGGCGAGGTCCTCGACACAGACCAGGAGCAGCACCTCTCGCTGCTCCGACGGCATCGCATCGATCATCCGCTGAATCTCGACCAGGAGCAGTTTGCTCAGCATGGGCTCTTCGCCGGCATCTCCGACGATATTCGCCTGCGCCGTCACGTCCTCTTTCATCCCCTCGGTCCTCGTGCGTCTCAGATGGTCAATCCAGGCATTGCGCAGGATGCGAAAGACCCATGCGTCGAAGCGCGTCCCGGGAGTCCAATGGTCCGCATTGGCCAGCGCCCGCTCGCAGGCGCTTTGCACAAGATCGTCGGCCAGGGACGGCGAGCGGCAGAGCACGAGGGCAAAGCGTCTCAATCGCGGCAGCAGCGCCACAAGTTCCTGTCCAATGGGCCTCGGCATTTCTGCTCCGCGTTGCCTTCTTGCAGGGGAAAACGGATTGCGGCCCGTTTTATTCCCATCAACCTAGCGCGGAGGCGTCCCGGCGCATCCGCTTGCTCGGGGCGCGGGATACAAAGCCGGACGAAATCGTTAGCACCCGTACGGTCTGCCTCCGCAGATCGCCGCGACCGCAGCTTCGTACCGGGTACAGCCCGGTTCATGAGGCTCCTTCCGGAACCTGGAAGTGAGCGATGGGAGCCATGATGGCACGCTGGTGGCGATATGTCGTGATAGTGGCCGGAAGCGTAGCCATCGCCGCACCGGTTCAATTCCGTTTCGACAACGGGGCAGGCACGGACCTCCAGCTGACATC
>Ga0182741_1003207_pt1 | contig 17653 bp, 13 predicted proteins | sample eDN5th37CBELigOP_FD_128874 | JGI IMG/M metagenome (GOLD analysis project Ga0182741, IMG submission 128874) | Enriched Organic Plus compost microbial communities from Emeryville, California, USA - eDNA 5th pass 37_C BE-Lig OP (version 2) (version 2) ...
ACGTCGCCATGGACGTGCAGCTGATCGTGCCGATCGCCATGGAAGAGAAGCTCCGCTTCGCTATCCGTGAAGGCGGCCGCACCGTCGGTGCAGGCATCGTCTCCTCGATCATCGAGTAATGAATTTGACTGGCGGTCACGCCGCCAGTCTGGCATTGTGAATGCCGCATAGGGGTATAGCTCAGTTGGTAGAGCGACGGTCTCCAAAACCGTAGGTCGCGGGTTCGAACCCTGCTGCCCCTGCCATTTCATAACGGGTGCTCATGGCTTGACTATGGGCGCCCGTTTTCTATATGATAGTTTGGGCGGCAATCTGCCGCCTTGCCTTTTCGATGACGGCGCTGGCTTCGGTCCGGGCGACGTGGTTGAAAATGATAATTCCCTGCAGGATTTGTTGGCCGGGCAGGGGAGGATTGTCGTCGCACGATTGGATGGTGCGTCGAGCGATGTTCGCAAGGATCGGATCTCCGATAAGCCTGTATGGTATTCTTTTAACCTTTGGGCTTGTCTTTTTCGGGAATCGATTCTATGTAGCGTCAACAGACACGCGGCGCGTGGGGCTGAATTTTCAGCTTTGCGTGCCGTATACGCGTGACTTCGGGCTTTTGATTCGTTTCGACGGGCGAGGGTTTGGAGGTAGCGCCGGATCAATGACAGAGCGGCAGATGGCATCCAAGACGAATCCGATCACCTTTTTTCAGCAGGTTCGCGCCGAAACGGCGAAGGTGACCTGGCCTACCCGGCGTGAAACGGTCATCTCCACCATTATGGTGGTGATCATGGCGTTTCTGGCTGCTGCGTTCTTTTTTCTTGCCGACCAGCTTATGGCCTATGGCGTAGAATTTATTCTCGGCCTTGGTCGATAAGTTAGGATTGGGGAGTTTCTAGATGACGGCGCGCTGGTACATCGTTCACGCCTATTCCAATTTCGAAAAGAAGGTCGCCGAGGACATCGAGGCCAAGGCAAAGCAGAAGGGTCTGTCCGAGCTTATCGAGCAGATCGTCGTGCCGACCGAGAAGATCGTTGAAGTGCGTCGCGGCCGCAAGGTAGACGCAGAGCGCAAGTTCTTTCCGGGCTACGTGCTGGTGCGCGCAACCCTTACGGACGCCGTGTTCTCGCTGATCAAGAATACCCCGAAAGTCACTGGTTTCCTTGGCGATTCCAAGCCGGTTCCGGTTTCCCAGAAGGAAGTCGACCAGATTCTGAATCAGGTTCAGGATGGCGTGGAGCGTCCGAAGACTTCGGTATCCTTCGAGATTGGCGAAAACGTTCGCGTTTCCGATGGTCCGTTTGCTTCGTTCAACGGTATCGTTCAGGAAGTCGACGAAGAACGTGCGCGTCTCAAGGTCGAGGTTTCCATCTTCGGGCGCGCAACGCCTGTGGATCTGGAATACGGTCAGGTCGACAAGCTCTGATCGTTTGCCCGTGAAGGGCATTCACTCCGGACGGATCCCGGCTGGAGTGAAAAGGTGGAAGGGAAGGCGGCTTAGCCGGTCGCCGGTCTCCGGACCACCGAACTGCCCGCCAGTCGAACTGGCGTCAGTCGAGAGCCGGATTTTCCGGCATTAATCGAGAAAGCCGGATTTCCGGCAAAGTAAAAAAGGCAGAAAGCAATGGCTAAGAAAATTGCAGGCCAGCTGAAGCTCCAGGTAGCGGCAGGTGCGGCCAATCCGTCGCCCCCGATCGGTCCGGCCCTGGGTCAGCGCGGCATCAACATCATGGAATTCTGCAAGGCGTTCAACGCTGCCTCGCAGGAAATGGAAAAGGGTTCTCCGATTCCGGTCGTGATCACCTATTACCAGGACAAGTCTTTCACTTTTGTGATGAAGACCCCTCCGGTGACCTACTTCCTCAAGAAGGCCGCCAACCTCAAGTCCGGTTCGAAGACCCCGGGCAAGGCAAGCGCCGGCACGATCACCCGCGACAAGGTTCGCACGATCGCTGAAGCGAAGATGAAGGATCTGAACGCCGCTGACATCGAAGCAGCGATGCGCATGATCGAAGGTTCTGCCCGTTCGATGGGCCTGGAAGTGGTGGGCTGAGACGATGGCGAAGATTTCCAAGCGCATTAACAAGATCCGTGAAGGCGTCGATCGCAATAAGCTGTACGATCTGTCGGCTGCTATCGGTCTCGTCAAGGAACGTGCTGTCGCCAAGTTCGATGAAACCATCGAAATCGCGATGAACCTCGGCGTCGATCCGCGTCACGCCGACCAGATGGTCCGCGGCGTCGTCAACCTGCCGAATGGCACGGGCCGCACGGTTCGCGTTGCTGTTTTCGCTCGCGGCGACAAGGCTGAAGAAGCCAAGAAGGCTGGTGCTGACATCGTTGGTGCGGAAGATCTGTTCGAAACCGTCAATGGCGGCAAGATCGAATTCGATCGCTGCATTGCAACCCCGGACATGATGCCGCTCGTCGGTCGTCTCGGTAAGGTTCTCGGCCCCCGTGGCATGATGCCGAACCCGAAGGTCGGCACCGTCACCACCGACGTTGCAGCCGCTGTTGCTGCTTCCAAGGGCGGTGCAGTCGAATTCCGCGTCGAGAAGGCTGGTATCATCCATGCCGGTATCGGCAAGGTTTCCTTCGACAATGCGAAGCTCGAAGAAAACATCAAGGCTTTCGCTGACGCCGTTATCAAGGCAAAGCCGTCGGCTGCCAAGGGTGAATATGTCAAGCGCGTGTCGATTTCCTCGACCATGGGCGTTGGCGTCAAGGTCGACCCGGCAACCGTCAAGGTCGTGGCTTGAGTTTTTCGGGCTCCGGTTCGCCGGGGCCTAAGCCTTTCCTGAAAGGGGAGGCGCAAGGCCGCCAGCCTGCCTCGAGGGGCGAAAGGCAAGAATTCCGGATCGCAAGATCCGGATAGCCGGATGAAAATCCGGTTATCCTGTCCGAGATTGCAGGCGGATAATCACTGTTAAAGTGATTGCCTTAAAAACAAAGCCTGCATGAGACGTGGAATAACCCTGTTTCGCACGAATGTGCATGCAAGGTTTGAACCGTAGTTGCCTTTGGGTGAAGCCTGCTTGCAGGTGGAGCTGAAGGGGACAGGATCCTCGAACGTCGGGCTGACTGTGAAGTTTGTCCGGCAAAGGCAACCCGGCAGGGCATGTGTTGTCCTGTCAACTGGAGAGAGACAGTGGATAGAGCGGAAAAGCGCGAATTTGTCGCGTGGCTGAACGGCGCTTTCAAAGAGTCCGGTTCGGTCGTCGTGGCCCACTATACCGGTCTCACCGTTGCGCAGATGAGCGATCTTCGCTCGAAGATGCGTGATGCAGGTGGGTCCGTTAAAGTCGCGAAAAACCGCCTTGCCAAAATCGCTCTTCAGGGCACGGAATCGGAAGGTATTGCTGACCTGTTTACGGGTCAGACGGTCGTTGCTTACGCAAACGATCCGATCGCCGCTCCGAAAGTAGCCGTCGAATTCGCCAAGGCTAACGACAAGCTCGTTATCCTCGGCGGTGCAATGGGTGCAACGACGCTTAACGCCGATGGCGTCAAGTCGCTTGCTTCGCTCCCGTCGCTCGACGAACTGCGCGCAAAGCTGGTTGGTATGATCCAGACCCCGGCCCAGCGTCTTGCAGTACTTACCAGCGCTCCGGCGGGCCAGATCGCCCGCGTTATCGGCGCGCACGCCCGGAAGAACGAGGCGGCTTAAGGCCGTTTCTCGCTGTCAACAGTTCAAACCTTTATAATAGGAAGTACAAAAATGGCTGATCTCGCAAAGATCGTTGAAGACCTTTCGGCCCTGACCGTTCTGGAAGCCGCTGAGCTGTCCAAGCTTCTCGAAGAGAAGTGGGGCGTTTCGGCTGCTGCTCCGGTCGCTGTTGCTGCTGCTGGTGGCGCTGCCCCTGCTGCTGCTGCAGAAGAAAAGACCGAATTCGACGTCGTTCTCGCTGACGGCGGCGCTAACAAGATCAACGTGATCAAGGAAGTGCGCGCAATCACCGGTCTCGGCCTCAAGGAAGCCAAGGACCTGGTCGAAGGCGCTCCGAAGGCTGTCAAGGAAGGCGCTTCGAAGGACGAAGCTGAGAAGATCAAGGCACAGCTCGAAGCTGCTGGCGCCAAGGTCGAACTCAAGTAAGTTCGGACTATTCTGGCGGATGGTTATCCATCCGCCAGTTCCGCCGGACTTCCGGTGGATCGGATGACTGGAACCCTTTTCCTGAGCGCCGGAACGGCTTTCAGGAAACGGGTTTTAGCCCGTTAGAAGGACCGCTGAAAGGCGGCGATGATAAAGGCCGCAAGGCGTGAGCAAGCCGCAAGGCTATAGAACGAGGAGCGACGATGGCTCAGACCCATTCTTTCAATGGTCGCAAGCGCGTACGCAAATTTTTCGGCAAGATCCCAGAGGTCGCCGAGATGCCGAACCTTATTGAGGTTCAGAAGGCATCTTACGACCAGTTCCTTATGGTTGAAGAACCATCCGGCGGGCGTCCTGACGAGGGTTTGCAGGCGGTTTTCAAGTCTGTTTTCCCAATTCAGGATTTCTCCGGCGCTTCAATGCTCGAATTCGTTCGCTACGAGTTCGATGCACCAAAATTCGACGTTGACGAATGCCGTCAGCGCGATCTGACGTATTCGGCGCCACTCAAGGTGACGCTGCGTCTCATCGTGTTCGATATTGACGAAGATACCGGCGCGAAGTCGATCAAGGACATCAAGGAGCAGGATGTCTACATGGGCGACATGCCGCTCATGACCGACAACGGCACCTTTATCGTCAACGGCACCGAGCGCGTGATCGTTTCGCAGATGCACCGCTCGCCGGGCGTCTTCTTCGATCATGACAAGGGCAAGACCCATTCGTCGGGCAAGCTCCTGTTCGCGGCTCGCGTCATTCCTTATCGCGGTTCCTGGCTCGATATCGAATTCGATTCCAAGGACATCGTCTACGCGCGTATCGACCGCCGCCGCAAGCTGCCTGCCACCACGCTGCTGATGGCGCTTGGCATGGACGGCGAAGACATTCTGTCGACGTTCTACAAGACCGTCACCTATACGCGCGACGGCGACAACTGGCGCATCCCGTATTCGGCTGACCGCTTCAAGGGCATGAAGATCATTTCCGATCTCATCGATGCGGACACCGGTGAAGTCGTTCTCGAAGCTGGCAAGAAGCTGACCGCACGCTCGGCCAAGCAGCTTGCCGAAAAGGGCCTCAAGGCCATCAAGGCGACGGAAGACGACCTGTTCGGTTCGTATCTTGCGGAAGACGTCGTCAATTACGCAACCGGCGAGATCTATCTCGAAGCCGGTGACGAAATCGACGAGAAGGTTCTCAAGACGCTGCTTGACACCGGCGAGACGGAAATCAAGGTTCTCGATATCGACCATGTCAATATCGGCGCCTATATCCGCAATACGCTGGCAGTCGACAAGAACGAAAGCCGTCAGGAAGCGCTGTTCGACATCTATCGCGTCATGCGTCCGGGCGAACCGCCCACGATGGATTCCGCCGAAGCGATGTTCAACTCGCTGTTCTTCGATGCAGAGCGTTACGACCTTTCGGCCGTCGGTCGCGTCAAGATGAACATGCGTCTCGACCTCGACGCGGAAGACACCGTGCGCGTGCTGCGCAAGGAAGACATCCTGGCCGTGGTCAAGATGCTGGTGGAACTGCGCGATGGCCGCGGCGAAATCGACGACATCGACAATCTCGGCAACCGCCGCGTGCGTTCGGTCGGCGAACTGATGGAAAATCAGTACCGCGTCGGTCTGCTCCGCATGGAGCGCGCGATCAAGGAACGCATGTCCTCGATCGAAATCGACACGGTCATGCCGCAGGACCTGATCAACGCGAAGCCGGCTGCCGCAGCCGTTCGCGAGTTCTTCGGTTCCTCGCAGCTGTCGCAGTTCATGGACCAGACCAACCCGCTTTCGGAAATCACCCACAAGCGCCGTCTGTCGGCACTTGGACCGGGCGGTCTGACCCGCGAACGCGCCGGCTTCGAAGTCCGCGACGTGCATCCGACCCACTATGGCCGTATCTGCCCGATTGAAACGCCGGAAGGCCCGAATATCGGTCTGATCAACTCGCTCGCAACCTTTGCCCGCGTCAACAAGTACGGCTTTATTGAAAGCCCGTACCGCAAGGTGATCGACGGCAAGGTAACGAACGAGGTCGTCTATCTGTCGGCCATGGAAGAAGCCAAGCACTCGGTGGCACAGGCTAACGTTGAGCTGGACGAGCAGGGCGGTTTCGTCGACGAATTCGTCATCTGCCGTCATGCAGGCGAAGTGATGATGGCTCCGCGTGAAAACGTGGACCTGATGGACGTCTCGCCGAAACAGCTCGTTTCGGTTGCAGCGGCTCTGATCCCGTTCCTGGAAAACGACGACGCCAACCGCGCGCTCATGGGCTCGAACATGCAGCGTCAGGCTGTGCCGCTCGTCCGCGCCGAAGCGCCGTTCGTCGGCACCGGCATGGAGCCGATCGTTGCTCGCGACTCCGGTGCAGCAATCGCTGCCCGCCGCGGCGGTGTGGTCGATCAGGTCGATGCGACCCGTATCGTTATCCGCGCCACGGAAGATCTCGATCCGTCCAAGTCGGGCGTCGATATCTATCGTCTGCAGAAGTTCCAGCGTTCGAACCAGTCGACCTGCATCAACCAGCGTCCGCTCGTTCGCGTTGGCGACCGCATCGGCAAGGGCGACATCATTGCTGACGGTCCGTCCACGGATCTGGGCGATCTGGCTCTTGGCCGCAACGTGCTCGTCGCGTTCATGCCGTGGAACGGCTACAACTACGAAGACTCGATCCTGCTTTCCGAGAAGATCGTTTCGGAAGACGTGTTCACCTCGATCCATATCGAGGAATTCGAAGTTGCCGCCCGCGACACCAAGCTTGGACCTGAGGAAATCACCCGCGATATTCCGAACGTTTCGGAAGAAGCGCTGAAGAACCTCGACGAAGCCGGTATCGTCTACATCGGTGCGGAAGTGCATCCTGGCGACATTCTCGTCGGCAAGATCACGCCGAAGGGCGAAAGCCCGATGACGCCGGAAGAAAAGCTTCTGCGCGCTATCTTCGGTGAAAAGGCATCGGACGTTCGTGACACCTCCATGCGTATGCCGCCCGGAACCTACGGTACGGTTGTGGAAGTTCGCGTTTTCAATCGCCACGGCGTTGAAAAGGACGAACGCGCCATGGCTATCGAGCGCGAGGAAATCGAGCGTCTTGCCAAGGACCGTGACGACGAACAGGCGATCCTGGATCGCAACGTCTATGGCCGTCTCGCCGACATGATCGACGGTAAGGTCGCCGCTGCCGGGCCGAAGGGCTTCAAGAAGGGCACGACGATCAGCCGCGATCTCATGACGGAGTATCCGCGGTCGCAATGGTGGCAGTTTGCCGTTGAAGACGAAAAGCTTCAGGGCGAGCTGGAAGCTCTGCGCAGCCAGTATGACGACTCCAAGAAGCTGCTCGAAGCACGCTTCATGGACAAGGTCGAAAAGGTCCAGCGTGGCGACGAGATGCCTCCGGGCGTCATGAAGATGGTCAAGGTCTTTGTCGCTGTGAAGCGCAAGATCCAGCCAGGCGACAAGATGGCTGGCCGTCACGGCAACAAGGGTGTGGTTTCGCGCATTCTGCCGGTGGAAGACATGCCGTTCCTGGAAGACGGTACGCATGCCGACATCGTGTTGAACCCGCTTGGCGTTCCAAGCCGAATGAATGTGGGCCAGATTCTGGAAACCCACCTTGGCTGGGCATGTGCCGGCATGGGCAAGAAGATCGGTGAGCTCATCGACGTTTATCGCAAGACGGCCAATATTCAGCCGCTGCGTGAAACGCTGGAGCACATCTATCCGGACAACGACCGCAACGAACCGGTCCGGTCTTATGACGACGATTCCGTCCTCATGCTGGCCAACCAGGTGAAGCGCGGCGTGTCGATCGCAACGCCGGTCTTCGACGGTGCGGTTGAAGCCGACATCAATGCGATGCTGACGGATGCCGGACTTGCAACGTCTGGTCAGTCGACGCTTTACGATGGCCGTACGGGTGAGCCGTTCGACCGTCAGGTGACCATGGGCTACATCTATATGCTGAAGCTCCACCACCTGGTCGACGACAAGATCCACGCGCGTTCGATCGGACCTTACTCGCTCGTCACGCAGCAGCCTCTGGGCGGCAAGGCCCAGTTCGGCGGCCAGCGCTTCGGCGAAATGGAGGTCTGGGCACTGGAAGCATACGGTGCAGCATACACGCTGCAGGAAATGCTTACCGTCAAGTCGGACGACGTTGCAGGCCGTACCAAGGTCTACGAAGCCATCGTGCGCGGCGACGACACGTTCGAGGCAGGCATTCCGGAGAGCTTCAACGTTCTCGTCAAGGAAATGCGCTCGCTCGGCCTCAATGTCGAACTCGACGACACGCGTGACGCTGAACAGCCGGCCCTGCCGGACGCGGCGGAATAAACTTCAAGGCGCGCCATGGTATTGCCGTGGCGCGCCGGTAAACTCGTTTTCGATGACGGCGGGTTTTTTCCGCAAGAGGAAACGAGACTACGGCAAGCCAGTTCATAACTGCGTAGCACTGCGATTTCTTTTCAGGATGGCAAGGATTTTCAGCTTGTCATCGACGACACAGGGCGACGGATCGCCCTCAAGGAGAACGGCATGAACCAAGAGGTCATGAATCTTTTCAATCCTCAGGCTCCGGCACAGACGTTCGATTCCATCAGAATCTCGATTGCCAGCCCTGAGAAGATTCTGTCCTGGTCATACGGCGAGATCAAGAAGCCGGAGACGATCAACTACCGTACGTTCAAGCCTGAACGCGATGGTCTCTTCTGCGCGCGCATCTTTGGCCCGATCAAGGACTATGAATGCTTGTGCGGCAAGTACAAGCGCATGAAATACAAGGGCATCATCTGCGAAAAGTGCGGCGTGGAAGTCACGCTCTCGCGCGTTCGCCGCGAGCGCATGGGCCACATCGAACTCGCAGCCCCGGTTGCCCACATCTGGTTCCTGAAGTCGCTGCCGAGCCGTATCGGTACGCTGCTGGACATGACGCTCAAGGATATCGAGCGCGTCCTGTACTTCGAGAACTACATCGTTACCGAGCCGGGCCTGACCTCGCTGAAGGAGCATCAGCTTCTTTCGGAAGAGGAATATATGATTGCCGTCGATGAATTCGGCGAAGATCAGTTCACGGCCCTCATTGGCGCGGAAGCTATCTATGAGCTTCTGGCTTCGATGGAACTCGAAAAGATCGCCGCCGATCTGCGCGTCGAGCTTGCCGAGACCACCTCGGACCTGAAGCAGAAGAAGCTGATGAAGCGTCTGAAGATAGTCGAAAATTTCCTGGAGTCGGGAAACCGTCCGGAATGGATGATCATGAAGATCGTTCCGGTCATTCCGCCGGACCTGCGTCCGCTCGTGCCGCTGGATGGTGGCCGCTTCGCGACGTCGGATCTGAACGATCTCTATCGCCGCGTCATCAACCGTAACAACCGTCTGAAGCGCCTGATCGAACTGCGCGCACCGGGCATCATCATTCGCAACGAAAAGCGCATGCTGCAGGAAGCTGTGGACGCGCTGTTCGACAACGGCCGTCGTGGCCGCGTCATCACCGGCGCCAACAAGCGTCCGCTGAAGTCGCTCTCCGACATGCTCAAGGGCAAGCAGGGCCGCTTCCGCCAGAACCTGCTCGGCAAGCGCGTCGACTATTCAGGCCGTTCGGTTATCGTGACCGGTCCGGAACTGAAGCTGCACCAGTGCGGCCTGCCGAAGAAGATGGCGCTCGAACTGTTCAAGCCGTTCATTTATGCGCGCCTTGACGCGAAGGGTTATTCCTCGACCGTCAAGCAGGCAAAGAAGCTGGTTGAAAAGGAACGTCCGGAAGTCTGGGATATCCTTGATGAAGTGATCCGCGAGCATCCGGTTCTCCTGAACCGCGCGCCGACGCTGCACCGTCTCGGTATTCAGGCATTCGAACCCACCCTGATCGAAGGCAAGGCAATCCAGCTGCATCCGCTCGTCTGCACGGCGTTCAACGCCGACTTCGACGGTGACCAGATGGCTGTTCACGTTCCGCTGTCGCTTGAAGCCCAGCTTGAAGCCCGCGTGCTGATGATGTCGACCAACAACATCCTGCATCCGGCCAACGGCGCACCGATCATCGTTCCGTCGCAGGACATGGTTCTCGGCCTCTATTATCTGTCCATCGTGGCGGAGAAGGAGCCGGGCGAGGGCATGGTGTTCGCCGATATGGGCGAGCTGCAGCATGCGCTTGAAAATAAGGTCGTCACGCTGCACACCAAGATCAAGGGCCGCTTCAAGACGGTCGACGCCGAAGGCAAGCCAGTGTCGAAGATCTACGACACGACGCCTGGCCGCATGATCATTGGCGAGCTGCTGCCGAAGAACGTCAATGTGCCGTTCGACATCTGCAATCAGGAGATGACCAAGAAGAACATCTCCAAGATGATCGACCACGTCTACCGCCATTGCGGTCAGAAAGAGACGGTTATCTTCTGCGATCGCATCATGCAGCTCGGCTTTGCCCATGCATGCCGTGCAGGTATTTCCTTCGGCAAGGATGACATGGTCATTCCGGACACGAAGGCGAAGATCGTTGCCGACACCGAAGCGCTGACGACCGAATACGAACAGCAGTACAATGACGGCCTGATCACTCAGGGCGAAAAGTACAACAAGGTCGTTGACGCCTGGGGCAAGGCTACCGACAAGATCACCGAAGAGATGATGGCGCGCCTGAAGGCCGTCGAATTTGATCCGGTGACCGGTCGCCAGAAGCAGATGAACTCGGTCTACATGATGTCGCATTCCGGTGCCCGCGGTTCGGTCAACCAGATGCGTCAGCTTGGCGGCATGCGCGGCCTCATGGCCAAGCCGTCGGGTGAAATCATCGAAACCCCGATCATCTCGAACTTCAAGGAAGGCCTGACCGTTAACGAGTACTTCAACTCGACCCACGGTGCCCGTAAGGGTCTGGCAGACACCGCCTTGAAGACGGCAAACTCGGGCTACCTGACCCGCCGTCTCGTTGACGTTGCACAGGATGCGATCATTTCGGAAGTCGATTGCGGCGCCGAAGTCGGTCTCACCATGCAGCCGATCGTCGATGCCGGCCAGATCGTTGCCTCGATCGGCCAGCGCGTTCTGGGCCGTACGGCTCTCGATCCGATCCTGCATCCGGCAACCGGCGAAGTTATCGTCGAAGCTGGCCGCATGATTGAGGAGAAGGACGTCGAGATCATCGAAAAGGCTGGTATCCAGTCGATCCGCATCCGTTCGGCCCTGACCTGCGAAACCCGCAATGGCGTTTGCGCCAAGTGCTATGGTCGCGACCTCGCACGCGGTACTCCGGTCAACCAGGGCGAAGCGGTCGGCGTTATCGCTGCACAGTCGATCGGCGAGCCGGGCACCCAGCTCACCATGCGTACCTTCCACTTGGGCGGGACAGCACAGGTTGTCGACAGTTCGTATCTCGAAGCTTCGTATGAAGGCACCGTCAAGCTGCGTAACCGCAACGTGGTTCGCAACTCTGATGGCAACCTCGTGGTGATGGGCCGTAACATGGCTGTCCTGATCCTCGACGCAACGGGCAAGGAACGTGCGGTCCATCGCGTGACCTACGGTTCGCGTCTGTTCGTGGACGAGGGCGATACGGTCAAGCGCGGTCAGCGCATTGCCGAGTGGGACCCGTATACCCGTCCGATCATGACCGAAGTCGAGGGCTACGTTGAGTTCGAAGATCTTGTCGATGGTCTGTCGGTTTCGGAAACGGCTGACGAGTCGACCGGTATCACGAAGCGCGTCGTCATCGACTGGCGTTCGACGCCGCGCGGTTCGGACCTCAAGCCTGCCATGGTCATCAAGGACAAGGCCGGCAAGATCCTGAAACTGTCGAAGGGCGGCGAAGCCCGCTTCCTGCTCTCTGTGGAATCGATCTTGTCGGTCGAGCCCGGCGCGCATGTGAAGGCTGGTGACGTTATTGCCCGTCTGCCGATGGAAAGCGCCAAGACCAAGGACATTACCGGTGGTCTGCCGCGCGTGGCCGAACTGTTCGAAGCACGTCGTCCGAAGGACCATGCCATTATCGCCGAGATCGATGGTACCGTCCGCTTCGGCCGCGACTACAAGAACAAGCGCCGCATCATCATCGAGCCGAACGACGACACGATCGAGCCGGTCGAGTATCTCATTCCGAAGGGCAAGCCGTTCCATCTTCAGGACGGCGACGTCATCGAAAAGGGTGAGTACATCCTCGACGGCAACCCGGCGCCGCATGACATTCTGGCGATCAAGGGCGTCGAAGCTCTGGCTTCGTACCTCGTGAATGAAATCCAGGAAGTCTATCGCTTGCAGGGCGTTTTGATCAACGACAAGCACATCGAAGTGATTGTCCGTCAGATGCTGCAGAAGGTGGAAATCACGGAATCCGGCGATACCGGCTACATTCCGGGCGACCACGTCGACCGCATCGAGCTGGAAGAGATCAACGAGCGTCTTATCGAAGAAGGCAAGAAGCCGGGCTCTGGCAATCCTGTTCTTCTCGGTATCACCAAGGCTTCGCTGCAGACGCCTTCGTTCATCTCGGCTGCGTCGTTCCAGGAAACGACCCGCGTTCTCACCGAGGCTGCGGTGGCAGGCAAGATGGACACGCTGCAGGGTCTCAAGGAAAACGTCATCGTTGGCCGCCTCATCCCGGCTGGTACTGGCGGCATGACCAACCAGATCCGCCGCATCGCAACCGCTCGCGACGATCTGATCATCGACGAGCGCCGCAAGTCTTCCGGTTCTGCGGAAGCCAATGCGATGCTGGTGGACATGACCAACAACGCTGCCGAATAAAGATAGGCAGATGTGAAACTGAAAAAGGCCGCCCCGAAAGGCGGCCTTTTTCTTGAACGTCGATCTGGAAATGATCTGGATCGGAGCGGTCGGTGTCTAACGAACTGTGCCGAACCGCTCCTTACATTATTGATCGAGACGGGATATGCGCCAGCGCAGGAGGTCGGCTTTGCAGGCGCGTTCAAAATCTCCAGCACCGCTGCCGCCCATTGCGGCATCGGCGACACGACGACATTCGGCTTTTCTGAATAGTTCGAACTGACGTTCGGATGCCGCCAGCGATTTCAGTGCGGCTTCGCTCGCCGAAGAACCGGTATCCGTGATGTCCTTGCGAAGCTTTTTCAGCTTCGCCGCCAATTCACTTTTCGCCTGTTTTTCGAGCTTGTCCAGGCAAGGTGCGAGTTCGGTTCGCGGCTGCGAGCCGATCTGCGCGTTACATTGGGCGAGGGCCCCTTGTTCCTGTCCGACGCCTTGAGCGTGAGCTGGAAGGATAACAGAAGAAAGCAGAATACCGAGAAGCGCGGAGCCGAAGGCGGTTTTCATCATTATCTCCAAAAAATATCGGTTGTCGGAACCACTGTCGACAATGAGGTATGAAATTAAACGTATGAAAGTTCAGCAATTATCGAAGAGTATCATCAAATTCGAGCGGTTTGAGGGCAAGGGGTCTGGAAACAAACACTTCGCCAATAGCAGCGCCGAACAGCAAAACGGCCGGGCGGTTTGGGGCAGGGCAGCCAACAAGCTACTGCAATCTCGGGGCCTGACAGAAAAAACGCGGGGTGGTGGCCCCGCGTTCGCTTTTATTCTTCGTCTTCATCACCGTCGAATTCGATCAGCGCGACTTCGCCACTCAGCGCCGTTGCCCAGGCGCTCTTGTGTGGTTCTTCTTCCGGCTCTTCGGTCAGTGTACCCATCTCCAGGAGTTCGGCTTCATGGTAGCCTTCTTCAGCGAGAATGCTGAGAACGGTCTGAACCAGATCTTCATTCTCGTCCGATTTCAAAAGCAGGTGCACTTCGACGGGGGATTCTTCGCCTTCGTTCCAGACATCAGCGATAACGAGATGGACGATCGGCGAATCGTCGCCCGCAGGTGTGGAATCATTTGTGGATGTGGAAGACATTGAGAAACCCTTAATATTCGGTTGCGTTTCGACTCGGATGTGCTTCAATAGCCTGACCTGAGCGGCTGCGCCATGCTTGCATAGGAAAATGACGGTTTTGATCGCGTAATATTAGCGAACCGGCGTCAAATGCGGCGCAATAACCTGTCCGGCTAGCGTCAAAACGCCGGTTTCAGGTCTTTCAGTGAAGAAACTTGGGCCGTTGCCCTTGACGAAACGTCGCTAAAGACGTATCAGCAGCCCATCTGAGCCGATGTGAGACAGGCTTTTTCGGGACGACGCGTCCTGAAGTTCATCTCAAACAGGGTTCGTTTTACGATCGAAATGCAACTTGCCGTTCGCATGAAGCGTCAGCTTCCTCTGCTTTTGTTCGGGGTGGCCACCGGTTGACGAGGGCTGACTCCGAATTCGTGCATGAGCATGCCGGTGAAACGGCCCTTTGGGGCGTGGATACGAGATTTTTTAAAGAGGAAGGTTGTATGCCAACCGTAAACCAGCTTATCCGCAAGCCGCGCATTGCGCCGGTAAAGCGTAATAAGGTTCCTGCACTGCAGGCAAACCCTCAGAAGCGCGGCGTTTGCACCCGCGTTTACACGACGACCCCAAAGAAGCCGAACTCGGCTCTGCGTAAGGTTGCCAAGGTTCGTCTGACGAACGGCTTCGAAGTCATCGGTTATATCCCTGGTGAAGGGCATAACCTGCAGGAGCATTCCGTCGTCATGATCCGCGGCGGTCGTGTAAAGGACTTGCCGGGTGTGCGTTACCACATCATCCGCGGCGTTCTCGACACCCAGGGCGTCAAGAACCGCAAGCAGCGCCGTTCCAAGTACGGTGCAAAGCGTCCGAAGTAAGATTTTCCGGGGATACCGGCCGCCGGAAGGCGAGCTGAGCCCGATGTAATTGAAAGAAGAGACGAAATGTCCAGACGCCATAAGGCTGAGAAGCGTGAGATCAATCCGGATCCGAAGTTCGGCGATCTCGTTATCACGAAGTTCATGAATGCAGTCATGCTTCATGGCAAGAAGTCGGTTGCCGAAAGCATCGTTTACGGTGCGCTCGATGCAATCGAAGCCAAGGCAAAGTCCGAGCCGGTCGCGCTGTTCCATCAGGCGCTCGACAACGTAGCTCCGCACATCGAAGTCCGTTCGCGCCGCGTTGGTGGTGCAACCTATCAGGTTCCGGTCGATGTGCGTCCAGAACGCCGCCAGGCACTTGCCATCCGTTGGCTCATCAATGCTGCTCGTGGCCGCAACGAGACGACGATGATCGATCGTCTTTCCGGTGAGCTGCTTGATGCTGCCAACAACCGTGGTTCTGCTGTGAAGAAGCGTGAAGACACGCATCGCATGGCTGAAGCCAACCGCGCCTTCTCGCATTACCGCTGGTAATCGTCGAAACCTATTCAAAGAGCGACTATCATGGCCCGCGAATATAAAATCGAAGACTACCGCAATTTCGGTATCATGGCTCACATCGACGCCGGCAAGACGACGATGACCGAGCGCATTCTGTTCTACACCGGCAAGAACCACAAGATCGGCGAAACCCACGATGGTGCGTCGACCATGGACTGGATGGAGCAGGAGCAGGAACGCGGTATCACGATCACTTCCGCTGCTACGACTACGTTCTGGCAGGGCCGTGACGGTAAGAAGCGCCGCTTCAACATCATCGACACGCCCGGTCACGTTGACTTCACGATTGAAGTTGAGCGTAGCCTGCGCGTTCTCGACGGCGCAATCGCGCTGCTCGACGCCAATGCTGGCGTTGAGCCTCAGACCGAAACCGTGTGGCGTCAGGCTGAAAAGTACCACGTCCCGCGCATGGTCTTCGTCAACAAGATGGACAAGATCGGTGCCGATTTCTACCGTTGCGTGGAAATGGTTGGCTCGCGTCTTGGCGCAGTCGCACTCCCGGTTCAGCTGCCGATCGGCGCTGAAAACGAGTTCGAAGGCGTCATCGATCTGATCGAAATGAAGGCCCTGACCTGGGACGGCACAATCGGCGCGGCTGCGACGGTTGGTGAAGTTCCTGCCCATCTGAAGGACAAGGCTGAAGAATACCGCGAAAAGCTCATCGAGCTGGCCGTGGAAATCGATGAAGCTGCAATGGAAGCTTACCTCGAAGGTACCATGCCCACGAATGACGAGCTGCGCGCTCTGATCCGTAAGGGTACCATCGACGTCAAGTTCCATCCGATCCTTTGCGGTACCGCGTTCAAGAACCGTGGCGTTCAGCCGCTTCTCGACGCTGTTGTGGAATTCCTTCCTGCTCCGACCGACGTGCCTGCCATCAAGGGCATTGATGTCAAGACGGAAGCTGAAACCACCCGTGAATCTTCGGATGAAGCACCGCTTTCGATGCTCGCATTCAAGATCATGAACGATCCGTTCGTTGGTTCGCTGACCTTCGCCCGCATCTATTCGGGCAAGCTGACCAAGGGCGTTTCGCTCGAAAACACCGTCAAGGGCAAGCGTGAGCGTATCGGCCGTATGCTGCAGATGCACTCCAACAGCCGTGAAGACATCGAAGAAGCCTTCGCAGGCGACATCGTTGCTCTGGCTGGCCTCAAGGAAACCACGACTGGCGATACGCTTTGCGATCCGCTGAAGCCGGTTATCCTCGAGCGCATGGAATTCCCGGATCCGGTTATCGAAATCGCTATCGAGCCGAAGACCAAGGCCGACCAGGAAAAGATGGGCATCGCGCTCAATCGTCTGGCTGCTGAAGATCCTTCTTTCCGTGTCAAGTCGGATGAAGAGTCCGGGCAGACCATCATCGCCGGCATGGGCGAACTTCACCTCGACATTCTCGTCGATCGCATGAAGCGCGAATTCAAGGTTGAAGCCAACGTCGGTGCTCCGCAGGTTGCTTACCGTGAATCGATCACCCGTCAGGCTGAAGTCGATTACACCCACAAGAAGCAGTCGGGTGGTTCGGGTCAGTTCGCTCGCGTGAAGATCATCTTCGAACCGCATGACGGCGACGATTTCATCTTCGAATCGAAGATTGTCGGCGGCTCGGTTCCGAAGGAATACATTCCGGGTGTCCAGAAGGGTATCGAAAGCGTCATGGGTGCAGGCCCACTGGCTGGCTTCCCGATGCTCGGCGTGAAGGCCACTCTGATCGACGGCGCGTACCATGACGTTGACTCGTCTGTTCTCGCCTTCGAAATCGCGTCCCGTGCAGCGTTCCGTGAAGGTGCGCAGAAGGCTGGCGCTCAGCTCCTCGAGCCGATCATGAAGGTCGAGGTTGTCACGCCGGAAGATTACGTTGGTGACGTTATCGGCGATCTGAATTCGCGTCGCGGTCAGATTTCCGGCACCGAAGCCCGCGGCATCGCCACGGTCGTCAATGCGATGGTTCCGCTGGCCAACATGTTTGGCTACGTAAACAGCTTGCGTTCGATGTCCCAGGGCCGTGCACAGTACACGATGCAGTTCGACCATTATGAGCCGGTTCCGACGGCGGTCGCACAGGAAATCCAGAAGAAGTTTGCGTGATCTAAGGGTCACGCTCCCAATTAAAAGAATGCCTGAGCAGGCTAAATTTACGGAGAGCTCAAATGGCAAAGAGTAAGTTTGAACGTACGAAGCCCCACGTTAACATCGGCACGATTGGTCACGTTGACCATGGCAAGACGTCGCTGACGGCAGCGATCACCAAGTTCTTTGGTGAGTTCAAGGCATATGACCAGATCGACGCG
>Ga0182741_1003210_pt1 | contig 17640 bp, 14 predicted proteins | sample eDN5th37CBELigOP_FD_128874 | JGI IMG/M metagenome (GOLD analysis project Ga0182741, IMG submission 128874) | Enriched Organic Plus compost microbial communities from Emeryville, California, USA - eDNA 5th pass 37_C BE-Lig OP (version 2) (version 2) ...
GGCCGGCCGCGAGGGCGCCGCTCACTGCGAAGACTCCTACACCTACAAGGTCGAGTATATGTAGGATGTTCACACGCATCGCGAGGTGAGGTTCCAGACTTCGAACAGCCTCGACCATGATAGAGCCATGGCCGAGGCTGTTCGAAGTTAAGGATCTCGCCCCATCACAGCCAGACGTCGATCCAGGATGGCGGGTCGCTCGCCGGGAAGCTGTCGTCGGATGCTTCCTGGACGACGTCTTCGATCGGCTCCGGCTCCTTCGTGGGCTCGTCGCGACGCTGTGCCGTGCCGCCCTCGCGCACCGGTTTCGCTGCCTCCCGCTCGGCCTCCCGCTCGGCCTCCCGCTCGGCGTCGTGCCGTGGCGGTGGTGCGTCGCGGCGGCGCTCGTCCCGCTCGTCCCGAGGATCCGTGCCGCGAGGGGTATCGCGCATCTCTTCCATCTCTCGCTCCCGAGCGCGGCCGTCCGCCGTGCTCAACGCGACGAGCCGGCCACCTCGCGGCCGCGCGTCCTGGTGGTTCTGGCGCGCGCGTTGTCCCGCGCGCCGTGGGTGATGGCGCGTTCGTCGCTCTCCGACTCCCAGCCGTCGAGGATGAGCTGCATCTCGTCGCGATGCCGGGTCTCGTCCTCGATGATGTCGTCGAGCGTCACCGCGATGCCGTGCTCGCCGGCATCCTCGGCCTGGGAGCGGCGTTCGACGTAGCGGGCGATTGCCTGCACCTCCGCTTCATACGCGGCCCGAAGCATCCCGAGCGGCGTGTCGGCGGTAGGAACCTCGACCGGTCTCGTCGTGGGCGTGCCGCCTAGCGCGGTGATGTAGTCCGCGAGGATGCCGGCGTGGCCCAGCTCATCGGGGATCTCCCCCTCGAAGAGGGAGCGCAACGTGAGGCGGTGTGGCCCGCGAAGGGTGCTGGCGAATGTGCGATACTGGATCACCGATGCGTACTCGTTCGCCAGATCCTCGTTCAGGCCCTCGATGAGATCTCGTGCCTCGGTACGTCTCGAAACCATGACATTTCTCCCTTCAGATATTTGGGTCAGCGCCTGATCTGTGCAACACGGGTGCCCGGCCGTCACGTCCTCACGCACTCAACGTGCGCGAGCTGCACGCCGTTCCCTCAGCTCGCCGCCTCGCTCGGTTGCTCTCCGGACTCCGCGGCACCGACTGTCGCACGCGAGTCGATCGGAAAGCGGAGCCGGGCGGCCACTCCCTCGGAGCGCTCGTCGAGCTCCGTCGCGGCGCTTCCCGATAGTACTTCTATGTCCGCACCTCGCGCGAGAGCGGCGCGCACCAGCTCCTCTACATCGATGTCGGTGCGGTTCAGGAAGTGCGGCGACAGTACGAGCAGGTCCACCGCGCCCGACTGCAGCGCGCGCTGCACCGTGGGCACGCCGCTGGCTCCGCGCCCGCCGTCGCACGCGCGTTCCAGGATGCGCTCGACGAGCTCGTGTCCGTGCGTGGAGCGCAGCTCGCTCGCCGCGTGCTTCGCGGCTTCGGCGATCTCCTTCTCGTGCGCATTGTGGTCGAGCGCCGATGACACCATCGTGCGCGACGCGTGCGAGGCGGGGATCGTCTCGCCAGCGTGGCGCGCCCATTCGCGCGTGCCGCCGATGAGGATCCAGCCATCGTCGCCGGCGAGCTCCACGAGCCGCGATGCCAGCGTCGTCGCCAGACGATGGAAGTTGGCGGCCTTCCGCTTCCGCAGCGCCTCGGTGTCGAGGGTGCCGCGTGGGCCGGGATGCGATGGGCCGCCCTTCGCGGGCGGCCGCTCCTGCGTCCCCGGCTCGGCGGCGTCGGGCACGGACAGCGCCATGTCGGAGAGCTCCTCGAGCTCACCGAGTGCGTAGCGATAGAGCCTGGCCGAGCGCGAGTCGACCAGCGCGATTATGACGGGGCGGTGCTGCTTGAACGCTCTGAGGTACGGCGTGATGACGGGCGCGTAGCGCCACGCCGCCAGGGTGGGCGGCTGCACCGGCAGCGAGCCGGCATAGCGCGCACCGTCGGGGGTGAGAAACGCTGCCCACCCCTTCATTCCCCACACGCCTTCGATGGGCGGCCACGGATCATCCAGGTACGCGGCGGCACGGTCGAACTCCGCCCGCTCGGCTTCATCGGTGATCCCGTTTCGAACCGGTTGGAGGGCGGAGCCCAGCGCTGCTCGCCAGGCGTGTCGCATCGCGGGATCAGTGACTCTTGCACCGTGATACACTGTCAGAACCCTGGTGTTGCCCAGCTCGCGTACGAGCTCGTTCAGCTGCGTGAGTGTCAGCACAAGCCCTCCCTGTTCGATTCGTGATCGCCGCGGCGTGCGGCGTACCTGGGATGTGTACGTCGCACGCAGCGGGCCGCCGTTCTACTGCACGATCACCACCGCGCTCCGCAGGAGACGCAGTGCGCCGTTTCGGGCATCGCTATCAGGCGGCCGTAAGGAATTGGCCGTTCGCAGCTTACGCAGATGCCATAGCTGCCGTCGGCGATGCGCTTGAGCGCGTCGGTGACCGCTGCCCTCCGCGCGGCGGTGCGCGAAGGAGGCACCGTGGCGAGGCCAAGATGCTCGGTCGTGTTGTTGCCTACCGCGGTGTCGTCGGAAGCCCAGCTGTCGGGCTCCCCCTCCTCGGTGTCGACCCGGGACGTACGCTCGATCCGGGCGAGCTCGGCGCGCAGCTCTGCCTCGAGCTCGTCGATCTGGGCCCTCGTCAATCCGGGTGCGTCCGGTGTCTTCTTCATCTCTTCCTCCTTTCGTGGAACCGAACCGGTTCCGGGTTTTTCCTGCCGCATCGCCTGATGCTCGTTTCGTGGATCGAGCCACCCGGATGCACCACGCCCCACCCAGCGTCGCGGCGCGGGTGGGGCGTGGGGCTTCCTGAGCCTGTCGCCTGAAGATCAGGCGATCCGTTTCAGCGGATCACCCGGTCTCCATATCCCGCGCGCTGTAGTGGCGCTCGGCGCGGTCGCGACGGCAGCCCCGTTCCTCGGGGACCATGCGAGACCGGCCGGCGCGCCAGTGCGTATTTGGGCGATGCGCGTACGACGCGCCCCCCATTTCGGCGCAAAGCCGCTGTCCACGCGCTCCGATGCACGTGCGCCTTCCGGTCGACAGAGCATCGACCGGCCGAAGGCGGTGTTGGTTGGGCGCTTCGATCGGGGCGTGGAAATGACGGTCAAGACGATCTCCGAATGGTACGGTAGCAAAAGCAAAAATCGCGCTTCCGAGATCACGGCGCGGTGCACGCGTTGCAAACGAGCATTGCGCGCATCCAGCTTTGCGAGAACCCGCCTTGGGGGGCAGGGCCTGCTGGCTACGTGAAGATCGGGGCGCGACTCCCTGTGGAGAAAGCTAACTCACCGCGCTCGACAGTTCAACGTCCGGGACGACGAGAGTGTTCCGCTTTAGAGTGTTCCGCTTTAGAGTGTTCCGCTTTGCGCAACGGGCTCCGAGCGCCTCGCGTAGATCACACGAGTCCGTCAGTCCATATTATTGAGCGGACGCCGGGTCCCCACTCGAGCTTCGCTCACGAGATGCTCGCGGGATGGATACCGGGTGCGTCGTCTCATACACCCCACGGTCCGAAAGGAGCCTCAATGATGCGCGGAAAGCTCGGATTCGCACGCCTCGTGTGCCTCGCATGCCTGGTCACGGCGGCGATCGTGGCCGCACCGTCTCACTCGAATGCGCAGTCGCCGGCGGAGGCGCAGCTCATCGCGCAGCGCGAAAGGGCGGAGAAGGAGCTGGAAGCGATAGCCGTAGTGGAGCGGAAGCTCATGGTGCCGATGCGAGATGGCACCCGCCTCGCCACCGATGTGTACCGGCCGAAGAACGCGTCCGGGAAGGTGCCCACGATCTTCGTGCGCACTCCTTACAACTTCAACTACTGGGACATCGAGCTCGGTGCGCCGCGCGACATGAGCGCGATCGTGGATGCCGTGAAGCGCGGCTACGCGTACATCCAGCAGAACGAGCGCGGGCACTTCTTCTCCGAAGGGAACTACGACATCCTCGGCCCGCCGCTCACCGACGGCTACGACATGATCGGCTGGATCACGAAGCAGCCCTGGTCCAACGGCAAGGTCGGGCTGGTCGGCTGTTCATCCACCGCGGAGTACCAGTTCGGCGTCGCATCCACCCGCCCGCCCGGGCTGGCCGCGATGAATCCACAGGGGTTCGGCGCGGGCATCGGGAAGGTTGGGCCGTACACGGAGCAGGGAAACTGGTATCGCGGCGGCGCGGTGCAGATGCTCTTCATCGCGTGGATCTACGGGCAGCAGAATCAGGTGCGGCCCATGTTCCCGGCGAACAGCTCACAGGAAGATCTCATCCGCGCATCGAAGGCCTTCGATCTGGCGCAGCACCTCCCGCGAGTGGACTGGTCGAAGGCGCTCTGGCACCTTCCCGAGAAGGACATCATCGCGGCCGTGGGCGGACCTCGCGGCATCTTCGCCGATTCGATGCCGGTGGCCACCGGCGGAGCGATGATCCAGCGTACGCCGGGCGACTCCGCCTGGTACCGGGGCGGCCTCTATCACGAGAACATGCCATTCGAGACGCCGAGCCTGTACTACATGTCGTGGTACGACGTGTCGGTGGGGCCCAACCTCGCCATGTTCAACCACGCCCGCGAGACGGCCGGCGGCGAAGTGGCCAACCAGCAGTACGCGGTCATCGCTCCCACTCTGCACTGCTCCTACAAGCGGGCCACGGAGAACACGGTCGTGGGCGAGCGGAGCGTGGGCGATGCGCGCCTCGACTACGACGCGCTCACCTACGGCTGGTTCGACCACTTCCTGAAGGGCGAGAACAACGGCCTTCTCGACACGCTCCCCCGCGTCCGCTACTACACGATGGGAAGCAACGAGTGGCAGACGTCCGAGAGCTGGCCGCCGAAGGGCGCCGCTCCGGTGACGTACTACCTCTCGAGCGCGGGGAAGGCGAACACGCTCTACGGCGACGGCGCCCTCTCGACGGCCGCGCCGTCGAGCGACCGCCCCGACTCCTTCACCTACGACCCGATGAACCCCGTCCCCTCGCACGGGGGCAACGTGTGCTGCACGGGCAACGCGGTGCAGGGCGGCGCCTTTGACCAGCGCGCCATGGAGGCTCGCAACGACATCCTCGTCTACAGTACCGAGCCGCTGAAGGAAGGCGTGGAGGTGAGCGGCCCGATCGAGGTCACGCTCTACGTGTCGTCCGACGCGAAGGATACCGACTTCACGGCCAAACTCATCGATGTCTACCCCGACGGCCGCGCCTACAACCTGGACGAGACGATCCAGCGGATGCGTTACCGGGAGGGATACGACAAGCAGGTGTGGATGAAGGACGGGCAGGTCTACAAGGTGACGCTCGGTCCGTTGAACACGAGCAACTACTTCGCGCCGGGCCACCGCATCCGCATAGAGATATCGAGCAGCAACTTCCCGCGCTTCGATCGGAATCTCAATACAGGCGGGCGCAACTACGACGAGACCGCCGGCGTGGTCGCCCGGAATACCGTGCACCACTCCAGGAAGTATCCATCTTCCGTGACGCTGTCCGTCGTTAACAGGGATCACGGCCCGCCACGATGATCCCCGCACCGTGGCCCGCGATCTGCCGTAGCTACCTCCACTTTGCAGCGGGTCGGGCGGCGCGTGACGCGGCCCACCGGAAACCACGAGGGAGATCCCAGGCATGAGCGCTAAAGCAGAATCCGGCAACACGCAGAAATCGCGGAACAATGGGGGCGACAGCCAGGCCGGTGGACACACCGAGAAGCTGCTGCACCCCGGGGCCGAGGCGCCCGACTTCACGCTCAACTCAACACCCGACCAGACCGTCTCCCTCTCCGAGTTTCGCGGGCAGCCCGTGATCCTCGCCTTCTATCCGGCCGACTGGAGCCCCGTCTGCGGCGACCAGATGGCGCTCTACAACGAGATCCTCCCCGAGTTTCGCAAGCTCGGCGCCGAGCTGCTCGGGATCTCGGTCGACGGCACCTGGTGCCACGCGGCATTCAAGGATGCGCGCGGCCTCCAGTTCCCGCTCCTCTCCGATTTCGAACCCAAGGGGAAGGTCTGCCGCATGTACGGCGCCTACAGGGACGACGACGGCATGGCGGAGCGCGCGCTCTTCGTTATCGACAAGGATGGCACCATCGCGTGGAGCTACTGCTCTCCCGTGGGAGTCAACCCGGGCGCCGATGGAATCCTCTCGGCTCTGGAAGAGCTGCACGAGCCGGCGGAGAAGGAGGGCGCGTGAGCAACGGTCAGCTCAAGCCGCCGGTCAACGAGAAGGACCACCGGACCGGTCCGGCGGACGCACCGGTCACGCTGGTGGAGTACGGCGACTACGAGTGCCCCCACTGTGCCCGGGCCCACCCCATCATCACCGAGGTCCGGCGGCGTCTGGGTGACAACCTCTCCTTCGTGTACCGCAACTTCCCCCTGCGCGAAGCACACCCTCAGGCAGAGCACGCAGCGGAAGCCGCGGAGTGGGCGGGGGACTCGGGGAAGTTCTGGGAGATGCACGACGCGCTCTTCGAGCACCGGAGCGACGGACCCGGGTGGCTGGACGATGACCGGCTCCTGCGCTACGCGAGCGATCTGGAGCTCGACGCCGCCGATCTCGAGCGCGCCCTCATCGAGGAGCGCTACCACCCGCGCGTGCGCGGCGACTTCATGAGCGGCGTTCGCAGCGGCGTGAACGGCACTCCGACCTTCTTCATCAACGGCCAGCGCTACGACGGCGCCTGGGAGTTGCCCGAGCTGCTCGATGCGCTGGAGGGCGCGGGAGCCGCGCGCTAGAAGGTCCACCTCGCTCCCGCCGTGGGGAGGAGTGGGAGTTGGCTCATCGGCCGCTTCCGCACATCCGCCCGCGCGGCATTCCAGTCGGCCACGGTGTAGCCCAGCCCGCGCGGGTTGTCGCGGTCGTACGCGTTGAAGAGATCGACGTACAGCGAGATCCGCCCCGTACCGAGCGCTCGTTCGTTCGACACACGCAGGTCGAGCCTGTGGTAGAGCGCCAGGCGTCCGGAGTTCATCGCGCCGTACCGCGCCCGCACGTGGTGCGTGCCATCGTGCAGCGAGTCCACTTCGAAGGTGATCGGCGTGACCGGCCACCCCGAATGGAGCTGCCACGCCGCGCTGACGCGCCAGCTCACGCTCGGCTGCCAGTCGAGATCGAGATGAAAAGTATGGCGCTGCTCGAAGGCGCTCGGGACGCGGCGTCCGTCCACGATGTCGTCGTTGAAGGCGAGCGCGTAGCTGGCCGACCAGCGGAGCGAGCCGGCCACCGATGACGCGGCGGCTTCCATCCCGCGCGCATCGCCCGAGAGTGGCGCGATCCGTACGCGATCGAGAGCGGCTTCGGGGAAGACATCGATGGAGCTCTCGAGGTTGATGTAGCGCGGGTTGATCCGCAGCCGCCGCCGGTCGTAGGCGGCCAGGCTCAGCTCGAGCGGGCCGGTGCGGCGCTCGATCGTGACGGAGCGCTCCTCCGCGCGCTCCGGCGGCGCGATCTCGCTCACGCCGTCCTGCACCTGCAGCTCGTAGAGCTCCTGCGGCTGCGAGTAGAGTCCCCAGCTCGCGCGCACCGTCGTGCGCCCGTCGAGCGCGAGTGCGAGCGAGGCGCGCGGATCCACGCTCCCCACGCCGGTCTCGCTGCGCCGGTCGTAGCGCACACCCGTCTCCACCGTGAGAGCACTCGCAGGCTGCAGACGCTGCGAGAGGTACGCGCCGAGTGTATGGCTCACCGGTGCGAGCGATGCATCGGCATCGTTCGACTCGCTCACCCAGCGAGCCGCCAGCACGCGCGGCCGCACCTGCAACCGGGTGTAGTCGTAGCTCGCGTCGAGCCGCTGCAGCTCGGCGCCGGCGTCTAGGCGCAGCCAGCGCGCGGCGTCGATGCTCCAGTCTTCCCTGAGCGCGAGGGCGTGGAAGGTCCTGCGGTCGGAGACGTCGAGCTCCGGCCGGGCACCGCCGTCGTTCCAGCCATCGCGCTTCCAGTAGAGTCGCGCGTACGAGAGCACGGCACCGCGCGAGATCCGCGGCGAGAGCCTCCCGCGCCAGTTGATCCACGCGTAGCTGCTCGTGTTGTCGCTCTGCAGCGTGGCCATGTCATCGGCGTCGAAGCGGAGGTCGTCGCCGGCGCGTAGCGCGCTCAGAGAGATCTCCTGGCTCTCGGATGGACGGAAGCGGATGCGGGAGTAGGCATCGTAGTAGTGAGGCGAGAGGCCGCGGCTGTCGCCCGTGAGCGAGAGCGCCGTGCCGAGCATTCCACGCCGCGCGGAGAGCGTCCAGTCGCCGCGGCCGCCCGCGAAGGAGCCGCGGTGCAGCGCGCTCAACCCCGCGATGCTCGCGGCGAGCGTGGTCGCCGCCTCGGCGGGTGGGTCATCGCGCGACGTCAGCTCCAGCACGCCGGCCAGGTGGCCGCCGTGGCGCGCGCCGAAGCCGCCCGTGTTGAGGGTCGCCGAGCCGAGAACGGCCGGGTCTATGATGGAGAGCGCACCGTCGAAGTCGCGCAGGTGGAAGGGCTCGTAGAGCTCCATTCCATCGAAGAGAAGGAGCACCTCGCGGTTGGGCGACCCGCGAACGCGGAAGCCGGCCGAGAGGTCGCTCGACGACACGCCGGGCACGCGAGCGAGCGCGCGGAAGGCGTCGGAGGCGAGCTGCGGTGCCGCCTCGATCTCGTCGCGCGAGATCACGGCTCGCGGTGGAACGGGGGAGAGCCGCGCCGCCGATACGGCCGTGGCGAACCCGGAACGTACCACGACGGAGTCGAGCGGCGTCGGCGCGGCCTCGAGCTCGCCCATCACTGCAGCGGATGCGCCGCCGGCCACCACTATCCGATCGATGCTCGCGGGTGCATAGCCGATGCGGCGCACCACTATGCTGTAGGTGCCATCGCTCACCGGAGCGAGCGTGAAGCGCCCCAGCTCGTCGGTCTGCGCGACTTCGCCGGAGCCGGCGATCGACACGATGGCGCCGGCGAGCGGCGCCCTGGTGTCTGCGGCCCGGATCTGGCCGGCTATGCTACCCTGCGCGGGGGCGGGAGCGGCGCCGAACGCCAGGGCGCTGGCGGCCGCGAGTGCGCCGAGAATGACGCGTGGTGTGCGCGAGTGGCTTCGTCGCCACATGAGGCCTCCTAGCCCCGGTTCCTGAACGACGCCCCAATCTACCCAGGAACCTCGAACGGCGCACTAGCCCTCCCGAGTTTCCGGCCGGGTGGAGCGGATGCGCAGCTCCGTTCCCCACGGGTCGCGGGTCTCCACCGCACCTTCCTCATCGATCCGCGCGGCGAAGCCAGCTCCATCGAGGCTGCGCACCAGTTTCGGGAGCTCCTCGCCGTGCGGCAGCATGATCTCCCAATCCAGCAGCCGCGCCTCGTCATCGGCGGGTGCGGTGGCGTGGGGGCCGGCCCACGTGTTGAGGCCCAGGTGATGATGGTAGCCGCCGGCGGCGAGAAAGAGCGCGCCGCGATAGCTCCACACCATCCGGTCCAGTCCGAGCGCGCCGTGATAGAAGCTGCTCGCTCGATCGAGATCGCCCACGTGTAGATGAACGTGACCGATGGTGGTCTCGGCGGGCATCCCGTGCCAGGGTTCGCCGCCTCCTTCGCGGAGCAGCGACTCGACGTCCAGCGGCTCCGTTACCATGAGGAGCTCGTGGCCCCTGCGCAGCCACTCGTTCGGCGGCCGGTCGGCGTAGATCTCCACCCCGAGTCCATCGGGGTCGGTGAGATAGAGCGCCTCGCTCACCGCGTGGTCGGCCATCCCGGGTGAGACGCCCCGCTCTCCGAGGTGCGCGAGGATGCGGCCGAGCGCGGCTCGCTGGGGGAGGAGGATGGCGAAGTGGTAGAGTCCGAGCCGGCCCGTGCCGGGCGTGCTCCGAACGCCGGGCGACGCGTGCAGCTCCACGAGCTCTCTCTTTCCGGTGCTCGGCCCGAGCAGAGCGTGCCGCGCCGAGCGCACGAGCACCCGGAAGCCGAGCAGCCCTTCGTAGAAGCGCAATGAGCGTTCGAGGTCACTCACCTGGAGACGCACGCGTCCCACGCGGCTCTCGCCGGGGAGCCGGTAATCGGGCGCGGGGATCCCCACACTGGACGTTCCGTCTGGCGTCATCTCGACGACTCCGGGAGCGCGGCGCGGGCCGCGCGGGTTGGTGCGATGAACGACGTCATCGCGCGCTGCTCATCCGTCATGCCGCGTGGTTGTCCGCTTCCGGGACGAGACTTCCCAGCGACGAACGCTCCGCGGTCCGGCGGCCGTTGCTCCGAACCCTGTAAGTTCGTATCGCACAGCGCCTTGAACTCCCCCGCAGCGAGGCACGTTTCTTCCCCTTGGCGCCCGTCAGCGCGCGGCGCGTCCCATACCCCGGGACGCCGTCGCGATGCGTGGAGCTGGATGGCGACCGGCATTACGATACTCGACCCAACTGGACATGGACACGCTACTGCAAGATATCCGCTACGCCCTGCGCAAGCTGCTGCGCGCCCCTGGATTCTCGCTCATCGCGGTAGTGACGCTGGCGCTGGCCATCGGTGCGGCAACCGCGGTCTTCAGCATCGTGAACGGCGTGCTCCTCCAGCCGCTCCCCTTCGGCGACCCCGCGAGGATCGTCAGCGTATCGTCAACGGGGAAGGGCGGGGAGCCCGTGTACATGTCGTCGCTCGATTACGTGGACTACCGCGACGGGAGCCGGAGCTTCGAATCGATGGCGCAGTACTCGAGCACCAGCGTGAACCTCACGGGCGGCGACGCACAGCCACTGCGACTCTCCGAGGCGCGGGTCGGCGCCCACTTTTTCGAGGTGCTCGGAGCGCGGGCGCAGGCGGGGCGCTACTTCGCGGCCGGTGAGGACTCGCCCGGGGCGCCGAGGGTCGCGGTGATCTCCGACGCGCTCTGGCGTGGTCGCTTCGGCGCCGACCCGCAGGTGGTGGGGCGCAGCATCTCGCTAGACGATGAGCAGTACACGGTCGTCGGAGTGGCCGGGCCCGAGCTCCGGTTCCCCGAGCGCCCCGATGTGTGGGTACCCTACGTCTTCCAGCCCTACGAGCTGGAGCCACAGGCGCGCGGTGGGCACTCGCTCTGGGGAATAGCGCGGGTGAAGGAAGGCGTGAGCGTCGCCAGCGCGAGCGCCGAACTGGCCGGCATAGCGAAGAGCCTCGAGGCGAAGTTCCCCGGCAGCAACACCGGCTTTGGCGCCGTGGCCGTGCCGCTGCGCGATCGGATCGTGGGTGACGTGCGTCCGGCGCTCGTCGCGATGCTCGGCGCGGTGGGCCTGGTGCTCCTAATGGCCTGCGCCAATGTGGCCAACCTCCTGCTGGTGCGTGCCGCGGCCCGTGAATCGGAGATGGCGGTGCGCACGGCGCTCGGCGCCGGACGCGGCCGGATCGTGCGCCAGCTCGTGACCGAGAGCGTGCTCCTCGCGCTCGCCGGCGCAGCTCTGGGCGTGCTGATCGCGAGTTGGGCGGTGGGCGCGGTGGTCGCCTTCGGCCCGACCGGGCTCCCCCGGCTCGACGAAGTCTCGGTGGATGGGAGAGTGCTCCTCTTCGCCGCGGCAGTGGCGCTGGCGACGGGTATCCTCTTCGGCCTCGCGCCAGCCATCCAGACTGCGCGCTCCAACAGCGGGCAGTCGCTGCGTGATGGTCCGCGCGGTTCGAGCCGCGGCGGTGCGCAGCGCACGCGGAACGGGCTCGTGGTGCTGGAGATGGCGCTTGCGGTCGTGTTGCTCATCGGTGCGGGACTCCTCATGCGCTCCTTCGTTCGCCTGGTGAGCGTCGACCCCGGCTTCCGCAGCGAGCAACTGGTGGGATTCGACATCACGCTCCCCGATGCGAAGTACTCGTTCGACCGGCAGCGGCTGGCGCTCACCGGCGAGCTGCAGCAGCGCCTCCGCGACCTCCCGGGTACGAACGACGTGGCGGTGAGCTACGGACGCCCGCTGCGGCGCATGGGGATCTTCACCGCGTTTCAGGTGGATGGGCGGCCCGAGGGCGCGCCCGACGATCGCCCCATCACCTTCGTGCAGCCGGTCTCGCCCGAGTACTTCGGCGCGCTCCGCATCCCCCTCGTGAGCGGGCGGCTCTACACGGCCGCGGACGATAGGCGCGACGCGCCACCGGTGGTACTCATCAACCGCGAGCTGGCGCGCCGCTATTTCGCCACGGAATCTCCCATCGGCAAACGCATCACGCTCGCGCTGAATCACGACACCGCCGGACCGGGAAGCACCGTGACGATGGGTGGAGAGATCGTGGGGATAGTGGGTGACGTGAAGCAGTTCGGCCTCGAGAGCGACGTACGCCCGGCGGTATACCTGCCTTTCGGCCACATGCCCACCGGGCGCGTGACCGTGCTCGTGCGCTCCACTGCCGATCCGCGACTGCTGGAATCGGAAATTCGCTCGCGCGTTCACGAGCTCGATCCGGACCTCCCGATCTTCGGGCTCGGCACCATGAAGCAGTTCGTGTCCGAGTCCGTGTCGCAGCCGCGCTTCTACGTCCTGCTCCTCGGCGGCTTCGCCGGCATCGCGCTCGTCCTCGCCGCGCTGGGCGTCTACGGCGTGATCTCCTATGCCGTGAGCCAGCGCACGCGCGAGCTCGGGATCCGCATCGCCCTCGGTGCCACGCAGGAGCGCGTGGTGCGCATGGTGCTTTCCTCCGGTTTCCTCCTGGCCATCACCGGAGTGGCTACCGGCGTCCTGGCCTCTCTGTACCTCACGCGTCTTCTCCGCACTCTCCTGTTCGGCGTACCGGCCACCGACCCGCTCACTTTCGTCGCGGTGGCCGTACTGCTGATCGCGGTGGCCGCGCTCGCCGCACTGATCCCCGCCCGCCGCGCGGCGGCCGTGAATCCGGTGATCGCGATGCGAGAGGAGTAGCCTGTCGGGAGTGGCCTCTCGGCAATCGCTCGGCGTGACCAACGCCCGTCCTCGATCGTTGCACATTCGCCTACCTCTATCAATGGAGAGAGCGAATGCCAGGCGCGGTGGAGCGTGCGTTGAGGGTGGGGATGGCGGGGGCGTGCGTCGTGCTTGCCGCTTGCGGGGGAGACGGTGGTTCGCCGACCGAGTCGGAAGGACCGGCGGCGCTGACGGTAGCGATGGGGGAAGGGCAGAGGGCCGTGGTGGGCGCGGTGCTGGAGAAGCCGGTCGGGATCAAGGTCACCGGGGCCAGCGGCAAGGCGCTCGCCGGCGTCACAGTCAATTTCGCCGTCCGCGCGAACAGCGGGAGCCTTAGCGCCAGCTCGTGGAAGACCAACGCGAGCGGAATCGCATCGGTGACGTGGACGCTGGGGAACAAAGCGGGTACGGATGCCGATACGCTCGAAGCGGGCGTGGATGGCCTGGCGAACAAGATCATCGTGACTGCGAGCGCGACCGCCGCGCCGCCGGCGGAGCTGGTGGTGGTGTCCGGTGACGCGCAGGTGGGAGCCCCCGGCGACGCAGCCGCCGAGCCGCTCGTGGTGCAGGTTCGCGACGCATACGGAAATCCCAACGAAGGGGTCGTGGTGTCGTGGAGCGTGGAGGGCGGCGGAACGCTCTCCGCCGGGCAGGACACGACCGACGCCGACGGGCGCGCGTCGGTGCTCTGGACGCTCGGCGCGGGGAACAATCGCGCGTTCGCGACGGTCGCCGAGCTCTCCGGCACGAGCGCGCCGTTTGCCGCATCGCTCACCGCATCCGATGTCGTGATCCTCACCAGCGTGGCTCCCGAGACGCTCGAGGAGGGCGGGAGCGCGACGCTCACCGGTAGCGGCTTCAGCGCGAGCATGGCGAGCAACAAGGTGTACGTGGATGGCGTGCCGGCCGTCGTGACCGCGGCCAGCGAGACGTCGCTCCAGATCACGGTGCCCGCGTTCGACTGCAGGCCCACTCGCAATGCGCCCGTGCGGGTGCAGGTCGGGAGCGAGGGAAGCAACGCGGTCGACCGGCGCATCACGGGCACCGGGACGACGGTGAATCTCGCCGTGGGCGCGCAGCTCATCGTTCGCGATCCAGCGAAGTTCTGTCTGCAGCTCGGCGAGAGCGCCGTGCCGGCGGAGTACCTGGTGGGTGCGCAGTCGGTATCGGAGGCGGTGAGCAGTCTGACGCCCGTCACGCTGAGCGCGACGGCGGCATCGAGCGGTGGAGTGTTCGCGCTCCCGCATTCGACGTCGCTGCTCACGTCCCGGCTCGCATCGACCGGAGCCGTGCTCGCGAACGTCCTCGTGACGCCGGACGATCAGCGCTGGCGCCTGCATCGCGCGGCGGAGGCGCGCCTTCGCGCGCGGGAGCGCATGCTGCTCCAGCGCGGCGTGGCCACGCGGCCCGCGCAACCGCCCGCCACACGGCGCATATCGGCACTCCCGGTCTCCGGAACGGTGCAGGTGGGCGACACCATCCCCATCAAGTTCCCCGACATCACCAAGGATTTCTGCAGCACCTCCATCCCGATCAAGACCGTGGTGCGCGCGGTGGGGACGAAGGGGATCTGGCTCGAGGATGTCGACAATCCGGCCAACGGGTACACGACCAGCGACTTCCAGAGCCTGAGCAGCGAGTTCGACAACGACATCTACGCCAGCGATGTGGCGTACTTCGGCAACCCCACCGACTTCGATGGGAACGGCCGCGTGGTGATCGTCACCACGAAGGAAGTGAACAAGTCGAAGAACGTTCTCGGCTTCGTGGTGAGCACGGATCTGGTGCCGAGCACCACGTGCGCGGCGAGCAACGATGGCGAGTTCTATTACGGTCGCGCGCCGGACCCGGCTGGCGAATATCAGGCGCCGGCACCGTACACGCTGGCCACGGCCCGCAAGGACGCGCAGCTCCTGATCGCGCACGAGTTCACGCACGTGATCCAGTTCGGCAGGCGCATGACCTATCCGGGTGCGAAGGTCTTCCAGAGCGTCTGGGAGATGGAGGGGCAGGCGACGCTCGCGCAGGAGGTCGTGGGGCACGACATCAACGGACGTTCGTCCGGCCAGAATTACGGCGCCATGGTGGCCCTCAATGCCGACCGGGCGTCGGAGGTAGACTGGTATCTCCCCGGTTTCACCGACCTCGCGCTCTACTATGGCTTCCAGTCGCAGACCGACCGGGTGGCGACCGCACCGGAGCAGTGTAGCTGGCTCGATCTCGCCAGCAACGGGAACAGTGGGCCGTGCATCAGCGGGCGCGAGGTGTATGGCGTACCCTGGCTGTTCCTGCGCTGGCTCTCCGATCAGTTCGGCCCGTCGGTGGCCGGCGGCGAGGCGGGAGTGCAGAAGGGCCTGATCGACAACACGCGCTCCGGCTACGCGAGCGTGGAGAACGTCACCGGCGTGAAGATCGACACCCTGCTCGCGCAGTGGGCCGCTTCGCTCTATACCGACGACCTCTGGTCGCCGCTCCCCAATCCGAACCAGCGCCTCGGCTACCGGAGCTGGAACCTGAACGACATCTACCTGCATCTCGTGCCCACTGCCCGGCTCACGCCTCGCGCCCACTCGTTCCAGAATTTCGCCGACGCCGTGAGTGTACGTGGAGGATCGACCGCGTACTTCACCATCGGCGGCTGGTCGGCGCCGGCGACGGCGATCAAGCTTCGCGATGCGGGAGGCCAGGCGATGGCGCCTGGTGGCCCGATGCAGCTCTGGATAGTGAGACTGCAATGATGCCCAGCCTCGGTTCGCTGAAGGTGCTGGTCGTCGTGCTGGCGACTGCCACGCTCGCGGCGTGCGCACGGCACGCCGAGCCGCGCACCGATGCGGAGTCGGCGGCGGCGAGTGGGGGAGAGCATGGCAACGCCTCCGCCTCGCTCACCGAGCTGACCGGACGCGTGATGAACAGTGGCACCGACCGTTTCAGCAGCACCGTGCTCCAGATGCGCGATGGGCGCGCGGTGCGGGTCGCGGGCGACCTGCGCAACGAGCTTCGCACTCTCGGCGGCGCCGACGTGCTGGCGCGCGGAGTTCTCGACTCGAGCAGCACGGGGACGTCGCTCGATGTCCGCGAGTACGAGGTGCTGGCGATAGACGGCCGGCGTCCGCGTGTGGGGGTGCTGCTCGCGCGCGAGGGCGGGCTCTGGCTCGCTGCCGGCGACACGCTGCGGCTCGTTCCCGCTCCCGCCGAGTTGCGCGAGAAGGCCGGCGCAAAGATCTGGGTGCTGGGGCCGAGCGACCTGGCGGCGCGGGAGCAGCGCGTGGAGTCGTACGGCGTGATAGCGCCGGCCCGCTAGGGCCGGTGTGCGCGTCGCTCTCCGCATGGCGAGCGCTCCCCGACGGCGGCGAGCGCGGCGGGGCACACGAGAGCCCTTGAAGGGTATCTTCTCCGTACACCAACAGGGATCTCGGATAGTGTCGAAGTACCGCAACCTCCGCTGCGCCCGCGTGCGTCAGCTCATCGTCATCGCTCTCGCCACGGCGCTGGTGCCGCTCGCCGCCGCCTGGGCTCCGGCCCCGGCGCGCACCCCCGCGGCCCACAGCGCCGAACTCGCGAGCCGTATGGCGGCGCTCTCCGGCGTCTACGTCCTGCAGAACGCCTCGGGTACCCGGCCGCCTATCCCGTTCGAGATGAGCGTGGCGGGTGGAACCGTGGCGGGCACTGTGGATGGCGCGCGCGTCATCCTCGCGAGCGATGGTAGCTACACGAACGACATCGTGGTGACCTGGACGAAGGCGCCGCTCCTGCCGATACCGGGCTTCGAGGCCGACGGGAAGCCACGCACGCTCGCGGGCACCGGGAGCTACAAGGTGGATGGTGACAAGATCGTACTCCGGCCGGCCGACATGTTCTCGCGTGGCATAGTGCGCTCCGTGGAGGCGAGCGCGGGCGACAAGGGGCTCGATCTCCTCTCCGCGTCGGGAGGCTTGGCCGGGTCGAACATCTCCATAAACGCGCACTTCGTGCGCGTCAGGGATTGACATTCGCTGCGCAGCATACATCTTTGCTTCCCATGTCGCTCGATACTCTCGCTCTTCGCGCCCCCGGCTTTTTTACGGGCTACTACCGACTCTTTACCGGTCGGGAGGGCTGAGCACGAGCGCGTAGGTAGCCAGGCGCGCCGGCCCCTCCCGTCAGACGTCGGGAGGGGCCTTTCGCATCGTGACGAGGCGGAGCCCGTTCCCGGTCGGAACAGGGGCTCCGCCTCTTTCGCATCCGCTGCACGAGAAGCACGGCAGATCACGACCACCACGACACCGCAATGAAGCACGTATCGCATCAGGCCGGCCGATTTTATTTCGCGTTCTACTTCTATGGCTACCCGACGGGGGCCGTGGTTTCGCGTGCGCGCCGATTCTGAACATGGTGACGCTTCTCGATACCGACGGCCCCCGGAAAACCGGGGGCCGTTTTCGTTTCCCCGAGCGCGACCTGCCGCAGCCGCATTGCGGCCGCGCTCTCTCTTCGAACCGCCTCTCCGCGCACCGCTCGCCGCGGCGCGTCCACCAACCCCGGAGCTGATACCGATGCTGCACCTTCTCACTTCCTCCAGAACTCCCGGCACTGCCGGCGGCGCCGACGCCGAGCCGAGCGAAGGCATACCGTCGGTCATCAACGTGGCGGGGCGCGTCGCGGTGGGCGGCCGGTCGCTGGCCATCATTGCCGGTCCGTGCTCCGTGGAAGGGCGCGAGATGCTCATCGGCACCGCGCGCGCCGTGCGCGATGCGGGCGCGGTGATGCTGCGCGGCGGCGCGTTCAAGCC
>Ga0182741_1003215_pt1 | contig 17627 bp, 16 predicted proteins | sample eDN5th37CBELigOP_FD_128874 | JGI IMG/M metagenome (GOLD analysis project Ga0182741, IMG submission 128874) | Enriched Organic Plus compost microbial communities from Emeryville, California, USA - eDNA 5th pass 37_C BE-Lig OP (version 2) (version 2) ...
CGCCGGGCGCGAGCTCGATCCGCTCCTGCCGGCGCCGGATGCGATCGCCCACGATCCGCTTGCCGGAGTCGAGGTTGTGCCCGATGAGCTGCTTTACGGAGCCGAGACGCAGCCGGTTGGGATCGAAGACCGACATCGCTTCCGTGTCCCGCCCCAGCACGTGATCGACCAGGACCCGCGAGGCGCCGGCCCCGGCGGCGAGCCCCCACTTCGAGAATCCCGTCGCCACGAGGACTCGGTCGTCCAGGGGCAGTAGCTGCCCGATCAGGGGAAGCCGATCGAAGCTGATGAGGTCGTGCGCGCCCCACTCGTTGTCGATGCCCCGGACGGCGAACCGAGAGCGAAGGTACTCGCGCAGCACTGCGAGGCTGTTCGCGCTGCTGGCGGTTCCCGGCCGGTGTCCCTCGCCGGCGACGAGGATCGAGCGCGTGCCGTCCAACCCCGGTAGCGGGGTGATCGAGCGCGTGGTCTCGTCGATGCTCAGATACATCCCCTGCGGGACGGGGCCGTCGACCCGGCCTGCCACGGCGAACGAGGTCATCGGCTCGACCCGCGCGAAGTAGGCGCCCCGGTCGAGGATCGGTGCGTGCGTGGCGACCACGACCCGGTCGGCCAGGACCCTCCGCCCGCCCTCGACGCGTACCCGGCGGCGACGGAGGCCGTCGACGCCCAGGACCCGTGCGCCCTCGAACACCCGCCCGCCGAGCTCCTCGACCCCGCGGGCGACGCCCCTGATCCAGGGCGGAGGGGCGAACTGGGCCTGGTTTCGCAGGACGAGGGCGCCCGCCACCCGGAACGGCAGGTCGCACTCGTCGGTCAGCTCGACCGCGAGACCTGCCGCGTGCGCTGCGATCCGCTCCCGCTCGAGATCCGGGTATCGGTCGCTCTCCTCTGCGAACGTGATCGCCGATCTCCGGGTGAACCCGCAATCGATACCGAGATCCTTGGCCGTCTCCTCGACGAAGCGGATGCCGTCGGCGTTCAACTCCGCGTATGCCGACGCGTCCGCGGTGCCCGCCACCTTCTCGATGCGCGAGTACGCCGTGCCCTGAAGGGCGCTCAGCTTCGAGGACGAGTGCCCCGAGACCCCGGCCCCGAGGGAACGCGCCTCGAGGAGCACCACGCTCACTCCTTCGGCCGCCAGCCGGAACGCGGTCGACGTCCCCACCATCCCGCCGCCGACCACAGCGACATCGCACTCCAGGTCGCTGGTCACCGGCCCGAAGCGCCCGGGCCCTTCGAGGGGCCAAGGAGGGTGCGGATCGGTATCGCCGGTGCCTGCGTGGGGAGTCATGCGCGTGAACTCGACGTACCCGGACCGGGCCGGGGAAAACGATTCCAGCACTTCGCGGCGCCAGCAGTTTCGGGGGGACGGTCCCGGGTAGAACCTCTTCGGCACCGGGTCTCAGGGGGCGTCGCTCACGCCCGGTACCGAGAGCGAGGTCTTAAATGGGTTCACCGATCAGGGTCGCGTCGATCCCCAACCGGTCTCTCTACGTCGAGCACATCGGGACGAAGGGCGACGGGACGATGCGGATGCCGGCCAGGGCGACCCCCGGCTGGGTCCGGCGCAACGCAAGGGAGTTCGATCTCATGCACGTCCAGTCCGGCTCGCATCCCGAGCTGACCCCGGATCAGGCCGCGGATCTCACCGCCGCCCTGGAGCTTGCCGGCAAGCCGCTCGCGTACACGGTCCACGCGCTGGAGGAAGAGCCCGTCCGCGCCGAGGTCCAATCGATCCTGATCCGCGAGGCCAGGCTGGTCATCTCGCTCACCGACGAGATGAAGGCGCAGATCTTCGTACGCGAGGGGCGCAACTCGATCGTCGTGCCCCACCCCCACGTCGTCCCCCTGGCCGACCTGCGCCGTCGGGGTCCTCGCCGCGCCATGCCCCCGTACACGCTCGGGGTCCAACTCTCGTCCCTGGGCAGCAATGCCGTGGCCGAGGCGGTGGTCGAGGCGGTGGCGGAAAGGGCGCGCGAGTCCGCCTGCTACCGGGCGAGGGTCGACGTCGAGGCGTCCGGCGCCACGGCCGGGGCCCTGCCGGCCCTCCTGGCGGGCCTCGAGCGCCGGGGACAGATCGAGCTGCATCGCCACGAGCGGCTGGACGACGAGACCGTCATCGCCTGTGCCCGCGAGATCGACATCGCGGTCGCGCCGTCCACCTCCGGGCCGCACTGCCGCTGGATCGAGGCGTTCCGCGACCTCGGCGCGGCGCTGGTGGTCCCGGCCGCCGATGAGGCGGTGGAGCGTCCGAGGGACTTCTCCTACAGGCTGTTTCCCACCGGGGCACCCGATCGAGACGAGTTGCGCTCTGCGATCGAGACGGCCGCCAGGCACCTGACTTCCGGGAGCGTGAAGCCGCTGGACGCCGCGAGCCGCAAGCGCCAGAGACGCCTGATCGCCGAGCGTCACCGTTGGCTCTACGCGGACCTGCTGCGCCGCGGGTCCGGCTCGTCGGGGCGCGCCGGATCGGGCCACTCGCTCGGTGACTCGGAATCCTCGTGGGATTCCGGGCTCTCCGGTTCCCGGCTCTCCGAGGAGTGAGATCCGACGGTGGTTCCATAGCGTCCAGCCAGCACGCCTTCGGCATCCTGGACGTAGTCGGGATCCTTGGCATGCGAGCCGTCCGCCTGGGTGGCGCTCCAACGAGTGAGCCCCGTCATGAGCAGCACCGCGACCCCGACGCCGGCCACCCATAGCCAGCGGGCATCGGACCGGGCCAGCCACAGCGCCGCCCCCGCGCCGAGCGATGCGATCCCGATCGCGACGTCCAGTGCGGCGTGGGTTCGGACCGGCACGGAGGCGACCACGGCCCACTTCCATCTCGTCATCGAGGCGAGAGCGAGCTCCGCGATCCCGAGGACGAGGAGGGCCACTCCCGCTCCGGTGCCCGCCAGGGGCGTGACCGCACCCGCGGCGACCAGCAGCACGCCCAGTGCGTAATCGCCGAGCAGGTGGGAGTTGGTGGACATCCCGGCCTCAGGTCGCGCCCACGACGGGCCCGCTCGATCCCACGTGCGGGGCAAGGTCGGCGAGCGAAGGCTGCACGTCGAGCGCCCCGGCCGCCAGCAACTCGCCCTTCGAGAACCCGCCGGTCATCACCGCCAGCGACTCGAGGTCCGAGCGCCTGGCCGCTTCCACGTCCCAGATCGAGTCCCCGATCATGAGCGCGTCCCTCGTGCCGGCCTTCTCCAGGGCGGCCTCGATCAGGTTGGGCTCGGGCTTCGTCGCGTCGACGTCGGCGGAGGTGGTGAAACCGTCGACCGCCTCCCTCAGATCCAGGAGATCGAGATAGTGGTCGACCTCCTCGCCCTTGGCCGAGCTCGCGAGCACGACGGTGAAACCCTTCGACTTCATCGAGCCGACGAACTCGGACGCGCCCTCGAAGGGTCGCACCTCGCCGATCAGCCCCCTGAACTCTTCCGCCTCGGTTTCCCGGATCGAGTCCCCGTGGCTCGTCTCGGCATCGTCGCCGGCCACGGACGCCACCATCTTGTCCCCGCCCTTGCCCACGTAGCGGTGGACGATCCAGGCCTCTGCGCGGTGGCCGTGCCGTTCGAAGGCCCGCTGCCAGGCAATCACGTGCTGGTAGTTGGAGTCCACCAGCGTTCCGTCGATGTCGACTGTCAGTGCGTTTGGCATGTGCGGCGGGTACCCGGGCCGGGAACGGGGAAACTGGACGATTGAGCCCGGCTCGACCGGTTACCGGTCGGACATGCACGACGATCCCGACCCACGTCCCGTCTACCGCGCCCCGATGCGTTCCCGCTCCATCGAGGCGGGGGCGTTCGCCGGGGCCACGTTCGGCTTGGACCGGGGCGTCGTCGGGATCGGGGAGCCCCTCGAACGCCGCCCGGCCGATCTGGGCGAGGCTTTGCTCATGGTGGTGGACGCGCACGGATACAAGGCCGGAAGGATGCTCGCCCGCTTCGCCGAGCTGCCGGAGGGCGAGTTCGTCTGGACCCGCACCTCGGACGACGAGTACTGGCTGGGTCGTATCCGCGGGCCCTGGCGATACGACGACTCGGAGGAGGCCACCGAGGTGGGGATCTGCCAGACCCGTCCGGCCGAGTGGTCCCGCGAGCCGCTCGGCTTCCTCGCGGTCCCGGCCGCGGTCAGCATGACCTTCTCCCGCGGCGGGAAGAATCTCCAGCGGATTAACGACGAGGAGTGCGAGCTCCTCACCCGGGACCTCTGGAAGGTCGGCACCTGATCCGCCGGGTCCTCGCGACGTGTGCGGGGCTGATTCGCCGGGCTGTCGCGGGGTACCCGTCGGCCGAAGCGACCACAAAGGAATACGCACATGAGTCATCACAAGACGGACGAGATCAAGGGGCGGGCCAAGGAAGCGGCCGGCTCGGTCACGGAGGACAAGGAACTGAAGAACGAAGGCAAGGCGGACCGTGCCTCGGCCTCGATCAAGGACAAGGTCGAGCACGCGGTCGACGCCGCGAAGGACAAGCTCACCGGCCGGGACTGAACGCCGTCGAACCGCCTGGAGGGGGCGGGCCCGGTGCCCGCCCTTCCTTTTTGCACAGGCGATCGAGTCGCCCGGCCGCGGCTCAATGCATGCGCGTGGCGCCGCGATGAGCAGGCCGCGACAATTCGGGTTTGCGAAGCGGGCTTCCGGGTACACTCGGAGGAGTACCAGGTATGGGACGGCGACTCCCTTCGGTCCGGCCAATCGGTCACCACCGGCTAGAGAAGACGCGAAGTATCTGGGGCGACGCGGCACGGTTCCGCAGAGTTGTTCGCAAGGTTTACCGAGCAGTGCGAGGTTCTCTATCCGGAGCTCAAGGGCAGCGACAACCCACGAGCCACGAGGTAACCCATGCAACCCACCAAGTCCCTCGGCGGGACGGTGTCAATCGGCCTATCGAAGGAAATCGACCTCTGGCCCCGGCGCGACGAGCCGGCCGTACGGGCCGAACTCGCCAACCGCTTCCTCGCCTTCGCGAAGAGCATCGCCGTTCGCTACCGCGGCAAGGCGGAGACTCTCGACGACCTCGTCCAGGTCGCGAGCGTCGGTCTCATGAACGCGATCGAGCGCTTCGACCCCGACAAGGGGATCCCGTTCGTCGCGTTTGCCTCCCCGACCATCCACGGCGAGTTGAAGCGACACTTTCGCGATCGCGTGTCGACGATGAAGATCCCTCGCAGCGTCTACGACAGGATCGGGCAGATGGACTCGGTCGTCGCGGACCTCCGAACGGCGCTCTCGCACGAGCCCACCTCGGACGAGATCGCCGCGGCGATGAGCTGCAGCACCGACGACGTCCTCGAGGCCCGCGAGGCCACGCAGACCCGAAACCCAATCGGTTTCGGCAGCGGGGCCGACGACGACGACCGGATGACCGAGGACCACCTCGGCACGGTGGACGCCGCCTACGAGAAGTCCGAGGACCGGATCGTCGCCGCCGAGGCATTCGAGGAGCTGGACCCGGACTCGCGGGAGATAGTGATCATGCGCTTCCGCGACGAGATGACACAGAACGAGATTGCGGACCGCCTCGGCTGCTCCCAGATGCAGGTTTCGCGAAAGATCCGGGCGATACTCGAACGGATGAGCCAGGCGGTCACGTCGCCGACCGGACCCTGAGTTCTCCTCCCGGATGGCGATGAGGGCGAGCCTCGGCTCGCCCGACGTTCGTGGCTATGCGCGGTCCGATCCCGGCGGTGTGAACCGGGCCCGAGGGGGTACCGCGCTCGCGACCCGCAGTCGAAAGGACCCGCCGTGCAGACAGTCACGCTCAAGCACTCCTCTCCCGGGATCGGGAACCTGACGCCCCGAGGGCCCCTGAGCGAGGCCGCGATCGCGCGCCTCTCCTCGCCACCGGACCCCGCCCCGTTCGGCGCCGACATCCACCTCGGTACGGCTTCCCCGCTGGAGGACGAGGACCTGCAGCTCTCGCTCTACCTCCTCCACGAGATCGACTACCGATCGCTCCCGGGCATCGACGAGGGCTGGGAATGGCAACCGGCCCTGATCGAGCTCCGGAACCGGCTGGACGATGTGTTCCTCGCCGCGGTCGACGCCGCGGTGGGCCCCTTCGCGCACGTCCCACCGAGCGAGGTGGCCGCCGAGCTCTTCCGCCTTGAACGCGAGGACGACGGGCCCGCCCTCTCCCGTTTCGTCGAGGTACACGCCGACGTCGATCAGTTCCGCGAGTTCATGATGCACCGCAGCCTCTACCAGAGGAAGGAAGCCGATCCGCACAGCTGGGCGATCCCGCGGCTCGCCGGTCCTGCGAAGGCGGCCCTGGTGGAGGTGCAGGCCGACGAGTACGGCGGCGGCAATCCGGCGCGGGTGCACTCGGAGCTGTTCGCCAACTCCATGCGCGAGCTCGGCCTCGACCCACGTGAGAACGCATACCTGGACCGGATCCCGGCCCCGACGATCGCGACCGTGAACCTGATGTCGGCGCTGGGCAAGCGCCGGGCGCGGCGCGGCGCGATCGTCGGGCATCTCGCGATGTTCGAGATCACGTCGGCCGGGCCGAACCGCCGGTACGGGAACGCGCTCCGTCGCCTCGGGTTCGGTCCCGCGGCGACCGACTTCTACGACGAGCACGTCGAGGCCGACTCCGTCCACGAGAACATCGCCGCCTACGACCTGGCCCAGGCGCTCGCGACCGCGGAGCCTCGACTGGCGGCCGAGGTCCAGTTCGGGGCGCGCGCCCTCCTCCGCCTCGAGGCACGCTTCGCCGCTCGGCTGCTCGACCGTTGGCACGAGGGCCGGTCCTCGCTCCTCTGACCGTGACCACCTCCAGGCGAATCCACGCCACCTACGTGCTCCCGCTCCGCCGGACCTCGGCCGGCCCGATCGACGAGTTGCGGGACTACCTGGAGGACCTCGGTGCGCTGGTCGACGAGGTGATCGTCGTGGACGGGTCTCCCCCGGATCTCTTCGCCCGGCACGCTGCCGTCCTGCCGGCCGGCGTGCGCCACATCCCGCCCGCGGTGCCCCGGGGAGCGAACGGGAAGGTCGCCGGGGTGGTTACCGGCGTCGCCGCGGCCAGGAACGACTCGGTGGTGATCGCCGACGACGACGTCCGCTACGGCCCGGACTCGATTCGAGAGATCCTGGATCACCTGGCCGAGGCCGAACTGGTCCGCCCCCAGAACCGCTTCGACGCGATGCCGTGGCACGCCCGCCTGGACACGGCCAGGACCCTGCTCAATCGCGTCTGGACCGGTGACCGCCTGTTCCCGGTGGGCGACTTCCCGGGCACGTTAGCCGTCCGCCGTGGGTTCTTCATCGCCATCGGCGCGTACGACGGCGACGTGCTCTTCGAGAACCTCGAACTGATGCGCACCGTCGCCGCCGCGGGCGGCCGGGTGAGGACCTCGCTCGGGACCTACGTCGACCGGCGGCCTCCCGACACCTCCCACTTCTGGTCGCAGCGGGTCCGCCAGGCGTACGACGACCTCGCCGTGCCCCTGCGGTTCGCGGTCTTGCTCGCGCTGCTGCCGGCGGGCGCCGTCTTGGCGGTCAGCCGCCGGTTCGGCTGGCTTGCCTCCGGTGCCGCCGTCTCCGTGGCGTTGGCCGAGAAGGGCAGGCGACGGGCCGGGGGCGCGGGCAGGTTCCCCTTCTCGTGCTCTCTCCTAGCCCCGGTCTGGCTCGCCGAGCGCGCCGTTTCGTGTTGGCTCGCCCTCGCCTGCCGCGCCCGGGGCGGGGTCCGCTACGCCGGCCGGAGGATCCTGGTCTCCGCCAACTCGGTTGAGACGATCCGGCGGCGCCGCTTGCGTTCGCTCTGAGGCGCCCTCGGCCCGGAACCCGATGAGCTTGTGGGTGCCGTCGCAGAAGGGGCGGATCCGGGACTTGCCGCAGCGGCAGAGGGCGACCACCTCTCGCCTGGCCTCGATCTCGGTGCCGTCCTGCCCCACGATCCGGAACGGCCCTCGCACCAGGTAGGGACCGTTCTCGTAGGGGGTGATGACGGTCTCCGGTTCCTCGCTCACACGCCTCCCAGCCTTTCCCAGAGAGCAGAGGTCCGCTCGGCGAGAGCCCCCGCGCCGGCGGCGCGGGCGGCCGCCAACTCCATCGCGTCGGGGCGATCGCTCCGATCGGCCACCCGGCCGAGCAGTTCGTTGGCGCCGACCAGGAGGTTGAAGAAGGCGTACGCGAAGCCCGCGACCTTGGTGTTCCGGTCCGGCTGGGCGGCGAGGAACGCGTGCACCCCCACCCCGCCCGCCCTGAGGGGCAGGTCCTTGATGACCGCCTCCAGGCGTCCGGCCCCTCCCGACTCGGATTCGAGGAGCTTCCTCTGCCTCCGCGAGGACGCGAGGCCATCCGAGAGGATCTCGGAGAGCCCGGGGTCGTCGATGAGGGTTCTCGAACGGCCGAAGAACTCGAGTCCCTGCGTCTCCAGGGCATGGGCGTCGGCAAGGTAGTGCTGCGAGGCGAGATCGTGGCGTTCGGACCTCCCGGAAAGCGAGGCCGCCACCGCCTCGTCGAAGCGCTTGGCGATCCGCCAGGCCATCGCCCTCTCGTCCGCCGCCACCTGTCGCGCCAGGGCGGCCGTGTCGCCGTCACCCGCGCGGTCGGCGTACGCGGCCAGGATCTCGTACGCGGCGAGCTCCATGTGTTCATAGGAGAATGCGTGGGCGGCAAGCTTTCCCGGGGTGTCGGGCTGGGTGCGGGCGAAAAGCTGCATGGCCAACCCGCCCGCCGCGCCCGCCGCGTCCTTCGAGGCGGCCGGTTCCGACCCCAGTTCCTCGAGTCGCGTGCGGACTCGCCGCTCGTGGATGTCCGTCTCGCTCCGATGCTCCCGGTAGGGCAGGGCCAACTCCGGGCTCCCCGCCAGGACGGGCGCGAAGCGCATCTGGATCAGGGCCTGCTTCTCGATGGAGTGGACGTCGGTCAGGTACTTGCGGATCTGCCGGGAACGGGAACGGACCCACTGCCTTCCGCCCTGCCGGGTGCGGAGCTCGTCGAGCCGGCTCGCGAGGCCCGTCCCGGCCAGGTGCGGGGCCGAGTGCCCGGTCCCGTCTCGAAGGCCGTCCAGGAGCTCGCCCATCGCCTCCAGGGAGGTTCGTTCCGGGGTCCAGCTCAGTTCCCTGCGGGCCCTCTCCGTCGACATTAGGGGAACCTCCATGGCCAGGTCGAGCCACCCGGCCTCACTGGGCTGGAGGCGCGTACGCCAGGTCAGATCGGCGAGTCGCCGCGCGGCGGACCGTGGGATCTCGATCGCCCGGGAGCCGATCACCTCCGCGATCTGCTCGGTCCCTATCGGCGGGTCGGCGGCAAGGTTGAACGGGCCGGTCACCTCCCTCCTGGCGCCCTCGAGGAACGCGCGACCGACGTCCAGCGAGTGAACGGCCTGGAAGCGCAGCCCGTCCACGGATGGGGCCAGTGGCAGCAACCGCCGGTCCGTCAGGAACCCGGGCAAGAGGGTCCCTGCGAACAGGCGACGGATCTCGCTCGCCGCTGCCGCCTTGAAGATCAGCCCCGGACGCATCCTCACCACCGACACCTCCGGGTGTTCGGCCTCGAAGCGGTCGAGCTCGCGTTCCACGGCGACCTTGTGTCGCGAGTAGGTCGAGGTCTCGATCGGTTCCACCGGCCAGCGCTCGTCGACCGCCCGGTCCTTTGGGCCGGGCGCGTAGGCCCCGACGGACGAGGCGTACACGATGCGGGGCACTCCCGCCTGGGCCGCCGCCCGGAAGACCCGCCGGCTGCCCTCGACGTTGGTCCGCGCCAGGAGGTCGAAGTCCCGCGAGGGCTGGATCGCCCACGCGAGGTGGACCACCGCGTCGGCGCCCCGAAAGTGGCGCACGAGGTCGTCGACCGTCACGTCGGCCTCGACCCACGACGTCTTCGGCGGATCCCAGGTGGGTCTCCGCCGGGCGATCCCGACGATTTCCTCGATCGACTCGTCGTCCCGGCAGGCCTCGATCAGGCTGGACCCGATGTTGCCGGTCGCTCCTGTGATGGCCAGTCTCATGGGCCGTCGGGGTACCCGCTGACTCCGCGCAAAAACGGGACATGCCGGGCGGCCGGGTCTATATTGGGCCAGTGCGCGCGGTACCAGAGCCGAAGAGGGTCGCCGTGGTCGGTCACGTCGAGTGGGCGGAGTTCGCGGTCGTCGACCACGTGCCGTTGACCGGCGAGATCGTCCAGGCCACCGAGACCTGGGAGTTGCCCGCCGGGGGCGGCGCCGTCGCGGCCGTCCAGCTCGCCAAGCTGAACGGCGAGTGTCTGTTCTTGACCGCGGTCGGGGACGACCAGGTCGGCGAGAGGGTCGCCCCGGCTCTCCGGGAGCTCGGCGTGGACGTGCACGCGGCTACCGTGGACTCGACCCAGAGGCGAGCGTTCGTGCATCTCGACCGGACCGGCGAACGGACCATCACGACGACCGGCCCCCGCCTGGTCCCGACCAGACATCACCGGCTCCCGTGGGACGCCCTGGCGGGATGCGACGCCGTGTACGTCACCGCGGCCGACGCCGAGGGAGTCCGTTCCGCCCGCGCCGCGGGCCGCGTGGTGGCGACCATTCGCACCTCGGCCGGCCTCCTGGAGTCCGGCGTGGCGGTGGACGCGGTGGTCGCGAGCCTCAACGACCCTGGCGAGCGGTTCGACCCGGCGGTCTTCCCGGTCCAGCCTCGCGCGGTGGTCCGCACCGACGGATCGCGGGGCGGCACCATCACGCACGAGGACGGATCGGTCGAGAAGTGGCAACCGGTGCCGCTGGAGAACGAGTGGGTCGACAGCTACGGAGCGGGAGATTCCTTCGCCGCGGGGCTGACGTACGGCCTGGCGCTGGGACTTCCCCTCCGCGAGGCGGCGCGGATCGGAGCGCTGTGCGGGGCGTCCAACCTCGAGGGGCGGGGCCCCTATTCGGGCCAGGCCACCGGTGCCGACCTCGACCGGCTGAAAGCTTCGCCCGGCTAGGGCAGACCCGACTCCGGCCATCGTCCGGGACCCGGCGACCCCGCCGGGTATTCCTCGAGCGGAACCTCGCCCTCGCGCCAAGCCCGTCGCACCGGCTCGATGATCCGCCAGCAGTCCACGGCGGCGTCGCCCCGCACGGATAGCGTCGGATTGCCGTCCAGGACGCCCTTGAGGACCTCGCCGTACTCGGAGAGATAGCCGGCGCCCAGATCCGCCTCAAGCGTCGCCCGGTCGAGCTCGACCGGATCGCCCGGGCCGTTCACCGCCAGGTCGAGCCGCAGCTTGTCGGCACCGAAGCCTAGGCCGATCCTCAGCCGGTCGGCGCCATCCGTGCCGCGGAATCCCTCGGGGGTCCGCTCGGGTCGCCGGAAGTTGACCACCGCCTCCTTGCGCGGGTTGCCGAGCGCCTTCCCGGACCGAAGGCGGAAGGGCACCCCGGCCCACCGCCACGTGGCGATGGAAAGGATCACCTCGGCGAAGGTCTCCGTTCGGCGGTTGGGATCCACCCCGTCCTCGGAGGCATAGTCGGGCAGGCGCCGGCCGTCGATCTCTCCCGCCGTGTACCGGGCCCGCCGACTGAAGCGAACCGGATCGTCCGCCCAGACCGACGCGGCCCGGAGGACCCGCGCGGTCCCGTCCCGGACGTCGACCGCCTCGAGCGTCGGAGGCGGCTCCATCGCCAGGACGGCGGTTACCTGGAGCAGGTGGCTCTGGATCATGTCGACGAGCGCCCCGGCCCGGTCGTAGTAGCCGGCGCGTCCCTCGAGCGCCAGGTCCTCGTCCCACACGATCTCCACGCTCTCCACGTGGTGCGAGTTCAGCACCGGCTCGAGGATCCGATTGGCGAAGCGGAGCCCGACGATGTTGAGCACGGTCGAGAAGCCGAGGAAGTGGTCGATCCTGTGGACCCGCGACTCGGGGACGAGGTCCGCGAGCAGGTCGTTGAAGGCGGCCGCCGATTCGGCGTCGCGGCCGAACGGTTTCTCGAGCGCGAGGCGCGTCCCCTCGGGACAACCGACCTCCCGGAGCGCCTCGCAGGCGAGGATCGAGACCTCGGGAGGCAGCGCGAAGTAGATCACCGGGGCTCCCTCGAGCGTCCCGAGCAACCGCCGCAGGTCATCGGGCTTCGTCACGTCGGCCTGCCGGTACTCGGCCGACTCCACGAGTGCCGACGTCGCCTCGCCGGCCGCCCCGGCCTCGCGGAACGAGTCACGCACCCTGTCCCGCCACTCGGCGTCGCTCCAGTCTTCGACGCTGCTCCCGACCAGCAGCACGTCGCCGGCCTGCCCCGACTCGACGAGCGAAGCCAGCCCCGGGAGCAGCAGCCGGGCCGTGAGATCGCCGCTCGCCCCCAGGATCAGGAAGGTCTGGCGCCCGGTCACGGCTCAGCCCTCGAGGACCGCGCCCCAGCGCGAGCGGCTGCTCTGCCCCGGCTCCAGCCGGATCAGCCCGTCGCCGTTGTTGAAGGCGTCCGGGGCGCAGCTCATCGGCTCCGTACCCAGTCCGCTCCTGGCCCGCCCCGGGGCCAGGGTGTGGCCCGTATAGAGCTCCACGAACGGGTAGGTCTCGTCGACCCAGATCGAGGCGGTGGCCCCGTCCTCGCCGGTCAGCCGGGTCCAGGCCCTCCCCCGCTCGTCCCGGACCAGGTCCGTGAACGCGAAATCGATCTCGGCCGCCCCGATCTTTCGTGGACGCGAGAAGTCGAATTCGGTCCCCTCGACCGGTTCCCTCCCGGCCGGGAGCTGACGGTCGTCGGTGAGGATCCGGATCCGCCCCGGGTGGGAGAGTTCGGCCCCGTCGATCGTCCCCTCGCCGGGCGACAGGTACGGGTGTTGTCCGTGTCCGACCGGCGCCGCCCGGTCCCCGACGTTCCGGATCCGGGTGGTCACGGCGAGGCCGTCGACCCCCAACTCGTAGGCGATCGCCACGGAGAGCGCGAAGGGATAGCCCGGGCGGGCCGGCAGCGACGCCGACATGGTGACCTTGGATTCCCCGTCGGGCTCGCCACGCCAAACGACCCAGCGCAGGAAGCCGTGGATTGCGTTGCCCTGCTCGGGCTCGGTGAGCGGGAGCTGGAAGCGCTCCCCGTCGAACTCGTACCGGCCCGCGTCCAGCCGGTTCGGCCAGGGGACCAGTGGCGTGCCGTGCGCGCCGTCGCAGATCGCCCCGGCCGGGTAGGGATCGAGAACGTCCCTCCCATCCACCGAGTATTCCCGGATGCCGCCGCCCACCTCGACGATGGTCGCCTTCTGGCTTCCGTGGGTGATCTCGAACTGCCGGCCTGAGGGGAGCATCGCCTCGATGCGGGAAACGTACCCGACCGGGAAGGTTCCAAGTGCGAAATCGTGGGTACCGCGCCAGGAGATGCGTACGGAAGACGAGAGGGAGGACGCGGAGGAGACTCCGCTCAAGCGGGCGATCACCGGCAGGCTCCTGTTCCTGTTCGTGCTGGGAGACGTGCTCGGCGCGGGGATCTACGCGCTGGTGGGCGAAGTGGCCGGCGAGGTCGGAGGGGCGATCTGGGCACCGATGGCGGTGGCCCTTGGCCTCGCGCTGCTGACGGCGGGCTCCTACGCGGAGCTGGTCACCAAGTACCCGAAGGCGGGCGGTTCCGCCGTCTACGCGGAACGCGCCTACGGCTCCCCCCTCGTGTCATTCCTGGTGGGGTATTGCATGCTGGCCGCCGGGGTCGTGAGCGCCGCCGGCCTGGCCCACGCCTTCGCCGGGGAGTACCTGCAAACGTTCGTCTCCATCTCCGAGCAGCTCGCGGCCGTGATCTTCCTCCTCGCGATCGGAGCGCTGAACGCGCGCGGAATCCGCGAGTCGATGCGGGCCAACGTCGTGATGACGTGCATCGAGGTGACCGGCCTCGTGCTCGTGGTGGTCGCGGCCGGGTATTTCCTGGCCGACGGCGGCGGCGACGTCGGCCGGGCCTTCGAACTCGACGGCGAGAAGGACGCCATCCCCGCGATCTTCGCCGGCGCGATCCTGGCCTTCTACTCGTTCGTCGGCTTCGAGACCACCGCCAACGTGGCCGAGGAGATCGAGAACCCCTCGAAGGTGTACCCCAAGGCGCTCCTCGGGGCGATTCTCACCGCCGGCGTCATCTACATGATCGTCGGCGTCGCCGCGGCGACGACTGTCCCCGTGTCCGAGTTGGCGGGCTCGACCGGTCCCCTGCTCACCGTGGTCGACGTGAGCGGGATCGGGATCCCCGACAAGGTGTTCAGCGCGATCGCGCTCGTCGCCGTCGCGAACGGCGCCCTGCTCACCATGATCATGTCCAGCCGCATGGCCTACGGCATGGCCAGACAGGGTCTCATGCCGTCGCCGCTGGCCCGGGTCCTGGAGGGACGCCGGACGCCCTGGGTCGCGATCGCCACGACGACCACCGTCGCGATCGGGCTCAGCTTCCTCGGCAACCTGGAGACGCTCGCCGAGACGGTCGTGCTGCTGCTCCTCTTCGTCTTCCTGAGTACGAACGTGGCGGTGCTGGTCCTCCGCCGCGACCGGGTCGAGCACGATCACTTCGCGGTCCCCTCCTTCCTGCCGGTGCTTGGTGCCGCTTCATGCGTCGTGCTGCTCACCCAGCAGAGTCACGAGGTTTGGCTTCGGGGCCTGGCCCTGGTCGCGCTCGGAGTCCTGATCCACTTCGCGATGCGGACGGCCGGCAGGACGGGTGACGCCGCCCGGTCGGGCGACTGAGTTGGCGAGACTCCGCAGATCCGACTGCTCGAGCCCCGGCATCACCCGGCGCCGGGCCGGCAAGGGGTTCTACTACCTCGACGGCGAGGGCCGCAGGATCGAGGACCGCGACGTGATCGACCGGATAAAGGGCCTGGTCATCCCCCCGGCCTGGAAGGACGTCTGGATCTGCCCCCTCGATCAGGGGCACATCCAGGCAACCGGGATCGACGACGCGGGCCGCAAGCAGTACCTGTACCACGAGCGTTGGAGCGAGACCAGGTCCGCGCGCAAGTTCGAGACGATGCTCGACTTCGCCCGTGCCCTCCCCCGCCTGCGCCGCGCGGTCGCCCGCGACATCGATCCGGATCGGGCCAGCCGCGAGAGCGTCCTCGCCTGTGGCATCCGCCTGATCGAACTCGGGCACTTCCGGATCGGGAGCGAACGCTACGCGGCCGAGAACGAGACCTTCGGCGCCGCGACCGTGACGCGGGACCATGTCAAGCTGGGTCCCGGCACCGAAGAGGTTTCGTTCGAGTACGTCGGCAAGGGTTCGCTCGAACGCTCGGTCACGATTCGGGACCCCGGCGTGCGTGGCGTGAGCGAGCTCCTGCTTCGTCGGCGGTCGGGCCCGGACGACTTCCTCGCCTTCAAGGACGGGCGACGCTGGCGCGACGTCGCGTCCGAGGACATCAACGGCTACATCCAGGAGCACGCGGGGGAACGCTTCTCGGCCAAGGACTTCCGCACCTGGAACGGCACCGTGATGGCCGCGATGGCGCTGGCCGAAGGGGAACCGCCCAGCACCGCCCGCAAGCGCGACCAGCGCATCCGCCGCGCGGTCGAGCTCGTCGCCGAGGAACTCGGCAACACCCCGGCCGTCGCCAGGGACTCGTACATATCCCCCCGCCTCCTCGACCTGTACCGAAACGGGCAGAAGATCGAATCGAAGTCCTCATCCGCGCCGCGCTGGGCGAGCCGCGGCCTGTCGGCGGTCGAGGGGCGGGTGCTCGAGCTGCTCGATTGACGCCCCGGTTGGCCCGAAGGCCGCTGGGTACCAAGACGGCTCGGCCCCCGGCAGGGTCCGCGGGCGGAACTCAACCGAAGGAGCTCCCATGGAAACCGCCACGACAAGACCGTTCGCAGTGGTCACCGGCGCCTCGAGCGGCATCGGCTACGAGATCGCCCGGGTGCTCGGAAATGACGGGTTCGATCTGCTGATCGCCGCGGAGGACGCGGAACTGGACGAGGCCAAGGAGGATCTCCGGGAATTCACGAGCGTCGACTCGGTACGCGTCGACCTGGGCCGGCCCGAGGACGTCGAACGGCTCCACGAGGAGATCGTCGGCAAGCACCGTCCCGTCGATGCGCTCGTCCTGAACGCGGGGATCGGCGCGGGCGGCGCATTCGCCGGGGGCACGGCCCTCGAGGACGAGATGAAGCTGATCGACCTGAACGTGCGCTCCACGGTCCACCTCTGCAAGCTCGAGGTCGAGCCGATGGTCGCCCGCGACGAGGGAAGGATCCTCTTCACCTCCTCCGTGGCCTCGACCATGCCAGGGGCCTACCAGGCGGTCTACAACGCGTCCAAGTCCTTCGTCCAGTCGTTCGCACTCGCCCTGCGCAACGAGCTGAAGGGCACCAACGTCACCGTGACCTCGCTGATGCCCGGCCCCACCGACACGGAGTTCTTCGAACGCGCGGACCTGGAGGACACGAAGCTCGGTTCCGGGGACAAGGACGACCCGAGCCTGGTCGCGGAGCAGGGCGTCGAGGCGATGCTCCAGGGCGAGGAGCGCGTCGTCGGCGGGGGCATCAAGAACAAGCTCCAGGTCGCCGCCAGCCGCCTGATGCACGACTCGGCTAAGGCCGAGATGCACCGGAAGATGGCGGAGCCCGGCTCCGGCGAGAAGGAGGAAGGCAAGTGAAGGCCCTCACCTTCCACGGCAACCAGGACGTCCGGGTGGACGAGGTCGAGGACCCGGCCATCCAGGAACCCACGGACGCGATAGTCCGCGTCACTTCGACCGCGATCTGCGGTTCGGATCTCCACCTCTACTCCGTGCTGGGGATGTTCATCGACGAGGGCGACATCCTCGGCCATGAGCCCATGGGGGTCGTCGAGGAGGTGGGGTCCGAGGTCACCGGGCTGTCTCCCGGCGACCGCGTGGTGATTCCTTTCAACATCTCCTGCGGCGACTGTTGGATGTGCGAAAGAAAGCTCTTCGCCCAGTGCGAGACGACGCAGAACCGCGATCAGGAGAAGGGTGCCTCGCTCTTCGGCTACACGAAGCTCTACGGGCAGGTACCGGGCGGCCAGGCCGAGTATCTGCGGGTGCCGCAGGCCCATTTCGGTCCGATCAAGGTCCCGGAAGAGGGTCCCGACGAGCGCTACCTCTTCCTCTCGGACGTGCTGCCCACCGCCTGGCAGGCCGTCGAGTACGCGGCCGTCCCCGAGGGAGGGTCCGTGGTCGTGTTCGGACTCGGGCCGATCGGCCAGATGTGCGGCCGCATCGCCCGCCACCGCGGGGCCGAGAGGGTCTTCGGGGTCGACATCGTCCCGGAACGCCTGGCCATGGCCGCCCGGCACGAAATCGAGCCCCTGAACCTGGAGGATCACGAGAACGTCGACGACGCTCTGCGGGAACTCACCGACGGCCGGGGGCCGGACAGCGCCATCGACGCGGTCGGGATGGAGGCGCACGGCGCACCCGGCGCCGAGTTCATGCAGAAGGCGACGGGCATCCTCCCCGACCCGGTCGCCGCGAGGCTGACCAAGAAGGCCGCCGTGGATCGAATGTCGGCCCTGTACGCGTGCTTCGACAGCGTGAGGCGTGGGGGAACCGTTTCGATCTCGGGCGTCTATGGAGGCCAGTTGGATCCCTTCCCGATGATGCAGATCTTCGACAAGGGCCTGCAGCTGCGCATGGGCCAGGCCCACGTCAAGCGCTGGACCCCGGAGATCCTGCCCCTGCTCGATCCCGAGCGCGGCGATCCCCTCGGGGTCGAGGACCTCACCACCCACCGATGGCCGCTGGAACGCGCG